>Ga0076929_100367_pt1 | contig 48889 bp, 37 predicted proteins | sample HotLakConUCCSL28_FD_87104 | JGI IMG/M metagenome (GOLD analysis project Ga0076929, IMG submission 87104) | Hypersaline microbial mat communities from Hot Lake, Washington, USA - Hot Lake Consortium UCC-SL28 (version 3) (version 3) | ecosystem: Environmental > Aquatic > Thermal springs > Hot...
TGAGGGGCGTCGGCCTCACGCTCGCCACCGCCACCGGCACTATACCAGTGTCGGTGCGATGAGAGTTACAAGGGGCGTCGGTGAAGCGTGGCACGCTGTACGGCAGGCGCGCCGCTGTCACTCTGCCACCTGAAGCAATCGCGCTTGCATCCGGACAAGAACAATCGTAGAACATAAAAATTCCGGTGGGGACATGCCACGCGGCGTCTTGCCGTGCGGGGCCCCAGCCGTCAGAACGTTGCGGGAAGAGGCGACAGGCATATCATGAGGAGGCTCGGATGGCGGGCAGCGTGAACAAGGTCATTCTCGTCGGCAATCTGGGTCGCGACCCGGAGGTGCGACGCACCAATAACGGCGATCCGATCGTCAATCTGCGCATCGCCACCTCCGAAAACTGGCGCGACAAGCAATCCGGCGAGCGCCGCGAGCGCACGGAATGGCACTCGGTGGTCATCTTCAACGAGGCGCTGGGGCGGATCGCCGAGCAGTACCTCAAGAAGGGCTCGAAGGTTTATCTCGAGGGCCAGTTGCAGACCCGAAAATGGCAGGACCAGAGCGGTGCCGACCGCTACTCAACCGAAGTCGTGCTGCAGCGCTATCGCGGGGAGCTGACGCTGCTCGATTCGCGCGGCGGTGGCGGCGGCGGAGGCCAGAGCGACGGGGATGATTACGGGCGCGGCGGTGACGAATTCGGTCGCTCCTCCCCGATGGAGAACCGTCCGGCCCGCGCGGGCGGCGCAGCCGGCGGTGGCGGCTCCGGTTCCGGGGGTGGCGGCTCGCGCTATGATGATCTCGACGACGACATCCCGTTCTGAGGAACGCCTCAGCCGCCCGGCGTGAACCTGTCGCGCCAGGCGGGCAGAGCTCCCTCGAAGGGCAGGGCCTGCGCCTCGTAGACGCCGCGCGCCACGGCACGGGCGAGAACGGTACCCGCCAAGGCGCAGAGTGCCGTCAGATCCTGCGCCGGATCGACCAGGGGCTTTCGTCCCGTGGCGGCGGCAAAGATCGTATCCCCGTCGAACGGGGCATGGGTGAGGCTCAGGGCCCGCGCCAGACCGTCATTGGCCGCGATCGCCAGGCGCGTGGCCTGCGCTTTGTCGAGCACGGCGTCGGTGGCGATGATCGCGATCGTGGTGCCCGGTTGCGGCCCGCCCTTCCAGCGCAGCATGGCGGCCTCGCCGGGCATCTGGGATGGCCAGCCGAGGCCGCCGAATTCCCCGTTGACCTCGTAGCCCCCGGCCCAGAAATGCGGCCCGCCTCCGATCACGGCCGAGCCCAGGGCATTGACCACGGCCATTGCGGCGAGGCCGTGCCCCGCCGGGGTCGTCGCCGAAGCGGAGCCGACCCCGCCCTTCAGATCGACCGTCGTGGCGCCGTATCCCGCCCCGACCGAGCCGAGCGCGACCTCGGTGCCGGCATCCTCGCAAGCCGTATAGGCGAGTTCGCGATAGGGCGGATAGCGGCCCCAGGCCTTGTCTCCTCCGTTCAGCAGATCGAAGCAGATCGCCTGCGGCACGATCGGGATCAGCGCTGCGCCGAGCCGGAAGCCGACCCCGCGCCCGCGCAACCAGGCCTGCACCCCGCTCGCCGCATCCAGCCCGAATCCGGAGCCGCCGGATAGGACGAGGGCATTCACGCCCTGGACCGTCGAATCCGGCGCCAGCGCGGCGAGATCCCGCCCCGCCGCAGCGCCGCCGAGAACCGAGACGCCCACGGTCGCCGGATCATCGAACAGAACCACGCTCACACCGGAAGCCAGCGCCCTGTCATGCGCCTGGCCCACGCTCAGGCCGGGAATATCGGTGATGAGATTGCGCCGCGTCATTATATCTCGCCGAAATTGATCGATGACAAAGCCTGATTGTTCCAAATCAGCCTATCACGGGCCATCACGAGCCCGCGAGAGTTGAATCCAAAGGCTTTTCGACGATCGATCCGCAGGATACAAGCGCAGCATGATGGAGATTTCGATACTGGCCGCTCTCGCCGGCGGATTGATCAGCTTCCTGTCGCCCTGCGTGCTGCCGCTGGTGCCGCCCTACATGACCTATCTGGCCGGGGCTTCGCTGGAACAGATCGAGGATGCCGATGATCCGCACCTGCGCAAGCGGGCGATCACGACGGCCGTGGTGTTCGTGCTCGGCTTCACGACCGTGTTCACGCTGCTTGGCGCCACGGCCTCGGCCATGGGCCAGCTGGTGCGGCAGTACATGGATGTGTTCGGCATCGTTGCCGGCGTCGTGATCATCATCATGGGCCTGCACTTCCTCGGGGCCTTCCGTATCGCCCTGCTCTATCGCGAAGCGCGCTTCCAGGCGGGCTCGAATGTCGGCCTCTGGGGCGCCTATGTGATGGGGCTCGCCTTCGCCTTCGGCTGGACGCCCTGCATCGGCCCGATCCTCGCCGCCATTCTCGCCGTGGCGGGGACGGAAGCGAGCGTGGCGCGCGGCGCCTTCCTGCTGATGATCTATTCGGCGGGGCTCGGCATTCCCTTCATCCTCGCCGCTTTCGCGATGCGGCCCTTCGTCAACTTCCTCAAGCGCATGAAGAGCCGTTTCGGCATGGTCGAGAAGGTGATGGGCGGCCTGCTTGTCCTCACCGGCATCGCCTTCCTGACCGGGGGTATCGAGATGATGGCCTTCTGGATGCTGGAAACCTTCCCCGTCCTCGGGCGGCTTGGTTGAAAAGCATCGCACAGGCGCGACCCGGCTGAAGCGTGTTCGCGCAGGCGCGCATTGCCGAACTTGCACGGTCTCAATGGGGTGAGTACGGTTTTCCCCAAGCGCGGAATGGCGCAAAACTGGCCGCAAAGTTCAACGCAAATCCGGCCTGTCGGGGAGGATACTTCATGAAGACCTATGGACATTTCATCGGGGGCGAGCACGTCGAGGGCAAGTCGGGGCGTTTCTCCGACGTCTACGAGCCGATGACCGGTGAGGTGCGTGCCCGTGCGGCGCTGGCCGGCACGGCGGAGTTGCGTGCCGCCGTCGAGAATGCCAAGGCCGCCCAACCGGCCTGGGCCGCCACCAATCCGCAGCGCCGCGCGCGGGTGATGATGAAGTTCATCGATCTGTTGCACCGCAACTACGACGAACTTGCCGAGTTGCTCGCCCGCGAGCACGGCAAGACCGTCCCCGATGCCAAGGGCGACATCCAGCGCGGGCTGGAAGTCTGCGAATTCGCGCTCGGTGCGCCGCATCTGATGAAGGGCGAATATACCGAGGGCGCCGGCCCCGGCATCGACATCTATTCGATGCGCCAGCCGCTTGGCGTTGTGGCGGGGATCACCCCGTTCAACTTCCCCGCCATGATCCCGATGTGGAAGTTCGCCCCGGCCATCGTCTGCGGCAACGCCTTCATCCTCAAGCCCTCCGAGCGTGATCCGGGCGTGCCGATGCGGCTTGCGGAGCTGATGATCGAGGCCGGGCTACCGGCGGGCATCCTCAACGTCGTCAACGGTGACAAGGAAGCCGTGGATGCCATCCTCGATGATCCGGACATCAAGGCCGTGGGCTTCGTAGGCTCGACGCCGATCGCCGAATACGTCTATTCGCGCGCCACCGCCTCCGGCAAGCGCGCGCAATGCTTCGGCGGCGCCAAGAACCACATGATCATCATGCCCGATGCCGATCTCGACCAGACGGTCGATGCGCTCATCGGCGCCGGTTACGGCTCGGCCGGCGAGCGCTGCATGGCGGTCTCGGTGGCGGTGCCGGTGGGTGAAGAGACGGCGAACCGGCTGATGGAAAAGCTGATCCCGCGCGTCGAATCCCTCAAGATCGGCCCCTCGACTGATCCCGGCGCCGATTTCGGCCCCGTCGTCACCAGGGCGCATCTCGACAAGATCAAGGATTACGTCGAAATCGGCATCGAGGAAGGCGCAACCCTCGCCGTGGACGGGCGCGGCTTCACCATGCAGGGCTACGAGAACGGCTTCTACATGGGCGGTTGCCTGTTCGACAATGTGACCAAGGACATGCGCATCTACAAGGAGGAGATCTTCGGCCCCGTGCTCTCCGTGGTGCGCGCCAAGAGCTTCCATGAGGGTCTCGCGCTCGCCAACGACCATGAATACGGGAATGGCGTGGCGATCTTCACCCGCGACGGTGACGCGGCGCGCGATTTCGCCGCGCAGGTGGATGTCGGCATGGTGGGTATCAACGTGCCGATCCCGGTGCCGATCGCCTATTACACCTTCGGTGGCTGGAAGCGCTCGGCCTTCGGCGATCTCAATCAGCACGGCCCGGACGCGATCCGCTTCTATACCAAGACCAAGACCGTCACCTCCCGCTGGCCCTCCGGCGTCAAGGACGGCGCGGAATTCGTCATTCCGACGATGCGCTGAGACGGCACCGGGCGAGGAGACCCGGGTCCTGGTTTCAGAAGGGGCGCTGCCTCCCAAGGGGAAGCGAGCGCTCCTTCGACAGGCGCTCGCATCGCGCGATGACGGTCGGTTCAGACGAGCCCCGGATCGATCACCGTCTCGCGCTCCAGCCATTCCGGCACGGGGAGGCTCTTCTCGCGCAGGAAGGCGGGATTGTAGAGCTTGGACTGATAGCGCGTGCCGTAATCGCACAGAATGGTCACGATGGTCTTGCCCGGGCCGAGCTCGCGGGCAAGGCGGATGGCGCCGGCGATGTTCACCCCGGTCGAGCCGCCCATGCACAGCCCTTCCTCGCGCAGCAGATCGAAGACGATCGGCAGGGCTTCCTCATCGGAGATCTGCCAGGCGTGATCGACCGGCGCACCCTCCAGATTGGCGGTGATGCGGCCTTGGCCGATCCCCTCGCTGATCGAGGAGCCGGAAGATTTCAATTCGCCGGTCGTATAAAATGAATAGAGCGCTGCGCCCATCGGATCGGCAAGCCCGATCCGGATATTCGCGTTGCGCTCCTTCAGGGCCATGCCAACACCGGCCAGCGTGCCGCCGCTGCCCACGGCGCAGATGAAACCATCGACCCTGCCCTCGGTCTGATCGAAGACCTCCGGCCCGGTCGTCTCGTAATGGCCCTGGCGGTTGGCGGTGTTGTCGAACTGGTTGGCCCAGATCGCGCCGTTGGGTTCGCTCGCGGCCAGCCGCTCTGCGAGGCGTCCGGAGACCTTCACGTAATTGTTGGGATTGGCGTAGGGGACGGCGGGGACCTCGACGAGCTCGGCCCCGGCGAGGCGCAGCATGTCCTTCTTTTCCTGGCTCTGCGTTTCCGGGATCACGATCACGGTGCGATAGCCCAGTGCATTGCCCACGAGCGAGAGCCCGATCCCGGTATTGCCCGCCGTACCCTCGACGATGACGCCGCCGGGGCGCAGCGCGCCACGCCGTTCCGCGTCGCGGATGATGGCGAGCGCAGCACGATCCTTGACGGATTGTCCCGGATTCATGAACTCGGCCTTGCCCAGAATGGTGCAGCCGGTGAACTCCGAGGCTTTCTTCAGGCGGATCAGCGGCGTATTGCCGATCGCTTCGATGATGCCGTTCTTGATATGCGCGGCCATGGCGCTTCCTCTCGCAAACACGTGTTTGAACGTGTTTTATCGCAATTCACGCAAATTGCGAGAGGAAAGAACGCAGTTTCCGGCAGGACAGGCTCAGCCGCCGGTCACACTCATGTGACGGCTCACCGCCGGGCTGCCCTTGTCGCCGTGCCTGGCTCGCTCGATGACGAAATCATGGCCCTTGGGCTTGCGCGCGATGGCGTTCTGGATCGCCCTCGCAACGGGCTCGTCGCTCTCTGATGCCCGTAGCGGCTCACGCAGATCGGCGGCGTCTTCCTGGCCGAGGCACATATAGAGCGTGCCGGTGCAGGTGAGGCGCACGCGGTTGCAGCTCTCGCAGAAATTATGCGTCAGCGGCGTGATGAAGCCGAGCCGCCCGCCCGTCTCCTCGATCCGGACATAGCGCGCCGGGCCGCCGGTGCGGTCGGGCAGATCGGTGAGGGTGTAGCGGTCGAGCAGCGAGGCACGCACCTGCTTGAGGGAGAGGAACTGGTCAGTGCGGTCTTCGTCGATCTCGCCCAGCGGCATCACCTCGATCAGAGTGAGATCCATGCCGCGCCCGTGCGCCCATTCGATCATGGGGACGATCTCGTCCTCGTTGAAATCCTTGAGCGCGACCGCGTTGATCTTCACCTTGAGCCCCGCCGCCTGCGCGGCGTCGATCCCCTGCATGACCTTGCCGAGATCGCCCCAGCGGGTGATATGACGGAACTTGTCGGGGTTCATCGTGTCCATCGACACGTTGATGCGCTTGACCCCGCAATCGGCGAGATGCTGCGCGTGGCGGGCGAGCTGCGAGCCGTTGGTGGTCACCGTCAGCTCTTCGAGCGCGCCGCTCTCCAGATGGCGCGTCATGCCCTCGAAGAAGCGCATGATGTTGCGCCGCACGAGCGGCTCACCGCCGGTGATGCGCAGCTTCTTCACGCCCTGACCGACGAAGACCGAGCACAGCCGGTCAAGCTCTTCCAGCGTCAACAGGTCGCGCTTGGGCAGGAAGGTCATGTCCTCCGACATGCAATAGACGCAGCGGAAATCGCAGCGATCCGTCACCGAGACGCGCAGATAGCTGATGGTGCGACCGAACGGATCGATCAGTGGCGCATCACCGCCGCGGTTTTGGCCACGGGTGAGGTCGATATCCGATGAAAGCATGCGCAGTCTCTCCCTGACGGTCCTGATGGGCTCGCCGCTTGTGCGGTCTGATCGTTACGAGTCGGCTAAAATGATAGCGCTTCGATATTATCAAGATTATCGCGAATCCAGTGTGGTGCCAAGTGCCATTTCAGACAAGTCGCATGCGATGCAACTGGCTCCGCCGAAACGCGGTCCCGCCACGGAAGACCGCGTCGTGCATCGGCAGTGGCGAAGAAAAATCACAACCACGCGGGAACCCGATTCCATCGCCGGCGTTGACACGGCAACCGACCTTTTCTGCCCCCACCGGTCGGCTACTTGAAGGCCCGTTTGCCACGTGCGAACGGGCCTTTTTCTTTGGCCCACCTCACTCCGTCATGCGCAGCAGAAACTCCACCAGTGCCTGACGATCATCCTCGGCCGGGATGCGCTGTTCGGGCATGCGCGAGCCGGGCGTGTAGGCTTCCGGGCCGTATTTGAACAGATCCGCGACCTTTTGCGGCGTCCAGACGATATCCATCTCCCGCAGCGCCTGCGAGAAGTCATACCCCTCTGCCGTACCGATCCGACGACCGAAGATGCCGTGCATGGTGGGACCGGCGCGATTGCCGTCATCGGGGGTCAGTGCATGACACAGGGCGCAGGAACGCCAGACCTCGGCGCCCCGGCTGCCATCGTCGAAGGCGATTTCCTGCGGCGCATCGCCCGTCCCGCGCGGCTCACCCGTCATGCGATCCCAGCGACGGATCAGGCCGTCCGCGCCTCCAGTGAGGATAGCCGTCTCCGTCACGGCCAGTGACCAGATCGCCCCCTGCCCCGGGAGGATGGCGTGGCGCGTCGTCAGATCGGTTGCATCGAGCAACCATACCTCCCCGCTCACAGCCGCCGCCGCCAATGTATTGTGGCCTGCAGCGAGTGCGATCAGGGGACGCTCGGAGAGCAGGCGCTCGGTGAGGACGATCTCCTCGCCTTCCACATCCGGCGATATCAGCCGCAGGGTTCCATCGGCGAAGATCACGGCGAGATGAGACTCCGCCGCCACGACGGCATTGGGCGATGCCGGCAGGCCGGTACCGCCGTCACGGCGCCCGTCTCGCCAGGAGATGAGTCGCAGATCACTGCCGACGCTGACGAGGCGACCGTCTGGCAGATGAGCGATCCCGGTGACCATTCCCTGATGCGCATCAATCAGTCGCACATCACCACTGGCGAGATCGATCAACTGGATATGCCCGTCCCAGCTCGCCGCAGCGAGCGTCGCACCATCGGGAGAAAGGCTGAAGCTTGAAATCGGGCCCTGATGTTCTGCCGTGGTGAGATACGGTTCGCGCGCATCCGTTTTCCACAGCGCGACGCGCCCGTCCTGACCGCCCGTTGCATAGGCGCCATCCGGCAGCAGGGCGGTTGCCGTGACGCTGCCATCGTGGAAACGCAGGACGAGCCGCGCCACCCCCGCTTCATCATCCCAGACGATGGCGCGCGTATCGAACGAACCCGACAACACCACATCCCCGGCAACCGCGAGCGCGCTGACCGGGCCGCCGTGCCCGCGCAGATCCGAGGCAGCCGCCTCTGTCACGGCACCCGGCCCGAAAAGGGGATGCAGGACAACCAGGAGGCCCAGAGCGGCGGAGAGGCGCTTGGCATGTCCGAGGGGCATGGTCACCTGTTCCTGGCTTGGATCAAATCGGCTTGGCTGATACGTATTTTCCGACAGGTTAGGTGACCGATACGAGACTGGCAATGCGGCAGGTCGCGCATGCGCCTGCTTTGAGGCACGACGCGAAATCAGACCGGACGTGCCGCCTGTTCCCGCGAGAGCCCCTTGGCGGCGAGTTCATCGAGATAGGCCTGCCAGCGGGTTTCCTCGTTCTCGCCGAGATCGCGCAGATAATCCCAGCCGTAGATGCCGGTGGAATGCATGTCGTCGAAGACGATCTTGGCCGCGTAATTCCCGAGCGGCTCGATCTGCATGATCGCGACATTGATCTTGCCCGGCACAGTCTTGCGCTGTGCGGGCGAATGGCCCTGCACCTCTGCGGACGGGCTCGAGACCCGCAGATATTCCGCCGGCAGGGCGAAAGCCGCGCCGTCGTCATAGGTGACCGTCAATGTCCGCCGATCCCGGGAGACGCGCAGTTCAGTCGGCCAGGGACGCGCCGAAGCGCTCCGGGCAGAGGCTGTTCCGGAACGGGTCTTGGTCGAATCGTCGGCGGCCATGGTCTGCTCCACGGAGTTTGCATCACCGTTCGAAGAAGCGGCGGACGCACCTGTCAGACGCTTCAGCCAGGAAATCGGCATATCTCTCACGCTGCTTGACGGAAACGGCACCTGTAATCCCGGCATGACGCAAGAAAGTCCATGCCGGGATGGTTTGGCTCAGCCGGCGAAACCGGCGATCCACTTCTGCAATTCACCCTTGGGCGCCGCACCGACCTTCTGGCCGGCGAGTTCGCCGTCCTTGAAGACCATGAGCGTCGGGATCGAGCGGATGCCGAGCTGGCCGGCGACGGCCTGGTTCTCGTCGATATTGAGCTTGGCAATCTTCACCTTGCCGCCCATCTCCTCGGAGATCTCCTCCAGAGCGGGGCCGATCATCTTGCAGGGGCCGCACCATTCGGCCCAGAAATCCACCACGACGGGTTCGGAGGATTTCAAAACGTCGGTCTCGAAGCTCGCATCGGTTACTTTCACGGTCGCCATGGCGTCACCTTCTCTCCATTGATTTCCCAACACATATGCGCCTGTGGCCGCTCCCGCAAGTTACGCACCATGCCGGACATGACGTTGCACACGAAGATGTGTCTCAGCCCCCCTGCGCCGGCGGTGCGATCAGCCGCAGAGCCGCCTCGAGATCCGCCGCAGGGAGTTCGCGCACCTGCGGCCCTGCCGTCCAGACCATGAAGGCGCGGATCGCCCGGTCCGGATAGATCTGCGCCAGCAGCGCCTGGTAGAGCGCCATCTGCGTGAGATAACGCGGCAAGAGGGGCTTGTCCGGGTCGGGCGGGCGGGCACTCGTCTTGAAATCGGCAAACCAGATCGCGTCCTCCCCGATGGCGAGCCGGTCGATCTGGCCGGTCACCCCGACGCGTGCACCCGCTTCCCCGACACTGACGAGGCCGGAGACCGGCGCCTCGGCCAGCGCATCGGCGGCGAAGAGTGGCGTGAGGCGTTCGTCCTCGATCACGGCCAGCGCATCGGCGACGATGGCCGCGCGCATCGTCGCGTCGAGCCCGCCGGCGCGAGCGGCGACGAAGGCGCGGGCCGCTTCCGCGCGCCGATCCGCCGGGATCGCCGGCAGGCGCTCGATCAGGGCATGGACGAGCACGCCGCGCTGGCGGGCGCCTGGATCGAAGGGGCGATCGCGCAGGCTGGCCGGCGCATCGGAGGCGCCGAGCGCGCTCGACGGGCGCAGGGGCGGCGCCGGTTCCGGCTCGGGGGCGCTCATCCGTGTGAGCCAGTCGGGCAAGGGGAAGGCCTGTGGCGCCACCACCGCGCTTTTCTCCGGCGCGGCGGGAGCGAGCGCCGGGTCGCGCCAGACGGCGACCCTGCCATAGGGCATCTCGGCCTCTTCGAGCCCGTAGGGTCCCGCTTCGAGCGCCCGGCTGATCCGCGCCGTCCAGCAATCGGCGGGGAGTTCCTTGTCCTTCCTGCCGCCATAGGGGGCGAGGACGAGATGATCGGCGGCACGGGTCAGTGCTACATAAAGCAGCCGGTTGCGCTCCTGCGCCTCCGCTTCGTCCCGCATCGCCCGCGCCTCGGCGAGGATCTCCGGCTCCTTCTCCTTGCCGGGCGACCAGACCGGCAGCGCCCCGCCGATATCGTACAGGGCCGCGCCGTGATTGCCCGCCCGGGTCGCCTGATCGATGACCAGAACCAGCGGCGCTTCGAGCCCCTTGGCGCCATGCACGGTCATCACGCGGACTTCGCGCCCCTCGGCTTCCAGATCGCGGCGGATCTCGCGCTCGGCGCCGGAAAAGCTCTCCAGAAAGGTCGCGAGGGACGGCGTCTGCGGATGTTCGGCGGCGAGCGCTTCCGCGAGGAAGGCGTCGATCGCGTCACCCGCCTCGACCCCCAGCCGCGCCACCAGACGCCGGCGCCCGCCCTCGGGGCCAAGCAGGGCGGCAAAGAAGGCAAAGGGGCCGTGCCGCGCGGCGAGTTCGCGCCAGCGCGCATGTTGCGCGAGCGCAGCCTGCGCCTTGGCATCCCCAGCCTCCGCATGTTTGCCGAGCGCGTCATACAGGCTGACGCCATCGCCGCGATCGACGCCGATACGGATGAGATCATCGTCATCCCAGCCCACGAGCGGTGATTTCAAGACGGTGGCGAGCGTCAGATCATCGCCTGGCAGAAGCGCCGCGCGCCCCGCCGCGACGAGATCCTGCACGGCGATATGGGCGGCGATGTCGAGCCGGTCGGCACCGGCAACGGGGATGCTGCGATCCTTCAGGGCGCGGATCGTGGCGAAGAAGGCCGGGTTGCGGCTGCGGGTCAGGATCAGGATCTCGCCGGGATGCCACACTCGCCCCGTGGCATCACCCTCGCGCGTCCAGGTCTCCACCGCCTGCGCGATCCGCTGCGCCAGCCGTACCGGCGGCGCCGCCGCATCCGGCTCGTCGAGGGGATGCGTCCAGGCATCGGGATCGGGCGCCTCCTCGGCCGGCTCGAAAGGCCAGATCTCGACCCGGGCGGGTTTGCCGATACGGCTGCTCTGATGCGCCGTGCCGGTGATCTCGTCCTCGAAGCTCAAGCCCTCGAAATTGCGCTCATCGGCAAAGACCGCATCCACCGCTTCGAGAATGGCGGGCGCCGTGCGGAAGGAGACGGTGAGTTGCACGTTCTCGAAGGCCCGGGCGACGCCCTTCGCCTGGTCCTGCCAGTAGCGCCGGCTTTCCGAGAACTTGCGTGGCTCCGCGCCCTGGAAGGAATAGATCGACTGCTTTTCATCGCCCACTGCGAATACCGTGCGCAGCGCATTCCCCGCCTGGCCGGAACCGGCGAAGAAATCGCCCGTCACCGCGCGCAGAATGTCCCATTGCGCCGGGTTGGTATCCTGCGCCTCGTCGACGAGGACATGGTCGATGCCGCGATCGAGCTTGTAGAGCACCCAGCCGCCGGCCGGGCCAGCCAGCAGATCACGCGTCTTGCCGATCAGATCGTCGAAATCGAGCATGGAGAGCCGCGCCTTGCGCGCCTCGATACGCCGGAACAGAGCGCGTGCGATGGTAAACAGCGCCCATGTGCGCTGCCAGGCCTCGACGCGCCCCATCCGCATGCGCAGGGCCACGAGCCGCTCCTGTTCGGCGGCGAGGCGTTCCTTGACGTGATCGGGGATTGCCTTGGTACCCAGAGACTTGGCGGGCGTGCCCTGCCCCTCCTTCGTGAAGAACAGCTTCAGATACAACGCGCTGCGCTGCGCCGTGTCGTCTGTTGCCGCAGCACTGATCAGCACATCGGCACGATCCTTGTCGGTCTTGCCGCCGGTCTGCAGGATCGCCACCAGATCGGCCCATTCCGAAACCGGTATCCCGCCATCAAGGATCTGTGCTTCCAGCGCGGCGAGGTTCTCGCCCTCGCCGACTTCGAGCTTTGCCCGGATCTCGGCGAGCGCCTTTTCGAAAGCATCATCGTCGCGCAGGACCGCGCGCTCGCGCATCGCCGCCCTGATCAGGGCGGTGCGCCCGTCCCCGCCGCCATGGGCCGCGTCGAGAATATCGAAGGCCGCGCGCATCGTGGCATCGGCGCCCGCATGGGCAAGCGTGTCGGACATCGCCGCATCGAACAGAACCGCGCCCTGCACCTCGTCGAGCATGGCAAACCGCGCCGGGACGCCGGCCTCGAAGGGGGCGATATGCAGCAGCCGCTCGCAGAAGGCGTGGATCGTCCCGATCTTGAGCCCGCCCGGCGTCTCCACCGCGCGGGCGAAGAGCCGCCGTGCCAGGGCGAGCCGCGCCGCATCGGGGTCGCGCCCGTCGAGATCGCGCAGGGCCTGCGTGAGCGCCGCATCGTCATGCGTCACCCAGGCCGCGAGGCGGTCGAAGACGCGCATCTGCATGTTGGCCGCCGCCGCCTTGGTGAAGGTCAGACAGAGGATGCGGTTGGGCGCGACGCCCTCCAGCAGCAGCCGCAGCACCCTGTCGGAGAGCACCTTGGTCTTGCCCGAACCGGCATTGGCCGAAACCCAGGCGGAGCGATCGGGCATCGCCGCGCGGCGCTGGCGCGCCGTCGTATCGCTGATCGGATCGCCGCTCATGCTTGCACCATTCATGCCTCGCCCCCGTCGCTGCCGCCACCGCCGCTGACCGACCATTCCCTGACCCGGGCGAGATGGTCGTAATCATTGTAGGTCTTGGCGAATTGCGGATACGGTCGCGACATGTAGCCGAGTTCCCCCTTGATGAACCGCGCCACGAGGCCGCGCAGGCGCTTGACGTGATCTTCGATGATCTCCGGCATGGCGCGGGCATCGTTGCGATCAGGCCTGACGACCGTCTCGCTCAGCGCCTCGCGCCCGCCGCTGGTACGCACATAGACGAGTTCGGGCGTCTCGCCGACCGGGCCGATCTCCTTGAACCCGCCCTGCATCAGCATCGCCGCTTCGAGGGTGAGCTGCGGCGAGAAACCCACGCTGATTTCCTTTGCCGAGGGCGGCTTGCCGGATTTGAAATCGAGCGCGGAGACACCGCCGTCGCGGCGCTGCTCGATCCGGTCTGCCCGCGCCGTGAGTCTGAAGGTGCGGCTGCCGAACGGGATCTCCATCCCGCCCCTCAATTCGACATGCACCCGCGCGAGCCCATCGCGGCGTTGATATTCCCAATCGACCAGGGCCATGGCGATGCGGGTCAGGCGCGGCAGCCAATCGGCATGGATATCGGGAAATTCCTGCGCATAAGGCGCGAGCTGCGCGTCGAGAATCGCCTGCATCGTCGCCCGCGCCGTCTCGCGATCGGGCGGCAGCGCGTCGGGATATGCTTCGACGAAATGCTCCGCCAGCGCATGCACCAGGGTGCCGCGTTCCGCCGGGCCGGGGGCGGCAGCGAGATCGGGGAGCGGGTCGAGCCCCAGCACGTATTGCGCGAAGATCGCATAGGGATCGCGCAACAGCGTCTCGATCCTGGTGACCGAGAGCTGATCCGGGAACGTCTTCGGATCGGGGCGCGGATCGGGACGAGTCAGCGGCTTCGCCGGCGCATCCGTATCGGCATGACGGGCGAGATAGCGCAGCCGCGCGCCGCGCTCGGCGATTTCCGCGAACAATGCCTCGCCGGCAAAGGCCTTCATCCGCTGGACGAAACGCGAGGGCACGGTGGGCGCGCCGTTGCGCTTTCCGGCCCGGGTAATGATCACCTCCTCGCCGCAGGCCGCCTGCACGAAATCATGGGCGCTCTGGCCGATGCGCCGCTCCGGCGGCAGCAGGCCGATCAGGCTGCGCATCGGGCGGTTGAGGAAGGCGTCGGTCTGCGGCGCGGGCGGCCAGACACCCTCGTCGAGCCCGCCGAGCACCACCCGGTCGACGGCAATCAGGCGCGCTTCGAGCGGCCCCAGGATCTTCACACGGCGATGCACGTCGCGCAGATCGGGCCGCACCACGCGCTGGGCGGCGAGGCTGGCGAAGAAGGCGGGGTAATCGGCGAACCCGCCCTTTAGAGACGCGCCCGCATCATCGCCGCCATCCTGCGCCGCGCATTCGTCAAACAAGGCAAAGAGACTGTCATAGGAGGGTTCGGCCCGCCAGTCGGTGATGGAATCCGCGTCTTCCGGCGCCTCGAAGGCCGGGTCGTCCGGCATCGCCTCCGGCAGTCGCAACAGCGCCTCGACGGTGGCGCGATGCGCCCCGGCGAGGCCCGTGAGGGAGGCCTCACGGGGTGCGGCATCGGGGAGGAAATCAGCGAATGCATCGCGCAGCCGGGCGATCAGATCGGCGGCGGCATCCCAGTCCTGCGCGGTGAGGCGCTTGACCGGGCGCGGCGCCTTCCAGCCCTCCCTACCCTCCACCGCTTCCCGCCGGCGGGCAAGCGCGGTGGCAAGCCCGTCGAGACCCGGCGCGGCGGGCGGGCCGCGCAGCACGCCGATCTCGAGAGCGCTCGCGGCGCGGCGCATCGCCTCGCGCGACAGGCCGAGCCGCAGATGCGGATGGGCGATCAGCGCGAGGCAGGAGAGCGGATCGAACCCGGCCAAAGCCGCATCAGCAGCCAGCCGCGCCAGCCGCCCCGCCGGGCTCTGCGCCAGCGGCGTTCCCGCCGAATCGGCGCTGCGCACACCCCAGCGTCCGAGTTCGGCGCAGACCCGCGCCGCGAGGCCGCGATCCGGCGTGATCAGCGCCGCTGTCTTCTCCGGCTCCTCCAGCGCCTCGCGCAGGGCGATGGCGATGCAAAGCGCCTCCTCGCGCTCGTCATTGGCTTCGACGAGGGTGATACGCTGCGTTCCCGCCAGCGCAAGATCGGTGCGCGCGCGCGTCTCCAGCGCCGACCAGCGATCCGTGGTCTCGGCGGGGCGCATCGCCTCGGAAAAGAAGCGCGCGCGGGCATTGCCGGGCGTGTCCGCATCATGGGGGGCGAGCTCCATGATGGCCCCGCGCGGAATCGCGAGCTCCTCGGCGAGGAGTCGCGCCATCATTGCCTGGGGATGGCCGGAACCGGGATCGCGCGGGCTGCCCCCTCCGCCCTCCCCGGCTTCCGCCCCGCCGATCCAGCCGATCTGCGCAAAGCTCTCGTCGTCGAGATCGAGATCGATCCCCGGCAGGACCAGGGCGCCGTTTTCCAGCCGCGCGATCGCCCCGAGCAGGCGCGCCGTGGAAGGGATCGAACCGGTAGAGCCGGCGGCGATGACCGGGCCGGGCGGCGTCTGGCGCCGAAACAGGGCCGCCTGCGCATCGATGAGCTTCGAGCGCCGCTCGGCCGGATCGCTGGCCTGGCGCTCCTTCAGGATGGCGGGCCACATCTCCGTGGCGATGCGCAGGAAGCGCAGCGTGAAATCGAAATATTGCGAATATTCGCCATCGACGAGATCGGCCAACCGCGCGACGGGGACATCCTCGAAGGTGAAATCATCCATCAGCGCTTCGAGGTCTGCCGCGAGCGCCACGGCATCGGCGGCAGAGGTAGGGATCAGGAAATCACGCGTCGCATCGCTGCGCACAGTATCGCCGTTTTTCCCCTGCGCAAGGCTGCGGGCGAAGGCCTGGATCAGCCCGGCGAGCAGCAGGCGGCGCTCCAGCGGGGCGATGGGCGGGGCGATCAGCGCCTCGGGATCCGCGTGCGCGAGCAGGCCTGCGGCGAGTTCGAGCTCCGCATCATCGGCCTCGCCCAGCGGCACGATGCGCGGCAACAGCGCCGCATCCCCTTCGAGCAATTGCGAGAGCCGGGTCGCAAGCGCCCGCGCGGCGCGCTGCGTCGGCAGATAGATGGTCGCGCGCGCCAGCGCATCCGGGCGATCCGGCTCGGGAAAGCCCGGCACCAGCCGCCCGTCCAGCAGGGCGCGCGCCAGCGTGTCGAGGAACGGCGCGCCGGGGGCGATGGTAAAGACGCGCGGATCTCGCAAGGCTCAGGACTCCTCATTTTCGGCAACCCGGTCCGCCACCGCTTTCGCGAATCGCCACACCGCACCTGCATGGTCGCCGAGACTACGATTCACCACCCCGCAGCGACAAGCGCGGCGATGGCGTCGTACACAGATTACGACTTCTGCGCGCGCTCGCGGGATCGCGCAGATCACCCGTGCGTTATCGCGTTGCACAAGGCTCTTTCGCAGATCGCGATCAGCACCCACATTGTAGCGTCGCAGGCAGGGATAGCGTCGATGTCGTTCTTCACCGAGATGATGCAGCAGATCAGTGATCGCGGGCGGGCGCTGATGAGCGCGCGGCGCGGCGAAGCCCGCACGGCAAAGGCCCTGCAGGCGCTCGCCGAGGCGTTGCTCTCCAACCGGGGCGAAGCGTCCAGCGTGGCGCGGGCGGCGGAACTGCTCATCTGTTATGCGGCTGCGCCACGCGAGGAACGCGAGGGCTTCCTGCGCTGCCTCGCCGTCGATTTCGGCCCCGACCAGGCACGCATCGATGCCGCCATCACGGCCTATCAGGCCAATCCGGGCGCGACCACGGCGATGGCCCTGCACCGGGCGGCGGAACCGCGCCGGCAGGATCTGCTGCGCCGGCTCAACCGCGCCCCGGGCGGCACGCTCGCGCTCTTGCGCATGCGCGAGGACGTTCTGCCTTTGCGCCGGGCCGAGGCCGCCCTCGCCGATCTCGACGCGGATTTCGAGCATCTCTTCGCTTCATGGTTCAACCGGGGCTTTCTGACGCTGCGCCGGATCGACTGGGCGAGCCCCGCCCATGTGCTTGAAAAGATCATCCAGTATGAAGCGGTACACCGGATCGAGAATTTCGAGGATCTGAAGCTGCGCCTCGCCCCCTCCGACCGGCTGCTCTACGCCTTCTTCCATCCGGCCCTTGCCGACGAGCCGCTGATCTTCGTCGAAGTCGCGCTCACCGATGCTATCCCCCAATCGATCGACCGCATTCTGGATGGCAGGCGCACGGAACTGGCGCCGGCAGATGCCGATACGGCCGTGTTCTATTCGATCTCGAACTGCCAGAAAGGCCTTGCCGGGGTGTCCTTCGGCAATTTCCTGATCAAGCAGGTGGTGGAGGAATTGCGCCGCGACCTGCCGCAGCTGCGTCGCTTCCTGACGCTCTCCCCCGTTCCCGGTTTCGCCGCCTGGCTGGAGGCACAGGCGCGCGACGAAGAGAGCGGCGCGCTCGAACCGACTGAGCGCGAGGTACTGGCGCCGATCCTCGCGGAAGGCGCCGACCGCGCCGCCCTGCTCGCGCGCGACGGGACGGATGTGGACAAGGTGCACGAGACCCTGCGGCGGCTGTGCGCAACCTATCTGGTGCGCGCCACAACAATGCGCGGTGAGCGCGGCGTACCGCGTCCGCTCGATCCGGTGGCGCGCTTCCATCTCGGCAACGGCGCGCGGCTCGAACATGTCCATGCCCGCGCCGATCTCTCGGCCCGGGGCGCGGCGCAGGCGGCGGGAATGATGGTGAATTACCTCTATGATCTCGACAGCATCGAGCGCCATCACGAAGCCTATGCCGAGCGCGGCGAGATCGCCATGTCGAACGAGGTGCGGCGTCTGGCCAAACCGCAAAAGGCCTTGCGCGACCTTGCCGTGCCGGGCTGAAACCTGCCAGAAGGGCAGCCGACGAGACAACGCCCGGATCGTGGAGGATCCCCGATGAAAGATGTCGCCGGCCTGCCGCTCTTTGCCGCCATCCGCGCCTGCAATCGCGATCCCGCGCGTCCGTTCCTGGAGACGCCGGAAGGGCGGCGGATGTCCTATGGCGATCTGTTCTCCGCCACGGGGCGCTTCGCGAACACCCTGCGCGATCTCGGCGTGAAGAAGGGCGACCGCGTGGCGGTGCAGGCGCAAAAGAGCCCGGAAGTGGTGATCCTGCTTCTGGCCTGCGCCCGCATCGGCGCGATCTTCCTGCCGCTCAACACCGCCTATACCGTGGCCGAGCTTGACTATTTTCTCGGCGATGCCGAGCCGTCGCTGCTCGTCTGCGACAGTGCGGCGCGCGAGGCGCTGGCCCCCGTCGCCACGCGCCACGGCGTCAGCGCGATCGAGACGCTCGACGCCGGCGGCACGGGCTCCCTGAGTGACCGCGCCGCGCGCTTTGAGGCCGATTTCAACGATGCCGATCTCGGCCCCGATGATCTCGCCGCGATCCTTTATACCTCCGGGACCACCGGGCGCTCCAAGGGCGCCATGCTCTCCCACGCCAATCTCGTCACGAATGCGCAGACACTGGTCGATTACTGGCGCTTCACCGGTGACGACGTGCTGCTGCACGCGCTGCCCACCTTCCACACCCACGGCCTGTTCGTGGCGACGAACACGCTGCTTCTGGCGAGTGGCTCCATGATCTTCATGGAAAAGTTCGACGCTGACGCAATCATGGCGCATATGCCGCGCGCCACCACGATGATGGGCGTGCCGACCTTCTACACCCGCCTCCTCCAGCATCCCGGCCTGACCCGGGAGGCGAGCGCTCATATGCGTTTGTTCGTCTCCGGCTCCGCGCCGCTTCTGGCCGAGACGCATCGCGCATTCGAGGCGAAGACCGGTCACGCCATTCTCGAGCGCTACGGCATGACCGAGACCAACATGAACACCTCGAACCCCTATGACGGAGACCGCATCCCCGGCACGGTCGGCTTCCCGCTTCCCGGCGTGGAATTGCGCATTCTCGAACCCGAGACCGGCGCGCCCTGCGCGGTCGAGGAGATCGGGATCATCGAGGTGCGCGGGCCCAACGTGTTCAAGGGCTACTGGCGCAACCCCGGGAAGACGGCGGAGGAATTGCGCGCGGACGGGTTCTTCATCACCGGCGATCTCGGCAAGATCGATGATCGCGGCTACGTCCATATCGTGGGGCGCGGCAAGGATCTGATCATCACCGGCGGCTACAACGTCTATCCCAAGGAGATCGAGACCGAGATCGACGCGCTCGACGGCGTCGTCGAGAGCGCCGTCTTCGGCGTCGCCCATCCCGATTTCGGCGAGGCGGTGACGGCGGCAGTGGTGCTGCATGAGGGCGCCACGCTGGACGAGGCTTCGATCACCGGCGCCCTCGCCAACAAGCTCGCGCGCTTCAAGCAGCCCAAGCATGTGGCGGTCGTGAAGGAATTGCCACGCAACACCATGGGCAAGGTGCAAAAGAACATCCTGCGCGAGACCTATGCCGACCTCTACCAGCAGGCCCGGTAGAGCAGCCCCGGCATTCAGCCGAAGCGGTTGTTCTTCGGAAAGCCCTTCGGCGGCAGACGCCCGGCCTCGGCCCGGTTACCCAGCCAGCCGCCGGCGAGATCATCGGGCGAGACGGTCCAGGTGCGCCCGGAGGTATCCAGCCAGGTGAGCCCGTCGGCCAGGGTGAAGACCTTGGCGTCGGAGACGCCGCCATCCTTGTAGCGTTGCAGCCGCACGCCCTTGCCGCGCGTCATTTCCGGCACCTGGTCGATCGGGAAGGCGAGCAGCTTGCGGTTGTCACCGACGATGGCGATGTGGTCGCCCGCAGCCGGCGTGCAGATCACGGCCTTCGCCTTGCCGTCAACATTGAGCGCCAGCTTGCCCTTGCGCGTATTGGCGACGAGCTGATCCGTGGGTGCGACGAAGCCACGCCCGTCGGAGGCGACGAGCAGGACCTTCGTTCCCGGCTCATGCACGAAAGCGGTGAGGATCTCGGCATCCTCGTCGAGATCGACCATCAGCCGGATCGGATCACCGAAGCCGCGCCCGCCGGGCAGCTTGGCAGCATCGAGGGTGAAGACGCGCCCGTTCGAGGCGAGCGTGAGGATTTTCGAGGTGGTCTGCGCATGGAAGCCGAAGGCAAGGGCATCGTCCCCCTTGAATTGCAGATTGCCCAGATCGTTCTGATGCCCTTTCAGGGCCCGGATCCAGCCCTTTTGCGAGACGATCACGGTGATCGGCTCGCGCTCGACCATGGCCTGGGTGAAATCGATATCGGAGGTGTCGGGCGCATCCGCGAAGCTGGTGCGGCGCCGGCCGAGCGCGGTTTCCGCCCCGAAGCCCTTGCGCACTTCACGGATCTGGTGGGCGACGACCTTCCATTGTTTCGGTTCAGATTCGAGCAGTGCCTCGGTCTGCTTCTTTTCTTCCGTCAATTCGTCGAATTCGCGCTTGAGTTCCATCTCCTCCAGCTTGCGCAGGGAGCGCAGGCGGGTATCGAGGATGGCGTTGGCCTGCAGCTCGGTGAGCTCGAAGACGCGCATCAGTTCCTGCTTGGGCTCGTCCTCCTCGCGGATGATCTGGATCACCCGGTCGAGATCGAGATAGATGATCAGGAGCCCGCCCAGGATCTCGAGCCGGTGCTCGATCTTGCCCAGCCGATGGCGCGAGCGGCGAAGCAGCACCTCGCGGCGATGGTCGAGCCAGGCGCGCAGGGCCTCGGCCAGGCTGATCACGCGCGGCACCGTGCCGCCCATCAGCACGTTCATGTTGAGCGGAACCCGCGATTCAAGATCGGAGAGCTTGAACAGCGATTCCATCATCAGCACGGGATCGACATTGCGCGCGCGTGGCTCGACCACGACGCGCACATCCTCGGCTGACTCGTCGCGGATATCGCCCACGAGCGGCAATTTGCGCTCCTGCATCAGTTCCGCGATCTTCTCGATCAGCCGCGCCTTCTGGATGCCGTAGGGAATCTCGGTGATGACCGCCGCCCAGGAGCCGCGCCCGCCATCCTCCTTCTCCCAGCGCGCGCGCACGCGAAACCCGCCGCGCCCGGTGCGATAGGCCTCGGCGATCATCTCCTTGCGCTCGACGATGATGCCGCCTGTCGGGAAGTCAGGGCCGGGGACAAAGGTCAGGAGCTGGTCGGAACTGGCATCCGGATGCTCGATCAGATAGAGCGCGGCATCGCATAACTCGCCCGCATTATGCGGCGGGATCGAGGTGGCCATACCCACGGCGATGCCCTGCGAGCCATTCGCGAGCAGGTTGGGGAAGGCCGCCGGCAGCACCGAGGGCTCGTCGGTGGAGCCGTCGTAATTGGCGCGAAAATCGACCGCATCCTCGTCGATACCTTCGAGCAGCAGCCCTGCCACCGCCGTCAGCCGTGCTTCCGTGTAGCGATAGGCGGCGGCCCCGTCGCCGTCGATATTGCCGAAATTGCCCTGGCCGTCGACGAGCGGATAGCGCGAGGCGAAATCCTGCGCCAGACGTACCAGCGCATCATAGATCGCCTGATCGCCATGGGGATGGAAGGAACCCATCACGTCGCCGACGACCTTGGCGGATTTCTTGAAGGCGGAATTGGGCGCCAGCCGCAGCAGCTGCATGCCGTAGAGAATGCGCCGATGCACGGGCTTGAGCCCGTCGCGGGCATCGGGCAGCGCGCGGTGCATGATCGTCGAGAGCGCATAGGCGAGATAACGCTCCTCGAGCGCGCTCTTGAGCGCAACGCTCTCGATTTCGCCGTCAGATGGCGGATTTACGGGCTTGCCCATCGATCTCTCCGTTCGCGACCCCTCAGGCGGGATCCTTCTCGCGGGTCAGGCTTTCGACGAAACGCGCACGCTCGGGCGGGGGCGCCCGGTCCTGCGGCTCGTAGATCCAGCGCTGGAGAAAGTAGCCGGTCAGCGCGAAGGCTTCAGCCAGCGCTTGCGGCGAAACGCGGTTCGCGAGCCCGTCATACACAAGAAATCCGGGCAGCGTTAAGAGTTTTTCACGATATGGCGCTCCCGCCTGTGCACTCACCGCCCGCCCGGTGCGCGGCGAGACATAGACGAGGTTCTCCTGCGTGCCCGTCGCGGCGCAGCTGTCGAAGTCGAGGCCGAAGCCGAGCTCGGCCAGAAGCCGAAGCTCGAATTCGACGAAAAGCGGCCCCACGCTCTCGGCATCGGGCAGCGCCTCGCTGAGATGGATCACGGCGTCATAAAGCGCGGGATGAGGGTCGCGCTCGGGCAGGAAGCGCAGGGAGGCGGCCAGCGCGGCGAAGCCATAGAGCGCGTGCGGGGCATTGATGAAGCCCGGCGCACGCAGCCGGGTCGCCTCCACGGAGAGCGTGCCCAGATGCTGGTCGAGCCGCGCGCGCCAGGTCACCGCGAGGCTGTTGCCCGGCTGGATCAGCGGCAGCGTCTTGCGCGAGCGCCCGCCCGGCAGGAAGCCGAAATGCCGCCCGTGGTCGCGCGTCAGCAATTCGAGGAGCACCCCCGTCTCGCCATGCCGGCGCACACCCAGAACGATAGCCTCGTCGCTCCACTCCATCGCCGCCGCCTTCTCCTTGGGGGTGGTTTAGGAGATTGCGGGGGTGGATGCCAGCGGGGTGTGCCCATTCTGCCCCCGGGAACATTCTTCCGATGCATCATCCGCCCTGATAGGTTTCGTTGAAACTAGGGAGATTCGATGGCCTCACGCACCACACTCAATGCGGCGAACCTGAAGGCTCTGGGCGCAGAGCGTCTGGCGGAACTGCTGATCGAGATCAGCACTGGTGACGCAGCGGCGAAACGCAAGCTGCGTCTCGCGCTGGCTGGTGCGCAGAGCCCGAAGGATGCCGCGCGCGAAGTCAACAAGCGGCTGACCAGCATCGCTCGCGCCAGAACCTTCGTGAACTGGCAAAACCGCAAGAAGCTCGTTGACGACCTGGAGACGCAGCGCCGCGCCATTATCGACCAGATCGCGCCAGCGGATCCGCAGGAGGCACTCGATCTGATCTGGCGTTTTCTCGCAGTCGCCGATCCGGTCTTCGAGCGCTGCGACGACAGCAGCGGTACGGTGATCGGGATCTTTCATCAAGCGCTTTCCGATCTCGCCGATATCGCGACGAAAGCGGAGGCAGATCCCCGGGTCACGGCGGATCGCGTCTTCGCCGCTTTGCAAGATAACGGGTTCGGTCAGTATGATGGCATCATCACGATCCTCGCTCCCCTGCTCGGCGAAACCGGGCTCACCCATCTGGAACAGCGCATCACGGAATACGGGCGCGAAGAGATCACGGTTCCGCCGCCGGAGGAGCGGCGCGCGGTTGCGTATGGGCTGAACATCACGATCTATGCAGATGAGATGCGCGCGCGCCAGCGCGACAGCATGGTCCGGATGGCGCTCATGGAGATTGCCGATGCGAGGGGCGATGTCGATGCCTTCATTGCGCAATATGATACCGAGACCCGCGCGGTCCCGCAGATCGCCGCCGAGATCGCCATCCGTCTCCTCGAAGACGAGCGCCCGGAGGAGGCGCTCGGCTTTATCGAGGGCGCGCAGCGTGAGGACGGACGGTTCGTTCCAGAGGCCTGGCACGCGGCGCGTCTGGCGACGCTCGATGCGCTGGGGCGTCGGGATGAGGCGCAGGCTGCGCGCTGGCAGCTGTTCGAAAATGAACTGTCAGTCGCCTTTCTGCGCGATTATCTGAAGAATCTGCCCGATTTCGACGATATCGAAGCCGAGCAAAAGGCCATGGATCATGCCGCTGCGCACAAGGATCCACTCGTCGCCCTGCATTTCTTTCTGGAATGGCCCGCGCCCGATCGTGCTGCAGCGTTACTGATCGCGCAGCGCGCGAAGATCAACGGGGATCACTACGAAATCCTCACGCCCGCTGCCGAGGCCCTTCGCGACGCTCATCCGCTGGCCGCGACCATAGCCTTGCGGGCGATGATTGACTTCACCCTGACGCAAGCGCGCTCCTCGCGCTATGGCCACGCGGCGCGGCATCTGGCGACATGTGCTGATCTCGCCAAGCAGATTGCGGATTTTGGGGGAATCGAGGACCATGAGACTTATCAGTCCCGGCTGAAGCGGGAGCATGGCCGCAAGCAGGCGTTCTGGGCGCGTGCGCCCCAAAACTGAAGGGCCGCCGGACCGGAATGCCGGTGACGTACTGGCCTATCTGCGGGCGCAGTGACGTCGCGCTATGTCCGGCTGAGATTCGGTAGCGTACAATCTATGATAAAGTGTTCATACGTATATCGCATGTATAAATTCATGCCTTTTTGAGTTAGACTGCTGGCCGAGCCAAGCATCTTTGCGATGCGCCGAACGCGGCGGGAGGAATCGCCATGGCCAACTGCTATCTCATCATGACATCGGAGACGGGAGACAGGCTTCGCCCCTGCCTGTTCGTTGCCGTCGCCGAGGACGAAGCCGACGCGATCGATGCATTCGTGCGCGGGTTCTCCGATTACATGGCGCTCGGCGAGACGGCCTCGATCGCGGGCCGCTGCGAGCCGGTTGCGGCGCGCAAGATGGGCGTGCCGCCGGAGCGTCCCGGCTACGCCGCGCCACTCGCGCAGCACCTGCAGTAGAGCGCACCGCAAGGCGCCACGGGTTCACCCCTTCAGGTAATCATCCGTTGTGCGCACCTTGCGCATTGATTCATCGTGCGGATCGAAGCCCTCGTTGACGACGGCCTCGACCCGGCAATCCTCGCACATTTGCAGGACGCGGCGGCGTTGCTCGCCGGAGGGGCCGGAGAACATCCAGTGCGTGCTCAGTTTGGCCTGGACGCGCTCGATGCTCGCCTTCGTGCCGAACAGCTTCCCGCAACTGATACAGGCGAAGGGCTCTTCCTGCTTGAGCAGCTTCTTCGGCTCTTCCCAGGCTTCGAAATCGAGCTGCGGCACGAGGCTGATCGCGTCTTCCGGACAGGTCGTCTCGCACAGGCCGCATTGCACGCAGGCGCTCTCGGTGAAGCGCAGCATCGGATAATCGGGATTGTCGGAGAGCGCGCCCGTCGGGCAGACACCGACACAGGCGAGGCAGAGCGTGCAGGCATTCGTATCGAGCTGTACTTCGCCGAAGGGCGCGCCCTCGGGCAGCGCGATCACGGTGGCGGGCTGCGGCGCATGGCGGTTCATCTGCGTCATCGCCAGGTTCAGGAGCCCGCGCTTGTCCTCAGGCGCGAAGAACGAGGCGCGGCTCTCCGGCATCGCGACGGGTTCATCGGCGAGCGCGGCTTCCAGCGCATCGGGATCGTCGGTCTGGATCAGGGCGAGCGTTTCAGGGCCATGGCCGGTTCCGTTGGTGATCGTCCCCATCAGGGTGAGCGTGCGCTCCAGCCCGTCAATGGCGTGACGGGGGCGTTCGCGGGTGAGGATGCGCAATCCGCCGGCGCCCCATGCGAGCGAAGCGGCGATGATCTCGGGGCCGATCTGCGTCGCCTCATTGACGGTGAGCGGGATGACATGCGCGGGCAGGCCGTTGCCGAACCGGGCGCTGGCATCGATCAGCGGCATGCCGTGATCATCATCGTGCAGGAGCAGCACCGGCGCGCGATTCCCGCCCGCATCATACCATGCACGCAAGGCCGCGCGGATGCGCCGGGCGAGGCTCTCCACCGTCGGAAGCGCGTAAGCTGCCGCGCCGGTGGGACAGACGGCGGCACACTGGCCACAGCCGGCGCAGATATTGGGATCGATCGCCACGCTGTCGCCGGCGGGCTCGATGGCGCCGGCGGGGCAGAGATCGAGACAGCGGGTGCAGCCCGTCTGCTGGTTGCGCGAATGGGCGCACAGATCCGGGGCGAAATTGATGAAGCGCGGCTTGTCGAAGGTTCCCACCATCTGCTGGGCCTTCACGACGAGCTTCGCCACCGCCACCGGATCGGCGGGATCGGCGCGAAAGTAACCCGGGCGCAATTCGCCGGCGGGAAAGAGCGGCTTGCCGCCCGTCAGATCGATGACGAGATCGCAACGCGACACCGCACCGTTGCGCGTCTCCCCGAAGACGAGCTTGCCCCGAGAGGATGGCGACGGGCTGGCATAGGCATCGACGGTGAGCTCGAACGCGCCCAGATGCCCGCTCGCCCGGGCGATACGCCCCTGCAGGACCGGGAAGGCGTTGCGGCGCGGCGGCGTGATCTCGGCGCCGGGGGTGACGAGAACCGTGATGTCGAGATTGTCGAGGAGATCGCGCGCCGCATCGAGGGCGACCTCGTCACGGCCCAGGATCAGCGCGACCCCACGGCTCTCCATCGAGACCACCTCGAAGGGCTCGGCTTCCTCCGCCGCCTGCGCGATCAGCGCCGCCATCTTGGGACCCGCCGCCTGCGCATCATGCGACCAGCCCGCCGTCTCGCGGATATTGACGAAGCTGATATCCGGCTCGGGCGCGTAGGCGTCTCCGGCTTCTTTTTCTGCGGCGGCCTGCGCGAAATCTGCGGCGACTTCCTCGAAGAGGGGCTGTTCCTGGGTGCAGGTGACCGTCATCGGGCGCCCCGTGGCAAGCGCCTCGCGGAAACGGTCGAGTTGCATGCGACAGAGCTGATGCGCGGTCTCGGGCAGTTCCCCGCAGCCGGAGGCGGCGATGGCATCGCCATCGACGGGCATGGTGCCCTCGCAACTGCAGGTGAGAACGAGGCGGTCGCGCTGCTTCATCGGTCACTTCCTCCGGGATCGCGGATTCGCGCTGTTTTTGCTCTTTGCGATGCGCGGTCTGATCACTACTCTATAATTCATCCAAACAAGGAAAAAAGGGAGAGGCCCGGTGCCGCCTTCCGAAAATCATCGTGACCGGGGAGAGAGTGCATGAGCGAGGGGCGGACCGGCAACGGTCAGGCGGAACCGCAGCAGGCATCACGCAGCCTGCCGAGGCGCGACGTGACAGCGCCGGAAGCCGATGATGCACCGCGTCGTCTGGTGCTGCCGCCGCCTTATGATCAGCATTATCACGCCGATGGCGATGTCCTCGACGAGGCCGTCCGGCGCGCGCCGGAGGAAGGCGCGGGTACGCTGGTCTGGCGCAAGAGCGGCGGATTGCTCGCCTTCGCGGTGGTTCTGGAGCCGGAAAAGGCGCTGCGCGAGGCACGACTCGCCTTCTTCGCGGGCATGTCGGCGCTGGGTGATGCGCTGGCCGCCCATTGTGCGCCGGACAAGCCCCTGCGCTTTGCTTTCCCCGATACGGTGCTCTTCGATACCGCACGTCTGGGCGGCGCGCGTTTCGTCACGCCGGAAGGCTGTGGCGAGGACGAAGTGCCGGACTGGATGGTCTTCGCGGTGGAACTGATCGGAGATCGCGACCATCTGCCGCATCCGGGTATGTTCCCCGATTCCATCTCGCTGGCAGAGGAGGAATTCGAGGAGAGCGAATTGATCGTCGAGAGCTTCGCCTCCTATCTGATGCTGTATTTCGACCGCTGGACGCATCAGGGTTTCGAGGCGGTGGTCAGGCCCTATCTGGAGCGTCTGGAGCCGACGCTGGAGACCGGCGCCCGCGCCATTGCCGATGGCGATCTGATCGAGCGCCTGCCCGATGGCGAGACGCGCCGCCTCGGGCTGGTCGAAGGGCTCGCCGCCTGTGCCTGGCGTGACGCAAAGGGGCCGAAATTGTGATTCTGCTGCCACGCACCATCCGCCTCGACGCCTCCGACGCCGTCGTCTTCGCCCGCGCCGCCGAGCCGGGGGAATGGGCGGTGCCGGGGACCTTCCTCTTCGCCGGCCGCGATCCGGCACAATTCTCGCGCAAGGAGCAGATCGCCTTCCGCTCCGGCTTTCTCGGCGTGGACAGCTTCGGCTTCTCGACGCTGATCATCGCACAGCAGGCCAGCGCGGAGGAGCGCGAGCAGATGGTCACCGCGCTCGCACGGCAACTCGTGGCGCATCTCGGCGCGCCGAGCGAGGCGATCGCCCGCCCCGCCGCCGAGGAAGAGGTGGCGCTCGCGCAGGATCTGTGCCGGGGGCATGCGGAGAACACGCTGGTCGCGCTGCATCGCAGCCTCAATGAGGATGGCGCGATCCATGAGCAGTTCCGCACCCTGAAATCCCGCGACGAGACGGCCTTCGGCGCGGGTTATCTGCGCGGCCATGATCGTGCCTTCTATATCGTCGAGAGCGACGAGGACGAGGAGGCGGCTGATCCGGCGCATCATGTGGATCTGTTGAATTTGCGGGGGCAGGAGCGATGAGGGAATTCTGGGTCGCGAGCGGCCACCAGCTTACCCGCCTCGATGCGCAGGGCCGGATGATCGTCACCGATGAATTGCTGCTCGCATGGCTCGCCCGCCCGGAAGTGCTGCCGCCAGAGGAGGCCTGCGAGGCCGAGCGGGCGCTGCATGCGCGGCTGATGCGCGCGCCGCGCGATCGCGTCAGCGAGGCGGATATCACCGCCATGGCCGATCCGGATGCGCATGAGAACTGGCGATTCCTGATCGCCCTGCGCGACCGTCTGCTGGAGGCCGGCACAATCGAGGAGGGCTATCTCGCGATCATCCGCGAGAGGCTGCGGCTGCCGGTGGTGTTCTACGATCAGCTCGTGCAACTGATCCTGCGCAACGCGCTCGAGGGTTGCGAGGATGTCTGGACCTTGCGTGCGGCCGAGATGCTGTTTCGTGCCCAGCGCGGGCATGTCTCGGACGGGGCGCTGATCCTCGCCGATGACGAGCTCGTGGCGGAGATGGAGGCGGAAAAGCAGCTCTCGCCCCTCAATGCGATGTTTGCCGGCGGCGCCGATGATCTCGACGTGCTGGTTGAAGAAAATGCCTGGACCTATTGGAGCCGCTCGGATGCGCATACAATGGCGCTGCCCTTCGGCGCCTCGTCTCAGGCCCGTGAGGGGCTGGCCCGGGCGCTTTGTGCCTTCGTCACGCATCTCATGGGCACGCGCGTGCGCATCACGCCCCTGACCAGCGTCGAGGATGTTGATCTGCGCTGGTATGTCGGGCTCGACCAGATCGGCGTGAAGATCGGCGATGCCTTGTGGCGCGGTGAGGAGCCGGCCGGGGCGCTGATCGGCCTGTTCCGGCTCGAATTCGATGATGCGCAGGTCGTGATCGAAGATGTGCGCGGCGCGCCCGTCTGGCTGATACTCGGGATGGGCGATGACAAGACTATACGGATGAAGCCGCAGAATCTCATCATGGGACTGCCGCTCGTCGCACTGGCGACGACGCATTAGGGATGACCAGATGGCGCGGGAAGTGCTCAAATTCGGTGTCGTGGCGCAATCGCGCCCGCCGGTGACCAAATGGGCCGGGCGCCAGGTTCGGCCCTATGCCGTGCTGCCGTCGGTCCCCGATGTCGCGCCGCATACGCTGCTCAGCGACGAGGACGGGATCGAGACCTGGTATCTCGGCACGCATGACCTGATCCTGCATACCGGTGATACCAGCCATTATCAGGACAATCTGATGAGCCGCCGCCCGGGCGTCTGGGTGGTGATTCCGGAAGTCGAGGATGCGCGCAAGGCGGATATCCGGCTGGTCACCGTCGACCCCTATGAAGGCGAAGGGCTCGCCCTCGATACCGGCGTCGTGGTCGAGGTCGTCGGCATGCCGGATGTGCTGCGCATGAAACTCGAGGACTTCATCGCGCGCCACCATGTCGAAATCCCGTTCAAGAAGCGCAAGCGCAAGCCCGTGGATGTCGAGAAGGATCCGCGCGCGCCGCGAATCCTGCAGCCGCAAGACAAATGGGTGCGCAAATGAGTGGCGGTTTCCTCGGCCGCTGGTCGCAACGCAAGCTTTCCGAAAAGGAGAAGCAGGAGGCGCAACGCAAGGCCGCCGACTCGGCTGATCTCGCCGAGGCAGTGCCGGAAACAAGCGAGCGCGGCAATCAGCCGCAGGATGATGCGCAGGATATTTCTGCCGCGCCGCAGCAAGCGGAGATGCTCAGCGAGGAAGAGCTTGCCGCACTCCCGTCGCTCGATTCGATCACGACGCAGACGGATCTGCGACAGTTCCTGCGCAAGGGGGTGCCGGGGGCTTTGAAGAACGCGGCCCTGCGCAAGATGTGGCTGCTCGATCCGGCTATCCGCAACCATGTCGATTATGCCGTCGACTATGCCTGGGACTGGAATGTGCCCGGCGGCGTGCCGGGTCATGGTGGGCAGATCGCGGGCGAAAGCGTGGCGAAAATGCTCGAAAAACTGCTCCCGAAGCCGGTTTCGGATGAAACGGCCACGCTCGCGGAAGCGCCGGATCAGGCTCCGGCACCGACGGGCGGGGTGGCTGAAGCGCAGCCACGCGATCCGGAGGCACAACCAGAAGATGATCCAGCCGTTCGTCCGGCGGAGTCGACCGGCTCGCAATTTCAGGACGCTGAAGGCAATCATGGGTTTTGTCATGAGGGTGCTTCAGGATATCCGGATGGTCCGCAATCTTCGCCCGCGACCCGCGCCGACAGCGACTCCGTGTCACGCTCCAAAGATTCGGGGCGCATCCGGCATCGGCGTCACGGCGGCGCCCTCCCGTCATGAATTCACAATCATTTTCAAAGCTTTGAGCATTTTTTCCCTGCGATACAGATCTGCGATTTTGCTGCACCGCAAACCACATATGTGTATTCACTTTAGAAAAACTCCATGGTAGCGTTTCGACATGGAGGAGTCGGATCAGGTGCGTGATCAGGTCCGGCACACAAGCAAAAGATGAACGAGAACGTGACCAACCCGATGCCGCGCTGCGGCAATGCCTGCTTTGGCAGCGTGCCCATGGAGGCCCGCTCATGAGCGAAGAGCAGCTGCGCGCCCAGCATTACGGATTTCTGGCCCGCCTTTTGAGCGAGGCGCCGGACGGTAATTGCTTGGGCAGATCGCGACCATGGCCGGCGACGAGACCGCCTTCGGCCAGGCCTACGGGGCACTGGCGCGCAAGGCAGCTCAGGTTTCGCCCGAGGCTGTTGCGAACGAGCATTTCGAGCTTTTCGTCGGGGTCGGGCGCGGTGAGCTCCTGCCCTACGCCTCTTTCTATCTTACGGGCTTCCTCAACGAGCGCCCTCTCGCCGAGCTGCGCGCGGATCTGCGGGTCATGGGCGTCGAGCGTGCGCCGGGACGCTTCGAGCCCGAGGATCACATCGCCTTCATTCTTGAGGTTATGGCGCAGCTGGCGCGCGGCGAGATCGCCGGCAACCAGGCGCGCTTCTTCGACAAGCATATCGGCCCCTGGGCGGCACAGTTCTTCGATGATCTGGCGATTGCCCCCAGCGCCGACTTCTATCGCCCCGTCGCGGAGATCGGGCGGCAGTTCATGGATATCGAGGCTCGCGCCTTCGCTCTGGCGAGCGCGTCCGGGTCGCGAGGGTAATGGCAGTTGGAAATCAGCGGTGCGGCTTGGCCCATCGCGTTCGGGAGGATGGTCATGAGTGTAAATGATCAGGATACGCGCAAGAAGACCGGCATCGGTCGTCGCGGCTTCTTCGGAGCCGTGGCCGGCGCCGGCGCCGCCGCAGCGATGAGCGTCGGGGGTGCGGTCCCCGTGGCAGCACAGCAATCGACGGATGAACGCAAGCGCGCACGCTACCAGGAAACGGAGCACGTGCAGGCCTTCTACCGCACCAATCGCTACTACACGGGAGAGTGACCGATGCTCGTCAAACGCAAGCAAGGTGAGGCCGCGCGCGGGCGTCTCGCTTCAATGGCGGCCGGGATCGCCACCAGGACGATCGACCGTCGCAGTTTCCTGCGCAATTCCGGTCTCGCAGTCGGCGGCCTCGCCGCTCTCGGCACGATCAAGGCCGGCATGACCCGGCAGGCTGAAGCCGGCCCGACGGATCACAGCCGTCCCATCGAGCTGCGCAAGAACATCTGCACGCATTGCTCGGTCGGCTGTACGGTCATCGGCGAAGTGCAGGACGGCGTCTGGGTCGGTCAGGAGCCTGCCTGGGACAGCCCGATCAACCGTGGCACCCATTGCGCCAAGGGCGCGTCTGTGCGCGAGCTGGTCCATGGTGATCGCCGCCTGAAATATCCGATGAAGAAGGTTGGCGGCCAGTGGCAGCGCATCAGCTGGGATCAGGCGATCGACGAAATCGGCGACAAGATGCTCGAGATCCGCGAGCGCAGCGGCGCTGACGCGGCCTACCTTCTCGGCTCGGCCAAATTCTCCAACGAAGGCGCCTACCTGTTCCGCAAGTTTGCCGCCTTCTGGGGCACCAACAACGTCGATCACCAGGCCCGCATCTGCCACTCCACCACGGTGGCGGGTGTCGCGAATACCTGGGGCTACGGCGCCATGACGAACAGCTACAACGACATCCGCAATTCCAAGACCATCATCTTCATGGGGTCGAATGCTGCGGAAGCCCACCCGGTGTCGATGCAGCACATTCTCACCGGCAAGGAAGAGCAGCGCGCCAACGTGATCGTGTTCGATCCGCGCTTCACCCGCACCGCCGCCCACGCCACCGATTTCGTGCGTATTCGTCCCGGCACCGACATCCCGGTGATCTGGGGCATCATGTGGCATATCTTCGAGAACGGCTGGGAGGACCAGGAATTCATCGCCCAGCGCGTCTGGGGCATGGACCAGATCCGCGAGGAAGTCGCCAAGTGGACGCCCGATGAGGTCGAGCGCGTCACCGGCGTTCCGGAAGCCCAGCTGCGCCGCGTGGCGGAGAAGTTCGCCAAGGAACGTCCCTCCACCTTCATCTGGTGCATGGGCGGCACGCAGCACACGGTCGGTACCGCCAACGTGCGCGCCTATTGCAACCTGCTTCTGGCCACCGGCAATGTCGGCGCCATGGGCACGGGCGCGAACATCTTCCGTGGCCACTGCAACGTGCAGGGCGCGACCGATTTCGGCCTCGATATCGGTAACCTGCCCTGCTATTACGGCCTCGCGGAAGGGGCCTGGCGCCATTGGTCGCGTGTCTGGGACGTGCCGTACGAGTATTTCGTGGACCGTTTCGATGCCGTGCCGGCCAAGGGCGGTCGCGATCCGCGCTCGCCCGAGCAGAACATGAACGTGCCGGGCATCCCCTCCACCCGCTGGTTCGACGCCACCACGATTGATGCGGAAGAGGTCGATCAGCGTGACAACATCAAGGCGATGATCGTCTTCGGTCATGGCGGCAACACGGTGCCGCGCATGGCGGATGCCCGCGAGGGCATGAACGCGCTCGACCTGCTGGTCGTCGCCGACCCGCATCCCACCACCTTCGCGGCTCTCCACGAGCGCACGGACAACACCTACCTGCTGCCCGTATGCACCCAGTTCGAGTGCTCCGGCAGCCGCACGGCCTCGAACCGTTCGGTGCAGTGGGGCGAGAAGATCGTCGATCCGATCTTCGAATCCGACAACGACTACGCGGTGATGTATCGTCTCGCGGAAAAACTCGGCTTCGCCGAGGAGATGTTCAAGCCATACGAGATGGTGCAGGGCAAGTTCTCGCAAGAGCCGACGCCGGAATCCATCCTGCGCGAGATCAATCGCGGCGGCTGGTCGGTCGGCTATACGGGTCAGAGTCCCGAGCGGCTCAAGGCGCATATGGCCAACCAGGACAAGTTCGATCTGGTCACCCTGCGCGCGCCCGCCGATGCTGACGAAGTGGGCGGTGATTTCTACGGCTTGCCCTGGCCCTGCTGGGGGACCGCGGAGTTCCGCCATCCGGGCACGCATATCCTCTACAATCCGAATGTCCCGGTGAAGGATGGCGGCGGCGCCTTCCGCCCGCGCTTCGGCCTCGAACGCGACGGCGAGACGCTTCTGGCCGAGGGCAGCTTCCCGCCCGAATCCGAGATCGAGGACGGCTATCCGCAATTCACCATGGGCGTGCTCAAGCGTCTTGGCTGGGATGAGGATCTGACCCCGCAGGAGCGTGCGGTGATTTCCCGGATCGGCGAATTCGACGAGGAGAAGATCGACGCGGTCAGCTGGTCGCTTGATCTCTCGGGCGGTATCCAGCGCGTCGCCATCGAGCATGGCTGCGTGCCCTACGGCAACGGCAAGGCCCGCGCCGTGGCCTGGAACCTGCCGGATCCGATCCCGGTGCACCGCGAGCCGATCTACTCGCCGCGCCCGGATCTCGTGGCGGACTTCCCGACCCGCGAGGATGGCCGTCAGTTCCGTATGCCGAATATCGGCCATACCATCCAGCAATCGGTCGTCGATCGCGGACTGCACGAGAGCTTCCCGATCGTGCTCACCTCCGGACGTCTCGTGGAATATGAAGGCGGCGGCGAGGAAACGCGCTCGAACCCCTGGCTTGCCGAATTGCAGCAGGACATGTTCGTCGAGATCAACACCCGCGACGCCGAGTCGCGCGGGATCGCCGATGGCGGCTGGGTCTGGGTCAACGGGCCGGAAGGCAATCGCGCGCGGGTCAAGGCCCTCGTCACGGAGCGGGTCGCGTCGGGTACGGCCTTCATGCCGTTCCACTTCGCCGGCTGGTTCCAGGGCGAAGACCAGCGCGGGAACTACCCGGAAGGCACCGATCCCATCGTTCTCGGTGAATCGGTGAACGTCGTCACGACTTATGGCTATGACCCCGTGACGGGCATGCATGAGGGCAAGGTCACGCTTTGCCAGATCGAAGCTGCCTGAGGGAGGATGATACAATGGCGAGAATGAAATTCCTCTGCGACGCCGATCGCTGCATCGAGTGTCAGGCCTGCGTGACCGCGTGCAAGAACGAGCATGAGGTTCCCTGGGGCATCAACCGTCGGCGCGTCGTCACCATCAATGACGGCCTGCCGGGCGAGCGTTCGGTCTCCATGGCCTGCATGCATTGCGACGACGCGCCCTGTGCCGCCGTCTGTCCTGTCGATTGCTTCTACACCACGGAAGATGCCGTGGTGCTGCACTCGAAGGATACCTGCATCGGTTGCGGCTACTGCTTCTACGCCTGCCCGTTCGGCGCGCCCCAATATCCGCGCGTCGGCAATTTCGGCACCCGCGGCAAGATGGACAAGTGCACCTATTGCTCCGGCGGGCCGGAGGCGGACATGAGCCAGGCGGAATACGTCAAGTACGGCTCCAACCGCCTGGCCGAGGGCAAGCTGCCGCTCTGTGCGGAAATGTGCTCGACCAAGGCGCTTCTGGCCGGTGACGGCGACATCATCGCCGACATCTACCGCGAGCGCGTAGTCACCCGTGGCTACGGCTCGGGCGCCTGGGGCTGGCGTTCGGCCTACGGCGAAACGATCTCCGTCTGATCGGGGACAACCGATCGGATCGAAAGGGGAGGAAATCTCGTGGTACAGACATTGCTCAAACGCGCCGCCACGCTGTTCGCCGTCGTCGCGCTTATCACCTTCGCTGCGCCGGAGCTCTCGGCGCAGCAGGTCAATCCGACGGAAAGCGCCGTGCAGGAGGAGCAGCTCATGCGCGCGCTCCAGTCCGGCGAGGCCGTCTCCGGGCGCATCACCATTCCCGATGCGCGCGCGGGCGATCTGATCAAGCCCGACAACAAGGGCTGGGCCGATACACATGGCGGCACGGTGAAGACCGTGAATGTCGCTGCCATTATCGGGATGCTGGTGCTGCTGATCGGCTTCTACATGTATCGCGGCAGGATCCGCATCGATTCAGGGCCGTCCGGGCGTACGATCCAGCGCTTCAACGCGGTGGAACGCTTCGCGCACTGGCTCCTGGCCGCAACCTTCATCATTCTGGCCCTGACGGGCCTGAACCTGCTGATCGGTCGAGCGATCATCCTGCCGATCGTGGGCGAGAGCGCCTTCGGGACCCTCTCGGGATGGGGCAAGATCGCGCATAACTACCTCGCCTGGCCGTTCATGGCGGCTCTGGTCGTCGTTTTCATCGCCTGGGTGTTGCAGAACATCCCGGACAAAACGGACATCGAATGGATCAAGAAGGGTGGCGGTCTGTTCAAGAAGGGCATTCATCCCCCGGCAAAGAAGTTCAATGCCGGCCAGAAGGTCATCTTCTGGTCCGTGATCATTGGCGGTGCGGCGCTTTCCTTTACCGGCGTGATGCTGCTCTTCCCCGAGATCGCCGGCACCTCGGCGCAATGGCAGTTCTATCAAGTCATTCATGCCATCGTGGCGGGTATCATGACGGCAGTCATCATTGCCCATATCTATATCGGCTCGGTCGGCATGGAGGGCGCGTTCGACGCCATGGGCTCCGGTCAGGTCGATGTGAACTGGGCCAAGGAGCACCATTCGCTCTGGGTTGACGAAAAGCTCGCGCGCGAAGGCAGGGCGGCTCCGTCATCCGGCGGCGGCGCACCGCAGCCTGCAGAGTGAGACCGGTTCGGCGCTGCACATCCGTGTCGGCGCCGGGCGACTGTCTGAGACGACGGTCCGGGCTGTGTCCGGGCCGTTTTTTGTCACAACACATGTGAGACTTTTCTTCCATGGCGCAGGATGAGGCATTGACGGCAGCGGCGCGTGCGGCCCTTGCCGCGATCGCGCTGCCCGATGGCGGCAGGCTCGGCGACACCACCCGCCTCGCGGCGGTGAGCGCCAGCGCGGGGCGCGTCACGGCCATGATTGCAATCGCGCCGGAGGAGGCCGAGACCTTCGCAGCCGTGCGCGATGCTGCCCAGGCGGCGCTGGAGGCGCTGCCAGGGATCGAGAAAGCGCTGGTGGCGCTCACTGCAGAGAGTTCGGCACCTTCGTCTGAACCGCAACAGAAGCCAACCGGCGCCCTCGGAACGACGCCCGGCGCGGCGCCGGCATCGGGCACATCGCGCAAACCCGCCGCCATGGCCGGGATCACGCATATCGTGGCCGTCGCCTCGGGCAAGGGCGGCGTCGGCAAATCCACGACGAGCGTCAATCTGGCGCTCGGCCTGCGCGCGCTCGGCCTGAAGGTGGGCATCCTTGATGCCGATATCTACGGCCCTTCGCTGCCGACCCTGCTCGGCCTGCGCGGCCAGCCGCGCGTGGGCACTGACCGCAAACTCCTGCCGATGCAGAGTTACGGGCTCAAGGCCATGTCGATCGGGCTGCTGGTCGACGAGGAGACCGCCATGGTCTGGCGCGGGCCGATGGTGATGTCGGCGCTGACGCAAATGATGGCGGAGGTCGCATGGGGCAGGCTCGACATCCTGATCATCGACATGCCGCCCGGCACAGGGGATGCCCAGCTCGCCATCGCGCAGGGCACGGATCTGTCAGGTGCGGTGATCGTCTCGACGCCGCAGGATCTTTCGCTGATCGATGCCCGTCGTGGCATCACCATGTTTCGCAAGGTGGATGTACCGATTCTGGGCGTTGTTGAGAACATGTCGCACTTCATCTGCACGGATTGCGGTGCGCATCACGCGATTTTCGGTGAAGGCGGGGCAGAGCAGGAAGCCGGGCGTCTCGGCGTGCCCTTCCTCGGTGGTGTGCCGCTTACCATGGAATTGCGCCGCGCCTCCGATCTCGGCCAGCCGGTCACGGCGATGGCGCCTGACGGAGTGCTCGGCCGCATCTATACGGGCCTCGCGGAGCGCTTGCTTGCGGGGCTGCAATAGGCGATCATGCCAAGGGGACCGGTGCTCCGGCTTCCAGAAAGAACACAGGGAGACCAAGGGGATGAAAGCGTTCGTAGCCGCAGCCATCGTTGCGATTCTGGCCGCCGTTGGCGCGGCGTTCCTGCTTGATGGCAGTTTCCAGACGACGGCCTATCAGGCCTACGCGACGGAGGGCGTGCGTCTGGGCGATCCGGGCTCCAATCTCGTCGATTTCTGACCCGGATGCCGGATCTGTCCGCGCATCGCGTTTCAGATCCCGAATCCCGCATAAGGCATGAAGCGCACCGGGTCTCCCGGTGCGATCTTCTGTGCGCCGTCGCCGATCTCCACCAGTCCCGTCGCCCATGACAATCCGCTGATCCGCCCGGATCCCTCCGAGGCGAACACTTCCGCGTGCCCCTTTGCATCAAGCCGTGCCCGCAGATATTCGCGCCGTCCGGGTTTCTTGTTCTTCGAGAAGGCGGCGGGCACGGTGAAGGCCAGAGGTTCGCTCCAACCCGCGCCCGAGAGCGCGGCCAGCGCAGGGCGGGCGAAGATCAGCGCGCAGACGAAGGCCGCGACCGGGTTGCCGGGCAGGCCGAAGACCGGCGCTCCGTTCCACAGGGCCAGCGCCAGTGGCCGCCCCGGCTTGATGGCGATGCGCCATTCCTGCAAGGCCCCGGTCTCGCGCAGAAGCGCGGAGACGTGATCCTCGTCACCGGCGGAGGCGCCGCCCGAGGTGAAGATCACATCCGCCTCGCGTGAGGCCGCGTCGAGCCGCGCGCGCAGCGCCTCACGGTCGTCGCCCACATGGCCCAGATCGACCGGCTGGTAATGCCAGGCCTGTGCGAGGGCGAGGAGCATGGGCCGGTTGGCATCGTAGATCTTGCCCGGCGCGAGCGCTTCGTCGCCGAAATAGCCCACGATCTCCTCGCCGGTGGAGAGGATACCCACGCGCAGGCGGCGATGCACCGCCACCTCGCCGATGCCGAGCGCACTGAGCAGTGCGAGATCGGCGGGGGTCAGCGAACGCCCTGCGGGCAGGGCGAGCGCGCCGGCAGGGACATCCTCCCCCGCCTTGCGGGTATTGGCACGCGGCTTGATGGGGCCGTTGAAGGCGATGCGCGCGCCGTCCGTGGCGCAATCCTCCTCCAGAACCACCGTATCGACGCCCTCCGGCAGGATCGCGCCGGTGAGGATGCGGATGGCCTGACCATGCGGGACCTTGCCGGTATAGGGCACGCCGGCTGCGGCGCGGCCAGTGATGAGCGGCAATTCCTGAAGCCCATCCCCGGTTGCAGCATGGGCGAAGCCGTAGCCATCGACTGCGGCATTGGGCGCGGGCGGGTTGGAACGGCGTGCGATCGTATCGTGCGCCAGAACGCGGCCGAGCGCAGCGGCGGCGGGCAGGGTCTCGATCCCGGTAATCGGGCGCAGAGCGGCCCGCAGCAGGGCGAGGGCATCGTCCACGGGTGTCCAGTCAACGCCCGGCGGCAGGGCGAAGCAATCATTCTGCAGGCGTGGCGGTTCGAGCGCGCTCATGCCGGTCGCGATCTCCTGGGCTGTTTCCTGCAGAAGAGTCTCGCACCCCACGCCGAGAATCCAGCCCTCTTCACACAAAATTGCCTCGGATATGCCGATCGCGCGCATCGCGGCAGGAACGGCGTCGCGGGCATGCGCGCGCAACGTCGCGGCGAGGAGCCTGACCTGCACCGCATCCTTGATCGCATCGGGATCCCGGGCGAGCACCCGGTTGACTGCCCCGTCGATCAGCGAGGGATAGATCTCGGCCAGCGTGATCGGCGCATCACGGTTTTCGAAAGGCCAGACCGTGAGCGCAGCGCCGAAGCGTTTCCTCAGCGCGTGCAGGCGCGCTATGCCGAGCAGGGCCTGCGAACCGACGGAGCCGGTGGTGAAGAGTTTCCAGACCGGCTGCGCGCGGGGGATGCGTTCCTCGACGAGGCGCCGCTCGGGCAGGCCATGGCCGTGACGCAGCGTGCCGCGTTCGGGCAGATCCGGGAGATCCTGCCCGGCGGGGCAGCCCCAGAACGGGCCGATCCCGGGAAAGCGGCGGTTGAGATCAGCAGCGATCGCGAAGCGGTTATTGGCGTTATCGTCACGGTCTTCGATCTGCCGCGCAAGCCATTCCCAAAGCGCGAGCGCCTCCGCGCGCCCGGTCAGGGCCTCGGCGAAGCCGCGCGGATAACCGAGCGGGAAATCGAAGCCGATCAGCAACCGCTCGCCCGCAGCGAGAGCTTCCTCGCACAGCGTCTCGAGCACCGCCATCGCCTCCGTCCGGCTGCGGCAATAAAGCGGTTCGCGATCACCCTCGGCATCGCTGATCCCGATCCAGATCGCATCGGCGCGCGGGCGGGCGGGCATGCGCGTGGAAGCGGCGGACCAGTCCACGATGACGACACGGTCGAACCCGTTCATGCCAGGCCGCATTCCGCGAGCACGAAATCAGAGATCGCCGCCGTGTCGTCGAGATCGAAGACGGGAAGCGAGACATCATCGAGCGGCGTATCGGAGGCGATGGCGCGGATCGTCGGCAATTCGTGCGCCAGCAGCCCGCGCGCGCGCCCGCCCGCGTGGCGATAGGCCTCGATCTTGGGGTGGCTCTCACGCTTGTAGCCCTCGACGATGACGAGATCGACGGGGGCCAGCTTCGTCACGATCTCCGCGAGGGCGGGCTCGGACACGCCACGCAATTCATGCATCAAGGCCCAGCGATTGGCCGAAGCGAGCACCACTTCCCGCGCGCCGGCCTCGCGGTGGCGATACGTATCGCGGCCCTTTTCGTCGATATCAACGTTGTGATGGGCATGCTTGATGGTCGAGACGCTGTAGCCGCGCCCGGTGATGTCGGCGACGAGGCGCTCGACCAGCCCGGTCTTGCCGGCATTCTTCCAGCCGGTGACACCGTAGAGGCGCTGGCCTGCAATGCCCGTTTTCGGATCGATCATTCGACGCCGCTTTCCTTACGCGCGCCCTTGCGCCGATGCTTGCGCTCCTCTTCCGGCGCGCTGGCGGGATCCGCGTCGCGGATCAGCCGCTCCTCGCCGGAGAGGCAGACGAAGCGCTGGCCGCGCATGCGCCCGATCAGAGTCAGCCCGACCTGTCGGGCAATCTCGACGCCCCAGGCGGTGAAGCCGGAACGCGAGGCGAGCGCGGGAATGCCCATCATCGCCGTCTTGATCACCATCTCGGAGGTCAGCCGGCCCGTCGTGTAGAGCAGCTTGTCCCCGGCACTCTCGCCATGCATCAGCATCCAGCCGGCGATCTTGTCGACAGCGTTGTGTCGACCGACATCTTCCATATAGACGAGCGGCGCGTCGCCCCGGCAGAGCACTGTGCCGTGGATCGCCCCCGCTTCCAGATAGAGGCTCGGCATGGTGTTGATCTGTCTGGCGAGCGCGTAGAGCCAACTGGTGCGCAGCGGCGTTTCAGGCAGGGTGAGCCCTTCCAGCCCCTCCATCATGTCGCCGAAGACGGTGCCCACGGCGCAGCCGGAGGTGCGGGTCTTCTTCTGCAGCTTTTCCTCGAAATCGGTCTCGGTCTCCGTGCGCACAACCACCACTTCAAGGTCGTCGTCGTAGTCCACCCCGGTGACCACATCGTCGACCTTGAGCATGCCCTGGTTGCGCAGGAAGCCCAGCGCCAGATATTCCGGGTAATCGCCGATCGTCATCGCCGTGACGATCTCGCGGCTGTTGAGAAAGATGGTGAGCGGGCGCTCCTCGACCACGCGGATGGCAACTTCCGCACCGGTATGATCGCGCCCGGTGACGGGGCGCGTGAGGCGGGGATCGGTGGGGTCTGGAAAGATCGTCTTCATCGGATACCACCACACGAGGGCGCCGCTGAACAATGCGCCGGTCGAGACTGCATCAGCCCGGAAATCTTGTCCAGCGCATCGCAGTCCGTATCAAGCAAGCCTCACTCAATCCCGGATGCTCAGGCGGAAGGTCTCCGCCGCCTCCTCTTTCTCGCGGGCGCGCATGAGCGTCTCCGTGGCCTCGTCGATCTCGCGCTGACGGTTCCACATGGCAGCATAGACACCCTCTGCCGTCAGCAGATCCGCATGCGTCCCCCGCTCGACGATCACGCCCTTGTCGAGCACGATGATCTCGTCCGCCCCCACCACGGTGGAGAGCCGGTGGGCGATGACCAGCGTGGTGCGGTCGCGCGAGACGCGGTCGAGGGCATCCTGGATTTCCTTCTCGGTGAAGCTGTCGAGGGCCGAGGTCGCCTCGTCGAGCAGAAGGATCGGCGGGCTCTTGAGGATGGTTCGCGCGATTGCGACGCGCTGCTTCTCGCCCCCGGACAGTTTCAGCCCGCGCTCGCCCACGGGGGTCTCGTAACCCTCGGGAAGACTCGCGATGAAAGTGTCGATCTGCGCCAGACGCGCGGCTTCGCGTACCTCTTCCTCGCTGGCATCCCAGCGCCCGTAACGGATGTTGTAGCCGATCGTGTCGTTGAACAGCACCGTATCCTGCGGCACCATGCCGATCGCCTCGCGGAGCGATTCCTGGCGCACCTGCGCGATGTCCTGGCCATCGACGATGACGCGCCCCGATTGCGGCTCGTAGAAACGGAACAACAGGCGAGAAATGGTGGATTTCCCCGCACCGGACGGTCCGACAATGGCGATGGTGCGCCCTGCGGGAACGGTGAAGCTGATCCCCTTCAGGATCGGGCGATCCGCATTATAGGCGAAACGCACATCCTCGAAGGTTACGGTCGCTTCCGTAATTGCCAGATCATGCGCATCAGGGCGATCCTGGATCTGCGGGTCCCGCGAGAGGATCTCGAACATGTCGTCGATATCGATCAGCGCCTGCTTGATCTGGCGATAGACCATGCCCATGAAGTTCAAAGGCATGTAGAGCTGGATCAGCATGGCGTTGACCAGAACGAAACTGCCGATCGTGGCATCGCCGGCCATGACGGCCCGCGCGGCCATGATCATCGTCGTCGCCATGCCGATCGTGAAGATGATCGCCTGGCCACCATTGAGCACTGCGAGCGACGTATAGGTCTGCGTCGAGGCTTTCTCGTAGCGGGCCATCGAGCGATCGTAGCGCTCGATCTCGCGCTGCTCGGCGCCGAAATATTTTACCGTCTCGAAATTCAAAAGCGAATCGATCGCCTTGGTATTGGCATCCGTATCGGATTCATTCATCCGGCGGCGAATCTCCATCCGCCATTTCGTCGCGTAGTAAGTATAGATGAGATAGGCCGTGATCATCAGCGCGACGACAGCGGCATAGGTGATATCGAATTCCCAGGCCAGAACACCCAGAACCAGCGTGAGTTCCAGAATTGTCGGGATCAAAGTCAGGATCATCAGCCGCGAGAGCTCCTCGATCCCCGTGCGTCCGCGCTCGAGCACCCGGGTGAGACCACCGGTCTTGCGCTCCAGATGGAAGCTCAGCGACAGCCGGTGCAGATGGGCAAACAACTTCGTCGCCAGCTGGCGCACCGCGTGCATCGCCACCTTGGCGAAGAGCCCGTCACGCATCTGCGTGAACAACGCCATGGCGACACGTGTCACGCCGTAGAGGATCGTGAGCAGGATCGGCGCTCCCCACAACCAGTGCACAGCCTCGTCGGAAGACATCCCCGAGCCGTTCGAGGCTTCCGTGATGGTGACAAGTGCATCCGTCGCCCATTTGTAGGTGAAGGGCATCACTATCGTGGCGAGTTTGGCCAGAACGAGCAGGCCAAAGGCCAGGAAGACGCGATTCCGGAGATCAGGACGCCCGTGCGGCCAGAGATAGGGCCACAGGCGAATGAAGGTTCCGTAGAGGCTGGCCTGGCCGGGAGGTGGCGGCGTCGGCGATTTCGGCTTTGGGGTGTTCATATGACTTTCCGGCGGGATACGCCTTCGGGATATGGCGGCCTCACGGGCAGATGTCACCCCGCGCATATCCACTTTTCAGGAATTCCATACTGAATTCCCCTCCCCGCACCGAATTCGCCGGCCCTCGCCAAGGTCGGGCCGGAATGTTAAGCCCGGCGCCAAGAGCAAAAATCTCATCTGAACGACCGGGAGGCGAGAGACCATGGCCGAGATCGCCGCGCAGCCGCGCGTCCATATCCGTCACCAGCGGTTCCGCATGCGCGCCTGGATCCGGACGCGCCTCTGGGCGCAGGTGCTCACGGGTATGATGCTCGGCTTCGCGATCGGGATCGTGCTCGGGCCCGATACGGGCTGGCTGACCCCGGAAACCTCCGAAGCGGTCGGGCGCTGGCTGGCCCTGCCGGGGCAGATTTTCCTCGGCCTGATCGCGATGGTACTGGTCCCCTTGATCTTCACCTCTATCGTCGGCGGACTGACCAATGCCGGCTCGGGCGCGGATCTGCGCGCCGTGGGCCTGCGTCTGGCCGGCTTCATTCTGGCGACGACGGTGGCGGCGGCCTGGATCGGGGTGGCGCTGGCCCAGTGGATCAAACCGGGGGCCGGCATGGTGGGCGCACTCGCGCGTCCCGGTGGCCCGGATGTCGCGGACTTGCCCGAGCCGTCAGCCTCCCCGTTCGACGGCGCACGCGCCCCCGACATCATTGCGGGAATCCTGCCCAGCAATCCCGCAGCCGCGATTACCCAGGGGGACATGCTCGCCGTGGTCGTGCTCGCAATCCTGGTCGGTCTCGCCATCCTGCAAGTCGATCGCGAGAAGACCGCGCCCTTCCTGCGTCTGCTGGATGCGCTGCTCTCCATCGCCATGGAAATCGTGAAATGGGCCATGTTCCTCGCCCCCTTCGCCGTTTTCGGCCTGATGGCGCAGCTGGTGATGCGCATCGGACTCGGGACGGTGGCGGGCATGTCGGCCTATGTCGGCACGGTGCTGCTGGGGCTGGCGCTGCTGATGCTTCTCTATCTCGTCATCGTGACCGTGGTCGCGCGCGTCCAGCCCTTTACCTTCCTGAAGGATGCGGCGGGTACGCTCCTGCTGGCCTTCTCCACATCCAGCTCCTCCGCGATCATGCCGATGACCATGTCGACGGCCCGTATCATGGGTACACCCTCGGCCATCGCCAATATCGTGGTCCCCCTCGGCGCAACCATGAACATGGCCGGCACCGCGCTTTATCAGAGCGTCGCGATCCTGTTTCTCGCGCAGATGGCGGGCGTTGAGCTGTCCCTGCCGCAGATCATGCTGATCACCGGGACGCTCGTGGCCTCCTCGATCGGCGCGCCGGGCACACCCGGCGTGAGTATCGCCATTCTGGTGAGTGTGGCAGCGGGATTCGGCATCCCGGTCGAGGGGATGGTCATCATTCTGGGGGTCGATCGCCTGCTCGACATGTCGCGCACCTCTGTGAACGTAACCGGCGATCTCGTCGCCTGCATGAGCCTGCGTCACGTGCTTGACGCAAAGACGTTACAGGCGGCATAGCAAGCACGGCTTTTCGAGACCGGAAGCAGGTGGGCAAAAGCAGGAATGGTACAGCTGGGTGGGCTCGAACCACCGACCTTCGGAGCCACAATCCGACGCTCTAACCTACTGAGCTACAGCTGCACGATAACACGTGGCGACCCGTCTCGCGGGCTGGCGAGTAGATGCCGCATTCGGAGGGATTTCGCAAGCCCCCGAATGCGTTTCTTTCTGCCGTATCCATTGCCGGGACGCTCAGCCCTTGCGGGAGAACTGGTCCGTGAGCGGCTCGCTCGTCTCGGTCGCAACGCGCATACCGGTCTCGGCAATGGTCTTGAGCTGCATCGCCGTGCTTTCATAGGCCTTGCGCATGCCGCTTGACTGCGCCTTCACCGCCTCGGACAGGGACGGCGCCGAGATGGTCGCGCGCCACAAGCCGAGCGTCGCGTCGCTCTGGCTGCGCATCAGATCAATGAACTGCGTGTTAAGGGCGACCAGACCGCGCGAAGCGGCATCAGCGCTCTTCATGCAGGCCTCTTGCATGGTCTCGCCCGACTCCCGGGCCTGTGCATAGGTGGAACGCGCATTCTCGGCGGAGATGTCCATCATCACACGCAGGGGCTGGGCCACCGCATCGCCCTGGGGCAGGAGCGCGAAACCGGGGAACAATTCGCCGCCGGGAGATGCCTGCGCATCGGATGATTTCCCTGCCGACGTCTTCGCGGCGGGCTTGGCGGCGGGCTTGGCCGCAGCAGGCTCGGTTGTCGAAGGTTTGACCGCAGCAGGCTTCCCGACGCTCTTGGCGGCACTTCTGGCCGCGCCTTTGGCGGCAGGCTTGGCGGCGGCAGGCTTGGCGGCGGCAGGCTTGGCGACGGCAGTCTTGGCGGCGGATTTGGCAGCGGCGGATTTGGCAGCGGAGAGTTTGGCAGCGGAGGGTTTGATGTCGGGCTCGGATTTGGCGGCGTGTGCCGGGCTCGCGGTTGCCGCCTTCACAGGAGCGTCTTTCCCGGGAGCGTTCACTTCGGCGGGTTTCGTCACGGTTTTTTGCGCGAGGGCAACCGGTTTCGCCGGTGCGGGCGCTGCATGAGATGCAGTTTGTTTGGCAGGAATCGTGGCCTGTTTGGCAGGCGCCCTGGAGTCGCTGGCAGGAACCGGAGATGCCTCGACCGGTCCGGACTTCTTGACGCTCTCAGGCGCCGCAGCCTTCCCGGTCGCCGTTGCGGGCGTGGATGTCGTCTTCGTCTCGGTGGTCATGCTGTGATCCTCTGTTGCGCGCCTTCAACGCGGCATGCGCCCCGATCGGAGGCGCGAATGCGGGCGCGGTCGCGCGAACACGACCGCGCCCGACGCCTTACTTCTTCGGCGCTGCGGTCTTCGCCGCGTCGGTCATGGTCGTCTTGGCAGTCTCGCCGAAATCAGCCATCTGCTTCTGCATGGCCGCGAACTGGCTCTGCATGAACTCTGCCTGAAGCTTCATTGCCTCGGCGGGATCCTTGGCCTTGACCAGCTTCTGGGCGTGATCGAAGGCGGCGTTGAGATTCTGCTCGGCATAGGAGAACGTCTTGTGACGGATGTCCTTCATGCTGGTGCCGGCGGTCGAGCTGGAACCCTCGAACGTGTCGGCAGCCTTCATCGCGGCGGAGACGAAACCGTCCATCGCCTTGCGGGCCTGCTCGATGCTGCGCTCGGCAAATTCACGCATCTCGGCGGGAACTTCGAAATTCGGGGTCTTGTCGTTCATCTTTTTCCTCCTGTCGGATGGTGGCCGTCATGGCCCGATCACGCACGGCCTTGACCGCGCATTCGTGAACGTCGCGGGACCCGAGGTGATGTTGCAGCGCAATATACACTTTGTGCAACGCAAAATCAACCGCGCATCCACAGCCATGTTAAGGTTGATGAAAGGTTACGCCTAGTAGGAGGATGCGTTCCATAGGCAGATGCGTTAATGAATGGTAAAGACAGGCTTTGCAATTTTCGGGTGTGAGCGCGTGACCTTCGAGGAGATCGACAAGGCGATTCGCGCCATGGCGGCGCAACCCGATCTCGCCCCGCTCGTCGGCGAGACGAAGGCGGCGCTGGTATGGATGCTCGACCCCCTGCGCATCGTCTGGGCCAGTCCGCAGACCTATGACCTCACGCGCGCGCTGATTCTCGACAAATCCGGCAGAATCGCACCGTATTTTCCCGGCGCTGCGCGGATCGAGGCGCTGTTACGCGGGATTGCCCCGCGCGAAGGCCAGCGCCTCGAGAAGGTGCGCTTCGAAACCAGCGCCCTCGCCCCGCTGGCAACCTGCGCCTGCCGCCTTGTCAGAATGCCCAACGGCCAGGATGCGCTCATCACGGGCTTCGTCGAACGTGTCCCGAATGTGCGCAAGCCCAAGCTTCCACGGACCGAGGCTCCTGCAACAAGCAAGCGCGCAGCACCTGACCACAGATCGACGGATGACAGGGTGGTGCAAGCTGCTGACGCAGCGGTGACATCCGCCGCGCCCGCTTCCGCTGCGGATTCCCAACCCCCTGCAATCGAATCCGCGCCGCCTCCGGCAATGCCGGAGCCCGTCCCCGCCCCCGATACCTCCCCTGTACGCTTCCTCTGGGAAGCCGATGGCGCGGGGCGGATCACGCATGTCTCCGGGGAACTGGCCCGGACCGTCGGCGAAAGCAACGCCGCGATCATCGGCAAGCGCTTCGCGGATCTGCTCGGCGCCAGTCAAGACGCGCGCGCCGTCGATCCGAAGGACATGCTCTGCGAGATCATGGCGCGGGGCGAAACCTTCAGCGGGCGGCGTGTCTACTGGCGCTCCGGACAAGGTGATGATGCGATCGCCGTCGATCTGGCCGGTCTGCCGACCGCAGCGGCGGACGGCACCGCCTATCGTGGCTTCGGTATCTGCCGCCCCGGCATCAGCAAGTCCTGGACGGAGTTGCGGGCGCAAACGATACCCGCCTCTGCGAGTGAGGAGCCATCGACACCCGCGCCGGATATGGCAGCGCCGATACCGGCTTTTGCACAAACACCGCTGGCGCGAATCGCGACGGTCTCGCCCTACGCTCTCGATCGCCCGTCCCTGACGCCGCGCATGAGCGAGGCGCGGCAGGCCGATGCGGAGCAAGCCACGCATTTCGAAGAATCGCGCGCTCTCGCCACCGCACAGACCCGGATCGGGGCCACGCTCGGCGATCCGGAGCCGCCGCCCTTCAAGCCGGTCGAGATCGATCCCTTACCGCGCGAACCCGTGCCGGATACGGCAGAGAAGCCGGTCGCCGCACGCACGGAAGAGGGTGAAACCGCACCGGAACAACCCGTACAGCGAACCGCGACGTCCACGAAAGCCGTTGCGGCATCCCTGTCCGACGCGGAACGCAACGCCTTCCGCGAGATTGCCCGCGCGCTTGCCACGCCGACCGGTTCAGCCACAGATGTCACATCGCAGGAAACGGTAGAGCAGGAGATCACAGATACGACGAGCGTCGGCGAATCCTCCGCGAACGACACGGTCAAGCCCGCGGAAGACATGGATCCGCAGGCACCAGGATCGGTCAAGGAGCCCGAGCTGCAAGCCGGGCGGGAATCCACGGTCGATGACGATGTGGCCGGCGAGCCAGATGAGCAGGCTCGTGAAAGGAGCCCGGAAACCGGCTCAGGGCGGAACGATTCACCGGTCATTCTCGCCCCCGCCAATGATCGCGTGCCCGATATCCGGGCCGTGCTCGACCGCGTTCCCGCCGGCATTGTCGTGCATCGCGGCGAGGAGGCGCTGTTTGCCAATCGCTACCTGCTCGATCTTCTCGGCCATGCCGATCTGCAAGCCTTCGAACAGGCCGGCGGGCTGGCCCGCCTGTTTCTGGCCCGCCCTCACGCCCTGGGTGAGGCGGCGCGCGAGGCCGTCGCACCACTGACCATCCAGGATGCCGTTGGTGCCTCGGTCGCGGTGGAAATCCGCATGACCACGATCGACTGGTCCGGCTACCCCGCGAGCATGCTGATGCTGCGCCGCATCGCCGATGAGGATCCGACCGAGAAGCTGCGCGAACTCGAGCTCGATCTGCGCGCCCGCGAGGAACGTCTGCGCGAACAGGCCGCCATTCTTGACACAGCCATCGACGGGGTGATCGTGATCGATCAGAGTGGACGGATCCTCTCGCTCAACCGGGCGGCGGAGGCCCTGTTCGGGTATGACCAGCGCGAGGTCGCCGGCGAGAGCTTCACCCAGCTTCTGCATACCGAGAGTCACG
>Ga0076929_100373_pt1 | contig 47549 bp, 48 predicted proteins | sample HotLakConUCCSL28_FD_87104 | JGI IMG/M metagenome (GOLD analysis project Ga0076929, IMG submission 87104) | Hypersaline microbial mat communities from Hot Lake, Washington, USA - Hot Lake Consortium UCC-SL28 (version 3) (version 3) | ecosystem: Environmental > Aquatic > Thermal springs > Hot...
CCCTTGTGCTCGATGGTCAGATAGGAGATGCAGCGCCGCGCATCGAGCTGATAGGGCGCGGGAAAGGCGTTGGTCGGGCAGATATCGAGGCAGCGCCGGCAGGAGCCACAATGGTCGCTCTCGGGCGCATCCGGAGGCAGCTCTGCGGTCGTGAAGATCGCACCCAGAAACAGCCAGGAGCCGAATTCGCGCGAGACCAGCACCGTATGCTTGCCCTGCCAGCCGAGACCGGCGGCCTCGGCCAAAGGCTTTTCCATCACGGGGGCGGTATCGACGAAGACCTTCACGTCCCCGCCCGCCCGCGCCACGAGAAAACCCGCGAGCTCCTTGAGCCTGCCCTTGATCACGTCGTGATAATCGCGGTTGCGGGCATAGACCGAGATGGTGGCGCGGTCGCGCTTGTCGAGATCTTCAAGCGGGTCGCAATCCGGGCCGTAATTCATGCCCAGCAGAATGATCGAGCGCACCTCCGGCCAGAGGGTTTTCGGATCGGCGCGGCGCGGCGCGGTCTCCGCCATCCAGTCCATATCCGCCTGGTAGCCGCGCTCCAGCCAGGCGGCAAGGTCGGCCCCGGCCTGGGGGATCGCATCGGGGGTGGTGACGCTGAGCCCGTCGAAGCCGAGCCCGCGCGCACGCTCGCGCAGGGCGCTCAGAAGTCGGGATTGGCGTAGTGATCCGGCGGCGCCATTCCCGGCACCCGATCGGCCAGAAGCGCGCGAAAGGCCGGACGGCTCTTCATTCGCGCGTACCAGTCTCTCGCCGTTTCGTCCTCGTTCCATGGTGCATCGCCCAGATAATCGACGCAGGAAAGGTGGGCTGCCGCTGCGAGATCGGCATAGGTCAGTGCGTCGCCGGCCAGCCATTTGCGCTGGTTGATCAGGTAACCCAGATAGCGCAGATGGTAACGCACATTCGCGCGCGCTGCACGGATCGCCGGCATGTCGGGCGGTCCGCCACCGGCGCTGGCCGGCACGAAGCGCTTGTAGACCTTCTCATGCACGAGATAGCCCGTCACCTCGGCGAAGAATTTTTCGGAAAACCAGCCCATCAGCCGGCGCACTTCCACCCGTCCGGCGGGATCGCCTGGCATCAGGCGTTCCATACCCGGCTCGCGCGTCTCGTCGAGATACTCCGCGATGGTGCCGGCACCGGGTACGATCAGCCCGTCAGCGGCGACGAAAACCGGGGTGTTACCCGCCGGATCGAGCGCCAGAAAGCTTTCGCGTCGTTCCCAGGGTCGCTCCTCGACGAAGTCGAGTGCAACCCCCAGCTCGGCACAGACGAGACGGATGAAACGGGAATGGGGGCAGAGCGGATAATGATGGAGGATGGCCATGGCGACTGACACGCGCGCGAAACTGGGCAACATTAAGGCTTTGCAAACCTGAAGATTTCGGTAACGCAGTCCAGCTCCACCCGTCGCGGAATGGGTCAAGTGCAGATCAGCGGCGTCCGCGCGTTTCATGAACCCGGGCGATTTCACGCATCACCAGCCGGGCCGCCCGTCCACTGGGCGTCTCCTCGCCGATATCCATGGCAAGATCGAGCCGCGTGAAGGCCTCGACTTGCCGCGCGCGCGCCTCGCCTTCGACCGCGAGGGCGAGCAGGGCGTCACCGAGGCCATTGGCATGGCAATCGGCCTGAATGTATTCGTGGATGACGCTCTCACCCAGAATCAGATTGGCGAGCACGATGGTATCGACCTTGATCAGATGTTTCAGTTGCTCTTCCAGACGGGAGACCTTGTAGGCCACCACCATCGGGACGCCGGCGAGGGCGAGTTCGAGGGTGACGGTGCCGGAAGCGGCCAATGCCAGATGCGCCTTGCGGAAAGCGGCGAACTTCCCCTCCTCGCCCGCCACGATCTGCGGCACCACTGGCCAGTCGCGGGTCTGGGCCGTGATCTCCTGAACGAGATGCGGCACAGCCGGCAGGGTGACACGGAATTTTCCGGCAAAGCCATCGCGAAAACGCTCCAGCGCACCGGCGAAGGGTTCGGCCAGGCGCCGCAATTCGGAACGCCGGCTCCCGGGCAGGACCAGCAGCTCGAGCGGCCCCTCCCCGAGATCTGCGCGCTCACCAGGCCCCGGACGCAGAAGATCGCGTTTCTCGATCAACGGATGGCCGACATAGCTGCAGGGTGGCCCGCCCAGGCGCCGATGAGCATCGGGCTCGAAGGGTTTGAGCGCCAATACGTGATCGACATAACCGCGCATCCTGCGCGCGCGCCCCGGACGCCAGGCCCAGACGGAGGGCGATACGTAATTGACAATGGGGATATGCGGCGCGCGCCTGTGTACGCGCCTTGCGATCGGCTGGGTGAAATCCGGACTGTCGATGATGATCAGCGCATCCGGGTCCTGCGCCACCACATCGGCGATGACTCGATAGGCACGGCGCACGATCGCCGGAAGGGCCGCAAGCACGGGCAGGATGCCCATCACCGAGATCTCTTCCATGGGGAAGATCGGATCCAGCCCCTCCCGGCGCATGCGTTCACCGCCGAGACCGAGAAAGACGATATCACGCCCGGGATTGGCGGCGCGCAGGGCCCGCATCAGACCGGCGCCGAGCTGATCGCCCGATTCCTCACCCGCCACGAGATAGATCCGCAAGGCTCGCCCCCCGGTCATGATTGCGACTCCTGCTGCCCGTCCGCGAGCACCATGGCCGGATCGAAAGCGGCCAGGAACAGCCCCCTGCGATCCGCCTCTTCGATCATCGCCTCCCGCTCGACCACGAGGGTCTGGCCCGCACCGATGGCGATGCCCGACAATCCCGCCGCCGCAGCACGCTTCACCGTGCGCGGCCCGACCGCAGGCAGATCGACGCGACGCTCCTGACCGGCTTTGGCGGATTTCACCAGCACGCCCCCGGGCGCAGGCTTGCGCATGAACCAGCCACGCCCGAGGCCGGCAACACGCACGAGCATGCGGTCGGTGCCCTCGGCGCCTTCAATGGCCGTGACGCGTTCACCGAGAACGACGAGGGCCTGGCCGATATCATAGGGCGAGAGATCCGCCAGACAGCGAAAACCGGTACGAATCGCGCCGAGGGCCTGCATGTCGGGCGCGTGCCGTCCGAGCACGCCGCCGGAAACCAGCAGTTCCGGCGCAATCGCATGCGCGCCGATGACGCGATGCCCTTTCTCCTCCAGCAGCCCTACCACGGCCCGCAGCAGATGATCGTCACCACGCGCGAACAGGTCGCGCAATTCGCGGGTGTTGCAGGGCCGTCAGCGCGCCGAAGAAGGCGGCGGGGTGGGGCCGCGTCACGGCTCCGGCGAGCACGACGGCATCGGGGCGCCATTCATCCAGCAGCGAGAGCGCACGGGAGACGTCGAGCAGATCAATCACCGCATCGGCACATCGACGCACGGAGCGATCAGCGAAGCCGCGAAAGGCGATGACGCGCCTTGGCTGTCCGGCACGCTCCAACGCCGCGAGGAGGATCGCAGGCAAGGCGCCACCGCCGGCCAGAATGACCACGAGGCCCTCGGCTGGCGCCCTCTCTGTCATGTCAGGGCCCGACCTCACGCGGCGTCAGTACCGAACGATCACCACCGGCGCGGATGAAGCCGAGGATTTCGCGCACGGTGACGTGGTCGGGATGCATAGCCTCGACATCGTCCATGCGCTCCTTCAACGTACCCTCCTGGGCGAACAGCAGACGGTAGGCCCGGCGCAATTCGTGGATGCTGTCACGCGAGAAGCCGCGGCGGCGCAGGCCGATCACATTGAGACCCGCCAGAACCGCACGGTTGCCCACGGCCATACCATAGGGAATCACGTCCTTCTCGATGGCGGACATGCCGCCGATGAAGGCGTGGTGGCCGACGCGCACGAACTGGTGAATACCCACCCCGCCGCCGAGAATGGCGTAATCGCCGATATGGCAATGCCCGGCGAGCATCACCGTATTGGAGAGCACGACATTGTCCCCGATGCGGCAATCATGCGCGACATGGGCATAGGCCAGGATGAAACAGCGATCGCCCACCGTAGTAAGGAAATCACCGGCCTTGGTGCCGGGATGGATCGTCACGCTTTCCCGAATGATGCAGTCCTCGCCGATCACCACGCGGGTGGGTTCGCCCTGGTATTTCAGATCCTGGGGCGGGTGGCCGATTGCGGCGAAGGGAAAGATGCGGGCGCGCGCACCGATGGTTGTATCACCCGCGATGACCACATGGCTGATCAGTTCGCAGCCTGCGCCGAGTTCGACTTTCGGCCCGACAACACAGAACGGTCCGATGCGGCAGCCCGGTCCGATCTTCGCGCCCTCGTCGATAATTGCGGTGGGGTGAATCTCCACAGCACTCATGACATCATCAGCATGGCGCTGATATCGGCGTGGGCGACGACCTGCCCATCGACACGCGCCTCACCGTGATACCACCACATGTTCCGGCGATAGGCGGTCTTGCTCATGTGATATTCCACAACGTCGCCTGGCTGGACGGGCTTGCGGAACTTCGCCTTGTCGATGGTCATGAAATAGACCTCCTTGGGCGCATTGCCGTCGGTGATCTTGCTGGCCACGCAGATCGCGCCGGCCGTCTGGGCCATGCCCTCGATCAGAAGCACGCCGGGAAAGATCGGACGGCTGGGGAAATGGCCAGTGAATTGCGGTTCGTTCGCAGTCACGTTCTTGATGCCGATACACGAATTGTCACCATCGATATCAATGATCTTGTCGACCAGCAGAAATGGATAGCGATGCGGCAGATACGCCATGATCTGCATGATATCGGCGGTCATCAAGGTCTTCGGCGCATCCGACATATGAAAAGGCTCCTCAATTCACGGCGGTGCCCGCCCCCAACAGGTCAAGATGCCGCGCCGGTGCCGGGCGGCCCGTCGTCTTTGGCCGTTTTCGTGCGGGATGCAAGTTTTTTGAGTGTGGTCATCTCGCGGAACCAGTCCTGCACGGGACGCGCAGGCGTTCCGCCCCAGCGCGCGCCTGCCGGCACGTCACTGTTGACATTACTCGTCGCCGCTATCTGGGCCCCGGTGCCAATGCGGATATGGCCAATGACGCCGACTTGCCCCCCGAGCACCACAAAATCATCAAGACGCGTGGAGCCGGCAATTCCGCTCTGGGCCACGATGACACAATGACGGCCAATGACGACGTTGTGGGCGATCTGGACAAGATTGTCGATCTTGGTTCCTTCGCCGATCACCGTGTCGCGGCTTGCTCCCCGGTCGATGGTAGTGTTGCCACCGATCTCGACATCGTCCTGGATGATCACCCGACCGATCTGGGGGACCTTGCGGTGACCGTCGGGCCCCATGGCGAAACCGAAGCCGTCCTGCCCGATCCGAACACCCGGGTGGATGATCACGCGATTGCCGATCAAGGCATGCAATACACTCGCTCCAGGCCCTATGCTGCAGCCCCGACCAATGCGCACATGCGGACCGATCACCGCATTGGCCGCGACGACACTGCCTTCGCCGATCTCGGCGCCCGGCCCTATCACGGCGCCGGGGTCGATCGTGACGCGGGGCTCCAGACGGGCGCTCGGGTGAACCACGCTTCCGGGACTGATTCCGTCAGCGCCGAAAGCGGACCCCGGAGAACTTGCTTCCGGATAGAGGCGTTCGATGATTGCGGCGTAGACGGGATAGGGGTTTGGCAGCTCAAGCACGACCGTACTCTTCGGGACGGCGCCGAGAAATTTCGGGGAGAGCAGCACCAGCCCTGCACGGGTTCGCGTCAAGGCATCGAGATATTTCGGATTGTCCATATAGGCGACGTCGCCTGCACCGGCAGATTCCAGCGGGGCGACCCCGTTGAACGACCGGGACGGATCGACCGCTGGCGGAAGATCCACCGAAGCGATACCGGCGATCTCGCCGAGCGAGATCGCCGTTGGGGAATGGAAGAATTGCGGATCGGACATCGGCGTATTATCGACCCATCCGCCGGAGCGGGGCAAGCCCATTGCGTCAGAAGCTGGTGCCACCCGAAAAGCGGAATGCCTGCGTCCGATCGCCATCCGCCTTCGAAGTGGCGATCGCGTAATCGAAGCGAATCGGACCGAAGGGTGACTGCCAGATGATGCCTGCTCCGACGGAGGAACGGATCTTGCGCGAATCCTGGACCGTCAATGTGGTACCATCACTGAACGTCCGGCGACCGTCATAATTGAACACGGTACCAGCATCAGCAAACAGCGCACCGCGCATCGAGATGGCGCGCGGCAGAAGCGGAATCGGGAACTGGAGTTCAGCCGATGCGCCGAAATAGGTTGTTCCGCCCAGCGAGTCCCCCGTGACCGCATCCCGCGGGCCGATACCCGCAGTCTCGAAACCACGGACAAGCGACGGCCCCATGAAGTAGTGATCATTGATGCGCAGGGGCTTGTTTCCGAAGCCCGAGATGTAACCCGCCTGGGCACGGGCGACACCGACCACATCCTCGAAGAATTCATAATAATAGCGCGCATCGGCGCTGACACGGAAAAACTTCTTGTCGCCTCCGATGCCCGCAATTTCGGGGCTCAGCTCCATGAAGATACCGTTACGCGGATTCTGGATGTCATCGAGCGTATTGTAGGAGAAGGTCAGTCCGACCAGCGATGTGATGGTCTTGCCGCGCGCTTCACGAATGGCGGGCGACAGCTGGTTGATGTTGTAGCGCGGCGGAACCTTCAGATCCTGCTCGAAGAGCGAATATCGTGCCGTGACGCTGAAATCCTCGGTCAAAGGGATGCCAAAGCGCAAGGTGCCGCCGGTGCTGCGATTCTCGTAGCGCGAGAAATCCGTCTCATCGGTAAAGCGCGAGAAGACGTCAAAACCGGCAGAGAGGCGATAGCCGAGGAAATACGGCTCGGTGAATGAGAACTCACCACCACGGGTCTTCTGCCCCACTTCGCCGGAAATCCGGACCGCCTGACCGCGGCCGAGGAAATTGTCTTCCGAAAGCGAAATCTCACTAATGAAGCCTTCGCCCGTGGAATAGCCGCCAGCGATCGAGAACGAGCCGGTCGCCTTGTCCTCGACATCAATGTTCAGCACCACACGGTCAGGCGACATGCTCGGTTCGGTGGTGATCTGAACGTTCTCGAAAAAGCCTAGGTTGCGCAGCCGGCGCTCGGCACGGTCGAGCAGAACCTTGTTGTAGGGATCGCCTTCACCGAGATCGAGCTCGCGGCGAATGACGTAATCGCGTGTGCGCGTGTTGCCGCGAATGTTGATCCGCTCGACATAGACGCGCGGCCCTTCCTCGACGACATAGGTCAGATCGACGGTGCCGGCCTCGGCATTCCGCACGCCGACGGGGCGGACCTGAGCAAAGGCATACCCGCGACGGGCGACTTCAGTCGTCATGTCGAGGAGCGTGCGCTCGACCTCCGTTGCGTCGTAGATACGCCCCGAACGCGTAACGACCCGACGAGCGAGCTCTTCTTCCGCAACGTCGGGAATGCGCGAATCAACCGAGACGCTGCCAACCGTGTATTTCTGCCCCTCATCCACCGCGATGGTGATGACATAGCCGCGGCGCGATTCGTCGAAGACAACGTCGCTCGAGACGATCTGCATGTCCGCGAAACCGCGACGCAGGTAGTAGCGACGCACCGATTCGAGATCGGCGGCGAGACGATCGGGATCGTAGACATCCGTCGTCTTCAACAGCGTGAAGATCCCGGCAACCTCGGAGGTCATGACATCGCGAAGACGGCGATCGGAAATCGATTCATTGCCGACGAAATTGATCGCGCGGATATTCGTACGTGCGCCCTCATCGACAGTGAAGACGACGTCGATACGCCCGTTCTCCAGCTCGACCGTGCGCGGCGTCACCGTGGCCAGCGCCCGGCCCGTGCGGCGATAGAGCTCGCGGATGCGGCGCACATCCTCATCGACCGTGGCCGGGTTATAGGGGCGGTTGGCGCGGGTCTGCAGCTCCGGAAGGAGCGCCTCGCTCTGCAAACGGCGATTGCCCTCGAAGGCAACGCGGTTGATGATCTGGTTCTCGGCCACCCGCACGACGACCGCGCCGCCCTGACGGGAGACGCGCACATCGCTGAACAAGCCGGTCGCGACCAGATTGCGGCGCGCCTCTTCGGGATTGGAACCCACCACGTAGGAGCGGATGGTCTCGGTGTCGACGCGGCGGTTTCCTTCCACCACGACCTGCTGCGCGAATGCCTCGGAAACGCCGAAGGTCGCCATCGTCACTGCGAGTGCTACCGCCGTCCGTTTCGCCATCACATTGCGGCGCGCGCTTTTCATCGACATGTACTGGCCCGTCTCGTTCTGGTGTGCCGCGGGTTTTTCCCCGAAGCCGGAACATGCCTGCGCATGCCGGCCTTTCTGGTCAACTCCGCTTCTACAAGAACACGGCGATCTTGCAACCGCCGAAATCCCACCCGAGCGGAATTTTCCATGAGCGTGGCCTTCGTGTCACGATCGAATCACTAAAATTCACGCCGTAATGTTAACAATATCATTCCAGGTGACGAACAGCATCAGCATCAGGACGAGTGCGAGCCCGATCCGGAAGCCGATCTCCTGGGCCTCATCGCTCAAGGGCTTTCCGCGCACAGCCTCGATGGCGTAATACATCAGATGCCCGCCATCGAGCATCGGCACCGGAAACAGGTTGATGAACCCGATGGAAACCGAGAGCAGTGCCGTCAGGCTGATCAGGCCCAGTATGCCGCCCAGCGAAGCGACGTCACCCGAGACCTTGGCGATGCGAATCGGCCCCGAGAGCTGATCCGCCGATTCGCGTCCGGTGACGAGCTTGCCCAGATAATCGACAGTGCGTTCGATCACGAAATAGGTCTCGGAGACCCCCTGGCCGAGCGCGGCGACGGGTCCGAATTCGAGGGTTCGCACGGCATCGGGATCATTGGCCGCACTGATGCCGAGCATGCCGACGCGGTGGCGGCCGAACGGCGTTTCCTGTTCGGTCCGCACCGGCGTCGCGACGAGCGTCTCTTCACGCCCGTCCCGCTCCACCACCACCACGAGATCATCGCCCGCAGAGGAGCCGACGATCCGCTGAAGGTCCGAGAAACCGACGATCTCCCGTCCGTTGATCGACAGGATCAGGTCACCGGGCTCGAAACCGGCCGCCTGTGCGGCCGAATCCTCGACCACGGACTGGACGCGCGGCTCAAGCACCTGCTTGCCGTTGAAATAGGCCAGCGCGGCAAAGATCGCGATGGCGAGCAGGAAATTCGCGATCGGCCCCGCAGCCACAATGGCCGCACGCTGGGCGACGGGCTTGTGGTGAAAGCTGCGCGCGCGCTCCTCGGGGGACATGCTGCGCAGCCCCTCCGCATCGGGCGCGCTCGACGCATTGAGATCACCGGCGAACTTGACGAACCCGCCCAGAGGCACCGCCGAGACTTTCCATCGGGTCCCGTGACCATCGGTCCAGCCATAGATTTCCGGCCCGAAGCCGATCGAGAAGACCTCGACCCCCACGCCGCACCAGCGCCCCACCAGGAAATGCCCCATCTCGTGGATGAAGATGACGATCGCCAGGACGAAGACGAACGGGATCAGATAACCGAAGATCAGATCCCAGAGCGATCCCACCACGATGCCGAAGATTTCCATGTTTTGTCTCCGTTAGACGCCCGCGGCAGCGGGGCCTGAGATCAATTCCTGCGTCAACCGGCGCGCCTGCGCGTCGAGCGTCAGCGCATCCGCGATACTCGCCGGCGCATCGAGCCTGCCGACGAGCATACGTGCGCAAACCTTCTCGACACTTACCGCGATACCATAAAAATCAAGCTGCCCCTTGATGAACGCGGCCACCGCGATCTCATTGGCCGCATTCAGGATCGTAGGATGCGCGCCCCCCTCTTCCAGCGCGCTGATGGCCAAAGCAAGGCAGGGAAAGCGTTCGAGATCCGGTTTCTCGAAGGTCAGGGCGCCGATACCCGCCAGATCGAGCCGCGGCGCGGCAGTATCAAGGCGGTTTCCGGGGATGGCGAGTGCATGGGCGATCGGAATGCGCATATCCGGCGCACCAAGCCCGGCGGTCACACCGCCATCCCGCCAGGCGACGAGACCGTGCACGATCGATTGCGGGTGCACCACGACGTCGAGCCGAGGCGCCTCGATTCCGAAAAGGTGATGCGCCTCGATCAGCTCGAGGCCCTTGTTCATCAACGTGGCTGAATCGATGGTGACCTTGGCGCCCATCGACCAGTTCGGATGGATCAGCGCCTCGGCGGGGCCAGCAGCGGCGATGCGCGCGCGTTCCCAGTTGCGGAACGGCCCGCCCGAAGCCGTCAGCGTCATCGTCGCCACATCAGCCAGATTGCCGTTACCGAGGGCCTGGGCCAGCGCATTGTGCTCCGAATCGACGGGAATGACGGGCACGCCCGCATCGGCTGCGCGGCGCATGAAAGCCGCACCCGCACTCACCAGGCATTCCTTGTTGGCAAGGGCGATGGTGCGTCCCGGCCGTATCGCCGCCTCGGTCGGGCGCAGGCCCGCCGTTCCCGCGATCGCGCCCAGCACGATATCGACCTCATGATCGACGGCCTCCAGAACGGCGCTCTCGCCCGCGCCACAGGCGATACCGCTCCCCGCCAGCGCGTCCCTCAGAACCGCCCCGCCCGCCGGATCCGCCAGCGCTGCAAAGCGAGCCCCGGTCTCGCGCGCCGCTTCCGCCAGCGCGACAGCATCCGAGCCGCCGACCAGCGCAACGATCTCGAATTCCCCGGGCAGCCGCCCGATGATGTCGCGCGCCGAACGCCCGATCGAACCGGTCGCACCCAGTATGGTCAGCCTGCGGGTCATGCTCGCCCTGTCTCTTCCGTCAGTGCCCTTGCGATACCCGAGCGCGCGCGAACCATCGCGTTACCGACCCTCATCCGGCGAGGATCCCGAAGGGTGAGAGCCCAAGCATCAGGAGGCCGATCAGCAGGCATACGGCGAAAAATGCGTCGAGGCGATCCATCACGCCGCCATGTCCCGGGATGAGCCGGCTCGAATCCTTCACGTCGAAATGGCGCTTGAGGGCCGATTCGGCCAGATCTCCCAGTTGTCCCACCACCGAAGCGATACCGGAAAGCACGGTCAGGGCCCACAGGTCGAAGGGCGGATGCTGTCCCCACAGGCGCGCCACGAGCCCCAGCAGGAAGCCCGCCAGCATCGCGGCAACAAGCCCCCCGGCGAATCCCGACCAGGTCTTGTTCGGGCTCAGACGCGGCCACAGCCTCGGCCCGCCGAGTGCGCGTCCGGTGAAATAGGCCGCGATGTCGGTGCCCCACACCACCGCGAAGATCCACAGGATTCCCAGTGCTCCAAGCGCCGGATGATCGCGTACCAGAATCGGCACGGCCACGACCACGAGGGCGACCGCATAACCTGCCCCCGCCCAGATCCGGTCGCGCCATCCGGTGCTGATCATCACCACCAGCGCGCCGCCGGCAAGCGCGATCGCCGTCAGCGCCACGGGCGGCCAGCCAGTCAGATGCGCCAGCACGAAGGCCGTATAGGCCAGGGCTCCGGCAACCACGCTGGGAATACGCCGGGCAATCCAGACCATGGCAATCCACTCGAACAGGATGGCCGAGCCGGCAGCCAGCCAGAACACGGCGAAGACGGCCCCGCCCTGCCAGGTCGTGCCGAGCGCCAGAGCGATCATCACGATCGCCGAGATCAGGCGGATTCCTGTTTCGCTGCGCAGGAACCCGCTCGCGCCCCCGCGCGCCCGTGCGTCGTCCTGCGGTTCGTCCTGCGGCTTGCTCATGACGCCCTCCCCGTACGACCGAGCCCGCCAAAGCGACGTTCGCGACCGGCATATTCGGCGATGGCACGGGCCAGGACGGCCTTGTCGAAATCCGGCCAGAAATCATTCACAAAGACGTATTCGGCATAAGCCGATTGCCACGGGAGGAAATTCGACACCCGCTGCTCACCGGATGTCCGGATCACCAGATCCGGATCGGGAATGCCGCGTGTATCGAGAGTATCGGCGAAGACGCGCTCGTCGATCGCCTCCGGCTTCAGGTCACCGGCGAGCACGCGTCGTGCCAGTTGCCTGGCGGCACGCACGATCTCCTGTCGCCCGCCATAATTGAAGGCGACCACGAGAGTGAGCCCGGTATTGTCGCGGGTGCGCGTCTCGCATTCCTCGATCATCCCGAGAATGTCCGAAGACAGCCCCTCGCGGGAGCCGATGATACGAATGCGGACGTTGGCCCGTGCGAGATCATCGAGATCGCTGCGGACATAGCGCTTGAGCAGCCCCATCAGCACGGTGATCTCGGTCGGAGGCCGGCGCCAGTTCTCCGACGAGAACGCATAGAGCGTGAGGTAAGCCACACCCAGCTCACCTGCCGCCCGCACGCAACGGCGGACGGCCTCCACGCCCCGGCGGTGTCCCTCCTGACGCGGCAATCCCCGTTGCGCCGCCCAGCGCCCGTTGCCGTCCATGATCACGGCGACATGCCGGGGAATGCCCGCATCGCCATGGCCGGCATTCGCGAAACCGGTATCGGCATCGCGATTCGCGGCTGTGCTGGCGCTCGACTCGATGGGCATGATCGCCGTTTTCTCCGGGTGACGGACCGATGGGCAGCACGGCGCGCAGTCGCGCAGCCCGGGGTCTCAGACCTGCATGATCTCTTTTTCCTTGGCGGCGAGCACCTGATCGACCTCGGACACATGCTCGTCCGTCGCCTTCTGCACCTGGTCGGCCTGACGCTTCTCGTCATCCTGGCCGATATCGCCATCTTTCTCCAGCTTCTTCAGGGTGTCCAGACCGTCGCGGCGCACATGGCGAATGGCGACACGCGCCTCCTCGGCATATTTATGCGCGACCTTGACCATCTCCTTGCGGCGCTGCTCGTTCATCTCGGGAATGCGCAGGCGAATGACCTGGCCCTCGGTCTGCGGATTGAGACCGAGATCGCTCTCGCGGATCGCCTTTTCGACGGCGCCGACCATGCTGCGATCCCAGACCTGGACCGAGAGCAGGCGTGGTTCGGGCACGCTGACCGTGGCCACCTGGTTGATCGGCATCAGCGCGCCATAGGCGTCGATCTGGATGGGATCGAGGAGGTTGGTCGAGGCCCGGCCCGTGCGCAGCCCGGCCAGATCACTCTTGAGAGAGCTTACCGCGCCACGCATACGGCGCTTGATGTCGTCGAGATCGAATTCCGCAGCCATTGTCGTTGTCCTGTCGTGCAATTGTCGGGATACGGCCCGATGCTGTTTATATCAGGGCGCCACCACCGTCGAGGGTGCTTCGCGCGCCAGAATCGCCGCGATCGAGCTGGGCGCATGCAGAGAGCCGACGATGACCGGCAGCTTTCCGTCGCGCGCGAGCGCGAAAGCGGCGGTATCCATCACCTTCAGATCACGGGCGATCGCTTCGTCATGGGTGAGCCGCTCGTAACGCTTTGCATCCGCATTCGCCTTGGGATCGGCGGAATAGACCCCGTCCACCTGCGTCGCCTTGAGCACCGCGTCGCAACGCAGTTCCGCAGCGCGCAGGACGGCGGAAGTGTCGGTGGTGAAGAACGGATTCCCCGTGCCGCCGGCCAGCACCACGACCTGGCCTTTCTCGAGATAATGCAGGGCGGGCTGGCGCGCATAGGTCTCGCAGATCGTGGGCATCGAGACCGCCGACATGGTGCGCGCCGAGACGCCGTTGGCGTTCAGCGCGGTTTCGAGCGCGAGCGAATTCATCACCGTGGCGAGCATCCCCATGGAATCCGCCGTCGGGCGGTCGATCCAGCCGGCAGCGCTCATGCGCGCGCCGCGGATGATGTTGCCGCCGCCGATCACCAGCGCAATCTCGAACCCCGCCACCGTAGCCCGGGCGATATCCTGCGAGAGACGGGTGAGAACCTGCGCGTCGAGCCAGAAACCGTCCGGCGCCTGCAACGCCTCTCCCGACAGCTTCACGAGGATTCGTCGGTAGGGCATCGTCATGACGTCTCTCCTGATCGGGTTCGCGCGCACCTTAGTTCCCGAATTGCATCGCTACCGCAAGGGGGTATCGAAGAAAAGCCGCCGGGGCAAAAAAACCGGCGTCATCCTCACCCGATCAATCGGGGCTTACCCCGGTGATGCGGGATCCGGTTCCTGAGGACCCGCCTGAAGCGAAGGCGACCTCCGCCGTCGCGACGCCCTTCGCGGTCAGTCGCAGGAGGGACGCGTCCCGGGTAATCAGATCGCGATCGAGGGCGCGCAGGATCACGGCGCGGGCCCGTTGCTGGCCCCATTGAAGGTGCTCGGTCAGTGCCCCTGGCGTGTTCTCGCGCGCCATGGCCGGTGTGTCCTCATGGCTGTGCAAATGCACCACGAGGGCAATGCAATCATGATCGAGCTTCTGCTGCCTGCGCCGGAAACCCTGCGCGATCAGCCCCTGATGTGGCGAGAACAGCAGCGCCATTGCGAAGAAAACACCCGTCATCGCCGCCATCGAGCCGCCGATCGAGACATCGAGGCGCACGGCAAGGAAATAACCCAGCACGCATGATGCCACGGAAATCGCCACCGCCAGCAACACCATGCGCGCCAGCCGGCGGGTCAGCAACACGGCGGTGGCCGGAGGCGTGATCACGAAGGCCACGAAGAGAATGGCGCCCACCGCGTCAAAGGCGGCCACGGCGGTGACGCTGGTCAGGGCCAGCAGCGCATAGAAGATCAGACCCGGCGCGAAACCGAGCGCGGCAGCGAGAGCCGGATCGAAGATCGCGATCTTCAGTTCCTTCCACACCAGCAAGACGAAGCCGAGATTGACCGCGAAAACCGTCGCGAGGCTGAGCACCGTCACGGGCACCTCCAGCCCGAGGACGGGTACCGTATTCATCCAGACGAAAGCGATCTCCCCCAGGAGCACGGTATGGGTATCGAGATGCACGTCGCGGGCGAACAGGGTGATCAGCAGGATGCCGGTCGCGAAGAGCGCCGGAAACACGAGACCGATCGCCGCATCCATCTTCACCAGCCGCGAGCGTGCCAGAGCCTCGGAGAGCGCCACCGTCAGCAGACCCGCGAGCCCCGCCCCGATCAGCTGGACCGGCCCGGTCAGCTGGCGCGTGGCCAGCCAGACCACGATGATGCCGAAGACAATGGCATGGCTGATCGCATCGGTGAGCATGGCCGAACCGCGCAGCACCAGAAACACCCCGATCAGGGAGGAGGCGGCGCCGACGAGAACGCCGGTGAGCACGATCATCGCCGGAATGCTGTCGAAGAAGGCGGCGATCATGACTTCGGCTCCGCGGCATCCTGCTCCGAGCCGGTCTCTTCGGAAGCCTTGCCCTCTCTCCCCAGGTTCCGCCTCGCACGGTCGCGCCCAGCCTGCGTGAGCTGCCAGTGCGGGCTGGTCTCCGGCGCATGGGTCACTTCTCGCACCAGCCCGTCGCGTTCCAGTTCGGCGAGGGCGTGGCGGGTCGAGGCGCCGTGCAGGGTGTCGAGCATGCCGGCTTCGGCTTTGTAATGATGGTCGCCATGCGCTTCAGCGAGCCCGTGCACCGACATCAGCACCCGCCGCGCCGCGAGTTCACGGCGCTGCCTTCGGGCATCGCGCCAGCGCCGCACCAACCCGCGTCGCGGCGCCAGCAGAATGGAGATCAGCATGATTGCGCTGGCGATGAGCACGACCAGCGGACCCGTGGCGAGACCGCGCGCCGTGGCGCTGATCATCGCGCCGCCCACTCCCGAGACCATGCCGAAGAATGCGGCGAGAAACACCATCGCGCCGAGGCTGCGCACCCATTGTCGCGCGGCGGCGGCGGGCGCGATCAGCATCGCCACCATCAGGATCACGCCGACGAGCTGCAGCCCGACCACGATGGCGATCGCCACCATCACAGTGAGTGCAGCTTCAAGCGCGACCACGGGAAAGCCCTGGGCGCGGGCATAATCGGGATCGAATGAGACGAGCTTGAACTCCTTCCACAGAGCCACCACCAGCGTCAGCGCGGCGAGGGTGATACCGCCCATCAGCCACAGATCCGTCCTCAGGATCGCCGCTGCCTGGCCGAAGAGAAAGCTCGAAAGCCCAGCCTGGCCGGTCCCGGCCCGCCCCTGGAGCCAGGTCAGCAGCATGATGCCGACGGCGAAATAGACGCTGAGCACGACGCCGAGCGCCGCATCGGTCTTCAATCCGGTGCGTCGGATGATCAGCATGACCGTCAGTGCCGCCAGCGCGCCGGAGATGAAGGCGCCGGTGAGAATTGCCCCGAGATCACGGGTCCCGGCCGCGATGAAACCCAGACAGACGCCCGGCAGCGCCGCATGACTGAGCGTATCGCCCATGAGACTCTGGCGGCGCAATACGGCAAAGCAGCCCAGCACCCCGCTGACCACGCCGAGGATCGCCGCGCCGAGCGCCACGGTTTGCACGATACTGCTTTGCAGGAGATCGACCAAAGTCGTCATGATCATGCCTGATGCGGCTTCAAACCGGACTGCACGCGGGCCCTTCCGTAGGGTTTTTAGCGGTTTTGACGTTCAATCTCGCCACACTAAAGTGTTAGGCCCCCGCAGCAGCGTTGACAAGCCGCTGCGGGGTTCGGATCCGGAGAGGCGCCCCGGCCGGTATCACCGGGCCGGACGCCTCACTGCGCGATATCCCATTCCCGCGCCCAGTCCGCGAGCGCCTCCGGCAGCGCAGCCGGGGTGCCGCCGAGCGCTTGCGTGATCGTCACGACGTTCTCGTAGATCATGCCGATATAGGTTCCGCCGATGCTTCCGGGTTCACCCATCGCGTCGGAATAGAGCTCACCGCCGATCTCCATGCTTGCCCCGCGTGCACGCACTTCCTGCACCAGCGCCTCGATCGTGCGCGGGGAGACGGTGGTCTCGACGAAGACGGCGCCGACATTGTTGTCGATCACGTAATCGGCCAGTTCACGGATGTCTCCGATGCTCGCCTCGGAAGCCGTCGAGATTCCCTCGATGGCCTCACTCGCCTCCATGCCGTACGCCTTGGCGAAATACTCGAAAGCATCATGGGCGGTGACGAGTCGGCGCTGCCCCTGCGGGACGGTGGCGATGCTCTCGCCGGCCCAGTCGTAGAGCGCCTGCAACTGGACCGTATAGGCATCGACCCGCGCGGATATGTCTTCAGCGCAACCGGGGCGCTGCTCGACGACCGCATCACCGATCACCGGAGCGATCCGCGCCCAGAGGCTGGCATCCATCCAGACATGCGGATCGACCTGGCCGGCCTCCTCCGGATCGTCGATGAGATCGGCCTGATCGAGCCCGGCTGCGAGAACGCCGATGGTGGGAAGGCGCGTCGAGAGCCGCTCCAGCACGGCGGCGAGCTGTTCTTCCAGGGCGAAATCCACGTAGAGGATGAGATCGGCCCGGGAAAGACGCGTCACGTCGGAGGCGGTGGCAATGTAGTCGTGCGGATCGACGCCCGGCCCGAGCAGCGCTTCGACCTCGGCGCAGCTGCCGGCGACGTTGCGCGCGACATCGGCGATCATCTCGACCGTGGCCAGGACGCGGACCGGGGCCTCCTGCGCATCGGCGCGTTCCGGCGTGGCGAACGCGGTGACGAGGCCGAAAGCGGCGATCGCGGGCAGGATGCGCGCCGGGGCCGATCTGGGGGCTGTGCGGGTCGTATCGGGGAGCTGTCGGATCATGAGGCCTCTTCTCCATGCTGTCGGGGCGCCTCGTGATGCGCCGAATTGGATATCATGATGACCCTTAATGCAGATGCAATTCAGTTGCAACTGCAAAGAAGGGAATGTGCCGATACCGGATCTGACGCAGGAAACCCCGCTTTGACGCCGGCAGGCGATGCCCGTCGCCGGGCAGGCAGACACGTTTCACATTCTCGTCAAGAATTCCCTTCTTAGTTGGCAGCCATTCGTATTGGCGGACATCGAGACGGGAAAACAGCTTGGAACGGAAACCTGTGTCGAAGCCGATTGAAGAAATTTACTGGCTGCGCTTTTACGGTGCGCTGGCTGTATTCACGTTTCATCTGATCGACCGGATCGAACGCTATTATCTGGAAACCACGGCGCTCGACCTGCTGCGGATCCCGACGTCACTCGGGACGCCAATCTTTATCTTTATCTCGATCTTTCTATTTTCGTTGCGCTACGGCGAAAAAATTCCGCATGACTTTCTCGTCACACGATTAAAATACATCATGCTGCCCTATTTCGCATACGGTCTGATTTACGCAACAACTGAATATATTCGCGTCTCTCTTGGCGGCGCCGGAACAAGCTACATTACCTACCTGCGTGAATATCTGCTCTTTGCAGGCTGGCACGGCTATTTTCTCGTGGTGGCAATGCAATTCTATATTTTCTTCTGGCTCTATAACCGCTTCAGGCTCTGGACGTGGTTGCCGTCCGAGCGTTGGCTGATTCCGGCATCACTCATCAGCATGGCATGGTGGGGCTATTTCCGCTGGTACGACATCGAGCCACCGGGTTATCTGCACTGGATCGCGCCGCTCGGCTGGGTCTACCTGTTCTTCCTCGCCATGCTCATGGTCAGGTATTACCCCGATATTCGCAAGAACCGGCTGATGGCGACCTTTTCGCAGCCGGTCTGGCTCTTTGCGATCGTGGGATGGCTCGTTTCCATGACCTTCCTGCACGAGATGGAATACTCGTCCAAGGAAGCCTGGGTGATTCCGCTCTTCACCTTCGCATTGCTGTTTGCCATGCCGAAGCTTGGGGGCCTCGTTGCCCCACCGCTGGTGCGGAAGGTCAACGAAGCTTCCTTCGTGATCTATCTCGCGCATCCGCTGTTCTTCTCCGTCGTCGATTTCGTCGGCTGGAACGTCGATCTGCCGCTCTGGCTCTACGTGATCGCGCTCATGGTGGTGGGAATGGGCGGCTCGATCATGCTCAGTCATATCGTCAACCGGGCAGACTGGAGTGCGACGCTGTTCGGCAAGCGTCTGCGGGTGAGCTCGCCGTGAAGCCTCATCCGGCTTTCCTTCGGACAGGGCGAGGCTACGTCTGTATCACAAGCGGGATCCCGCATTGACGCAAAGAGCGCCGCCCGCCACGATGACGTAAAAAACCGGGTGCTCATCGGCATGCAGGACATCAAGGAAAAGTCGCTTGACGAGGCCCGCGAGAGCGCCGGACCCGACTCCCTCCTGCGTCTGCGGGACGAGCCGAACTGGTATTACCTGCTGCGCGAATTCTACGAGCTCTACCGCTTCCTGCCATCGGGCGGCAGCGACAGGATTCGCGGGCATCAGCGCGCGGTGCGCGAGCGTATCAGCGCCCTGATCCAGACGAATGCGCCTCTGCGCTTCGGGGCCTGCGAGGAAAAACCCGTCACCGCCTATCTGCGCCGCGTCCTAGACGAGGGGCGTGTCGAGAAGCACGCACCGGTGATTCGCGCCATCGACGCCGTGCGCGCCGGTCTCAACTGGCAATACGGCTATGACAAGATCCCGCGCGGGCTCTCGCAAAAATTCGCCTATGCGGAGATCGCCGGGCCGAATGCGCCGATCCACAGCGAAGCGGTGATCCTCGGCCTCGTGCTCTTCGCGCCCGGCTGTACCTATCCCACCCATGCGCATGACGGCATTACGGAGAGCTATGTCTGCCTCTCCGGCGCGGTCTCGGAAAATCATCAGGGCGTCTATGCGCCGGGCTCACTGATCTTCAACCCGCCGGGCCAGCACCACCGCATCACGGTGTCTGACCGGGAGCCGTCACTTCTGGCCTATGCCTGGATCGGGACGCGCGAGAAGCTCTCGCATCAGAAGATGGCGTTCTCCCGTGCGCCACGAAAGCGGGCATGAGTCACAGCCACAGTCCACGCTCCTGCAGAACCTGCTTCAACAGAGTCGGCCGGTCGGTCATCAGCCCGTCCATGCCGGCATCGATCAGCGCGCGCATCTGCTCCGCCCCGTCCACGGTCCAGACATGGACCTGGATGTCGCGGGCATGGGCTGCGCGCACGAGCCGGCGCGTCGCCACCGGTATGCCGTGAAACGCGGGCGGGATCTGCAGGGCGGGACAGGGCGTGACGGGGATCGGCAAACCCCAGCCTGCAAGCCAGACCGAAGCGACACCGGCATGGCTTGGCGACCAGCACAGATCATCGCCCAGAAGCTCCCGCAGTCGCCGCGTGCGCTGGGGATCGAAGCAGCCCACGCAGACGCGCGGCAGCGCCTTCGCCGCGCGGATCACCGCTGCCAGCGGCTCCACAACGGCTTCAGATTTCGGCTCCAGATTGAAGCGGGTTTCCGGATAGGCCTCCAGCGTCTCGTCGAGGCGCGGAATGCGCGCGCCGCAGGGGAAGCGCAGCTGCGCGAGATCGGCCGAGTCGAGCGCGTCGATTCGCTCGGGCCGTCCCATCAGCCGCGTCAGGTCGTCGTCATGAAAGACGACGACCACACCATCTCGGGTAAGCTGCACATCGGTTTCGATATAGCGGTAGCCGAGCGCCACCGCGTGATCGAAGGCATCATGGGTATTCTCGGTCCGCTCCAGCGCCCCGCCGCGATGGGCGAAGGCGAGGAGGCCCGGATGGTCGAGGAAGGGGAAGCGCATATTGGCCGGCAAGTCCCACGCTCCTCGACCGACGGGCTCAGCCCTGCTGCTTCGCCCGCATCGCCATCAGGAGCCGCTCCGGCGTCATCGGCATCCGCCCGGTGCGCACGCCGACGGCGCGGCGAATGGCATTGGCGACGCAGCCCGCCACCGGTACGATCGGCACCTCGCCGACACCGCGCAGCCCGTAAGGCACGTCCGGCACCGGGGTCTCGATGATGACGCAGTCGATATCGGGCACGTCCAGCGCCGTGGGCAGGCGGTAATCGAGCAGGCTGGCATTGCGCAATCGCCCGTCCGCGCCGTAATCGTAACCCTCGGTCAGCGCCCAGCCGATCCCCTGCACGACGGAGCCTTCGATCTGGCCCTCGACCGCGATCGGGTTGAGCGCCTTGCCGACATCCTGGAAGGCGGTGTAGCGCAGGATCGTGACCTGCCCGGTATCGGGATCGATCTCGACATCGCAGACATGCGCACCGATCTCGACGCCCAGCGGCAGCTTGGTCGAGGTGCCGCGCCCGATCACGGCGCCCTCGGTGAGCGTTTCCTGCATCAGTTCGGCGAGGCTGATCGACGTGCCCGGCCCGCCGGAGACGCGGAAGGCGCCCTCAGTGAAGGTCAGATTCTCCGCCTCGCTCTGCAGAAGACGCGCGGCGCGCGGGCGCAGCTGGTCGATCACGTCCCGCGACGCCTCGACGATGGCGGCGGCCATGGTGCGCGCCACGCGGCTGCCCGCCGCACCGTCGGAATAGCCCGCCGTCTTGCTGTCGCCGGTCTGCACGTAGACATCATCGGGGGCGATGCCGAACTGGTCCGCCGCGACCTGGGTCATGGTGGTGCGCGTGCCGGAAATATCGACCGCCCCCATGGTCACGACCGGGCGCCCGTCACCGCCGATGGTGATGTGGCAGGCAGACGTCATCGAGGTGCCGCGCCAGTAGCCCAGCGCGAGCCCCCGCCCGCGCGGATGCGCACCCGGTTCGAGCGGCGTCGTCCAGCACGGGTGCGCGCCCACTGCATCGAGAATGGTGGTGAGCCCGATGGCGGGGAAGGGGGTGCCGATCGGCATGGTCGAGCCGGTAACGGCGGCGTTGCGCCGGCGGAATTCCAGCGGATCCATGTCGAGGGCGAGGCAGAGCTCGTCCATCGCCTGTTCCATGGCGAAGGCGCCCTGGATGCCGCCGGGTGCGCGATAGGCTTCGGTGCGCGGCTTGTTGGTGACGACGTCATAGCCTTCGAGCCAGAGTGCCGGCGTCTGGTACATGGCGGCGGAGGCCTGCATCAGCAGGGAGGGGTTGAGCCCCGGCAGGCCGCCGGAATCGACGTGATAAATGCCGTGGATGCCGGTGATCGTGCCGTCGCTCTTCGCGCCGACCGCGATCTCCATCATCGCGCCCATGGTCGGGCCGGAGCCGCCCTGGAGCACCTCCTCGCGCGAGAGCACCAGCTTGACCGGGCGCCCGGATTTCTGCGCGAGCCTGAGCGCCAGCGCTTCGCCATGGATCGAGATCTTGCCGCCGAAGGCGCCACCCACCTCCATCGGCACGACCTTGAGCTTCGACATCGGCCAGTCGAGCATGCGGGCAATCATCAATTCGGCGGTGAACTGGCCCTGGGTCGAGGTATAGACCGTGGCGAAACCGTCCGGCGTGATCTCGGCCACCATGGCCTGGGGCTCGATATAGCCCTGGTGCGCCGTATCGACGGTAACGCTGACGCGTCCCGTGGCATCCGCGCCGGCGATGGCCGCCTTCGCGTCTTCCCGGCTGATCACCGTGCGCGCCGCGATGTTCGAGGGCTTCTGCGGCGTCTCGTCGAGGCCCCTGGTGATCAGATTGTCCCACAAAACCGGCGCATCCGGACGGATCGCGTCAGTGATGCTGGTGACGGCGTCGAGCACCTCGTATTCGACTTCGATCAGATCCAGCGCCTGCGCTGCGATATGGGGGTCGCGCGCGGCCAGGGCGGCGACGGGCTGGCCGATCCAGTGCACCTTGCCGCGCGCCATGTTGAGCCGCGAGACGCCCCACATGTCGTAGCCTGTCTCGCCCATCGGGATGCTGGCACCCTGGGGCAGATCGGGGAAATCATCGGCGGTCACGATGGCGAGCACGCCGGGAAGGGCTGCGGCGGCGCTCGTATCGATGCGCTTGATCACGGCATGCGCATGCGGCGCGCGCAGGATCTTCGCATGCGCCATGTCGGGACGGGTGATATCGGCGGCATAGCGCGCGCGACCGGTGACGCGTTCACGGCCATCGACGCGCGCGAGCGGCTTGCCGATGGCGGGATCGGCGGGAACCGCGTCGGTGCTGCGGGTCTTGATCGTCGCATCCATCGTCTCACTCCCCCGCCTGCGCCGTGGCGCGGCGCTGTCTGGCAGTTTCCTCGACCGCGCGCACGATCTTGTCGTAACCGGTGCAGCGGCAGAGATTGCCGGCAATGGCATAGCGGATCGCCGCCTCGTCCGGGGCGGAATCGTCGCGCAGAAGCGCGGCGGCGGAGATCACGATGCCCGGCGTGCAGAAGCCGCATTGCGTGCCGCCCATTGCGGCGAGGTTTTCCTGCAGGTCGCGCCATTCCCCGCCATCGCTCAATCCCTCGATGGTGGTGATCTGCGCCCCCGGCGCCTCGACGGCGAGCATCAGGCAGGCATTGACCGGCGTGCCGTCGATCATGACCGTGCAGGAGCCGCAATTGCCGTTGCCGCAACCTTCCTTGGTGCCGGTCAGGCCGAGCCGGTCGCGCAGCCAGTCGAGCAGGGTGTCGCGCGGATCGGCGAGGCTGGTGACTTCCTCACCGTTCACCTGCGCGGTGATCGCGATCGGTTTCATGCGCCGTTCTCCTCAGGCCTGGTCGATCAGTTGCCGGCAATGGGTGAGCACCCGCCGGGTCAGCACGGCGACGAGCTCGCGGCGATAATCCGCCGAGCCGCGCGTATCGGAAATCGGGCTCGCATCACCGCGCGCCGCTTCGCCGGCAGCGTGGATGGTGGCGTCATCGAGCGAAGCACCGATCAGCGCGGCCTCGGCGGAGGGGGCGCGGATCGGTTTCGGCGCGACGGAAGCGAGCGCGATGCGGGCCTGCGTGACGGCGCCGGCTTCGTCGAGGACAATGAAGCCGCCGACACCGGCAATGGCGATATCCATCTCCCGGCGCGGGGTGAAGCGCAGGTAATGCGAGGCGGAGCGCACTGCCACGGGCGGCAGCAGGATACGGGTGAGCACCTCGCCGGGGGCGAGATGCGTGCGGCCCGGGCCGGCGAATATCTCTTCGAGCGGAATCTCGCGCAGGCCGGCGCTGCCTGCGATTTCGGCGCGCGCGCCATGCGCGATCAGCGGCGGCACCGCATCGGCCGATGGTGCGGCATTGCAGATATTGCCGCCGAGGCTGGCGCGATTCTGCACCTGGTAGCTACCGATCAGCAAAGCCGCAGCAGCAATGCCGGGGTAATCGCGCCGGATACGGGCATCGCGCGCCACCGCCGTTGCCGAAGCGGCCGCACCGATGGCCATCCGGCCATCGGCCAGGGCCTCGATCCCGATGCATTCCCCGATACGCTTGAGATCGATCACGGTTTCGACCTTGCGCCGTCCCTCGCGCATCTGCGGGATCAGATCGGTGCCGCCGGCGAGCACCCGCGCGCCTTCGCGGGCGATGAGGCCGGTCAGCTCCGAAAGAGTTGTCGGCCGTTGATAGTCGAAAACATCCATGAATCGCGCTGTGCCTCTTTCAACGAGTCATACTCCGCGATGAAACGAGCCATATTCGCGGCGCAGGTGCAAGAGGGGTAGAAGAGGCGGGACGCCCGCACCGCTTCCGCACTTGCTCACCACAATGGCACCTTTCAGCGCGCCAGGATACGATTTCTCGAAGTGTCTTTGCGTAAGCGCAACCGCAACGGCGCGAAGCAGCGTGCGGTTTTTATCCTTGCCCCAGCAGCAAGGCTTGGGGAAGGTCTTGCCCTTAAGGAATTATGGGGAGGCTTCGACAGCCGACCCCAGGTATTTTCTGTATCTGGTCCATGCACGGGGGAGCAAAGTGACGCAGCCAATGGACAATGCAGGCCAGCCCGGGCAGGCGACGCGGATGGTCCCGCCCTGGCGCATCGGCGTCGATGTCGGCGGCACTTTCACCGATCTGGTCATGGTCGATGCGCAAGGCGCGCTGATGATCGTGAAGACACCTTCCGTCCCGACCAATCCCGGCGAGGGCGTGCTCGATGCGGTGCGCAAGGCGGCAGCAAACCTGGCCATGCCGGTCGAGGGTTTCCTCGCACAATGCCGGCTCTTCGTGCACGGTTCCACGGTCGCCACCAATACCGTGCTCGAAGGCAAGGGCGCGAAGGTCGGCCTCCTCACCACCCACGGCTTTCGCGACAGCCTGGAAATCCGGCGCGGCATTCGTGACAATCCCTGGGATCACCGCAAACCCTTCCCGCCGGTTCTGGTGCCGCGTTATCTCCGCCTGCCCGTGCGCGGGCGCCTCGACAGTGAAGGGGCGGAAGTCGCGCCGATCGCGGTCGCCGATGCCGTCGCCGCCGGCGAGATCTTCACCTGCGAGGGTGTCGAGGCGGTGGCAATCTGCCTGTTCAATGCCTATGCCGATGGCCGTCACGAGGATGAAGCGGCGCGGGCGCTGGCGGAAAGCTGGTCCGGCGAATGGGTCAGCCGCTCCAGCGCCATCGCGCCGACGATCGGCGAATACGAGCGCAGCTCCACGGCCGTCATGAACGCCTATGTCGCGCCGCGCGTCGTCACCTATCTGCGCGATCTGGCCAAGGAATTGCAGCGCCTCGGCCTGCCCGGCGCGCTCTTGATGAGCCAGAGCAATGGCGGCGTCGTCTCCGTCGACCAGATCGCCGACCGGCCCGTCAATCTCGTCCTGTCCGGCCCCGCCGCCGGTGTGGGCGCAATGACGCTCGCGGCCAATGCGCTGGGCGACGACAACCTGATCTCGATGGAGATCGGCGGCACATCCTGCGACGTCGCCCTGATGAGCGCGGGCCAGGTGGCGACGAGCGATGCGCTCGAAATCGACGGCTATCATCTCGCCGTGCCTTCCGTCGAGATCCATACCGTCGGCGCGGGCGGGGGCACCATTGCCGGAGTCGATGCGGCCGGGATGCTGTTTGCCGGGCCCAAGGGCGCCGGCGCGCGTCCCGGCCCGGCCTGTTACGGCCATGGCGGCACCGAGCCGACCGTCACCGATGCGCAACTCGTGCTCGGACGTCTGGCGCCCGGCGCCTATGCCGGTGGCTCCGTCACCCTGGACCGGGAGCGCGCCCGCGAGGCGATCCGCACGCGCGTCGCCGAGCCGCTTGGAATCAGTATCGAGGATGCCGCGTCAGGCATCATCCGGCTGGTCGAGCAGCATCTGCTGCATGCAGTGGAGCGGATTTCCGTGCAGCGCGGCTTCAACCCCGCCGGATTCACCCTCGTCCCAGCCGGCGGCGCCGGGCCGCTGCACGGGCCGAGCGTCGCGGCGATGCTGGGGGCCAGACGCGTCTATGTGCCCCGGCAGGCCGGCGCCTTCTGCGCCATGGGGCTTTTGCAATCGGATGTCCGGCAGGATTACATCCAGGTCTTCATGCGCGATCTCGACGGGGATGCCGCCGGGGCCACGCAGGTTACAATGGCCGCGCAGGACGGCTTCGCACAGCTGCGCGCCCGCGCAACCGAGACGCTCACCCGGGAAGGCTTTACCGGTGATCAGGCCGCCTACCGGCGCGCGCTGGACCTGCGCTATCGCGGCCAGCAATCGGATCTTCGCGTGGAACTGCCCGATGGCGAGACTTTCGATCCGGCCCTGGTGCGCCGGCTCTTCGAAGCGGAATATGCCCGCCAGTTCGGCCATATCCAGCCCGGCGGCGCCATCCAGATCACCAGCCTGCGCATGGCCGGTTTCGGCCTCTTGCCGCCGCTCGAAGCAGCATCGGCGCCGGCGAGTAACCAGGCGCCGCATCGGCGCGAAACCCGCCGGGTCTGGTTCCCAGATGGCTGGCGCGACACGGCAATCTATGACGGCGCCGATCTCGCACCCGGCCAGTCGATCGCCGGCCCGGCCATCGTCACCGAGCAGACCATGACCGCCATCGCCCGCGCCGGCGATACGCTCAGCGTCGATTCGGCCGGCAATTTCATCATCGATCTCGCCGAAAGGGGAGCGCAGGCATGAGCGCGCAGAAGGCCATCGATCCGATCATCCTCGCCCTGGTGCAGAACCGCCTCGACCACATCGCCCAGCAGATGGGACGGGTGATGGTGCGTACGGCACGCAGCCCGATCTTCAGCCAGGCGCATGATTTCTCCTGCTTCCTCGCTGACGCCGAGGGCACCGTGGTCAGCCAGGCCGACGGCATCCCGATCCATACCGGCGGCGGCGGTTTCGCCGCCCGCGCCATCGTCGCGCGTTTCGGTGGCGAGATCGCGCCCGGAGACGTCTTCCTGCTCAACGATCCCTATGCGGCGGGCGGCAACCATCTGCCGGACTGGGTGATCGCGCGCCCGGTCTTCGTCGGCGATGATCATCTCGGCTTTGCCTGCAACCGCGCCCATCAATCCGATATCGGCGGCGGCGCGGCGGGCACCTACAATCCGCAGGCCACCGAGATCTTCCACGAAGGCCTGCGCCTGCCGGTGATGAAGCTGGTCGAGGCGGATGTGGTCCGCGAGGATCTGTGGGATCTGCTCAAGCTCAACTGCCGCACGCCCGATCTCCTCGACGGCGATCTGCGCGCCATGCTCGGCTCCACCCGCATCGGGGCAGACCGCGTCGCGGCGCTGGCGGAAGAGCTCGGCACCGACCAGGCGCGGGCCTGTTTCGCCGGCATTCTCGATTATGCCGAAGCGCGCTTTCGCGCCGTCATCCGCGATCTGCCCGACGGCACCTATCGCGGCGAGGACCGCACCGACAACGATTGCTTCGGCCCTGCCGACATCGTCACCCGGGTGGCGCTCACGATCGAAGGCGACAGCCTGACGGTGGATTTCACCGGCACGGACGACCAGATCCGCGGCTTCAAGAATTCCTCGCTGGCCAATACCGTGTCCGGCGTCTACACGGCGCTCTATTCCTTCTTCGATGCCGATCTGCCGCGCAACGAGGGCAGCTTTCGCGGCGTGACCATCATCGCGCCCGAGGGCAGCGTCGTGAATGCGCGCCCGCCCGCACCGATGACCATGTGCACGGTGTTTCCCGCCCATGACATCATCCATGCCTGCTGGCGGGCTCTCGGCCTCGCCGCGCCCGAGCGCGCGCTTGCCGGCTGGGCGCGCAACGTCTTCGGCGTCACCTCCGGTACGAAGGAAGGCGCCGACGAGCCCTTCGTGATGTACCACAACAACCTCGCCGCCGGCGGGGGCGCGATCGAGGGCCGCGACGGCTTCAACCAGATCGGCCATCTGTGCACGCTGGGCGGCCTCACCATCCCCAATCTCGAAGTCTACGAGCAGATCTACCCGGTGCGGTATCTGCGCCAGGAATTCCGCTGCGATTCCGGCGGTGCGGGGCGCTATCGCGGCGGCACGGGGGTGGATTACGCGCTCGAAGTGATGGTGCCGGCGCTTTATTCCTTCCGGGGCGAGGGCTTGCGCACCCCCTCGGGCTACGGGGTCGAAGGCGGCCTCTGGGGCGCGGCAGGGGCGATGCTGCTCTCGCCGCATGACGGATCCGAGCCTGTCGAGGCCCCCCAATTCGGTCTGATGCAGCTCGGGCCGCTGCATTACGAGGCGGCCTCGCCGGGAGGCGGCGGCTGGGGCGATCCGAAGACCCGCGATCCGCAGGCCGTCCTCGCCGATCTGCGTGACGGGATCATCAGCGCGCAGGCCGCGCGCGAAATCTACGCGGTGGTGCCCGGCGCAGACGGGATGAGCCTCGATATGACGCAGACGCAGGCGCTGCGCGGCGCTTGAGCCTGTTCAGATACCGGTGGCACGCCGCATGAAGGCCTCGCCGGCGGCGAGTTGCTCGAGGCTGATATATTCATCGGGCTGATGCGCCTGGTCGATGCTGCCCGGGCCGCAGACCACCACCGAGAGACCGGCCTTCTGGAACCGGCCGGCCTCGGTGCCGTAGGGCACGGCGATGGTGGTATTGCGCGCTGCGGCGCGCACGGCGATGCGCTCGGCCTCGGACCCCGGATCGGGCGCCAGCCCCGGGACATACAGATCCGCCAGGGTCTCGATGTGACCATACGGCCCGAACCGGTTGAGCCTGTGCGTCTCGACCGAGCGGCAGAACGCCGCGAAGCGCGCCTCGATCGCGGCGATATCCAGCCCGGGCAGGCCCCGGATCTCCCAGTTGAAGCGGCATTCCTTCGCCAGGATATTGCGCGCGGTGCCACCGCTGATGGTGCCCACACTCACCGTGGAATAAGGCGGATCGAACCGCCCGGACGGGTCGCCCGCCTCGAAGAGATCGTCGCCGATCCGGTTGATCTCGCTCACCAGCTCCGCAGCGCTCATCACCGCGTTGGCGCCCAGGGCCGGCTTGGAGGAATGCGCCTCGAAGCCGTGTACGACAGTGGTGTAGATCGATGCGCTCTTGTGAGCATCCGCGACCTCCAGCCCGGTCGGTTCCCCCACGATCACGGCCCGGGGGCGCGGCAGGCTCACGCCGAATTGCGCGATCGCGTCGAGGACGCCCAGACAGGTGATCTCCTCGTCATAGGAGAAGACGAGATGCACCGGCTTTTCCAGCCCGGCGGCGCACCACTCGGGAACCAGCGCCAGCATCAGGGCGAGATAGCCCTTCATATCGACGGCGCCCCTGCCATAGGCCCTGCCCTCGGCGACACGCAGGCGAAACGGGTCGCTGGTCCAGTTCTGCCCCGCGACCGGCACGACGTCGGTATGGCCCGACAGGACGATCCCGTCATCGACCGGGGGACCGATCGTGGCGACGAGCGCCTCCTTGTCACCCTCGCGATTGGGCAGCCGCATCACCGCGACGCCGTAGGCGGCGAGATAATCGGCGATGAAATCGATGATGGCACTGTTCGACTTGTGGCTCTGCGTGTCGAAGGCAACGAGATCCGCCAGGATTTCGAGCGCCGTGCGCCGCTCCGGCATGGCGTCATGCGCGCCCGTCTGCATGGTCGACCTGTCCAAAACCCGCTCCCTTTAAGTCCCTGAGCGGCCCCGGGGCCACACGCCCTCCGGAGCACATCGTTAATGCAAAGAGCGCCGCGCCTGCGGCATATCAAGCGAAAAAGCCGGGATCTCGGCCATGAACAGGGCGCCGTCGGCGCGCTGCATCTCGTAATGGCCCTGCATCATCCCATCCGACGTCTCAAGCGGGCAGCCACTTGTATAGCTGAAGCTCTCGCCCGGCCCGAGTTCCGGCTGCTCGCCGACCACCCCGTCGCCACGCACCTCGTGAACCCGCCCCAATCCGTCGGTAATGTGCCAGTAGCGACGTAGCAGACGCACTTGCTCTGTGGCGAGATTGGTGATCTCGACCGTATAGGCGAAGAAATACCGCCCCTCCTGCGGACGCGATTCCTCTTCGAGATAACGCGGCACGACGGTGACGCGAATGCCGTTGCTCACGGCCTTGTACATGATCGTGACTCCGTCATCGGGGACAAGTCCATCGCATGGTGGTAAGCCCGGTGCGATTTGCCGTCAACGTGAGGGAGAGCAATGCTGGACGGGATGATGCGCCGGGTGATCGATCCGGTCCTGGACCGGATCGCCGCCAGGCTGGTGCTGCGGGGTGTGAGTGCGGATGCGGTAACCTTTATCGGTTTCGCTCTGGGCATGGTCAGCGCGCTCGGCGTGGCTGTCGGCGCCGATGCGGCGGCGCTGCTCGCGCTCGCGCTCAGCCGCCTCTGCGACGGCCTCGATGGCGCTGTCGCCCGGCAGACCCGCACCACCGATCGCGGTGGTTACATGGATATCGTGCTTGATTTCGTCTTCTACGGCGCGATCCCCCTCGCCTTCGCCCTGCGCGATCCTGCGGCCAATGCCATCCCTGCCGTGGTCCTTCTCTTCGCCTTCTATATCAACGGCGCGAGTTTTCTCGCCTTTTCGGCAATCGCCGCCAAACGCGGCATGGCGACGGAGGCGCGCGGAATCAAGGCGATCTATTTCACTGTGGGCCTCGCCGAGGGCACCGAAACCATCATCGCCTTCGCTGTGATGATGCTCCTGCCCGTCCATTTCGCCCTTATCGCCTATTTCTTCGCCGGACTCGTGGTGATGACGACGCTGTCGCGGCTCGCCCTCGCCTGGGCCGTGTTTCGTGAAGACCCGGAGGAGGAAGAGGACGCGCAATCCGACCGCGAAGGACCGCCTTCCCCGTGAAGGTTCACGGCCAGGCGCGATCACGGGCGAGCGCCTCGGCGCGGGCGCGTTCCTCCTGCGAGAGATCGCGCAAGGCGGCGTCGAGACGCTCGTCGTCGAACCCCTGCGATGCGGCGAGCAGGTGCCAGGCCGCCGCCTCCACCTGGTCCGCCTCGACACCGCGACCGGACGCATAAAGCAACGCCAGGCGGTTGCGCGCGCGGGCATCTCCGTGCCAGGCCGCGCGGCGCAGCCAGCTGGCGGCGCGCGCCTCGTCCGGCGCCACCCCGGCCCCGTTGAACACGGCGATACCGTATTCCAGCATGGCGGGAACGTGACCGTTGCGCGCAGCCCGGTGCAACAGGGCCGTGGCGCGCGCTGCATCGGCGTCGACGCCGGTGCCCTCACGATAGATCGCCGCGAGTTCATATTGCGCAGCGGGAATATCCGCATCGACCGCCTGGCGGAGCCAGCGCACGACCTCCCTGTCTGCTGTGGACGCGTCTTCTGCGAGGAGCATCAGGGCGAGATTGTAAGCGGCAGCGGGATGGCCGGCCTCGGCCGCGCGCCGGAAATGCCCGCGCGCATCGCCGCGCAATCGAGCGTCTTGCGCTGTTCCCGTGTCGGATGTGGCGTCTTCGAGAGATATCTCGCCAAGAGCGATCTCGCCAAGAGCGATCTCGCCAAGAGCGAATTCCGCATGCGGGTCACCAAGGCCGGCTGCGAGGGCATACCATTCACGCGCCCTTTCGAGGTCGCGCGGCAGGCCGAGGCCGTCCCGATAGAGCTCCCCGATCAGGGTCATGGCCGGCGCGTCTGCGGGATCATCCTCAAGACGCTCGGTGGCAGCGAGAAAGGCGGTCAGGTAGAGGCCGCGCTGATAGGCGCCGTAGGCGAGATCCCCCTCAGTCCCGTGATCTTCCCCTGCCCATGCGCCATCGCCGTCAGGCTGTGCCGGCATCGGCAACAGGTCGTCATCACCGGGACCGGAACGTGTCGCCGCTCCGGCCTCGGGCGCGGGCATTCGTTCAGTCGCTGACGGCGTCTCTCTTGGTGCTGACGGCGTCTCGGCCCGCACCGGGCGTACCCCGATTGCCGCCATGGCGCTGGCCATGAACGCCGTGAGCAAGAGTATGCGGGGCAAACGGCTCTTCATGCGCGCGCCTTGTTGTGGAACCCGACCATATCCCCTCACATGCGGCCAGTTTCGGTCTGACGCTTTTGCCATGCAACCGCAATCGCCTCGGCACAGGCCGACAGCGCCTGCGACGCTCCGGCGGGATCGGCAAAAACCACATCGCCGAGGCTGATGAACTCGGCTCCCGTGCGGACAGCCGAATCAATGGCGCCGTGATCGGGCGCGAATATGGCACAGGGTGTCTCGAAGATCTCGGCCCACCATGCGGCCTGTTCACAGGCCCGCGCGTGATCCGGCAGGCTGGCGTCGCGACGCGGCTCGCCGAAAGCAAGATAATCGACGCCCGCCTCTCCGGCCTCCATCGCAGCGTGTCGGTTGCGTGGATTGGCGAGACCCACCGCCTTTTGCCCCCCGAACCGGGCGACCAGTCCGGGCACGCTTGCAGGATCATCGAGATGCACGCCATCCGCTCCCGCACGCATGGCGACAGTGGCGAGATCGGGCATGGCCTGCGGCGCGCCATGACGTGCTTCCGCCGTTACGATCTCGAGAATCGCCGCTGCGCCTGCCGCCTGGGCCACACTGATCAGCGATTTCACCCGCTTGATCAGGCTGCGCTCATCCTGCGCGGCGAAACGCAGGCGCAAGGCCGCGACCGGCGTTGCGGCAAGGAGCGCACCGAGTTGCGCGGCGCGCGCATCGATATCCTCCTGCGGTGTGATCAGCGGGGTTGCGAGAAAGATCTGCGGTGCACGCGACACGGTGCCTGCTCCCTGGACGGCTGTTGCCATGATGGTCACCCTCACCGCATATCACGGCAGACGGCTTGCTTCGCGGGCATCGACGCGGCAAGGTTCGCCGCATCGATGCCTTCGCGATCGCCCACTCTTGCCGGGCCTTTCGCGAAGGCGCAAGCCGCCTGTAACCCGAAACTCGCTCCCGGAAAGATCCATGTCCCTGAAATTGCCGCAACGTTTCGCGCCTGTTCTGTTCGGATTCCTGCTCTCAGGCATGATGTCCTTCGTGGTGTCAGGAATCGCGACCCTCGGCGCGATGGGCTTCGTGGAGGGCTTCACCTTCAGCTGGATCACCTCCTGGCTGGGCTCCTGGGCCGTGGCCTTTCCCGTGGTGCTGATCGTGGCGCCATTCGTGCGCCGAATCGTGGCGCTTGTCTGCCATGGCGACTGAGCGCTCTCCATCGCAGGCCCGACAGCAGGACAGGACGACCCGATGAACCCTGAACGCCCTTCCCCGATTGCCGTCGCCGGGACGGTGGTCGAGTTGCGCGGGCATGTCGCCGCCTGGCGCACGGCCGGTGAAAGCGTGGCGCTGGTGCCGACCATGGGCGCGCTGCACGAAGGGCATCTCTCGCTGGTGCGTATGGCCCGCGAGCAGGCCGAGCGGGTCGTCGTCTCGATCTTCGTCAATCCGACGCAGTTTTCCCCCAACGAGGATCTGGCCCGTTATCCGCGCACCTTCGAGGCCGATTGCGCGGCGCTCGGGCCGCTGGCGGATCTGGTCTTCGCCCCTGCAGCCGAGACCATGTATCCACCCGGCTCCTGCACCATGATCCAGCTCGAGGGCCCCGCCACGGCGGGGCTGGAGGACCGGTTTCGCCCGACCCATTTCACCGGCGTGGCGACGGTGGTGGCGAAACTGCTGGTCCAGTGCCTGCCGGATGTCGCCATCTTCGGCGAAAAGGACTATCAACAGTTGAAAGTGATCATGCGCATGGCGCAGGATCTGTTTCTGCCCGTGCGCATTCTCGGGGGCGAGACGGTGCGCGAGGCGGACGGCCTCGCCATGTCCTCGCGCAACCGCTATCTGGCTGCCAGGGAGCGCGCCGTCGCTCCGCGCCTGCATGCGCAAATGCAGGCCTGCGCAAAGGCCCTGCAGACCGGGTCCAATCCCGACCGCGCCCTTGCTGCGGCAGAGGAAAACCTTGCCGCAGATGGTTTCGCCCTCGATTATCTGGCCCTTCGCGACGCGGCCACACTCGCCCCTGCGGCACCGGGAGCCGCCCTGCGCCTGCTCGCAGCGGCCCGGCTGGGGGGAACCCGGCTGATCGACAACATCCCCGTCATGCCCCTGCCCTGAGATTCCGGGAGATATCTGCCCGAAGGCGCCCGAAGCGGCTCGAATCTACCTCAAACCGGAGGGCGCATCTTTACCGCTGTGCAATTATTGAATGTTAATTCTGATCCCATAGACGTTCCGAGGGACACAGTCTGAGGGTGAGGGCTCGATGCGCCGATGGTTCAGATTGCGACAGGACGGGCAGCCGGACGCCATCTACATGGAACTGGTGCATATCGTCTATACGGCCATGCCGCAGGTGATCAGCCTCGCGCTCGGTGTGATCATCGCCACCGGATTTCTGGTGATGACCTACGGCGACCCCGCCTACTGGGCCCTGCTCGGCGCTGCGATCGCCACGAGTGTGTTGCGTATTGCCTTCATGCTGCGTTTCCCGAAAGAAGGGTGCCGTGATGCCCTTGCGGCAAGGCGCTGGGACATTCTCTACGGGATCGGCTCCCTCGCCATCGGCAGCGTGATCGCGGCCATGAGCCTGATCACCTTCTCGAAGGACCACCCCGGTGCACATCTGCTGGCGGTCGGGCTGACCATGGCCATGGCGGCGGGGCATGGCTCGCGCATCGCCGTGCGCCCGTGGATCGCGCTGATGTCCGGCACCGTGATCATGGTCAGTCTCGGAGTGGCCGGCGCCGCCCATGCCGACCCGCTCTACCAGGTACTCGGCTATCTCACGGTGATCTACCTGTTTTCGTATTACGAGACGGTGCTGCGCTACTACGGCGTCATCGTCGATCGCCTGATGAAGAAACGCGAGATCGAACATCTCGCCAGCCATGATCCCCTGACCGGGCTGGCCAACCGCCGCGCCGTCGAGACGGCGCTCGCTGCAGCGGATCGGCACTGGGAGATCGACGGGCGCTGCTTCGCCACCCTGTGTCTCGATCTCGACGGCTTCAAGGCCATCAACGACATGCACGGTCATGCTGTCGGCGATGCCCTGCTCTGCGCCGTGGCGGACAGGCTGCGGGAAGCCAGTATTCCGTCGGATCTGTGCGGGCGCCTCGGCGGTGACGAGTTCGCACTGATCCGCAAGGATGTCGAGAATGCGGAGAGCGTGGCCCTTACCGCAGCCGCGATCATCGCCAGCCTGTCACAGCCCTACAGGATCGCGGACCGGATCCTGCATGTGGGCGTCAGCATCGGCGGGGCGATCGCGCGTGAAGCCATGTCGGGAGGCGATGCGCTGATGATCGCCGCAGACCGCGCGCTCTACCGCGCCAAAAACGCCGGCAAAGGCTGCTACCGGATCGCCGGAGAAACCGACATGCCCCGCCTCGATGCCGGAACGGTGGATGCCGCAACGGGCGACTTGAGCGAAGGCGGCCCGCCCGAAACACGTCCCGCGATCCACCTCGCCGCCGCGCAATGACCCCGGCAGGATCAGCCTGGACCTGCGCATGTGCTGTCAGGGCGCGACCCGATAGGCATAGCTGTGGACAGGCGTGAACCCGAGCCGGCGATACAGCGCGCAAGCGGCCTCGTTCGCAGCCAGAACCTGCAACCAGGCGCTTCCGGCCCCGCATTGGCGGGCCTGCGCGAGGATCGCCGCGACGAGAAACCGCCCGAGACCACGCCCGCGCAGCGTCCCGGCGACCTGGATGTCGAACAGCCCGGCCGCACCCCGCTCGATCACGGCGAGACCATAACCGCAGGCGCTCCCCTCATGACTGAGGGTCGCAAAGCGCGCCGGAGGGCGGAGGGCGCCGAGCATGGCGCGCAGGCTCTCGCGACCCGCCGTGCCATGGCGATCCCCTGCGGTAAAGCTCTCGATCCAGGCAGGATCGGGGTGATCCGTGAAGCCGAGGCTGAAACCGGATGGCGGTCGCGGCGGCTGATCCGGCAGGGTCGCCAGCCGCATGACACGGGTTGGCTCGATCCGGTAATAGCCCCGCCCGGCCAGCCAGGCATCGTCGTCTGCACCGGCAAGAGGCGAGAGACGAAAGATCGGCTTCTGTCCGTGACGCCGGTACAAGGCCTCGATATCCGGGCCGATCTGCGCCAAAGGCGCCGCATCAGGCCCCAGGGCACAGGCGCTGTTGGCGCGTTTGGTATAACCTTGCGCGAAACGCACGACCCAGCCCTGCACAAGGAGCGTCTGCAGGGCCGGCCAGGCATTCAGGCCGCGTTCCTCGAGATCCCGGATCGCAGCCTTGTCGCTCCTCACCCGCCCGACTCGCGCGGCACGGGACGCCAGTCCGGCGGCGCCATCTCGAAACCGGCGAAATCGAAGCCCGGCGCCACGGTGCAGCCGACCAGCGTCCAGGCCCCGAGCGAGGTGGCCGTCTGCCAGCAAGCGGCGGGGACGATCACCTGCGGCGCCTGCCCCCGCAGCAGATTCGGGCCCAGATGATGGGCCTGCGCGTCATGGCCGTTGGTCGACAGGGTGATCACCATGGGCGCACCGGCATAATAATGCCAGATCTCGGTCGCATCGACCCGGTGCCATTCGGAGACCTCGCCCAGCCCGAGAAGGTAATAGATCGCCGTCGAGACCGCGCGTCCCGCATCATCGACACGGGCATCGCGAAACGTCTCGCGGTAGAAGCCTCCCTCCGGATGCGGCTTCAGATCCAGATGGCGGACGATATCCTCGCTCGTGAGGCCGTCGATGGCGTGCGACATGCGTCTATCCCTTGTTCTTCCATTCGCGCAAGGCCCGGAATACCGCCTCGGGCGGCGATCCGGCAAGCCCTGTCGCTTCGGCAAGGGCAGGCTCGTCGGCGCGCAGGAACGGATTGGTCGCCTTCTCCTCGGCGAGGGTGGTGTCGCCGAACAGGTCCTTGCGCGCCGCCCGCTCCTCCGCTTCGCGCAGCCGCGCCGCGAGGGCGGGGTTGCGGGGATCCGCCTTCACGGCGAAGCGGGCATTGGCGAGGGTGTAATCATGCCCGACGATGATCCGCGTGGCATCCGGCAGTTCCTTGATGCGGGTGAGCGCACGATACAGCGCATCGTAGTCACCGCCGAAGACCCTGCCGCATCCCATCACGAAGAGCACGTCACCAGCGACGAGCAGGTCATCCGCATAGAAGTGATAGACGATATGATCGGCGCAATGACCGGGCGTCTCCCAGATTCTGGCGGCCATTTCTCCGACACTGACGGTGTCACCCTCACGCACGATGGTATCGGCTGCTTCGGCCACATCTCCGGCGGAGGCCGGGGCGACCACCCGGCAACCGAAACGGTGCCTGATCGCTTCCAGTCCCTGAACGTGATCCCAGTGGCTGTGGGTCACGAGGCAATCGGTCAGTTCCCACCCGGTATCGGCCAGCGCCTGCACGATGGCCGCCTCGTCCGGCGCATCGACGGCGGCACAGGCGCCGCTTTCGGAATCGCGGATCAAGGCGCCGACATTGTCTTCCAGACAGCGAAAGAGATGGATCTGCGGGCCCATGGCGTCCTCCCGTGTGTTTTGTCCAGCCCCGGAGTCTCGCCCAACCGCGCCGCCGCGTCCAGTGGTGTGACGGCGATGACAAATTGGGGCTCACGTTCGGGACCGATTTCGGTTATACGGGGGGCGCAATTGCAGGCAACGAGGTTTCATCATCATGGCGACGGTGCTCGACATCGCCAATCGCAAGGTCACATCCCCGGTGCAGCAGCCGGCGATCGAGAAGACCGCGCAGGTCCCCATGGCGCCCGGCGCCCAGCCGACGCAGCCCTCGCTCGTCGGCCTTACCCGCGAGGAACTGGCCGAGCGGCTGCAGGCGATCGGGGTGAGCGCGCGCGAGAGCCGCATGCGCGTCGCGCAGCTCTGGCACTGGATCTATTTTCGCGGGATCGACGATTTTTCCCAGATGACCAATGTCGGCAAGGCCCTGCGCGAGAACCTCGCCGCGCATTACACCCTGTCGCGCCCGGAGGTGATCTCCGAGCAGGTCTCGCAGGACGGCACCCGCAAATGGCTGATGCGCATGCCCTCCACCGGCCCCTTCGACAAGGGCGCGGAGATCGAGTGCGTCTATATCCCCGAAACCGATCGCGGCACGCTCTGCGTCTCCAGCCAGGTCGGCTGCACCCTGACCTGCACCTTCTGCCATACCGGCACGCAGAAACTCGTGCGCAATCTCACCTCCGCCGAGATCGCCGCCCAGCTTGTCGTCGCCCGGGATCGTCTCGGCGACTGGCCGGATCGCGAACCGCCGGAGGGCGCCTTCGTGCCGAAGGAGGGCGGGCGTTACGTCACCAATGTCGTCTATATGGGGATGGGCGAGCCGCTCTATAACACCGACAACGTCATCGCCTCGATCAGGATCCTGAGCGACAATGAGGGTCTCGGCCTGTCGCGCCGGCGCATCACCGTCTCGACTTCGGGCGTCGTGCCGCAGATCGGGCGGCTCGGCGAGGAAGCCAACACGATGCTCGCGATCTCGCTGCACGCCGTGCGCGATGATCTGCGCAACACGCTGGTGCCGATCAATAAAAAGTATCCGATCGACGCCCTGCTGCAGGCCTGCCGGGATTATCCCGGCCTCTCCAATGCAAGGCGCATCACCTTCGAATACGTGATGCTCAAGGGCGTCAACGATTCCAATGCCGATGCGCGCGAGCTGGTGCGCCTGCTCAAGGGCATACCGGCCAAGATCAACCTGATCCCGTTCAACCCCTGGCCGGGCTCGCAATATGACTGCTCGGACTGGGAGCGTATCGAGGAATTCTCCGAGATCGTCTACCGGGCCGGCTATGCCTCGCCGGTGCGCACCCCGCGCGGGCGCGACATCCTCGCCGCCTGCGGCCAGCTCAAGAGCGAGACGGAGAAGCTGCGGGCCCGCACCCGGATGATGCTCGAAGCGGGGATCGGCGCAGAGGGGGTCTACGCGCTCGGGCGCGATGCGGACTGACCCGTAACGCCAGAGTATCCGTGTTGGTCAAGGTAGGGCTGGCGCCCATTTTCGATCATCCCTGATGAGTGCGTTTGCGAGGATGATGAGTTTTCGCATGATGGCGGTTATGGCCTTCTTTGCGGGTTTCCCTGCGGCTATGAAGTGATCGTATTTCGCCTTGAGCTGCGGGTTGAAGCGGATTGCAACAAGTGCCGGCATGTAGAGGGCTTGCCGTAGACTTGCGCGACCACCGCGGATGAAGGCACGCCCGGTCCACGTACCTGACTGGCGAGTAGCCGGAGCCAACCCCGCAAGCGAGGCGGCCTGGCCGTTTTCGAGCGTGCCGAGTTCTGGCATGTCGATGATCATCGCGAAGGCGGTGATCGTGGCGAGGCCCGGGATCGAGACGATGATATCGTAGCGGCGTGCGAGGTCGGGATCAGCCTTGATGAGGGTCATGATCTCCTTTTCGATGGCGCTGACCTGTCGCTCGATCTGCTTGAGTTGCTCGGCGTTCTGACGCTTGAGGATGGGCAGGGTCAGGTTCTTTGCCCTGTTCCTGGCGGCTGTCCGGTTCTTCACGAGAGCTTCGCGGGCCATGTGGAGGTCTTTGAGATCATTGAGAAGATGGCTGCGTGGCGGGCGCGCCTCGAGCTCCAACAGTGCCCCCATGCGTGCCAGCAAGGCGGCATCCAGCGGGTCGGTCTTGGCGTGTTTTCCGGTGGCTTCTGCAAAGCGGCGGGCCTGGCGTGGATTGACCTTGACCAGCGCATGGGCCGCTTGGGCCAGCTTGCGCTCGAAGGATCGATGATAGGGGCCTGTCGGCTCATAGACGATACGCGAACCGGGCTGCCCGGCCCAGTTCAGGAACGCCCTGTGGCCGGTTTTGTCATTGGTAAAGCGCCGGTTCGTGCCGTCACTGAGACGGTGGGCATCGAGATGGTCTTTCGAAATATCGACTCCGATGGTATCGCTGGTCATCTTTCGCTTGTCCTGTGCTTGTCGTCCGCAGCCTGACTGCGGGTATCCGTCCAGGCCTCAAGGGAAAGACGAGGGCGATCCGACTCTAACTCGACCCGTCAAACGGTCAGCGCGTTCACGATCCGACCCTCGCCGCCGGGAGCGGGTGGCCACCCGCTCCCGGCGATCCGTTCTCGCCCATTCGGCAGAGAAAGTCATAAGACAAGCGCGTTCCGACCTGACGGAGTCAGGCCAGGCGCTCCAGGTTATTGTTCGACGCATCATTTTTTTCGTCAGCCGGTATCCACCTGACGGAATGATTCTCTAGAGCCGTTCGGTGACGGCGCGCAGGCGCAGCACCGCACGGCCGAGGCCGGAACGTTCGTCGCGGCTGATTTCGCAGGCCGTCACCCGCAGGCTCACCAGTCGGTGATCAACGAGGGTCAACGCGGCATCATGCAATGATTCCGCCATCAGATCGGCAGCGACCAGCGCACTGGCGCTCGAGCCGGGCCGGGCCCAGAGCACGATGCTGACCTCCTGCTCATGCCCCTCCATCAGATCGCCCGGCCAGTCGCGGGCGCGGGCATCACCGAAGACGGCGTAGATCGGCGGGGCGGCGCGTGGTGTCTCGTCATAAAGATGCACTGCACCGCCCATGGCTGCGGCGAGGTCGCCGTCTCCGGTCAGGCGTGCGAGAAGCGCCTGACGCAACGCGAGAATGGGTCCGCTCACGGCTTGATCTCCTCCACCAGACAGATCATGTCCCGCGCAGGAGCGACGGCGTCCTGTGTCGCGCGGATACGGAAACGACGCGGGCCGAGCGCGAAACGCGCGCCGGGAGGCGGCGGGTTGCGCCGACGCAGATGCACGCGATGCGTAGCGAACTCCTCCACATGCCCGGCGATACGGCGTTCATCCGCCTGCAAGGGCTCCACCGCCCCCCAGACAGCGGGCCCGGATTGCCAGGCGCGGTTGAAGCCACCGAAACCGTCGGGCGTGTCGAGCGGTATCTCGATGACGAGCAGCTTGCGCCGCTCACCGATCTTCCTGCGTGTCATCACCGTCTCCCCGGTTCATTGCAGGCGCAGATGGCGATAGGGCGCAATCATCAGCGCAATATCGGCAGGCAGCTCGGTGGATGCCGGCTCCCCGCCGTCGCCGCGCTGCTCGAACCAGCGGGCCACCAGCATCCGCAATGCCTGTCGCAGCGGAGCCGGTACATGCGAAGCGTCCGGTCCGAATCCCGCCTCCAGATCGATCTCGATGCCGCCGGGAGCACCGGGAAAACCATCCGTGAGCACCAGCAGGGGCGGCACGGCACCCGGGCGCAGCCGGTAGAGGGCGGGATCGACCGTTTGTGCCGCCCCCTCTTCATCCAGGGCACGCACTTGCGTTATCGCGATGATCGGCGCGAGCGGCAGGCGGATCTCGTGATGCTCGACGCCCTGCCCTGAGATTCGCGATAGCGTCAGACGCCAGTTCTGCGTGACGAAGATCAGACGTGTCGCCGATTCGAGCAACAGGCGCCCCGCCTGGATCAGCGCCAGGACGAGATCGTTTTCATGCGTATCATCGTCATCGAGGCGCAGGAAAACGCGGGCCTCGGCCAGCGAAACGGGCTCGACGGCGGGCCCGTCTATGCGTATCGGGATCATGTGGAATTCCTCTTCACCTTGAAAGGTCGATCATGCTGCGTGCTTTGTTCGTGATGCTTCTCCTCGGTGCCGGGCCCGGCACCACGCCACCGGCGGTCGCGATCGTCGGCGGTCAGGCGGAAACGGGGGCGCTCGCGCATGCCGGCCTGATGGTGCTCGCTCCCGATGGCCGTTTCTGTTCGGCCGTGATGCTCGATCGCGACGTGGTGCTGACGGCCGCCCATTGCGTCACCGGGAACGGCGACCACCGGGTGCATTTCCGTAATCCCGACGGCACACCTGCGCTTCTGCGGATTGCCGAGCGCGCGGTTCACCCCGAATACGATCCCGATGCGATCCGCACCCGCCGGCGGTCCATCGATCTCGCCCTCGTGCGTCTGGTGAAGCCGCTACCCGACCGCTTCGCACCGGCGACGCTCTCCCAGGGCACACCGACTGCCGGCGCATCCGTGTTCGTCTCGGGCTTCGGCACGCGCGACGAACAGGACGGGCGCGGCGCCAGTACAGGCCGTTTCGACAGCGTTTCACTTTCCGTGGTCGAGCCCTACGGGCGCAGCCGCATCCTGATCTGGCTGGCTGGCGTGGATGGCGCCCTGAGCGGTACGTGTCACGGGGCTTCCGGCGGGCCGATGAGCACTGCCGGCAGCGTCTTCGCCATCACCACCTGGACGACAGGCCCCGGAAACCGCGCATGCGGCGCCCTCACACAGGGCGTGCTGCTCGGTCCGCAACGAGGCTGGATCGAGCAGGTCACAAGACGCTGGAATCGTCAGCCGAACTGGCAATAGACGCTTGTTTTTGCGCGAGAAGGCGTCAAGACTGACATCATGTTGAAGCGTTTCGCCGCCGCATTGCTGCTCGTCTTCTTGGCTGCCCCGGAGCCGGCATACAGCATCGTGCGCGGTGTCGAGGCGACGAACCGGGACGGCCTGCGCAGCTTCGTGGTACGTATCGAAAGTGACCAAGGGGAAATGTGCACGGGTGTGCTCGTCTCCCATGATCTGATCGTGACCGCAGCGCATTGTCTTCTGGCCGATACCGAATACACCGTCTACGCGCTCGACGGACGCGCGCGTACCATGCGACGCAGCGTCCTCGCCAAGGCCTTGCATCCGAGCTTCGACGGATCCGCGCCACCGCGCAGCCAGCCGGGCATCGACCTCGCCGTCATCCGCCTCGATTCGCCGCTGGGCCGGGAATTCGAACCCTTGCCGCTACGGCAGGCAAATTCACCGATGCTCGGTGAGGACGTCACCCTCGCCGGCTTCGGCACCACCGCCTTCGGGCGGCGTGATACGGCGCGCGTATTACGTTTCACCTATGTTCGGATTCGCGGCGAGATGCAGGTCGGCAATACCATGCTGGTCGCCTCCGACAGTGAACGCGAATCCCAGCGTAGCGGCGCCGGCGCCTGCCAGGGCGATTCCGGCGGGCCGATCCTGCGCGGCGATCCGGGTACCTATACTTTGCTCGGCCTCGTCAGCTGGTCGAGCGGGGCCATGCGCGAACGGTCTGGCGCGGCCTGCGGCGGCACCACCGCGATCACGCCGCTGGACCCGCATCTGGGCTGGATCGAGGCGCGCATGCGCGAATTGCGCGCCATCGATTCCAGCGTCTCGACCTCGGTGCGCCTGCCACCGCTCGGTCGCGACGACAGCAACGAATGGATCGAATGGGCGGATTGACCCCGCCCCGGCGCATGACCGGGACGGGAACCGCGCCTCAAGTCAGGCGGCGCATTTCATCAGCTTGATCGCCGCGAAATCCTGCACGCCGCCGCCGACTCGCTTGGTCGTATAGAACAGTACATAGGGCTTGGCCGAATACGGATCGCGCAGGATCCGGATCCCGGCGCGATCCACCACGAGATAACCGCGCCGGAAATCGCCGAAGGCGATCGGCGTGGTGCCCGCGCCGATATCGGGCATGTCCTCGGCCTCGATCACGGGGAAGTTCATCAAGGTCGCGTTGCGCCCCATTCCCGCCGGCGGCTGCCACAGATAATTGCCCTGCTGATCCTTGAACTTGCGGATCGCGCTTTGCGTCTTGCGATTCATCACGAAAGTCGCATTCTGGCGATAGCCCGCCTTCAGCGCATAGATCAGATCGACCAGCACGTCGGAAGGATCGGAGGCCGGAAAGGCGTCGGCGACGCCCGTCCCGATAAAGCCGAGATTGCCCCAGCTCCAGCTGCAATCGGCCACTGCCGTATAATCCAGGAATCCACGCGGCTTGGCATTGCCGTCACCATTGACGAAGGCCGCGCCCTCCTGCTCGGCGAAGGCGGTCTCGACCTCGTCAGCGATCCACTGGTCGATATCGACGATGGCGTCGTCGAGCAGCGTCTGCGTCGCGGCGGGCATGGAGTAGAGCTCCATGGCCGGGAAGCTCAGCTCCGCCAGCGTCGGGCTGTCCGTTTCCGGGCGCGCAGCCGTCTCCGAGACCCAGCCCGAGGCCGGGCCGGAGACCGAATGCGCCACCTTGTAGAGCCCGCCCGAGATCACCCGGTTCCCGGCGATCGAACGAATCGGCGAGAGCGCCGAGAGCCGGCGCAGCACCTCGCTCTCGACCTGGGGCGGGGCGAGATAACCGCCATCGGGCCCCGACCCTGCCGAGAGCGCCTTGGTTTCGAGCTGCTTCAGCCCACCCGTTTCGCCGCAGCGGATATAGCTGTCGAAGGCCGATTTATGCTCGCGCAGAAGCGGATTATGATCGCCCCCGGCGCCTTGATCGACGCCGCCGAGCGGCGGGCGTGCGCGCCCCAGAGCCAGCGCATCGATACGCGCGCGGGTCTCGTCGAGCCCGGCATCGATACGCGCGAGCTTCTCCTCGGTCAACGGATCGGCATGGCCTTTGCGCTCAAGCGCGGCAAGGCGTTCATCATTGTTCTCCTTGAAGGCCTCGAAGGCCCGGCTGAAGGAGTCGAAAGCCTCAACGGCCTCGGCGGATTTGATCTCGATCGGTGCGCTCATGATGCTCACTTTCATGGTTGGTTGTGGCGAAGAAAACGCGCGCGGCTCAAAAGGCCGGACGCGGGAACAGCCGGTCCGCCGCGCGGCGGATCGCAGCGGCAAGGCGGTCAGATCCGTCCTTGATCTGCGACACCCGCGCCGCCGGCAGCATCGGGAAGGTGACGACGGAGATCTCCCAAAGATCGAGCTTCTCCAGGATACGCTGCCCGCGTCGGCGATCCTTGCCTGCGCGCCGGACGCGATAGCCGATCGACAGCCCGTCAATGGCGCCGTCGCGCATCAGCGCATGCACCTCCCGGGCGCGCGCCACGGCGAGGTTGAGCCGCCCGCGTACGAACAGCCCGCGCGCATCCTCGCGGATCGTGGTCCATGTACCGATCGGCTGGGCCGGATCGTGCTGCCAGAGCATGCGGATATTGCCGGCGCCGCGCCGTGCGAGGCTCTCGCTGAAGGCGCCCCGGCGCACCACGTCCTGCGAGAGGTCGGGCTCATCGAACAGGCTGGCATAACCTTCGAAGACCCCCTCCTCGGTGATGCCCGCCGGCGCATGCGGGTTCAGCTTGATCTCCGGGGCCGCGGAAAATTCCAGCTTCATTGTGCTCCCTCCCGCGAAACAAGCGGGGCGCGTTGCTTGTGCGACGCGCCCCGATCGAGCCTTTCCAATGTCCTGATGAAATCCCGGAAGGTCTCTCCGGGTGGCTTGCCGGGCCCCGATCCACCGGAAGGCCCGCGCCCCGGCGGTTTCGACGAACGGGGCGCAGCCGGACGCCTTGGTGGCGTCGCGCGTCGTTTCAGCATCATTCACAATCTCCCGAATGATTGCGGTTGAAGAGGGCGAGCTCGCGCACGAACTCGTCGAAGCGCCGGCTTGCGGCAGCGGCTTCCCGGTGCTGGGCGGCGGCGAACAGGCTCGCCACGCTGGCCCAGGCAAACAACGCGATATGGGCGAGATCGCCCCGCGCAGCGATCGTGCCCACAAGAGTCTCGATGGCAGCGCTCATTCGGAGCCCTCGATCGGCCCTGGGTCGTCGTGACCGCCCCCGCGACGCCCGTAACCGACCGCCTCGCGCTTTTCGTCGTCGTCGAGGAAGCCGGCGGCGTTCACCCGGCGCCACAGGGATTCCCGTTCCTGCGCCAGCGCCTCGATGGCATCGAGATCGGGCTCCAGCACCAGAGCGCGGCCGTAAGCCGGTCCGAGCCAATGCGCCAGCGCCTGTGCCGTACGTCTCACCAGCGGGATCACCGTCTGGCGGTAGAAGGCGCGGTTGGCTTCCGCGTAATTGGCATGCGTCGCATCACCCGGCAGGCCGAGCAGCAGTGGCGGCACGCCGAAAGCGAGCGCGATCTCGCGCGCGGCCATGTGCTTGGCCTGGACGAAATCCATCTCCTGCGGCGAGAGGGAAAGCGGTTTCCAGTCGAGCCCGCCTTCGAGCAGCAGCGGACGACCTGCATTCTGCGCGCCCTGATAAGTCTGTTCGAGTTCACGCCGCAGCCGGTCGAACTGGTTGTCGCTCGGTCCCGTCGCCCCGGCAAAGACCAGCGCTCCGGAGGGCCGGGCGGCATTGTCGAGCAGCGCCTTGTTCCAGGCGCCCGCAGCGTTGTGAATATCGAGCGCAGTTGCCGCCGCCTCCATCGGCGAGAGCCCGTAATGGTCGTCCATGGGATGAAACAGCGTCAGGTGCAGAACCGGCGCGACGCCCTCGGGCGGGATCGCGAATCGTACGCTCTGGCTTCCCACCACGTAATCATAAGCCGCCGGCCAACCATCCGAGCCGGCGACGATGCGCATCCTGTCTGGCCGCAAAGCATAAAGTTCACGCGGCATCGCCTCGATCAGCGCCGCCTCGATATAAGCATTGCCCGAGACCATCAGATGCCCGTAAATCGTTTCCAGAAGCCCCGTCCCGCCCTCGCGTGGATTGGGCCGGGCGAGCAGATCGAGCAACGGATGCGCCACGATCTCGCTGCCTCCTTCGCGCAGGATCAGCGGCATCGAGGCCGCCGCCTCCGCCACCAGCCGCACCGCGCGATGTACCACGGGATTGCGCTGAAACCCCTCCCGCGCCAGCGCCGCATAATCACGCGGCGTCCAGATCGGGCGCCCGCCATGATACAGCGCCATCGCCGCCCCGGCCCGCGACGCCTTGTGCCCCGGCGCGGCCAGCCGCCCGAGATTCTGAAGCAAGTTGAACATGAGTGTCTGACTCATAATTTCAGTCCGTTTAGCAATATCTTGCGAGCCGTCGCGTAACGATGCGGATGTGGGCGACGGTCAGCCATGCAGTGGCGCTCTCGATGGTTTTCTCCCAGTCCTTTGCGAGGCGGCGGCATCGACCGAGCCAGGCAAATGTCCGCTCGACGACCCATCTGCGGGGCAAGACCTCGAAGCCTTTGGCGGTACTGGATCGTTTGACGATATCGATGTTCCATTTACCCATGCCGGCAAGCGCCTTGCGCAGTTTGGGGCCGGCATAACCCCCATCGGCGAAGACATGACGCAGCCATGGATAGGAGCGCCGGATCTGCTTCATCACCTGGGGCGCTGCGTCGCGATCCTGGATGCCGGCGGAATGAACCACTGTGGCGACCATCAGCCCGAGTGTATCGGTCATGATATGCCGCTTGCGACCGTTGATCTTCTTGCCGGCATCATAGCCGCGCACGCCCCCGCTCTCCGTGGTCTTCACGCTTTGGCTGTCGATCACACCGGCAGACGGGCTCGGATCACGGCCTTCCAGCTCGCGAGCTGCCGCGACCAAATGATGGTTGATCCTGTTCAGCAGGCCAGTGTCCCGCCATTCATAGAAATAGCGCTGAACCGTTGATGGAGGCGGGAAGTCGTTGGGCAGCAACCGCCACTGGCATCCTGTCGAGGCCATGTAGAGAATGGCATCGAGAACATCCCGCAGGGGTGTCCGGCGCGGACGTCCAAGCCGCCGCGGTGGCGGTATGAACGGTGCAACAAGTTCCCATTCGCGGTCGGTCAGATCGCTTGCATACCTGCGGCCACGCCGTTCATAATCCCGTCGAGTGATTTTGGTCCAGGGCATGTGATCCTCGTTCAGTGTCGCAACCGAACAGAATCACAACTGACTGAAATCACTCAACTCTTTTCGGGTCGGGCTCT
>Ga0076929_100374_pt1 | contig 47410 bp, 46 predicted proteins | sample HotLakConUCCSL28_FD_87104 | JGI IMG/M metagenome (GOLD analysis project Ga0076929, IMG submission 87104) | Hypersaline microbial mat communities from Hot Lake, Washington, USA - Hot Lake Consortium UCC-SL28 (version 3) (version 3) | ecosystem: Environmental > Aquatic > Thermal springs > Hot...
CCGACTACCCATACCTCAGGAAGGTCAAAATTTAGTGGGGCTGGTATCAGTCGTCGCGCGGTGTCGTCCCGCTTGGCTCGTTCGGCGATCTCCCGGTCGAGCACCTCGATGCGGACCCCGACGTGGCGCAGCGTCGACACCAGTTCGGCAAGGCAGGCTCGAGTCCCGGTGGGGACGACCGACTGCGGATCCTCGATCTCGGCGACCAGGCGCTCGACGTGGGATGGGCTTTGCGGCGCGATCACTCGGTACTCGGACAAATGCCCGCGCAAGGCGTTGATGCGCTGTGTGCGCTGACCGACCAGCCTGTCGCGCGGACGGAAGATCGTCGTCGCGGCCTGCTTCTCCCTGCTCTTCAAGGGCACGAACCGCATCGTCGGCCTCGCGGCGGCTTCGGCGATCGCTTCGGCGGCTACCTGTCCCCCATCAACTACGAGCGGGCCGAAAAGGAGCGGCTGCCGTCTGTAAGCCCGTAGCTGTCCACCGAAACGGGGGAACTCCAAAGGTCGGCAGCTTCGGCGCCTCCACCTTCGCCGCTTTGGCTGCCATCGGGTCGCGGCCGTCCGCGACTGCGAGGCGGATGCGTGCCGCCGCAGCGCGAGTGTCGGCGAGGGACACGGCCGGGAAGGCGCCGAGCCCGATCTCGCGACGCTTACCATGGACTCGGGTGATGTAGCACCACCCTCGTCAGCCGGTCGGCTTCACATGCAGACAAAGCCCGCCGCCGTCAGCATGCCGGCCCGGCTCTCGGCGCCGCCACCTGCTTGGCGGTCATCCTGTCGAGCGCCCGTCCCTACCCCGGACGCGGGTAACATAGGACAGTCAGGGACGCGGCTGAACAGGATAGCCGACAGAAAGGCTTGATGTGTGGGCGGTTTTGAACAGGGCTCGACGGAAGGAAACGGGGACTTGGCGGATGGGGTGGGATTCGAACCCACGGAGGGCTTGCACCCTCGCCGGTTTTCAAGACCGGTGCCTTAAACCGCTCGGCCACCCATCCGCAACAGGCGTTCCAATACTTCGCCCGCCGCCCGGAGGCTGTCGGACAACGCCCGGGGTCGCCAGCCCGAAGGCGGTCGTGCGCGTAGCATGACAGGCAGCGCTTCAGCAAGGAGACGGACGACCCGCCGCAACCTGCCTGCGCCGCCTTCATGCCCGAGACTCCTGCCGATCCGGCGAAGGAGGCGCCACCGGAAGCGGCCCCGAGGGGCACACCCGAATGCGCCGTGGCGGCACGAAAGGCCTCGGCACGTGAGCCCGGGGCCGCTGCAGACGAACCGCATCGACAGGCGCGCCCGCTCGTCCGGATGCCGGACCGGCCCTCGACGGGAGCCCGTCGGGGAGCCCGTGGCGGAAGCGCCGGCAGGCCTGTGCCGCAAGGGCGCCCGACAGCCGCTTGCGCGGGCAGAGGCGCTGCCGGTGCTCGGTGCCTCGCCGGCCATATCCCTTGCGCGGTCAGGCGCAGATGCGATCTGTCGCGAGGCTTCCGGCTGGCGAGGAGACCGCGCGGGTGTAGACGTTGCGCCACTCCCCGTGGCGCACGAACTTGCTGGTGAGGCCGAGCGTCGTCTCCGGCCCGCCGAGCACGAGGTAACCGTCCTGCGGGATGATCTGTGCAAGCCTCTCAAGGACGTCCTGCTTCGTCGGCCTGTCGAAGTATATGAGGACGTTGCGACAGAACACGATGTCGAACTGGCCGAGCCTGTCATAGGGCTCCAGAAGGTTGCGCACCTCGAACGTCACGCGGGAGCGGATCTTCGGGGCGATCGCATAATGGTTGCGCGCGGTCTTCTTGAAGTAGCGTTCGAGATAGTGCTTCGGCATGCCGCGCCCGACCTCGAAGGCGGTATACTCACCGAGTCGCGCGCGGCGGAGCGCCGCCCGCGACAGGTCGGTCGCGAGGATCTCGACGGGAGTGCTGCCGAAGCGGCCGGCATTCTCCTCGAGGATGATCGCGATGGAGTAGGGCTCCTGGCCCGTGGAAGCGGCGGCGCACCAGATGCGGATCGGCCGGGCGCCGCGGACTGCGGCAAGGCGCGGGAGCATGAGCTGCGTCAGCGCCTCGAACGGCTTGGCGTCGCGGAAGAACAGGCTCTCGTTGGTGGTCATCGCCTCGACCACCTGATGGGTGATCTCCCCGTTCGGCTGCGCGCGCAGGCGCGCGACCAGCGCCGGGAGGGTCGCAAGGCCGTGATCCTCCATGACCGGCTTCAGGCGGGTGGTGACGAGATACTCCTTGTCCTCGCTGAGGGCGAGGCCCGAGCGCTCCCTCAGGAGACGCTGAAGGAAGGCGAACTCGTCGGCCGAGAGCATCACAGCACCCCCTTCACGGCCGCCTCGACGGCCTTCGGCATGCCCCCGAGAGGGATGACCCTGTCCACGATGCCCGTGGCGACCGCAGCGCCCGGCATGCCCCACACGACGCTCGTCTCCTTGTCCTGGGCGAACACCGCACCTCCGGCCGCAGCGATGACCTTGGCGCCCTCGGCGCCGTCGTTGCCCATGCCCGTGAGGATCACGGCGAGGACGCCCTTGCCGAACGCCTCGGCGACCGAGGTGAACAGGACGTCGGCGGAGGGCCGGCAGAAGTTCACGGGCGGCGTCGTCGTGAGCTTCAGCCGCCGGCCGCTGCCCGTCCCGGTCACGACCATGTGGTTTCCTCCCGGAGCGATGCGGATCTCGCCCGCCGTCAGCGCCTCGTCATTCGCCGCCTCGAGGGCGCGCCAACGCGTCGCGCGGGTCAGGTGGTCGGCGAGGATGGGCGTGAAGGCCGCCGGCATGTGCTGGACCACCAGGACCGGAAGGGGCAGGGCGACCGGCGAGAGGTTCCGGAAAAGGTCGATCAGCGCCTGCGGACCGCCCGTGGAGGAGGCGACGACGAGAACCTGCGGCGAGAAGCCTGCGCGCAGCTGGCGCGGCGGCGAAGACCGATGACCGGCTCCGTCTCGGCCGCGCCCGTCCGGCTGCTGGGCGGGCAAGGGCCTGCGAACGCCGTGGGGGCCGCGCGCCTCGCCGGCGGGAGTCGCGGCCGGCCGGCACGCCGCCTCGCCGGCCACCGCCCGGCAGGACGCCTCCGCCGCCAAAGGGCGGGTGGGCGCCTCCCCGGCGACAGGGCGCGTGGGCGCCTCCCCGGCGACAGGGCGAGTGGGCGCCTCCCCGGCGCCGGGCGCCGCGACGCGGGGGCGGTCGCGGCGGGGATCGACGAGGCTCACGATCTCCTCGGCGACACCCTTGAGCGCCAGCGGCTGGTCGGTCTCCGGGCGCAGAACGAACCCGGCCGCACCGCCTCGCATCGCCTCCGCCCTGAGACCGCGCCCCTCCGCAGTGTCGGGTGCGACCACCACCACCGGGACGCCGGGATCGCTCGCCGTGATCTGGCGCAGGAGGCCGAGCCCGTTGAGGCCGGGCAGCGACGTGTCGAGGACGACGGCGTCCGGCCGGGCGGACGGCCCTCCAGCAGCATCCGACGGCGAGGCCCCCTCGATGCTGAGGGAGCCGCCCGAGGCGGCGAGCGCCCGCCGCAGCGCCGTGCGAAGGGCCGGCGCATGGGCGAGGAGCTGGACCCGCACGGGACGCGCCGCCGCGGACGAGGCCGGCGCGGAGCAGGCGCTCATGCGCCGACCAGCGAGATCACCCCGTCGAACAGGCGGTCCACCTCAACGAGGAGCACGAGCTGGTCGTCGGCCCGCTGCACGCCCGTCACGATCTCCCGCCACCGCCTGTCGAGGTTGGCGGGCGGCATCTCCCTCTCGGAGGGGACGGAGGTGAGAACGTCACCCATCTTGTCCACGGCGAGACCGAACAGCTCCCCTCCCCTCTCGATGCCGATGGCGAGCGACGGCGGCTCCCGCGAGGGCGCGAAGCCCAGGATCTGGCGCGTGTCGAGGGCCGTCACGATCCGGCCGCGCAGGTTGAGGACGCCGATGATCCCCGGCGGCGACTGCGGCACCCGCGTGATCCGCGTCAGCAGGAAAACCTCGTAGACGGCGCTGATCGGCAGCGCGAACCAGTGGCCTGCGAGACAGGCCGTGACGAAGCCGTCAGCCTCGTCGACGAGGGCCGTCCTCGGGAGCGCGCTCACGCCGCGTCCTCCTCGAGAAGGGGCTTGGTGAACTCGCGCAGGGACTGGAGGAGGCCCGTGCGGTCGAGCTTCGAGATGTAGTCCGAGAAGCCCGAGGCGCGCGCCCGCTTGATGGCGTCCTCGCTGACGATCCCTGTGAGGGCGAGGATCGGCACGCGGTTCAGCCGCTCCATCCGCCGCACCGCCTCGGCGAAGGCGAAGCCGTCCATCTCGGGCATGTCGACATCGGTGACGATGACCGCCGGGAGGAGCCCGGCCTCGAGGCGCTGGAGCGCCTCAGGCGCAGAGGCGCACACGATGGGATCATAGCCCGCCGAGCGCACCACCGGGGCGACGAGATTGCGGAAGAAGGGGCTGTCGTCGACGAGGAGGATCCTGTCGGCGCCCGGCAGCGACTTGCCGTGCGGCTCGAACCAGTGGGCCGACGCGAGCCCCAGGAAGTAGCTGATGTCCACCACCTCCGCCGCCGCGCCGCCGATGATGGCGCTGCCGAGGATGCCGGGCTGCTCGGACGGAATCTGGACCTCCACCGCGTCCTCCACGATGTCGAGGATCTCGTCCACGAGAAGACCCATGGAGCGGCCCGCGTCGGACATGACGAGGAGCGGCTTCTTCTGCGTGCTCGCCGGATCGGGCGGGCTGCCGAACCAGACGAGGGGAATGAGCTCGTCGTCGTACTGGAGATGCCACTGGTCGTTGCTCTGGTCGGCGTCGGCGAGGCTGATCTCCTCGAGCCGGGTGATGAGGCTGATGGGCAGCACCTTCCTGTTGCTGTTGGCGGCGCGGAACATGAGGAGGAGCTGCCTGTCGGCAGCCTCCTCCGGCTCGGCGACCTTGCCGCTCGCGAGGGACTGCATGGACGTCTCGTTCGGGTTCGCGGCGGCGGCGCGCACGCCGTTGGGATCGACGATCATGATGACGCGCCCGTCGCCGAGGATGGTGGATCCGGAGAAGATCTCGACGTTGCGCAGCGCCGCGGGCAGAGGCTTCACGACGATCTCCTCCGTCCTCAGGACGGTGTCGACGAGCATGCCGAACCTGAGGCCGCGGGCGCGCATCACCATGACGAAGCCGACAGTGTTCTCGTCGGCGATCCTCGGCTCGCCGTTCTCGTCGAGGGAGGCCGGCAGCTGGAGGACCGCCCTCAGGTCCACGACGGGCAGGAGGCGGTCGCGCGAGCGCAGGACCGGCGCCTCCTTGATGAGCTGGATCGAGTGCGCCCCGCCGGGCTCCACCTTCACGAGCTCGTCCACCGACGTCTGCGGGATCGCGAAGTCCTCCCTGTCGACGCCGACGATGAGGGCGCGCAGGATGGCGAGGGTGAGCGGGATCTTGAGAGTGAAGACGGAGCCCTGGCCGGGCGCGGAGCGCACGTCGATGGAGCCGCCGATCTTGACGACGTTGGACTGGACGACGTCCATGCCGACGCCGCGGCCGGAGACCTTCGTCACGGTCTGCGCGGTGGAGAAGCCGGGCTCGAAGATGTAGGAGAAGACCTGGTCGCTCGCGAGCCGCTCGGCCTCCTCCGCGCTGACGATCCCGCGCTCCACGGCCTTCGCCCTGATCCTCTCGATGTCGAGGCCGCGCCCGTCGTCGGCGATCTCGACGAGGATCTGGCCCCCCTCGTGGTAGGCCTTGAGGGTGATGCGCCCCTTCTCGGGCTTGCCGGCGGCAAGGCGCTCCTTCGGCGTCTCGAGGCCGTGGTCGGCGGCGTTGCGCACCATGTGGACGAGAGGGTCCTTGATGCTCTCGAGCACCTGGCGGTCGAGCTCCGTGTTGGCGCCCGACATCTCGAGGTCGATCTGCTTGCCGAGATTGGCGGCGACGTCGCGTACGATGCGCGGCAGCTTGCGCCAGGCGTTGCCGATGGGCTGCATGCGGGCCGACATGACGGCCTGCTGAAGCTCGCCCGTCACCGTGGAGAGGCGCTGGAGGGCGAGCTTGTGGCTCGAGTGCTCCTCGGTGCGCATGATCTCGTTCAGCTCGTTGCGGGTGAGGACGAGCTCGGAGACCACGGTCATCAGGTGCTCGAGCGTCTCGAGGGAGACGCGGATCGAGCGCTCTCCGGCACCGTCCTGGCCCTCGCCCTGCGCTTCGCCCTGGGGATCGGCACCGCCGTCCCCGCGCGGCTGCGACGGCGGCTTCGGCGCGGCGGGCTGGGGGCCGGCGTCGTTGGCCGGCGTCATCCGGGCACCGGCGGGCACGGCCTGCGGCGAGGTCGCCGTCGCGGCGGCAGCCCCGGCGCCCGCAGCGCCGGCGTCGGCAAGGGCCGCCACGATGGCCTCGTCGGAGCCCTCCGGCTCATTGCCGTCGCTCGCCTCGATCTGGGAGAGGATCCACTTCAGCCGGTCCACCACCCGCAACATCGCGTCGATGGCGTCGTGGGTGACCGGCTCGCCGTTCCTGAGGCGGTCCATCAGGGTCTCGGCGGCGTGGGCGAGGCCCGCCATGCGCGGCAGTCCCAGGAAGCCGCAGGTCCCCTTGATGGTGTGCATCATCCTGAAGAGCTCGTTCAGGATGGCGCTCCCGTCCTGCTCGTTCTCGAGCTCGACGAGGCGGATGTCCACCTGCTCCAGCGTCTCGTGCGTGTCGGTGATGAACTCCGCGAGGAGATCGTCGATCCCGTCCATCCCTGCCTCCTCAGGCCGCGTCCCTGCGCATGAAGTCGATGAATCCCGCCATGCGGGTGGAGAGCGTCGTCGCCTGGCCGCTGACCTCGCCGGCGGCGGCGACGATCTCGTCGGCGTTGCGCCCCGTGTCGTTGGCGGCCTTCGAGACGTCGACGATGTTGGTGGAGACGTCCTGCGTGGAGACGGCCGCCTGGGTGACATTCTGGGCGATGGCGCCGGTCGCGGCACTCTGCTCCTCGATGGCCGAGGCGACCGACGAGGCGAGCTCGTTGGCGCGGCCGAACGAATCCTTCAGCGTCTCGATGGCCTCCACCACCAGCGCCACGTCCGACTGGACGGCGCCGATCTGGGTGGAGATCTCCTTCGTCGCGCCGGCGGTCTGCTCGGCGAGGGACTTCACCTCCATGGCGACGACGGCGAAGCCCTTGCCGGCGTCGCCGGCGCGCGCGGCCTCGATGGTGGCGTTGAGGGCGAGGAGGTTCGTCTGGCTCGCGATGTCCTCGATGAGGTCCACCACCTGGCCGATCCTGCGCGCCGAGCTCGACAGGCCGCCGACGATCTCGGTGGCGCGCTCGGCCTTCTGCAGGGCGTCCATGGTGATCGTCGTGGACTGGGCGACCTGGGTCGAGATCTCCTGGGCGGTGGCGGCGAGCTCCTCGGCGGCGGAGGCGACGGCCTGGACGTTGCCCGTCGCGTCCTCCATGGCGCCGCTCACGACGCCGATCTTCTCGCCGCTCCTGCGTGCCGATTCGCGCAGGACTCCGGCGCTGGAGGAGAGCTGCTGCGCCGAGGCCGACAGCGCGCGCACCACGCCTTCGACGTCCGTCTCGAGCCGGACGACGAGCTTCTCGATCTCGGCGGCGCGCTTCCTCTTCTGCTCCTCCCGCTCGCGCCGGTGGGCCTCCGCGGCGCGCGCGTTCTCGAGGAGCTTCTCGCGCAGTGTCGCGACGGCGCCGGTGAGCGCGCCGATCTCGTCCCGCCGGCTCGTCGCCGGGAAGGCCGTCGCGTAGTCGCCGCGCTCGAGGTGGCGCACGCGGATCATGAGGTCCGTCAGCGGAGCGCGGATCTGGCGGAGGGCGACCCACAGGCTGAAGGCGACTCCCGCGACGAGCGCCACCGCGGACCCGGAGAGGACGAGCACGATGGCCTGCCCCGCGACCGCCGCCGAGCCTGCGACCTGGTCGCGCAGCCGCGCGGTCTCGCGGTCGCGGTAGACGTCGAGGCGCTCGCGCACGCCGCGGAGCGCCGCGCGGGCCTCCCTGCCGGAGAGCATGGCCGCCCCGGCGGCGCCGGACCGTCCGCCGAGCGCCGCGGCGACGCCCGTCATCGCACCGGCATAGTCCAGGAGAGCGGCATCGAGGCTCCTGAAGGCGTCCTCGCCGCCGTCGATGCCGCGCAGGACGGCGCGCGCCTTCTCGAGGTCGCCCACGGCCTCGTCGATGCGTCTGAGGTGGGGCGCCGCCTCGCTCCGCATGGTCGATTCGCGCAGATCCTCCGCCGCGTCGAACATGCGCGAGACGCTCCGCTCCACCGCGACCATCGCCTCGCCGCGCGTCGACGCCTCCCCGAAGCCGGTGATGGCGCGCTCGAGGCGCAGCGTGGAGCTGGTGGCGATGGCCGACACGGCGACGACCGCCGTGCCCATGACAGCGACGATGGCGATGATCCTGTACGTGACCGACATGGCGATGCCCTCGGGATGGCTACTGGGGTGACGCGGCGGCGGAGGCGGTGGCCTGGCGCTCGCCCGCCGCCGCACCGTCAGGAATGAGGACTGGCGCCGTGGTCGCACGCGCCGCCGCGGCGGCCTCCGGCGTCGAGAGGTCGATGTAGTTGAGGCCGTCGATCAGGATGTCGCGCACCACATCCGCACCGAGGCGCCCGTTCGCCCGTTGCCGGGCCCCCTCGGCGAGCGCCTCGAGGTCGATCCGCACGAGGCGGCCGAACATCGTGTCGGCGCTGCCGTAGAGGGCGCGGAAGACCTCGTCGGTGATGAAGGCGCTCGGCTCGGAGGCGAGCGCGCCGAGGACGCCGGCGTCGGCGGTGTACACCACGCGCACGACGACGTAGCCCGAGAGGCGGCCGTCCTCCACCACGGGGACGGACATCGTCGGGAGGGAGGTGTAGCGCAGCCCCTCCACCCGCGGACCCTCGTCCGTCGCGGCGGGCGAGGCGATGCGCATCTGCGCCACGGCGAAACCCGCGCCGAGAGTCACCATCACGGCCCAGATCCCGACGACGAAGAGCTTCATGCCGGCCGCTCCGTCGGGGCGGCGCGGGCCGGCCGCGGGCCGTAGGTGCCGTCGGCCTCACCGGCGAGGATCGCCTCGGCGACCACTTCCGCCACCATCTCGGCGGCCTTGAGACGGATCGACAGGAGCCGCTCCTCCTCAGCGAGCTTGGCGCGCAGGCGGCCCACCTGCGCGGCGAACGGCACGTCGGCCTCCCCGACGGGGATGCGGCCGTGACGGCTGAGCTCCAGGAGGGCGCGGCCCTTGGCCTCCGCCATGGCGCCGTGGTCCACGAAGTCGCCCGAGCGGAGCGCTGCGATCGCCCCGTCCACCAGGATCTCGAGGCGGCCCAGGGATGCTGCTGCCGGATGGCTCACGGGCGGCCCTCCCGCCGGCCGGCGACGAGGCCGTCCACAGTCGAGGCGAGACCGACGCCGCCCGCGCGGGCGATCTCACCAGCGAGCTCTGCGGCGAAGAGCCCCCGCCAGATGGCCCCGCCCTCTCCCCATGCGGCCCCGCCCTCCGGCGGCAGCATCGCCTCGACCAGAGGGGCGAGCATCGCGGCCTCGAAGTCGCGGCCGAGCGCCGTGGCGGAGGCGGCCGGCGAGGGCAGGGCGAAGGGCGCTGCTGGCGGAGCCGTCCTCGTGGCCGGGAGCGGCGGCTGCGGCGCCGGCCGCATTCCATCGCCGCCGACCCCCGGCAGGGGAGCGATTGGCATCATTGTCGTTCCTTTCGTCGGCCTCTCCGCCCGCGGCGGGCGGAACTGCAACGGACCGGAACACTAGAGGTGATGCCTGTTCAGAGGCTTGTGGGGACGGGCGGCAGGTGGCGGCCGCTTCCCGCCGCGCCGCGAGACTCCGGCGCAGCGGCCAGGCAGGCGCCGGGCGCCATGGGCAACGAGGCGCCGGGCGCCATGGGCAACGAGGCGCCGGGCGCCATGGGCAACGAGGCGCCGGGCGCCATTGGCAACGGGGCGTCGGGCGCCACGGGCAATGAGGCGCCGGGCGCGGTTCCGCAGGCAGCGCTTCTCCCGGGCAGTCCGCGGACGTCGCCGCGCGGTTGCCGTCCGCCGCGGGGGCCTCCAGAGAGCCTTCGGTCCGCCTCAGGCCTCCCCTGGGGGCGGCAGGCTGCGGCGGACGACGAGATCCTCGAGCCGGCGACGCTCCGCCCGCCTTCGCTCGTCGAGACGGGCCGCGGCGGCCTTCGCCTCGAGAACGCGGGCGGCAGCGTCCTCGAGCGCGGCGAGGCGGACGGCCTCCTCGGCGACGCGGGCGAGGCGGTCGGCACGGCGCGCGCTCCGCCGCGCGGCACCGGCCATCGCGGCGACGACGGCGCCATGGAGTGGACCGTCACGGTTGAGCGCCGCGACGATGGCAGCATGCTCGTCCCTCTCGGCGCGGACCACCGCAGCGGCGCCGCCGCTCTCCGCCTCGGCCGCACGCGCACGCGCCCTTTGCGCCCGCGCGAGCCTCCCGAGGCGGCCGGCATCCCTCACAGCCCCGCACCGAGCTGGGCGAAGGCGTCCGCGAAGGCGATCATCATCTCCCGCACCGCGAACGCCATCAGCACGAGGCCGCCGGCGATCATGAACGGCAGGGCGACGAAGAACACGGGGATCTGGGGGGACAGCTTGTTCACGATGCCCATCGCGAAGTTGACGACTACCGCATAGATGAAGAACGGCGCCGCGATCCTGAGGGCGACCACGAAGGCGGCGCCGATCTGGTCCGCCACGGCCACCAGCGCCGCCTGCGGATCGAGCCCGGCCCCGGGGCGCACCACGGCGTAGGAGCCGAGGAGTGCGCGCAGGATCCCGTAGTGGAGGTCGGCGAGGAAGATCACAGTCACGCCCGTCACGGTGAAGAGCGTCGCCGCGGCCGGCGTCGGCTCTGTGCTGTCGACGCTGAGAGAGGGGATCCCGCCAAGGCCGATCATGTTGGCGACGCCGACCGAGAGCGTCTCGAGCGCCATCAGGAGAAGGCGCGCGAGGAGGCCGATCAGGAGGCCGATTGCCGTCTCCGTGCCGATGATCGCGAGGATCCTCGCGGGCTCGGTGCCGTCCACCGCCGCCGCCGCGTCCCCGATCACGAGGGGCGTGATCGCCCATGAGACGGCGAGGGCCACGAACAGGCGGACCTTGACGGGAATGCGCGCGGAGGAGAGCCCCGGTGCGATGAGGAACACGCCGCCCATGCGCGCGAAGATGACCGCGACGCCGAGGACCATGCTCTCGAGCGCCGCACCGTTCACGAGACCGAGCCGACCGGCTGGACAGTGAAGCCGCGCGCGATCTCGAGGTGCGACAGGACGGGCACCGACGGAAACATGCGCTCGACGATCATGCGCACGAAGGGTCTCGCGTCGGGCGCCGTGACGAGGGCGAAGCGGGAGTGGACTGCCATCGCCTCGCGGATCACCTTCGCCGCCGCGTCTCCGAACTCCTCGACGAGGCGCGGGTCCATGGCGAGCTCAACCACGTCCCCCTTGCCGTCGCGCTTCAGCCCCTCGTGGAAGGCGAGGTCCCAGCGGTTGCCGAGCCGCACCACGTGGAGAACGCCGCTCTCGGCGAGGTCGCCGCAGATCTGTGCCGCGAGGCGCATCCTCACGTGCTCGGCCACCTGCTCGGCCCGGCGCGCGTGGGGCGCGACCTCGGCGATCGCCTCCAGGACGAGGTGGAGGTTGCGGATGGAGATGCGCTCGGCGAGCAGGAGCTTCAGCACCGCCTGGAGGCCGGAGTGGGAGATGTGGGCCGGCACGATCTCCTCGATGAGGCGCTTGTACTCGGGGTCCAGCCGCTCGAGGAGCGCCCGCATGTCCTTGAAGGAGAGGAGCTGCGCGAGGTTGTTGCGGGTGATCTCCACGAGGTGGGTGAGGACCACCGACAGGTTGTCGATGGGCTCGAAGCCCGCCCGCTTCACGTCGGACGCGAAGGCGGCGTTGATCCAGACGGCTCTCAGGCCGAATGCCGGATCGCGCGTCTCGTCGTGGGGGACCTCGGGGGGCGGCACGTCGCCGGTGACGATGAGATAGTCGCCCACCCTCAGCGTCTCGGCGGCGACAGCCGTGCCGTGGACCGCGATCTCGTAGCCCTTCGGCGTCACGGTGTAGCTCTCGCTGACGCGGATCTCGGGGATGACGAAGCCGTACTCGCGAGCGAACTTCCTGCGGATCTTGGCGACGCGGTGGGTGAGCTCGGTCGGCGAGCGCAGGACCGTGGAGGCGAGCTGCTTGCCGACGGTGAGCTCGAGCTCGGGCCGCTCGAGCTCGGCGCGGACCGAATCCCGGGAGGCGCGGGCGGCGTCCTCCGCGGCGCGGCGCTCCTCCGCCTCCCTCGCCTCCGCCTCGGCCCGCTTCTGGCGCGGTATGGCGTAGGCCGTGAAGGCGAGGATGAGGGCGAGGATCACGAACGGGATCACCGGCAGGCCCGGGACGATGGCGAACAGCGCCATGAGGCCGCCCGCCATGAAGAGGGCGCGCGGATAGGCGCCGAGCTGGCCGAGGACCGCCTTGTCCGCCGAGCCGCGCGTGCCGCCCTTCGACACGAGGAGGCCCGCCGCGAGGGAGATGACGAGGGCCGGGATCTGGCTGACGAGCCCGTCACCGACGGACAGGCGGGTGAACACGTCCGCCGCAGCGCCGAGCTCCATCCCGTGCCGGGTGACGGCGATGACGATGCCGCCGAAGATGTTGACCGCGATGACGAGGAGCGAGGCGACGGCCTCACCGCGCACGAACTTGGAGGCGCCGTCCATGGAGCCGAAGAACGCGCTCTCCTCCTCGAGCTCGCGGCGGCGGCGCATGGCCTCCTTCTCGTCGATGAGGCCTGAGGAGAGGTCGGCGTCGATCGCCATCTGCTTGCCCGGGATGGCGTCGAGGGTGAAGCGGGCCGCCACCTCCGCGATGCGGGTCGCGCCCTTGGTGATGACGAGGAAGTTCACGACGACGAGGATGAGGAAGACGACGATGCCGATGACGAAGTCGCCGCTCATGAGGAAGTTCGAGAAGCCGGCGATGACGTGACCGGCGGCGAGCACCCCCTCCTCGTGCCCGTGGGCGAGGATGAGCCGCGTCGTCGCGATGGTGAGCGCGAGGCGCAGCATCGTCGCGATGAGGAGGATCGTCGGGAAGGAGGAGAACTCGAGCGGCTTGTCGATCCACAGCGCCACCATCAGGATCAGCACCGCGAGGGCGATGGAGATGGCAAGGCCGACGTCGATCAGGAAGGTCGGGATCGGCAGGATCAGGACGGCGAGCATCGTGATGACGCCCGCCGCGAATGCGACGTCCCGCCCGCCTGTCGGCAGGAGCCGCGCAGCGGATCGGCTCCGGGACGGCGGATCGGCGCTTTCTGCTGTGCTCATCGGCCTCTTTCGCCCTCATGGCGAAGCGGCGCGGACGGCATCATCGCCCCCCTCGGACACGCCGCTCCCTTCGAGAGGACCCTGCCGCCGAAGGCTTGGGCGAGGCTGGGGAGTGGCGATCGGCCCGCCGCACGGGACCTGCGCGAGCCCTCCCCGGGCACCGGTCTTCCCGCCGGGAAGCCAAGGCCCGCGGGACATCCCGCAGCGCAGGGGACGGGATCCTCCTCGACGGCAACCTGCGCCAGGCCCTCGCGACCTTCGGGGAGAGGCGGGAGGAGACGGTGGCGCGGCAGATCATGGACCGCGCCATCGACCGCAACGTCATCGACGAAAGCGAGCATCCGCAGACGGCGCAGATCGCGGTGCGCCGCCCGCATGCCGGCGGATCCTCGGAACGCGCCGCACTCCGTCAGCGCCGCCAGCACGTCCGCCCGGCTCGCCGGATGCGGCGACTCCGGACGGGCCCGCGGCGGAGCGGCGCTGGAAGGCGGGCGCCTCGAGCACGATCCGCTCGATCAGGCCCGGCCGGAAAGCGCGCTGGCGCGAGGCGGCCTTGTCGACGGGCCGAACATCGTGTGCGGCCCAGTCGGGGTCTGCCGGGGAACGTTCTGCCGCGGCTTCGGGATGGAGAAGCGCGAGATCCCGATCTGCGTCCCCGGCGCGTCCCCGGCGCGTCTAGGGCGACCCGCCGGGACGGGCGGATCGTCAGAAGCCGTTCGCGATGCGCCCGTAGATCTCCTCGGTGAAGGCGAATATGTGAGCGCCCATGAAGCCGCCACTCAGCGCAGCGACGACCAGGATCGCAATGATCTTCGGGATGAAGGTCAGCGTCATCTCCTGGACCTGCGTAAGGGCCTGCAGGAGCGAGATCACGAGCCCGACCACCATGGCGACCGCGACTGCGGGCGCCGAGGCGATGAGGACCGTGAAGATCGCGGACTGCACGAGATCGATGGCGTCCACCTCGTTCATGGGCAGGCTCCCCTTCCCGACCGTCAGGCGACGGTGACGCCCTCGCCGATGGCGACCCTCTCCCCGCCCGCGAGGATCGCGAACGTGCCGTCCGCCGTGATCTGGACGGCCTCGACGCGGCCGGACACCCCGTCAGGCGTCGTCACCGAGCGGCCGATCAGGGCCTGCGAATCGCCGATGGCGTTCGCCGTCAGCATCGCCGACAGACGATCGTTGGTGATGATGTTCTGCTCGACGTTGGAGAAGTTCGCGAGCTGGGCGACATACTCTGTCTCGGAGATCGGCTCGAGCGGGTCCTGGTTCTTCATCTGCGCGACGAGGAGCTGGAGGAAGGCGTCGTAGTCCGGGGTCTCGTGCCGGAGGGCCGCTGTCGGCTGCGGGCCGGCCGGCAGCCCCGCGGCCGCGACGGGTGTGATCTCGCTCATCTCTCGGCGTGTCCTTCGGGCTCAGGGACGCGGTGCGTCGGGGCGGCGGTCTGTGCGCGCGGCGTCGGCCGGCCGCGCGTCGGCGCGCGCAACGTCGCTGGCATCGTCGCTGGCGTCGTCGCTGGCGTCGTCGTTGGCGGGGGCACCGGGGAGCCTGTCGCGGGCGAACGGCGTCCTGTCGGTGGTGGCGACGGCGCGGGGCCGCTCCGAGGCGGGGGCGAGGCCGAGGATCACGGCCTCCTCAGCGAACAGGCCACGCAGCGTCCTCAGGGCGTGGAACGGCCGCCCGGCGGCCACCTGCGCCGCCGCCTCGTCGATCCCCTCGCCGAGCGTCACGGACTTCAGCGCCGACTTCATGTCGTGCGCCATCGCCTCGAACAGGCTGCGGCTCGCCTCGGCGTTCTGCGGGTCCATCAGCATCGCCTGGACGGCGAAGTAGAGCTGGCGCATCGGCGTCGTCGTGTCGTCCACCTGGAGGACGTGGTTCTCGAGCAGGAACGTCGCGTCGTTGAGGAGCTCGAGCGTCACCTTCCTGTCGACGCGGATCACGGCGCCGTTGAGGAAGAGTCGCTCGCCAGCGCGCAGCGAGATGTGCATCGGCCGCGGGCCGTCGCGGCGGTCGGCCTGCGTGGCGGTCGGACGGGAGCGGCGGTTGTCGGGCGCGGTCATCAGTCCAGTCCTTTCCGCACGATCTGTTGGATCTCGATGAGGGGAGCCCAGTCGCCGGTGCGGCCGGCGGTGAGGGCGTCGGCTTCCTTGATCGACCACAACCCGATGGAGATGAGGTTCGCCTTCAGGTCGTCGGTGAGGTCGTTGGCCGGGTTGGTGAGGTCGCCGATGAGGAAGCGCCAGAGCTCCTGGACGGTCCTGACAGCCTCCCTCCGCGTGCGAAAATCGTCCGGAGGCGCGTCGCGCGCCTCCTCGAGCAGGGCGATGGTGCGGTCGAAGGCGATCCTCTCCCTCTCGCGCCCCACGTCGCTGCCCGTCTGCCGGACGGCCTCGTAGCTCTCGGCGGGCAAGACGGGCTCCCTATGCGTAGTTGAGGATGCTGAGGCGCGAGAGCTGGTTCGTGAGCGCGTAGCTCATCTCGATCTGCGTGGTGAGGAGGTCGACCCGCACCTTCGCCTTCGCCGGATCCGTCCCCTCGTTCTCGGCGATCGTCATCTCGAGGATGTCGGCCGCGAGCCCCATGCGCTCGTTCGCCCTGTCGATGGCGTTCTCGGCGAAGCCGAGGCGGCCCTTGAGGGCGACCACCTCAGTGACGCCGCGGCCGAGGACGAGGCGCGCCTCCTCGATGAGGACGTCCCGCGTCGCCTGGTCGAGGCTCGTGAAGCCGAGCCCGGCGATCATGGAAAGCCCCATGGCGAGCGTGCGCATCGCCCCTTCGTTGGCGTTGGCAGAGGTCTCGATCCGCTCCGACGGGGCGATCCGCGTCAGGATGTTCGTGGAGGACGCGCGCGACCAGTCGTTGCCCCAGGCGGGGTCGGCGAAGAGATCGGCGAAGCCGTTCTCGAGGAAGGTGCGCATGGCGGCCGGCGTGATGGTGGCGGCCGCCGGATCGTCCGGCGGGAAGCCGAAGGCGGCGATGAAGGCGGCGGCGACGGCGGCGCGCGGACCCTCGTCGAAGCGCGTGAACGGCGCCTCGCCGGTGTTGATGCCGGCGAAGAGGTAGGTGCCGCCGTCGGAGGCGTTGAGGCGGTCGGCGAGGCGGTCGAGCGAGGTCTCGGCCTGGATCTCGAGCGTGCTGGCGGAGGCGAGCCCCGGCGGCAGGGCGACGACGGCCGACAGCATCTCCGAGGCCGTCCGCTCCATGTCGGAGAGAGCGTCCTGGGTCTGTGCGAGGCGGGCGAGCGCGCCGGTGTTCGAGCGCGTCAGGGCGTCGAGGAGGGCATGGTCCATGCGCGTCGCGACCGTGCGTCCGGCCCCCGCGCCGAGGGCGAGCCCGACGTCGGCGTGGCGCGACGTCGCGACCTCCACCGTGCGGTCGACGAGCTCGCTCTGGAGCCGCACGATGTCGGTCCGTGGCGCATTCCTCAGCGCCGCGGTGGAGATGAAGCTCGTGTGCATCAGGCGATCCTCAGAAGCGTTTCGAACATGTCGTCGATGATGCCGATGAGGCGGCCGCTCGCGGCGAAGTTGCGCTCGATCTCGAGCTGGCGGGCGTACTCCTCGTCGAGGTTGACGCCGGTCGCCTGCGAGAGGGCCTCGGCAGTGGATGCGAGGATGGCGCGCTCGGTATCCGCCTGGTCGGTGACGGTGGCGCGCATTCCCTCCAGCCAGCCGATGGAGCCTGTGGCGAAGTCCTCCAGCGTCTGCGGCCCGCCGATCCCGGCCGCAGGGTCGAACGCCACCACGTCGCGGAAGTCCTCACCGAGCCGGAGGAGGCGGTCCGAGAAGGCGGCGAACCCGGAGGGGTTCCCCGTGCCGTCCCTCAGGAGGGCGACGTTGCCGCCCTGATAGGGATCGACCGCCGGATTGACGCGGATGGTGCCGGCGTGGTCTGGCGCCCCCGAGGTGAGGAAGAGGCTGCCGGGGCCGTCCTCGTAGAGCTCGGTGGCGGCGCGCGCGATCTCGTCGAGCTGCAGGCGGAAGGTGGGAGCCGTCTCGTCGCGCACGCGGGCGTGGCCGACGATGGAGCCCCCCTCGGAGGGCATCGGCGCGTCCGCCCCCGTGATGGCGAGCCCGTCCACGGTGACGACGCCGCCGATGGTGTCCACCTCGAAGACCGGCGTCCTCTGCATGGAGACCGTGCGGGCCACCTTGTCGAAGAGGGTGATCCCGCCGTCGGTGAAGAGGGCCATGTCGTCGTTGGCGCGGCGCAGCATGGTGACGCCGAGGTGCTGCGAGATGTCGGCGACGATGGCGTCGCGGCGGTCCTTCGCCATGGTGGCGTCCTCACCGGCGACCGTGGCGCGCACCACGGCGTCGTTGGCCGAGCGGAACTCGGCGAGGAGGCGGTTCACCTCGCCCACGCTGTCGTGCATCGCCTTGTCGGCGCGCTCGCGCAACAGGTTCAGCTCGTTCGCGCCGCGGTTGAGGGCTTTGGCGAGGTCACGGGCCCGCTCGACGGCGTTCTGGCCGAAGAGCGGGTCGTCCGGAGCGTTGGCGTACTCGGCGATCGCGTTCCCGAGGTCGCCGAGGAGCGCCGCAGGGGACTTGCCGTTCTGGGGATCGCCGACGAGGTCGGCCATGGTCGTGAGGTGGCCGAGGACGGCCTCCCTCTCGGCCGCGGAGGACGTGGCGCTCACCATGCGGGTGAGGAGCGCTGCGTCCTCGGCGCGGCGCACGCCGGAGACGCGCACCCCGCCGTCCCCCGTGGTGGCCGTCACGGCGATGGCGCGCGTCCTGTCCTCAGCGCCCGCGGCCGCGACGTTGCGGCCGGACAGTGCGATCTGCTGCTGCGTTGCGATCAGCGCCTGGCGCGCGACACCGGCGGCGACGTCGAGGCTCATGGGAGGGTCCCGTCCCTGTGGTTAGCGGCTGAGGTTGACGAGGAGCTCGAGGAGCTCGCTGCCGGCCTGGAAGGAGCGCGAGTTCGCCGTGTAGGCCCGCTGCGCGACGATCATCTCGGTGAGCTCGGTCGCAAGGTCGACGTTCGACTGCTCCACGGCGCCCACCACGAGAGCGCCGTTGCCGGACTCGTCGGGCAGCGCCACCCTGAGATCGCCGGACTGGACGTTGACGGCGTAGACGTTGCCGGGCCGTGGCCTCAGCTGGTCGGGACTCGGGACGCTCGCGAGCGGCAGGCGGTAGAATTCCACCTCCTTGCCGTCCTCGTACAGGGCGAAGACGCGCCCGTCCTCCGAGACGGCGACGTCCTGCACGCGGGCGGGCGCGTTGCCGTTGATCGCGATCTCCAGCGGCTCGAAGTCGGCGGCGAGCTGCGTCGTGTTCGTGATGTTGAGCTCGAGCGGCCCCTCCGAGTTCGGCAGGTGGACCTGCAGGATCGCCTGCTGCGCCGGATCGTTCGGATCCACCGGGCCGGAGTAGTAGTCGGGCGCCGTGAGGCCGGGGTGGAGGGGCGCGGGCGCCGTGGTCGCGATGTCGGAGATGGTCCCCGTCGCCGGGTCGATCGTCACCCGAGCCGAGGCGAGCCAGGCCTGACCCGGGGCGCCGCCGGTCAGCGGCGGGTTCGGGTTCGAATAGGGAAAGTCCGTCCCGATGATGGGGTTGCGCGTCGACTGGTCGAACACGGTCACCTCCCACTCAGCGGGCGTCGGACCTGCGGGATCGTGATCGACGACCTTGGTCCAGTAGACGTCGAGTGTGACCTCCCGGCCGAGATCGTCGTATGCGACGACGGAGCTCTTCACGCTGAAGGCCGAATCGACGGCGTTGCTGGCCGGCGTGTTGCCCGTGACGACGCTCGCGTCCGCCTCGAGGTTGGCGCGGTAGATGCCGCTCGTGGACGGCGTCGCGCGCATGTTCATGTAGTCGATGTTGATGGGCTCGAGGCCGGCGGTGTCGTTGAGGGTGATCACCGGGTCCTCCCCGCCCTGGGTCGGGAAGCCGAGGAGCGAGAAGCCGGCGGCGTTCACGAGGTTGCCCGACTGGCCGTCCACCACGAAGGAGCCTGCGCGCGTCAGGTAGTTTCCGCCGTTGTCGTCCTGGACCACGAAGAAGCCGTCGCCCTGCACGGCGAGATCCGTCTTCGACAGGGTGTAGCTGAGTGCGCCCTGGCGCGAGATTTCGTAGCGCACGTTGGCCGTGACGGCGCCGGAGGAGTAGTTGCCCGGCCCCGCCTCCAGGATCAGGGACGAGAATTCCGTGTCGGCGCGCTTGTAGCCGACGGTGTTGGCGTTGGCGATGTTGTCACCCACCGTCGCCAGCTTGTAGGACTGCGCCTCCATCCCGGAGACGCCGGTGCGCAGGACATTGTAGAGGCTCATGGACTTCCCTTCCTCGGGCGTCTTCGAAGCGACGCCCGCCGCTGCCGCGGAGGATCTTCAGGGGCGATGTGCGCCCGTCCTTCGACGGAAATGAGTTTTGCGGGAAAGGGCTTGTCCGAGGCTGGGAGGGGTTCGGGCCGTCCAGGCACCCTCGCCCGGGGCTGTGCCGGCGCCGCGCGTTCCACGGTTCGCGATCGGCGATCCCCGCTCCCGTGAACCCTGATCCGCTCCGTCGACCCGGCCGGCGTTGTTGTGCGGCCGCAGCGCCTGCCTTCCGGCGGCGCCTGACAGCGCGCCTTCCGAGCGGGTCGGATCGGCGCGATCGCCAGCACGGTGCGCCAGCCATGGAGGCAAGACCGTCCTCATCCGCACCTGCCCGGCCGGGATCGAGCCGCCCCCCTCCATCGCCCCCGAACGGGAGACCAGCGTCATCGACCATTCGAGTGCTGCGGAAAGAGGCTCGCCACGCGGTCGTGGCAGGAAGCCGCCGGGAGCAACCGTGTTGTCTGAGCTCGAGCCGGGCTGAGCACCGCTCGCTCGGCGTCCTGGTCCGGCCGCAGGAGCGTCGCGACTGAACCTTGACGAGCGCGCCACGGCGGGGTCGCCGGCGACGGCCGCGCCGCGCCGCGCTTCGAGCGATCGGGAGCCTCGGCGGACAATTCGTGCGATCTCCTGGCGGCCCCCGCCCGCGTCGGCACGGCCTTGTCGCTGTGCGGCACACCGTGGCGCGGCGGCACCTTCAGGACGTCCGTCTTGCTCCGCCCGCCTGGGACTGGAGGAGCGCCGCGAGCTCACCGAAGGCGTCGGGTGAAGGCGGGTCCTGGGGGGTCTGGACGAGAGCCTCGTAGATCCTCGGCACCACCTCCACCGCCCGGTCGAGCTCGGGATCGGCGCCGGGCTTGTGCCCGCCGAGAAGCCGCAGGTCCCGCGTGTCCTCGTAGCGGGCGACGAGGGCGCGCAGCTTGCGCGACAGGGCGATCTCGTCCGGCCGGAAGGCGCGTGGCGCGAGGCGGGAAAGGGAGGCGACCGGATCGACCGCGGGATAGCGCCCGGCCTCGGCGAGGGCGCGCGACAGGACGATGTGGCCGTCGAGCGTGCCGCGGGCAGCGTCCGCCACCGGCTCGTCCATGTCGTCGCCGTCGACGAGGACGGCGAAGACGGCCGTGATGGAGCCCTGCCCCCTGTCCCGCCCCGCCCGCTCGGCGAGCCGCGTGAGGTCTGAAAAGACGCTCGGCGGGTAGCCGCGCGACACGGGCGCCTCGCCCGCCGAGAGCGCCACGTCCCGCGCGGCATGGGCGGCGCGGGTGAGGCTGTCCACCACGAGAAGGACGCGCAGGCCCTCCTCCCGGAAGGCTTCCGCCACGGTCGTCGCGGTCAGCGGCGCGAGGCGGCGCATCATGGCCGTCTCGTCGCCGGTCGCCACCACGGCAACCGTGCGCTCCCTGTGCGCCCGCAAGGGACCCTCCAACATCTCGTTCACCTCCCTGCCGCGCTCGCCGACGAGCGCGGCGACGACGACGTCGAAGCGGGAGGCGGCGGCGACCATGCCGAGGAGCGTCGACTTGCCGACGCCGCTCCCCGCGAAGATGCCGACGCGCTGCCCCTCCACGAGGGGCGCAAAGATGTCGAGGACGCGCACGCCGGTGCGCAGCGGCGTCGTGAGAGGAGCGCGGGAGAGGGCCGGCGGTGGATCCGCGTCGACCGCGCGGGCCGGCCCCGCCTCCGGCATCCCGCCGCCGTCGAGCGGCCTTCCGAGCGCGTCCACCACGCGGCCGAGCCAGGCCGGGCCGGGGCGCAGCATGAAGCGGCCGAGGAGCGCCGCGCGGGCGCCGAGGAAGGCCATCCCCCGCCGCTCGTAGGGCGCCGCAACCACGCGGTCCCGGTCGACCCGCACGATCTCGGCCAGCGCCGGCCCGTCGCCGTGGGTGATGAGCAGCTGGTCGCCGAGCGCCGCATGGTCCGACAGGCCGCGCACGATGCGCTCGGTCGGCGTCGCCGCCTCCACGACGCCGCAGATGCGCACCGCCGGTGCCGCATGGTCGGCCAGCGCCCTTCCGAGGGCCTCGAGCGCGGGCACGGGCTAGCCGTTCCCGAGGAGCCGCACAGCCTCCTCGAGCGACGCTGAGCGCTCGCGCATCACCGTGGTGGTGCGGTCGAACGCGCGCTGGATCTCGATGAGCTCGACAATGGACTTCACGGCATCGACGTTGGAGCCCTCCCGGAAGCCCTGCCTCACGCCGTTCACGGTGCGGTCCGCGATGGGCTCGGCGGGAACGTTCGACAGGAGCGCCACGTCGCCGTGGCGGGTGAGGACCGCGTCGGGCGGGATCTCGAACAGGCCGACGACCCCGAGCACCCGGCCGTCCTGCTCGATCCGCCCGTCGATGCCGACGACGATCTCACCGCCCTGGGGGTTGACGGCGATGGGCGCGCCGCCCTCGTCGACGACGTTGTAGCCCGTCAGCGTCACGAGGTCGCCGAAGGGGTTGATGGTGAAGCGCCCGTCGCGGGTGTAGGCGCGGCCAGCGGGCGTGTCGACGCCGAACCAGCCCTCGCCGGCGACGGCAAGGTCGAGGGGATTGCCGGTGGCCTCGACGGGACCGACAGCCCGATCGATGTGCATGCGCCCCGGCGACGCGAACGCGACACGATCCTGCCGATAGTCGGAGAGGACGGTGTCGAAGTCGACCGTCTCGGCCCTGAAGCCTGCCGTGCGCATGTTGGCGACGTTGTTGGCGACCGTCGAGAGGCGCTCGGCCATGGCCATCTGGCCGGACAGCGCCACGTACATTTCGGACGACATGTCATCTGCCTCCAAGTCTGAGGGTTGAGAGGGACATCGCAAGCTCGATCGAGACGGCCGGCCCCGAAGGGCCGCCGCCGAAGAGGGCGAGCACCGGGTCCGGGACGGCATCGTTCCGCGCGTCCCAGAGCGATGCGAAGCGGGTGAGGAAGCGGTCGAGGGCAACGGGATCCCTGAAGTCGGCATAGTCGAGCCGCTCGTTCAGGATCTCTGCCTGGCGGTCGATGTCGACGCCGGCGATCGCCTCCGGAAGGCCGAGGGCTGTCCGCACCACCTGGGACAGGGCGGCGTCGCCGAGGATGTCGAAGGCGTCGTCGATGGTCGCGGCCTGGCGCTGGAAGTAGAGGGCGAGGCGAACGCCCTCGCCGTCCCGCGCGCCGGCCTCCACCTCGAGGGTCTGGCGGACGTGGCGGTCCACGACGGCCTGGCCCGTCACCGCACGGCTCATGGTGAGGTCGCCGAAGGTGGCGAAGTCGAAGGCGCGGGCGAACTCCCGGATCCTGACGTCGGTGGTGCGGTTCGCGAGTGAGCGCGGGTCGGACACGCCGCCCTCGAGCACCTTCCTCATGTAGCCCCTGGCGAAGGCGAGATCCTCGAGGCCGAAGGCCGTCATGGCGAAGCGGAAGAGGCGCGTGTCGGCGAGGAAGTCGTCGAGCGAGCGCACGCTCCCGCGGTTGGCGAGGTAGTAATCGCTTTCGTTCCTCACCGGGCCCTGGTTGGCCGTGACCGCGAGGTTGCGCTCGAGATTGGCGGCGATGAGGCGATAGCCCACGACGACCGACATTGAGGTGTTCCTTCTCTTCCTGCTCCTGCGGCCGTCTGCTCCTGCGGCCGTCTGCTCCTGCGGCCGTCTGCTCCTGCGGCCGTCTGCTCCTGCGGCCGTCGACCGGATTTCACGGTCGCCGGTCGGCCGGCTCTCCTGTCGGCCATCTTCCGGCGGCCGCGCAGGTGCACGGCATCACCCGAACGACGCGCTTCAGGCGCCGGATCGGATCGTCGCCGCCCCGGCAGGACCGACCCTGCCGGCGTCCCCTGTGGCGAGGCTTGCCTCGTCGCATCGCTCGCGCACGGCCGGTGCCGCGCCCGCCATGCCCTGACCCGCGCCGGGAGCGTCCCCTGCCGGCCGTTCCGGCGGCAGGTCACCGCGGCGCGCCCTCCGGTCAGCCTCGCGCAAGGCGGTGGCTGTTTTCTTCGGGCACAGGTCAGAGGGGAGATGAACTCTTGGCAGTCTTATTGGGACTCATCATCGGCATCGGGTCGATGCTCGGCGGCTTCGTCGCCATGGGCGGCAAGGCATCTGTCATCTGGCAGCCGTGGGAATACGTGATCATCTTCGGGATCGCGACAGGCATCTTCATCATCGCGAACCCGACGCCCGTCATCAAGCAGACGGGACCCGCCATCATGGACGCGGTCCTGTCCCGCGCGCCGAAGCGCGCGCAGCTCCTCGAGCTCCTCGGCCTCCTCTTCGCCCTCATGAGGGACCTCAAGGCAAGGCCCCGCAACGAGGTGGAGGCGCACGTCGACAAGCCCGAGGAGTCGGAACTCTTCAAGCAGTTCCCGGGCATCATGAAGGACAAGCAGCTCCTCAACTTCATCTGCGACTACGTGCGCCTGATCCTCATCGGCAACGCGCGCGGCTTCGAGATCGAGTCGCTGATGGACCAGGAGATCGCGACGATCCGCAAGGAGAAGATGAAGCCCGCGCTCGCCATGAGCGACATCGCGGACGCCCTGCCCGCCATCGGCATCGTCGCCGCCGTCCTCGGCATCGTGAAGGCCATGGGCTACATCGACCAGTCGCCCGAGGTGCTCGGCGGACTGATCGCGGCGGCCCTGATCGGAACCTTCCTCGGGATCTTCGCGAGCTACGCGTTCTTCTCGCCCATGTCGAACAAGATCAAGGTCATCCGCGAGAAGCAGATGCAGCCCTACGTCATCGCCAAGCAGGCGCTGCTCGCCTACATCAACGGCGCCATGCCCCAGATCGCCCTGGAGCACGGCCGCAAGACCATCGCCACGGGCTACAGGCCGACCATCGACGAGGTCGAGCAGGAAGCCCTCGGCGGCGGCCAGGAGAAGGCGGCGTGAGGCCTTCGATGGAGGACGCCGCCCCCGCCCCAGGCATCTCCCGCGCCGTCTCGGACCGCCTGGTCGACGCGGCCGGCATCCAGATCGACCGGCTGCCCATGCTGCCTGTCATCTTCGACCGCGTGGCGAACCAGTGCGTCGAGAACATGCGCGCCATCGCCGCCTCGCCCTGCTACGTCTCCATGAGCCACATCGAGCAGGGCCGCATCGGCGACATGCTCGAGCCCTACGAGGCCAACGCCGTCTGCGCCATCCTCGACGTTCCCGAGTGGGACAGCCAGGTGGTGCTCGGCTTCGACCGCGACTTCATCTTCACGGTGGTGGAGGTGATCTTCGGCGCCGACGGCAACGAGCCGCCGGAGGAGGACGGGCGGGCCTTCTCGAACATCGAGATGAAGATCTGCGCCAGGCTCGCCGAGACGTTCGCCGGGACGCTCTCGGCGGCCTTCGGGGTCGCCACCAAGGCGACCTTCGCCCTCGAGCGGCTCGAGACGCGCATGCACTTCGCCGTCGTCGGCCGGCGCAACGCCCAGGCGGCGGCCGCGAAGTTCCTGCTCCAGGCCATCAACCGCGGCGGCGAGATGTTCGTCATCCTGCCGCACGCGGCGCTCCAGATGGTGCGCCGCGACCTTGCGACCTCCACCGGCGAGATGGGCAACCGCGATCCCGGCTGGGCGCGCCAGATGAAGGCCGGAGTCACCCGCGCCGAGGTCACCCTGCGCGCCATCCTGGAGGAGAGGGAGACGACTCTCGGCGACGTCGCCCGCATGAAGCCGGGCCAGGTGATCCCGCTCTCGGCCACACCCCGCACCCCCGTGAAGCTCGAGGCCAACGCGCAGGCGCTCTTCTGGTGCCAGCTCGGCCAGGCGGACGGTGTCTACAAGCTGCGGGTCGACGATGTGGTCGACCCCGAACAGGAGTTTCTCGGTGATCTCATCAATCATTGACATGGTCCTCCTCGCCGCGCTCGCGGCGACATCGGGCTCGGTCCTCATGATGTACCGGCGCCTGCAGCGCTTCGACGCCCTCCAGGGCCAGGCCGCACGGGAGTTCGCGCGTTCTTCGGAGGCCCTCGACCGCGCGCGCGATGCGCTCGTCAAGCTCCAGGCCGACGGCGGGGAGGTGACCGTGACGCTGGCCGCCCGCCTCAACGAGGCGCGCATGCTCATGAACGACATCGGTGAGGCCGCGAGCCGGGCGAACGCGGCGTTCGCGGCCGGCGAGGCCGCTGCCGAGGCCGCTGCCGAGACCCAAGCAGCGATGGCCGTGGAACCCCGCGCCGCGCAGGAGCCCGTGCCGGCGCCCCGCCGCGGCCCGCGCACCAGGTCCCCCTCCGCCGCTGGCGGCGCACACCACGCCATGACGACCGGCGACGCCGACGACGGCGCCATCGCGACGGTGCGGGCGGCGGCCCTCCCCGGCGAGGCGACGGCGGCCGAAGGCGGGCCTCCCGCGGCCGATGCGGCATCCCTTGCCATCGGCAGGCCGAGCGCCGTCGACCGGATCCGCGCCGCCGCCCGCGCGAACGGCCTCGAGCCCGCGAGCCACGACGGTGCGCGCCGCGAGGAGGCGAAGACGGAGACCGAGGCCGCCGAGGCGGCGTCCACGCAGACTGCGGCGACCGCCCGCGACCATGGCCACGCCGGAGCGGACGGCGACGGTCCCGCGCACCAGCAGCGCGCCGCCGCGGCGTCCTCCGGCACAACGCCACCCGGCACCCGGCGCTGGACGCCGCCGCGCACGAAGCGCGGCTGGAGCACGCCGGGCCAGCAGCCGCCGGTCGGCCGCTGGGCCGCAGCGGCCGCCGCAGAGGGACGGCTCCAGCAGACCGTCGTCGCCGGTGCGGTCGACTGGCGGGACGTCGCCCGCGAGCCGTTGAGGACGGCCTGACGGCCGGGCGCGGCGCGGGGCGGCCCCGGCACGCGCGCCACCCGGTTCGCGCCGCGGTGCACAGCTCCCCGTGGGCCGCCCGCCGCCTCCCCCGCGAGGGCGCCGCAGATGATGGCGCCCCCGCGGGGACCGGGGAGACGACGGCGCGACCGCGCCGCGAACGGACACGATCACATCGGCCGGACCTGCGCACCGACCGCGGGCGCGGACCGGCTCCCGAGAACACCGAAGGGAACAGATCATCATGACCGAAGGCAAGGCGGCCGCCGGGCCCGGACAAGAGGGCGAGCGCAACGAGCCCTCCATCGAGACCATCCTGCGCATCCCCGTCGTGATGCAGGTGGTCCTCGGGTCGGCGACGATGCCCGTCGCAAACCTCATGAAGCTCGGGCGCGGCCAGGTGGTCGCCCTCGACCACCGCGTCGGCGAGCCCGTCGACATCGTCGTCAACGGCCGCGTCATCGCGCGCGGCGAGGTCGTCGTGGTGGACGACGATTCCTCCCGCTTCGGCGTCTCGCTGACGGAGATCGTCGGCCCGCACGCCGTCGACGATCGCTGACGGACGGGCCGCTGCGATGGCGAACATCCCCGTCGTCAGGACGCGCACCCTCACGGCGAAGGAGAAGGTGGCGACCGTGCTCATGACCATGGGCCAGGATGCCGCTGGCCGCGTCATGAGGCACCTCGACCCGGAGGACATCAGGACCGTCACCCACGCGATGGCCGAGCTGAAGCCCGTCCCCCTCGCCCAGGTGGACAGCCTCGTCGACGAGTTCGTGGAACAGTTCGGCGGCGGCACCAACCTCGTGGGCGACGCGGGCGCCGTCCAGAAGATGCTGGAGGGCATCCTCCCGCCCGACCAGATCGCCGAGATCGTCGCCGAGATGGAGGGCCGCGTGAACCAGACCATCTGGGACCGCATCTCCGCCGTCTCGGAGGGCAGCCTCGTCCCCTACCTCCTCAACGAGCACCCCCAGACCATGGCCCTCGTCCTCTCGAAGCTGCACCCGGCGACGGCTGCGCGGGTGATGGGCCAGCTTCCCGAGGAGCTTCGCGACAACGTCGCCCGCCGCATGCTCGGCTGCAAGGCGGTGGTCGAGGATGCGCTTCGCGTCGTCGAGCGCGCCCTCCACGAGGACTTCATGGTGAACCTCTCTCTCAACATGGGCGGCGACAGCCACGCGCGCATGGCCGACATCATCAACAAGATGGACCGCGAGCAGATGGAGAACGTGCTCGACGGCCTGTCGCGCACGCACCCGAAGTCGGCGGAGATCCTGCGCTCGCTGCTCTTCACATTCGACGACATCGTCAAGCTCAACCCGAAATCGCTCACGGCCCTCTTCGACGCCGTCGACAATGCGGACCTCGTGGTGGCGCTCAAGGGGACGGAGTCGCAGTTCCGCACCACCGTCCTGTCCTGCCTCGCCTCCCGCACGCGGCGCATGGTGGAACAGGAGCTGTCGGGCGGCGAGCCGGCGACCCAGCGCGAGGTCAACGAGGCGCGGCGGCGCATCACGGACATGGCCCTCGCCATGGGCCAGAGGGGCGAGATCGACCTTGCGACGGGCGACGAGGACGGCGCGCTCGTCCAGTAGCCTCGCGCCCGCGAACCCGCCGTGCCGCACGCGCGCCCCGTGGAAGGCCCCTCCGGCGCGCCGGGCCGGATAGGCCCCGCCGGGCCTCTTGCGGCGGGGAACCCGCCGTGGCCTGCCGCGGCCTTCCCACCGGCGGCAAGGACGGCGCCTCGCACCGGTTCGCTGGAGGGACCAGCGCCTCCCGCCGGGCCGCCGCGGGTACGGCGGACCGGTCCCGCGGCGCACCGGCCGTCCGCGAACCGGCCACCTCCGAACCAGCCACCTCCGAACCAGACAGTGGCGCCATCATCGCAGCCCGGGCGCGGCGCCCGCAGGCGACGATCCACAGCGAGGGGGGCCAGTGAGCGAGAAGCCTGACCGTTCCGAACAGACGGAGGAGGCCACCCCGAAGAAGATCGAGGACGCCTTCGCCAAGGGCAACACGCCCTATTCGAGGGAGCTGCCGGCGTTCGCCTCCCTCCTCGGCATCCTCATCGTCCTCGGCCTCCTCGCGTCCGACAGGACGGGCGGGCTCGTCGCGGCGCTGGCCCGCCTCGTCGACAACTCGGGCAGCCTCGCCCTCGAGGACGGGACGGACGCCACCGCCATCTTCCTCGAGGTCTACGGCGCGTCGGCGCTCTTCCTGATCCCGATCGTCCTCCTCCTCGCGATCCTCGGCGTCGTCGCCGGGCTGTCGCAGTCGCCGCCCCGCCTCGTCGGCGAGCGCATCAGGCCGAAGCTCGAGCGCCTCTCCGTCCCGGCGGGGCTGAGGCGCATCTTCGGCAGCCAGGGCGTCGCCGAGTTCCTGCGGGCCCTCTTCAAGTTCGTCGTCATCGGCGCCATCGCGGGCTTCCTCCTGTGGAGCGAGGTGCCGACCCTGATCCGCGCCATCTTCGTCGACCCGGTGCTTCTGCCGGGCCAGATCCTCGACATCGCGATCCGCCTCCTCGCGGCGGTGTGCGCCGCGACCGTGGTCCTCGTCGGCGCCGACCTCGTCTACACGCGCCTCAAGTGGCGGCGGGACCTCAGGATGACGCGGCGGGAGATGAAGGACGAGCTGAAGCAGAGCGAGGGCGACCCCATCCTCAAGGCGCGCATCCGCTCCGCCCAGAAGGACCGCTCGCGCCGCCGCATGCTGACGAACGTGCCGCAGGCCACAGTCGTCATCACCAACCCGACCCACTTCGCCGTCGCCCTCTCCTACCGGCGCGGCGAGGGCGGTGCGCCGCGCGTCGTCGCGAAGGGCGCCGACAGGGTGGCGCTCAGGATCCGCGAGATCGCCGAGGAGGCCGACGTTCCGATCGTGGAGGATCCGCCCCTCGCCCGCGCCCTCTACCATGCCGTCGAGACGGACCGCTTCGTGCCGGAGGAGTTCTACCGCGCCGTCGCGCAGGTCCTCTACTACGTCTACAGCCGCGCCGAGGCCGCCGCCGGCCGCTGATCGGGTCCGGCCGGCGCCCGCAACGCGCATTCGCGGCATAGCGGTCTTTCAGGTCAGCCCCGGGCAAGTCGCTCCGCCTAGTCTGCCGGCGTTCCAGTGTGCTGAAGACCCGAGGAACCCGGACCGACATGATCGTTGGAGCCACACCACCTTCGCCGGCGCTCGCGCCGCTCCATGTGATGGCCCTCGCCGAAAGGCGGGCAGAGTGGGCGAGCGTGCGCCAGGCCGCCATCGCAGGCAACGTCGCCAACGCCGACACGCCCCACTACAGGGCGCGCGACATCGAGCCCTTCGTGGCCGACGCCGAGCGCGCCCGCCTCCAGCTCGCCGCGACGCGGGAGGGCCACATGGTCCTCACGCCGCTCCAGATCCACGCGAGCGCCGTGGACGAGAGCGACACGTGGGACGTCAACCATTCGGGCAACACGGTCTCCATCGACGAGGAGCTCGTGAAGTCCGGCGAGACCCAGCGCCACCACCGCCTGGCGCTGACGGTGATCGGCAGCTTCCATCGCATGCTCCTCGATTCGGTGAGCTTCCGATGAGCGGCCCCGATCCCCTCGTCGCCGTCGGCCGCATCGCCGGCGCAGGGCTCGAGGCGCAGTCCTACCGCATGCGCGTCGTGTCCGAGAACATCGCCAACGCCCGCTCCACCGGCGGCACCCCGGGCGCCGATCCCTACCAGCGCAAGACCATCGTCTTCGGCGCCGAGCTCGACCGCGCCCTCGGCGCCCTCGCCGTCAAGGTCAAGCGCACGTCGCTCGACGACGCGCCCTTCAGGGTCGAGCACGATCCCGGCCATCCCGCAGCCGACGCGGAAGGCGACGTGAAGTACCCGAACGTGAACCTTCTCGTCGAGATGACCGACATGCGCGAGGCGAACCTCTCCTACGAGGCGAACCTGCAGATGATGCGCAGCGCCCGCTCGATGATCACCGAAACCATCGACCTTCTGAGGAGTGGATCGCGATGAACGTGACCGGCATCTCCGGAACCGAGCCGACGCGGCCGGTCTCCTTCGGCAGCAACAGCACGGCCCCGGCGGCCGACGACGGCTTCGGCTCGATGTTCGCCCGCGTCGCAGCCGCCGCCCGCGACACCATGAGGGCGGGCGAGGCCGCCTCCATCGCCGGCGTCTCGGGCGACGCCTCCGTCCAGGAGGTGGTGCGTGCCGTCATGTCCGCCGAGCAGCAGCTGAGGTCGGCCATCGCCGTCCGCGACCGCGTCGTCGCCGCCTATCAGGAAATCAGCCGCATGCAGATCTGACGGAGCGCCCCGCCCGGGCGGGGCGTCACCGGCAAGACCACGGAACGGACGACCACCCGAGCCCTTGCGCGTCCCGCAAGGACCGACGGCCGCGCCGTGCCCGGCAGACCGGACCGGTCGCCAGACCGCACCGGTCGCCCAGACCGGACCAGCCGCAAGACAAGACCAGCAAGACAAGACCAGCAGCAAGACAAGACCAGCCGCCAGACCATTCGCCACAGGGAGCGCCGCCATGAAGGCTCTCGCCATCGCCGCCACAGGCATGAGCGCACAGCAGACGAACCTCGAGGTGATCGCCAACAACGTGGCGAACATCAACACCACCGGCTTCAAGCGCTCGCGCGCCGAGTTCGCCGACCTCCTCTACCAGACCGACCGCCTGCAGGGCGTGCCGAACCGCGGCGGAGAGCTTCCGGTGCCGGAGGGCGTGCGCATCGGGCTCGGCGTGCGCACCATCGCGGTGCGCAACCTCCACATGCAGGGCTCGCTGCAGCAGACGTCGAACCCGCTCGACCTCGCCATCAACGGCTCCGGCTGGTTCCAGATCAACGGGCCCGAGGGCGAGACGCTCTACACCCGTGCCGGCGCCTTCAACCTCGGCCCCAACGGCGAGATCGTCACCCTCGACGGCTACGAGGTGCTGCCGGGCCTCGCCGTCCCGCCGGAGGCGACCGAGATCGTCGTCAACAAGTCGGGCGAGGTCTACGCGCAGCTCGCGGGCGAGCTCGAGCCGCAGCTCCTCGGCCAGGTCTCGCTCGCGACCTTCCCGAACGACGCAGGCCTCGAGGCGCTCGGGGACAACCTCTTCCGCGAGACCCCGGCCTCCGGCCAGCCGGCCGTCGCCTTCCCCGGCGAGGACGGCCGCGGCGTGATCCACCAGGGCCATCTCGAGAAGTCCAACGTCGACCCGGTGAAGGAGATCACAGAGCTCATCTCCGCCCAGCGCGCCTACGAGATGAACTCCAAGGTGATCCAGGCCGCCGACGACATGGCCGGCGTCGTCTCGCAGGGCATCCGCTGATGACTGCGCCGCGCCCCCTCGCGCGGGTGGCCCTCGGCGCGGCGGGCCTCGCCGCCGGCCTTGTCGCCACCCTCGCCAGCCTCGCCGTCCTCGCGGCCCCGCGGGCGAGCGCCGACATGTCGGGCGGCCTCCTGCCCGTCCCTTCGCAGACCATCGCCCGCGGCGACAGGATCACAGAGGACAGGCTCACCGAGCGGCACTTCTATTTCGACCCGGACAGGCCGCTCTCGGTCCTCACCGATCCGCGCGAGGCCGTGGGCCGCGAGGCGCGCCGCACGCTCGCGGCCGGCAAGCCGATCCCGCTCGACGCCGTGCGCACACTCGCCGTGGTGCGCCGCGGCAGGCCGACAGAGGCGCGCTACCGCGTCGGGGGACTCACCATCACGACCACGGTCCTGCCCCAGGCGGACGCTGCGACCGGCGAGTTCATCCGCGCCCGCAACATCGACTCAGGCCGCACGATCACCGGCGTCGTCGCCGAGGACGGCGCCATCGAGGTGCCGACGCAATGACGGCGCGCCGCCTCCTCCTCGCCGTGCTCCTCGCCTTCCTGCCGGCCGCGGCGGAGGCGACGCGGATCAAGGACGTCACCACCGTCCAGGGGGTGAGGGACAACCAGCTGATCGGCTACGGCCTCGTGATCGGCCTCCAGGGAACGGGCGACACGTTCCGCAACGCCCCCTTCACTGAGCAGGCGCTGAAGTCGATGCTCGACCGCATGGGCGTCGCCGTCCGCGGCGTGCCGATGCGCTCGCAGAACGTCGCCGCAGTCACCGTGACGGCGAACCTTCCCCCCTTCGTCGGCATCGGCTCGCGCATCGACGTCTCGCTCGGCTCCATCGGCGACGCGACGTCGCTGAGGGGCGGCACGCTCGTCGTGACCCCCCTCACAGGCGGCGACGGCCAGGTCTACGCCATGGCTCAGGGGCCGGTGCAGGTCTCCGGCCTCGACGTCCAGGGCGAGGGCGCCCAGCTCACCGAGGGCGTCGCCACCGCCGGCCGCATTCCGAACGGCGCACTCGTGGAGCGGCGCGTTCCGGGCTCGCTCGAGGCCCTCGACCGCATCGTCCTCGAGCTCGCGAACCCCGACTACAGGACGGCAGCGCGCATCGCCGACGCCGTCAACGAATATGCGCAGGGGCGGTGGGGCCGGCGCATCGCCGCCGAGAGGGACCTTCGCAGCGTCGTCCTCGAGAGGCCAGCGGGCGTCGGCGCGACGCGCTTCCTCGCAGAGGTGGGGAACCTTACCGTCGAGCCGGACGTCCCGGCCCGCGTTGTCGTCGACCAGCGCACGGGGACCGTCGTCATCGGCCAGAACGTGCGCGTCTCCACAGTCGCCCTCACCCACGGCAACGTCGCCCTGCGCGTCCAGGAGAACCCCGTCGTCGTGCAGCCGAACCCGTTCTCCGACGGGGTGACTGCCGAGGTGCCGAACACCTTCGTCGCCGCCGAGGAGGACGAGGCGCGGCTCGCCATCGTGGAGGGGACAGACCTCCAGACACTCGTCGCCGGCCTCAACCGCATCGGCCTCGCACCGTCGGCCATCATCTCGATCCTCGAGACCCTCAAGACCGCCGGCGCCCTTCAAGCGGAGCTCATCGTGCAATGACGACACGGTCCGACATTCCCCCGGCGCTGTGCGCGCGCGCCGCGGCGCTCGCACTCGCGGCGGCGTTCGCCCTCCTGCCGACTCCTGCGCCCGCGCAGGACGGCGCTGCGGAGGCGGCGCTTGCCTACTGCACGAACCTTGCCGACGACGCGGCGGACGCCCGCTTCGCGCTCCAGCTCTCGCGCCTCCAGGCGGCCGAGGCCGCCATCGAGGAGCGCCTCGCCGAGCTCGAGATCCGCCGCGCCGAGTACGAGGAGTGGCTCGACCGGCGCCGCCGCTTCATGGACCTCGCTGAGGAGAACCTCGTCGCCATCTACTCGGGCATGCGGCCCGACGCCGCCTCCGAGCAGCTCGCGGAGATGAACGAGTTCACCGCCGCCGCCGTGATCGCCCGCGTCGCACCGCGCACGGCCTCGGCCATCCTCAACGAGATGGACGCCGCGAAGGCCGCCCGCCTCGCAGCCATCATCGCGGGCCTCACCCGCGAGCCGACGCCACGGACAGCCGGATGAGCCGCCCCGTCAGGATCGTTCTCCCACCGCTCGCGGCGGCCGCGTTCCTCGCCGCCTGCGCGGAGGGGGACCCCCTCGGCACGCCGGCTCTCAGCCCCGTCGGATCGGGCCTTGCCGTCGAGCGCGCCTCGATCCCAGCGACGATGCCGGTCGCCCACCACGGCGCGCCGACGTCACTCTACGGCCGCCGCTCGCGCGACCTCCTGACGGACGTGCGCGCCACCAACGTCGGCGACACCATCACCGTCGTGGTCGCCCTCGACGACCGCGCGCAGTTCGAGAACGAGAGCGAGCGGGAGCGCCGCGCCGACACGGATCTGAACGGCTCCATCTTCGGCAGCGGGCGAGGCTTCGACGGGCCCGAGGGCTCGGCGGAGGCGGAAGGCGCGCTCGGCGTCGGCTCGCGCTCGCGCTACCGCGGGACGGGCGCCATCGACCGCTCGGAGCGCCTGCGCCTCAACGTCGCCGCCGTCGTCACCGAGGTGCTCGCCAACGGCAATCTCGTGATCGCGGGCCAGCAGGAGATCCGCGTCAACGACGAGGTGCGGGTCCTCAGGCTCGCCGGCATCGTGAACCCCCTCGACGTCTCCCGCCTCAACACCATCGGCCTCGACAAGGTGGCCGAGGCCCGCGTCTCCTACGGCGGGCGCGGGCGGCAGAGCGAGGTCCAGTCCCCGAACTGGGGCCAGCAGATCTTTGACCGCGTGGTTCCTTTCTGATGGACGAAGAGCTCGACGAGACCGGACCGCCGCAGCCGAAGCCCTCCAGCGCGGGCTTCGTCGCCGCCCTCCTCGCCGTGACGCTGATCGGTGGCGGCGCCGGTGCGGGGCTCGCCACGGTGCAGGTGGACCGCATCGCCGCGGCCGCGGCGACGAGCGCGGGCGAGCCGCCGGAGCGCCCCGCCGACTCCCTCGCCTTCGACGAGACGACGGGCGTCGCCCGTCTCGAGCCCGTGATCGCCAACCTCGCCGAGCCGGCGGGCATGTTCGTGCGGCTCGACACGTCCGTCGTATACGACAGGGAGACGGTCGGCGACGTGCCGCAGATGAAGGCGCGCCTGTCGCAGGACATCCTCGCCCACCTGCGCACCGTCACCCTCGGGGAGGTGACCGGCGCGTCGGCATTCAACCACCTGCGCGACGATCTCAACGACCGCGTGCGCCTTGTCTCGGACGGCACCGTCAGGGAGATCGTCATCGAGACGATGGTGCTGCAATGAGCCTTCCGCCGAAGGGGAGGACGCGCCTTCCCCTCAACCGCGCAGCGGCCCCGCTCGGCCTCGGCCTCGGCCTCGGCCTCGCCGCCCTCCTCCTCGCGGGCGGCGCGTCGGCGCAGGAGATCGACCTCTCCGCGCTCCTGCCAGAGGGCACGGGATCGGCGTCGGCCCGCATCGTCCAGTTCGTCGCCCTCGTCACGGTGCTCTCCCTCGCGCCGGGACTCCTCATCATGGTGACGAGCTTCACGCGCATCATCGTGGCGCTATCCTTCCTGCGCGCGGGGCTCGGCCTGCAGACGACGCCGGCGAACCTCGTGATGATCTCGCTCGCCCTCTTCATGACGTTCTACGTCATGGGGCCGACGTTCGACAGCGCCTGGGAGGACGGTGTCGTCCCCCTCACCCGGGAGGAGATCACCGAGGAGGAGGCCTACACCCGCATCACCGCACCGTTCCGCGAGTTCATGCTCGACAACGTGCGCCCGCGGGACCTCGAGCTCTTCGCGGACCTCGCCGGCATCGAGCCCGCGTCGCCCGAGGCGGTGGAGCTGCGCACGCTCATCCCGGCCTTCATGATCTCGGAGCTCAGACGCGCGTTCGAGATCGGTTTCCTCATCCTGCTGCCGTTCCTCGTCATCGACCTCATCGTCGCGACGCTGACCATGTCGATGGGCATGATGATGATGCCGCCGACGATCATCGCCCTGCCCTTCAAGATCCTCTTCTTCGTCCTCATCGACGGATGGAACCTCCTGGTGGGCTCGCTGGTGAGATCGTTCGTCTGACGCGGTGTGTGCCTGCGGCCGCCGCCGGCGGTGGCCGCAGGGCCGGGCGTGGGCCACAGGACCCGGGCGTGGGCCGCCGCGCGGGCGGGAGAACGGCGCGGTCTGCCCCGCGCAAGCGAACTGGTGCACACAACGCCCACAGCCGCAGGGCAGACGACACCCCGAAGGGTTGCGACGGCATCGGCATGATGGCCTGTCTGCGGCGCCGTTCATCGGCATGTGTTCTCTCAACGTCCCGAGTAGAGGAACACGGATGACGAGCCTCATCACCAACACGGCGGCCATGGTCGCCCTCCAGACCCTGTCCGACATCAACAGCCAGCTGACGGAGACCAACAACCGGATCTCCACCGGCTACGCCATCGGCAGCGCCCGCGACAGCGCCGCCTACTGGGCGATCGCGACGACCACCCGGTCCGACAACGGCGCGCTCGAGACCGTGCGCGACGCTCTCGCCCTCGGCGAGGCGACGATGGACGTCATGTACAACGGTCTCGACGCCGTCCGCGACAACCTTCAGGAGATGAAGGAGCTCCTCGTCGCCGCCCGGCAGCCCGGCGTCGACCGCGCGGCGATCCAGGACCAGATCGCCGGCCTCCAGACCGATATGGACAACAAGGCGACTGCGTCGGTCATCAACGAGCAGAACTTCCTCGTCGTCGACTCGAGCGACGCCGACTACAACGAGACCCGCGCCATCGTCGCATCCTTCGAGCGCAGCGGCACCGGAATCACCGTCTCGACGATCAACATCAACATCGACAACATCAAGCTGATCGACCCGAACGGTGGCACGGAGGATGGGATCCTCGACCAGACCCGCACCGTCGGCGGCACGGGCCGCAGCGTCCTCGACATCGACATCTCCACCCTGACGGACGCCGCCGACGACCTCACCGACCTCGAGGAGATGATCGGCATCGTGGACGCCGCCATGGTGGACCTCATCGAGGCGCAGAACCTCGTCGGCACCGTGCTCTCGCGCGCCGAGTCGCAGCAGTCCTTCGTCTCGGCCCTGATCGACGCCAACGACCGAGCGGTGGGTGCGCTGGTGGACGCCGACATGGAAGTGGAATCCACACGCCTGAGAGCGCTCCAGACGCAGCAGCAGCTCTCCGTCCAGGCACTCACGATCGCCAATACGTCGGCGGCCAACGTCCTCTCCCTGTTTCGCTGATCTTCCCCCCGGGGATGAACCTGAGGCCGCCCTTTCAGGGCGGCCTCTTTCTTTTGAGCAAAGCTGAAATCATCGCGCGGGCGCGATAATCGACGCTCGGCTCAGGCTCCTTTCGACGATCTCCGCGTTCAGGATGTGCGACGCCGGGAGACGCCCGGCGCCGTGGCCCGGGGCGGACACGACGCCGACCTCCCGGCCTTCAGGCCCCGCAGCGGCCACCGTCGCGGCATGCGCGGGCGCCTCGCACTCCGGCGTCGACGGGAGAGGAGCCATGATGCCGACCGCCAACACCCGCTTCACGGGCCCGACCGCCGCGCACCGTCCCGCTCCCGCGGTCGGCCACCCGCGGCGTCGCGACCGCACCACGGCGGACGTCCTTCGCCCCACCGACCGGCTCGCCGACACCGTGGAGCGCATCGAGCGGATCGTCGCGCGTCTTGCCCGCACGGCGCCGGAGCGCCGCGACGAGGCGGCGGTGCTCGCCAACGTGGACTGGCTGCGCCGGGAGCTCGCGGCGAGCCTCGCCGGCATCGCGGCGCGGCTCGTCGACCTCGGCGCCTGGGAGGCGGCGAGCGCCTTCGCCGAGGCCGCAGGCTCCCTCGCGGAGCCGCACCCGGCACCGCGGGGCGCCGGCGACACCCCGCGCGCCATCGCCGAGCACCTCCTCGCCCTCGGCCGCGCCCGCCTCGCCGACGCGAAGGCGCTCCTCGCACCGGAGCCGCCCGATCCCGGCGCGGCCGCCGCGCGCGTCGCAGACCTTTGCCCGCACACGGCAGGCGGCGAGCCGGGCGCGACCGTGTGCGCCGCGCCCTCCGGAAGGAAGGTCGGCAGCACCTCCTCCGGCGCAGGCCCGGCCAGCGCCCGCCGCGCGGGTTTCGACCCCGAGCGCTGGGACGTCTTCCGCCGGCCGTCGCCGCCCTCCGCCTCGCTTCGCGTGCACGGCCCTCCCGCGGAAGCAACAGGCGATCGGCGCGGCTCGCCGGCGAGGGGAGGCGTCGGCCCGAAGCGGGGACTTCTCCCGCGGGCGGCACCGTTCTCGAGGGAGGCGGCGTGATGGGGATCGCGCATCGTCCCCGCCCACCGCCCGCAGGCGCCTGTCCGGCGTGACCGCACCCCGATCGGAACGACCCGCCCCCGGTCGCGGGGAAACCCGAACCTTCATCCGGCACCCCTGAGGACCCCGTCCTCCGGGACGTCACACCCCGAGAAGAGTTGAGCAGAGTCAAGAGGTTGATGACGATGTACACGAACACCGGCGCGATGGTCGCCCTCCAGACGCTCCGCCAGATCAACAGCGCACTCGACACGACGAGCGACCGCGTCGCCTCGGGCGTCAGGATCGGCGAGGCGAGAGACGGCGCGGTGTCCTGGGCGGCCGCCACCACGCTGCGCTCCGACAACGGCGCCCTCGGGGTGGTCCGTGACGCCCTCTCCCTCGGCCGGGCCACAGTGGGGGCCGCGGCAGGCGGCCTCGCCGGGGTCCGCGAGGGGCTCGAGGAGGTGCGCAACCTTCTCGTCTCGGCCCGCACGCCGGGGGCAGACCGCACCGCGATCCAGACGGAGGTCGAAGGCATCCTCGCCGACGTCGAGGGGATCGCGCGTTCGGCCACGATCAACGAGCAGAACCTCCTGTCGGTGGACTCCAGCGCCGCGGGCTTCAACCAGACGGCCTCGGTGGTGGGCGGCTTCGAGCGCACGGCGACCGGCGTCTCCATCTCGACCATCGACCTCGACGTGAACGACATCAAGGTTCTGGATCCGGCGGGCGGCACTGCCGAGGGCATCCTCGACGAGGACCGGACGGCCGGCAGCACCAGCGTCGCCGTGAACGCCATCGACATCGGTGCGCTCACCGACTCGGCGGCGGACATGACGACCCTCGAGGAGACGATCCAGATCGCGGACGCGGCCATCCAGGACCTCATCGTCGCCGAGAGCCGCGTCGGGTCGGCCCTGTCGCGGATCGACTCCCAGAGCGACTTCGTGGCGGCGCTGATCGACGCCAACGACCGCGCCGTCGGCACACTGGTAGACGCGGACATGGAGGCGGAGTCCTCGCGCCTGAGGGCCTTGCAGACGCAGCAGCAGCTCGCGATCCAGGCGCTCGCCGTCAGCAACGCCTCGATGGCGAACGTCCTCGGCCTCTTCCGCTGATCGCAGGGGGGCGGGGCGCTGCCGGCGCGGCGCCCCCTCCCGTCTGTCCGGCGAGGTCGTCGCCCGAAAGTTGCGGAAGGGAGCCCGTCCCTCCCGCTTCTCCTGCTCCTGCTCCTCCTTCTCCTCCTTCCCCCTCCTTCTTCCTCTCGCCCCGGCCGGCGCGCATTCCGCTGGGTCGGGCGGATCGTGCTCTCGCGGGCGCCGGACAGGGTTCCGGCGCCCTTTCCGTTCGGGGAGAGGTGCCGCGCATCGGCCGGCAGAACGCGTCCTGCGCCCCGCGCAAGGGCGAACACAGCTTTGCCGATTATGGGTTTTCGCGAAAGCAGGTTGGTCGAGCCAGCGCCCGCACCGCAGCGCGCGGCGCACCAGCGCACGCCAAAGGCATGAAGCCGTCCTGCCCTGCCGCGCGCCGGCATGTCATTCGGGAACCCACAGAGGAAAGACGATGACGAGCCTTCTGACCAACACCGCGGCGATGGTTGCGCTGCAGACGCTCAGCCAGATCTCGAACGACCTCAACACCACCAACAACCGCGTCTCCACCGGCCTCAGGATCGCCGAGGCGCGGGACAGCGCCGCCTACTGGGCCATCGCCACCACCACGAAGTCCGACAACGGGGCGCTCGGCGCCGTGCGCGACGCCATCGCGCTCGGCCGGTCCACCCTCGACGTCATGTACAACGGTCTCGACGCCGTTCGCGAGAACCTCCAGAAGATGAAGGAGCTTCTCGTCGCGGCCCGCCAGCCCGGCGTCAACCGGGAGAACATCCAGGAGGAGATCAATGGCCTCCAGACCGACATGCAGAACAAGGCGCAGGCGTCGGTCATCAACGAGCAGAACTGGCTCGAGGTGACCTCCGGCGGCACCTACAACGAGACCCGTTCCGTGGTCGCCTCCTTCGAGCGCACGCCCGGCGGCATCACGATCTCGACCATCGACATCGACATCGACAACATCAAGCTCGTCGACAACAACGACCAGTCGGGCATCCTCGACCAGGACCGCACGGTCGGCGGCACGAACACGAATGTTCTCGCCATCGACATCTCCGCGCTGACGGACGCCTCCGCGGACATCACCACCCTCGAGGAGATGATCGAGGTGGTGGACGCGGCCATGATCGACATGATCGCCGCGCAGAACGTCGTCGGCGTGAACCTGTCGCGGGCCGAGTCGCAGGAGAGCTTCATCTCCGCCCTCGTCGACGCCAACGACCGCGCCGTCGGCTCGCTGGTGGACGCCGACATGGAAGAGGAATCGACCCGCCTGAGGGCGCTCCAGACCCAGCAGCAGCTCGCGGTCCAGTCCCTCTCCATCGCGAACACGTCCGCCGCCAACGTCCTGCGTCTCTTCCAGTAACGCAGCCCGGCCATCCGGCCCAAAGGGGCCGCGCTCCCCCGGGGGAGCGCGGCCCCTTCCACGTCGGGCGGTCGCGCGGCGGACCCTCGCCACCCGAAATCGCCCTTGCAAGTCACGGGACAGGCAGCTGCGCCAGAACCGTGTGGACAGAGGCGGTGGGGATCATGTGCTCCCGCACCGCCGCCCGAACGCCGTCGAATAGCGTCATGAGGAGCGCCGATGACCGGCCGCGAACACGTTGAACGGGTGCTGACCAACATGCGCGAGTTGGGCCCCCGGCGCCTGGCGGGGCTCGCCGCGATCGCGATCGCGACGCTCGTCGCCGTGGCGATCGGCGCGAGCCATCTCGCATCGCCCCAGCGCGAAGTTCTCTACACAGGCCTCGACAGGGACGACGTCACCCGCATGGGGAACGTCCTCACCGACGCCACCATCGGCTTCGACGTCTCCCCGGAGGGCAGCGCGATCCTCGTCAACCCCGCCGACACGGCGCGGGCGCGCATGCTCCTCGCCCAGAACGGCCTGCCGTCGAGCCCCAACGCCGGCTACGAGCTGTTCGACGAGATGAGCTCGTTCGGCCTCACCTCCTTCATGCAGGAGGTGACGCGGGTGAGGGCGCTCGAGGGAGAGCTCGCCCGCACCATCCAGGAGATGCAGGGCATCAACGCCGCCCGCGTCCACCTCGTCATGTCCGACCGCGGCTCCTTCCGTCGCCAGCAGCAGCCCGCCTCGGCGTCCGTCGTCATCCGCACCGACGGGGCCGCCCCCACCGGCACGGCGGACGCGATCCGCCACCTCGTCGCCGGCGCGATCCCCGCCATGGAGATCGGCAGCGTCACCGTCCTCGACACGCGCGGCGCCATCCTCGCCTCGGGCGACGACCCCGCCAACCAGGGAACAGGCCGCCTCGCCCGCCTCCAGCAGGACACGAACCAGGGCCTCGAGGAGCAGATCCGCAAGACGCTCGTCCCCTTCCTCGGGGTCCAGAACTTCACCGTCAGCGTCACCTCCCGCCTCAACATCGACAAGACGGTCGAGAACGAGACGATCTTCGATCCCGAGTCGCGGGTGGAGCGCTCGGTGCGCACCGTGCGGGAGGAGCAGGCGGCGCGGAACAGCAACATCGACGACCCCGTCACGGTCCAGCAGAACATCCCCCAGGAGGAGCTGCCGGCCGCCGGCGGCGCCGACGCCACCGAGAATTCGGAGCGGCGTGAGGAGCTCACCAACTACGAGATCTCGACGCGGATGGTGGAGAGGGTGCGCGACGGCTTCACCGTCGAGAAGCTCTCCGTCGCCGTCCTCGTCAACCGTGACCGTCTCGCCGCCAATGCGGCCGCCGACGGCGGGCTGCCCGTCGAGCAGCAGCTCGCCGACATCGAGGCCCTGGTGCGCACGGCCGCGGGCCTGTCGGAGCAGCGCGGCGACCAGCTCGAGGTGGCGACGGTGCCCTTCGCGCCGGAGAGCGACGCGCTCGAGCCGCTGCCGGACGAGGGCTTCCTCGGCATCCTGAACCGCCAGTTCGCCACCATCGTCAACGCCGTCATCGTCCTCCTCGTCGTCGCCCTCCTCGTGTGGTTCGGCCTGAGGCCGGCCGTGCGCACCCTCACGGCCCGCCCGGCCGAGGCGACCATGAGCGAGCTCATCGCCGCCCAGGAGAAGGCTGCGGCAGGCGGCGAGGCCGAGGAGGTGAACCTCATCGAGGACCTCAAGGCGCGCATGAACAGGACGCCTCAGGCCCGCCTCCAGCAGCTCGTCGAATACGACGCGCAGAAGGCGGCGACGCTGCTGAAGCAGTGGCTCCTCCAGGCGGAGAGGGCGTGACATGCGCCGCCTCGCGGAGACCCTGCCGACCCTGAGGGAGGCCCCGCCGGCCGGCGCGCGCCTTCTCCTTCCCCCGCCGGGCGCCGGCGAGGGCTTCGACCCCGCCGCGGTGGTCCGCGCCCTCGCGGCCCGCCGGGCGAGGGCCTTCCCGGCCGCCTCCGACGGCGCTCCCGAGGACGCGGCGGGGGCCGCGGCAGCGGACGCCATGGATCCGGACGCCATGGATGCGGACGTCATGAATCTGGACGGCACCGATCCTGCCGCGCCGCCGGCACGGGGCGCCGGGGCGGCGCACCGCTGGAGGGACGACTCGAGCGCTCTTGCGCCAGTCCCGCCCCACGCCGGGAGGACGGCCGCCACCGAGGGAAGTGGCACCGCCGAGGGAAGGTGGGCCGCCGACGGAAAGGCCGCCGCCGGCGGGACGGGCGCCGCAGCGACGGCGCGCGCCCGCCTCGCGGCACTTGCGCGCAGCCGCGCCCGCCCGTCGGGGGAAGAGGACGCGGCCCCGCCCTTCGAATGCGCTCCCCCCCGCGCACCTCACGCCGCCGTGCGGGGACGGCAGGTCGGCGTCCCTCCGATCCCGCCCATCGATCCGCCGAAGGAGCCCGCGGAGGACAGGGTTGTCGTCGCCGTCGCCGAGGCGCTGAAGATGGCGGAGGAGGAGAAGGCCCGCGCCGTCGAGGCCGCCCGCGCCGAGGAGCGCGCCGCAGCCGAGGCCCGCCTCGCCGAGGCCCGCGCCGCCTGGGTGGCGAACGAGGCCGAGGTCGTCGCAGCCCGCTTCGGCGAGGCCTTCGAGACGCTCCACGCCCGCCTGTCGGACGCCTTCGGCAGGGCCCTCGCCCCGCTCGCCGACGGCGCCGTGCGCGAGCGGGCCCTGCGCCGCTTCGCGGGCATCGTCGACGATCTCGCCGGCGACGGCGCGAGCGAAGCCGCCCTCGTCGTCCGCGGCCCGCACGACCTCGTGCAAGCCCTGAGGCGCATCATGGGCGAGCGGCGGGCCGTCGCCTTCGAGCCCGCCGACACCACGGAGCTCGTCGTCACCCTCGGGGACACCCGCGTCGAGACAGTCGTCGGCGCGTGGGCCGACGACCTCGCCAAGGCACTGGGAACCAGCACATGACGGCGAAGATCGACAACATCATCATCCTGAAGCGCGTGGAGGCCGAGGAGGAGAAGAAGAAGGGCGGCGTCTGGAAGATCGCCCACGCCGACTTCATGACGGCGATGATGGCATTCTTCCTCATCATGTGGCTGGTGAACGCCACGGACGAGGAGATGAAGCGCTCCATCGCCAACTACTTCAACCCCATCAACCTGATGACGGCACCGACGGACAGGCGAGGCCTGATGGATCCCTCGGAGGATCTGTCGACGCCTGCGACCGGCGACACGGCCGGGCAGACGACGGGGAGCCGTCCCATGGGCGCAGACGCCCCCGGCGACGCCGGGAATGCGGCGGGCGGCGGCAACGTCGAGGAAGGCAACGAGAACAGGATGGACTCCATGGGGATCCTGGAGGAGGTGATGGGCGCCGAGTTCAACGATCCCTTCGCCGTTCTCGCCTCGGCCGCCGCCGACCTCGCTCCGGAGGTTCCGACGGCGGTGGACGTGCCCCAGTCGACGCAGGGCGCACAGGGCCACACGGCGATGACCGAGGACGTGCGCGATCCGTTCGATCCCGCATACTGGCAGACCGCATCCCCCCGCCCTGCCCGCACGCTGCGCCCGGGTCCCGCCGACGCGGCGGACGTCCTGCCCCCCGACGCCGTCATCGACGCCGGCGACCGCCGCCCGACCGAGCCGCCGGAGCCGAGTTCCGCCACATCCGCCGACCTCGCCGAAGAGGGCACCGATCCCCTTGTTGCGGTGGGACCCCGGTCATCGGCCGCCGAAGCGGTCCTGGCGGCGCTCGGCGAACCGGCCACAGTCGGCGACCGGTCTTCCTCCCGGGCGGCGGACGCCGCCGGCGAGGCCTCTTCCGGGGAGGGCGCCGAGGGCGTCGAGGAGACTGCGGCGGCGATCAGGGAGGCGCTCGCGGACATTGCAGCCGGCGTCGAGGTCGCCGTCGAGGAGGAGGGCGGCGCGCAAAGGCTCCTCATCTCCCTCACGGACGAGCGCGCATTCTCCATGTTCGCCATCGGCTCCGCGGCGCCGACGGAGGATGCAAAGACCCTGTTCGGCCGCGTCGCCGGCGTCCTCGGCGCGCGGGACGGTGAGATCGTCGTGCGCGGCCACACGGACGCGCGCCCCTTCCGCGGCGGCCGGTCGGACAACTGGATCCTCTCCTTCGCCCGCGCCCACGCCACGAAGGAGGCCCTCGTCGGCCACGGCATCCCGGAGAGCCGGATCGCGCGCGTGGAAGGCCTCGCGGACCGCGAGCTCTCCGACCCGGACGATCCGCTCGCCGACGAGAACCGCCGGATCGAGATCCTCTACGATCCCGCGGGAGCGGCGCGGTGAGCCGTGCCGTCGCCGCGCGGGGTCTCGCCGCGACGCTCCTTGCGACGGTGTTCGCCTCCTGCGCAGCCCTCGCGGTCGTGCCCGGCGAGCGGATCCGCATCATCGGCCCCGACCGGACCGGGAACGGCTGGCCGGCGACGGAGGAGGCGCTGCCCGGCTTCGTCGAGGCCGGCCGGGAGCCTTCCGCGCCGGTTCGGGCGCTCCCCATGCTGCCGCAGGACAGGGCGATGCGCGCGTCCGCGGAGCGCGCCGCCGCCTTCGAGCTCGCCGAGATGCTGCGCGCCGCGCGCGACCGCGGCGAGGAGACGGCGTTTCCCGCAGACTTCGCCATCGCCGCCGCGCCCGCCGGGCAGAGCGGGCCCGACGGCAGGCTGAGGCCGGAGCACATCCTCTTCGACGCGCCGAACGCGATCAGGGCGCACGCGCCACCCCCCGGCGAAGAGCCGTCCGCCGGCGCTGTTCCCGTGCCGGACGCTGCGCCGCGCGCCACGGCGACCGCCGCGGCCCCGATCCCGCGGGCACACCCGCGCCGGCCGATCGAACGCGCGCTCGCAGCTCCGGCGGCGCCCGTCCCGCGCCCCGCGCCACGCACGGCAGAAGCCGGGCCTCCCGCCGCCACCATCGCTGCCGCAGCCGTCGCGCCGACCGTTGCCGAGCCCGCCGGACCTGCCCCGATCCTCGCCGGCGATCCCGCCGCGCCGACGCCGGGAACGGTTCCCTGGGAGAGGACCGGCGCCGCCGGGTCGGCCCGCGCCGCGGCGGCGACGCCCTTCATCACGCTGTGGCCATCGTCCTCCGCCCCAGAGGACGGCGGCAACGCGCCATCGGGCGGGAACGCGAGCGCGATCGAGCGCGACGAGCCGCTTCCCCCCGGACCGGAGCCCTACGCCCTCGTCAGGATGCTGACCGCCCTCCAGGACGACATCGCGCGCGGCTCCGGTGCGGCGCTCGCCGCCCAGGGGGTCCTGCAGCGCCGGCTCGAGGAGCGGTTCGCTACGGCACTCCCGCGGGAATGGGCGGACCCCCGCAACGCGCGCGCGCTCGTCATCTACGCGCTCTCTGGCGGCAACCCCGCCGTCGTGCGACGCGTGGTGGACGGCAGCGGGCTCATGCCGCCGTTCGACGTCCTCGCCGCCGGCGCCCTCGCCTACCTCGAGGGGCGGGCGAGCGACGCAAGGCGCCATTTCGCCGCCGTGGAGGGGGAGGCGCTCGACGCCAGCGTCGCGGGATCGGTCTGGCTCGCCCGCGCCGCACTTGCCGTCGAGACCGATCCGAAGGCGGCACTCGCCCTTCTGGAAGAGGCCAGGGCCGCGGCCCCCGGCACCCTCGTCGAGGAGGCAGCGCTCCGCCGCGCACTCCTCGTCGCCGCCGAGATGGACGACATCGCGACGGTCGAGCGCATCGTCGCGCGCTACCTTCGCAAGTTCCGCCGGTCGCTCTACGCGGGCAACTTCCGCCAGCGCTTCGCCGCCTCCGTGACGCGCATGAGCTTCGTGCGCGAGCCCGCGGCGTTCGTGCGCCTCGAGGCGATGGTGGAGGAGATGACGGACGCCGGGCGCCAGGAGCTCTATCTCCTCCTCGCGCGCGCCGCCATCGAGAGTGGCAACCGTCTCGCGGCCAAAATCGCGGCGGACCGCGCCCTCGCGACCGCGGTTCCCGGAACGCTCGACGCGCGGCGCGCCGCCCTCTACCGGGCGGCCGCGGAGGTGGTGGAACCGGAAAGGTTCGAGGCTGCGGTCGCCACGCTGCGCGAGCTTGAGGAGAGCGACCTGCCGCAGGACGACCGCGCGATCCTCTTCGCCGCCCTGCGCCTGTCGCGCACGGTGGCGGAGCTGCCGCCGCCCGTCCGCGGCAGGTTCGCCGCCCCCCTCGGCGCGGACGACGAGGGCGAGGACGCCGTGACGGACGCCATGACGGACGCCCTTCCCGCCGACGGCTCCGACGCCGAATTCGGCGCAACGTTCGACGTCGCCGCCGTGGAGCGGCGCGTCGCCGAGGCGCTCGACCGCATCGACGCACTTCTCGAGGACACACCATGATCCGCGTTCCAGCAGAACCCTTGCCCTCGGACGGGACGGCCACGCACGGCGCCCGTTCCCGGGGACGGGCGGCCGCTCCGGGGTTCGACAAGGCGCTCGCGGCGGCAGGCCGCGGCAACGGCAGCGAGGCGGACCCGGCCGGCAGGAATGCGCCGGCAGCGGGCGCCAGCAGCGCGTCCCGGACCGCCGCCGGCGGCGGCCGCGTCACCACCGCCGCCGCCAGCGGCGTCACCGCCAGCCCCCCTGCCGCCGCCCCTCCCAAAGCCGGCTCCCACAACGCCAGCCCCCCCAAAGCCAACCCCGGACCCGTCCCGATCGGCGCCGCCGCACAGGAAAGCGCCGCGCCGGTGCCGGCCACCTGCCAGCGCCATGGGGCTGAGAACGCCGGGGCGGGACGGACTGCGGCCGCGGCCACCGGCGCAGCCGGACAGGACGGCGCCGAGACCACTTCGGCTTCCGCCGCAACGCCTCGCGCCGGCACCGGCGCGAACATGCACCCGCAGAAGGCCCTTCTCCAGGGATCGACATCCGCGGCCGGTGAGATGACAGGCCCGGAACGCCTCCACCAGGCCGCCGTGTCCGCAGGAGCGCGCAGG
>Ga0076929_100385_pt1 | contig 45790 bp, 47 predicted proteins | sample HotLakConUCCSL28_FD_87104 | JGI IMG/M metagenome (GOLD analysis project Ga0076929, IMG submission 87104) | Hypersaline microbial mat communities from Hot Lake, Washington, USA - Hot Lake Consortium UCC-SL28 (version 3) (version 3) | ecosystem: Environmental > Aquatic > Thermal springs > Hot...
CTTCCGATCTATGACGAAGGGCTCGGTGGGGCCCGTCTCGACCACCTTGCCCTTCGTCATGACGGCGACGCGGTCGGAGATGGCGCGCACGATGCCGAGATCGTGGGTGATGAAGAGCATCGCCATCCCGAGGCGCTTCTGGAGATCCTTCAGGAGCGCGAGGATCTGCGCCTGGACGGTGACGTCGAGCGCCGTCGTCGGCTCGTCGGCGATGAGGAGGTCGGGCTCGTTGGCGAGCGCCATCGCGATCATGACGCGCTGGCGCTGGCCGCCGGAGAGCTGGTGAGGATAGCTCTCGAGCCGCGTCTCCGGCTCGGGGATGCCGACGGCGTCGAGGAGCTCGAGCGTGCGGGTGCGCGCCGCGGTCTCCGACAGGCCGCGGTGGCGCCTCAGGATCTCGCCGACCTGCTTCTCCACCTTGTGCAGGGGATTGAGCGAGGTCATCGGCTCCTGGAAGATCATGGTGATGTCGTTGCCGCGCACCTTCTGGAGGTCCCTCTCGCCGAGCGCGAGGAGGTCCTGCCCCTTGAAGAGGATGCGCCCGGAGGGGTGGGAAGCCGCCGGGTAGGGCAGGAGGCGCACGACGGACAGCGCCGTGACGGACTTGCCCGACCCCGATTCGCCCACGACGGCGAGCGTCTCGCCCTTCCTGAGCTCGAACGAGACGCGATCGACGGCAAGGTTCGTCCGCCCCTCCTGGTGGAAGGCGACGGAGAGGTCCTGGACGCGCAGGAGGGGGTCGGTCACCGTCTGTACTCCGGGTCTGGCAGAGCGTTCGGCCGTGTCCGATGGTCCCGGTCGGCCCGTTCGTCACGGAGCGCCCGAATCCGCAGGGCAGCATCTTCGGGCCGCTCGTCGTTCAGGCCACGCCGGTCGGCGCGACCGGGCATCGCGAAGTGGTCCGCGGCCGTCTTCGAGTGGCGGGGGCGGATGGCTCCCGTCACCGAGATCCCGACGGGCGCCTCGGGTGGGAAGCCGTCGCGGCGCGCGCCTTCCCGCAGCGGCGCGGGCAGATCCTCCACCCTCGGCGTTGTCATGATGGTGTTCATGCCCTCACGCTCACCGCAGCGTCTTGCGGGGGTCGAAGGCGTCGCGCACGGCCTCGCCGATGAAGATGAGGAGCGACAGCATTAGCGCGATGACGACGAAGCCGGAGATGCCGAGCCATGGGGCCTGGATGTTGTCCTTGCCCTGCTGGAGGAGCTCCCCAAGGGACGCCGACCCCGCCGGCAGGCCGAAGCCGAGGAAGTCGAGCGAGGTGAGCGTCGTGATCGAGCCGTTCAGGATGAAGGGCATGAACGTCAGCGTCGCGACCATCGCGTTCGGCAGGAGGTGGCGCCACATGATGACCCCGTCGCGCACGCCGAGCGCCCGCGCCGCCGTCACGTACTCGAAGTTGCGCGCCCGCAGGAACTCCGCCCTCACCACGCCCACCAGGGCGACCCAGGAGAAGGCGAGGAGGATGCCGAGGAGGAGGAAGAACGTCGGCTGGAACACAGCCGTCATGATGAGGATGATGTAGAGCGCGGGGATCGACGTCCAGATCTCGATGAAGCGCTGGAAGATGAGGTCGGTCCAACCGCCGACGTAGCCCTGCACGGCGCCCGCCGCGATGCCGATGACGGAGGACGCCGCCGTCAGGATGAGGCCGAACAGCACCGAGATGCGGAAGCCGTAGATGATGCGGGCGAGGACGTCCCGCCCCTGGTCGTCGGTTCCGAGCCAGTTCCAGTTCCACACGCTGCAGTCCGGATCGTCCACCCCGCCCGGGAGCATCGAGCAGCGCTCCTCCAACTCGAACGACCAGGATGGGGCGGCGGGGAAGGGCGTCGGCGGTGTCTTGTTGACGCTCATGTAGTCGTAGCGGATCGGCGGCCAGATCATCCAGCCGTTCGCCAGGATCTCGTCCCGGACGAAGGGGTCGCGATAGTCCGTCCGCGGCAGGAAGCCGCCGAAGCGCGTCTCGGGATAATCGAACAGCACGGGCGACAGGATCTCGCCCTTGTAGGAGATAAGGAGCGGCTTGTCGTTGGCGATGAATTCCGCAAACAGCGTGAGAAGGAAGAGAAAGCCGAAGATCCAGAGCGACCAGTAGCCGCGCTTGTGCTTGCGGAAGATGCGCCAGCGCCGCTGGTTCAGCGTCGTGGCCGTGCCGAAGCCGGCGCCGGTCGGCAGGACAGCCGCCTCCCGCTCCTCGAAGGGAAGGGTGAGGTCGTGCGCCGGATCGCCCGAGCGCAGCGCCCCCGCCTCGCCGGGGACCGCCGCGCGCTCAGCCTCGCGCTGGCGCTCGAGCCTGTCGGTCTTCGGGGCCTCTTCCATCAGCGGACCTCCCGGCTCTCGAAGTCGATGCGGGGATCGACCCATGTATACGTCAGGTCGGAGATGAGGTTCACCACGAGTGCCATCAGCGAGAAGATGTAGAGCGTCGCGAAAACCACCGCATAGTCACGGCCCATGATCGCCTGGAAGCCGAGAAGGCCCAGCCCGTCGAGGTTGAAGATCCACTCGATCAGCAGCGAGCCGGTAAAGAACGCGCCGATGAACGCTGCCGGAAAGCCCGCGATGATGATGAGCATCGCATTGCGGAAGACGTGACCGTAGAGCACCTGCCGCTCCGTCAGCCCCTTCATCCGCGCGGTCATGACGTACTGCTTGCGGATCTCCTCGAGGAAGCAGTTCTTGGTGAGGAGTGTCGTCGTCGCGAAGGCGGAGAGCGACAGGGCGATCAGAGGCAGCGTCAGGTGCCAGAAGTAGTCGAGGATCTTCTCACCGAGCGAAAGCTGGTCCCAGTTCTCCGACGTGAGGCCGCCGAGCGGGAAGATGCTCCAGAACGACCCGCCGGCGAAGAGGACGATGAGGAAGATCGCGAACAGGAACCCCGGCACCGCATAGGCGACGATGATGACCGCCGACGTCCACACGTCGAACTTAGACCCGTCCCTCACCGCCTTGCGGATGCCGAGCGGGATCGAGATGGCGTAGGAGATCAGCGTCATCCACAGCCCGAGGGAGATGGACACCGGCAGCTTGTCGACGATGAGGTCGACCACCTCGCGGTCCTGGAAGTAGCTCTCCCCGAAATCGAAAGTGACGTAGTTCCAGATCATCAGGCCGAAGCGCTCGTACCACGGCTTGTCGAAGCCGAACTGGCGTTCGAGCTCTGCGATGAACTCCGGGTCGAGGCCCTGGGCGCCGCGGTAGACGCTCGATCCGTCGCCGCCCTCGTCGCTCGTCTGGGCGGCGAAATCTCCGGTATCCGTTCCGCCGAGGCGGCCCATCCCGCCGGCATCCATGCCGCGGAGCTCGGCGATGATCCTGTCGACCGGCCCGCCGGGGGCGAACTGTACCACTGCGAACGTCACGATCATGATCCCGAGGAGCGTCGGGATCATGAGGAGGAGGCGGCGGATGATGTAGGCGGCCATGGCGTCAAGCCTCCCTCGACCACCAGGTGGTGGTGACCGGCAGGTCGTAGCGGGGCTTCTCGTCGGGAATGCCGAACCGGTCCCAGTAGGCCACCGTGTGGGTCCCCTTGTACCACTGCGGCACCCAGTAGAAGCCGAGGCGCAGCACGCGGTCGAGGGCGCGCGCCGCCGTCACCATCTCCTCGCGCGTGGCGGCCGACAGCATCGTCTCCGTCAGGGCGTCCACGACGGGGTCCTTGATGCCGGACATGTTGTTGGAGCCCTCGAGGTTGGCGGTCCTCGATGTCCAGAATTCGCGGATCGACTCTGACGGTGTCGGCGAGAAGGCGAAGCGGCGGGTCGTGAGGTCGAAGTCGAACTCGGTCATGCGGCGCTGGTACTGCGCAGCGTCCACCACCCTCAGCTGCGCGTCGACCCCGAGGAGGCGAAGGCGGTTCGCGTAGGGCAGGATGATGCGCTCGAAGTCCTGCTGCTGGTAGAGGAACTCCACCGAGAGCCGCTCGCCGCGGTCGTTGACGAGGCCCGTCGCGTCCCGCCGCCAGCCGGCCTCCATCAGGAGCTCGTTGGCGCGGCGGAGCGGCGCGCGGTCCTGGCCCGATCCGTCGGTGACAGGCGCAGTCCAGGCCGGGCCGAACACCGCGTCCGGAATCTCGCCGCGGAAGGGCTCGAGGAGGGCGATCTCCGCCTCCGAAGGCTCGCCCGTCGCCATCATGTCGGAGTTCATGAAGAACGACTGCGTGCGCTCGTAGAGGCCGTAGAAGAGGTTCTGGTTCGTCCACTCGAAGTCGAAGGCCTGGATCAGCGCCTCGCGGGTGCGCGGGTCGGCGAACTTCGAGCGCCGCGTGTTGATGAAGAAGCCCTGCGCGCCGGCGGGCCGCTCGTCCTCGAACACGCGGCGCACCACCCGGCCATCCTCGACCGCGGGAAAGTTGTACTCGGTCGCCCAGGTGCGGGCGGTGAACTCCTCGCGGAACGTGATGTCGCCGACCTTGAACGCCTCGAACCCGGTGATGCGCTCGCGGAAGAAGGCGACGCGGACCGTCTCGAAGTTGTTCTGTCCGCGGGCGGCCGGAACGTCGGCGCCCCACCAGTCGTCGCGCAGGCGATACTCGACGAAGCGGCCGGGCTCGTAGCGGCCCACCGTGTAGGCGCCCGAGGTGACGGGGATCGAAAGGTCAGCGACCGTGAAGTCGTTCGCCGTGTACCAGGCCTTCGAGAGCACCGGGTAGGTGGCGACGAGGGGAGGAAGGCGGTTGGACGTTCCTTCGGCGAAGGTGATGACGGCTGTCCCGTCGTCGGCCGCCTCCACCCGCTCGACGCCCGCGAGCGGCTGCGCGGCGAGGGGATGGCCGTGCTCGCGGATCGTCTCGTAGGAGAACACGACGTCCTCGGCGGTGATGGGGCTGCCGTCGGTGAACGTACAGCCGTCCCGCAGGAAGAATGCGAAACGGCGCCCGTCCACCTCCACCGCCTCGGCGACGAGGCCGTAGACCGCGTCGGGCTCGTCGAGGCCGCGGACCATGAGGGAGGCATGGCACAGCTGCATCTGCGGCGGCGAATCCCCCCGCAGGATGAACATGTTGAACGTGTTGAAGGTGAGCGGGTTCTGGTTGTAGCCGAACGAGGAGGGCGTGATGCGGATCGTGCCGCCCTTCGGCGCGTCGGGGTTCACGTAGGAGAAGTGGGCGAAGTCCGGACCGTGCTTCGGCGGGCCGAACACCGTGAGCGCATGGCTGCGGCCGCGCGCCGGGAAGGCTGCGGCGGGCGAGGCGAGGGGGCGCGCGAGGGAGAGCGCCGGCAGCGTCGCCGCTGCGGCGCCCGTGAGCGCGAGGACGCGACGGCGGGAGAGCCTCACGACGGCTCCCCCACGCGCGCCGCGCGCTCCTCGTCGTACCACCACATCATCGGGAAGCCCGTGGTGTAGGGCGGGATGTTGTCCGGATGGCCGAAGCGGTCCCAGCGCACGGTCCTCAGGCTCGGCGAGTAGAACTGCGGGACGACGAAGCTGTTGTGGAGGAGCACCCTGTCGAGCGCCTTCGTCGCCGCCACCAGCTCGTCGCGATCTTTCGCGAGGATCACCCGCTCGATGAGCGCATCGACGCCGGCATCCTTGATCCCGGCATAGTTCTGCGACTGCGGCAGGTCCGCCGCCTCGGATCCCCAGTAGGAGGACTGCTCGTTGCCCGGCGACAGGGACTGCCCCCACAGGATGGTCGCCATCTCGAACTCCCGCTCGCGCAGGCGGTTCTGGTACTGCGAGGTGTCGACCAGGCGGATGTTCATGTCGATGCCGATGCGCTGCAGGCTCTGCGCGTAGGGCAGGACGAAGCGCTCCGACAGCGGGCTGTCGGTGATGAACTCGATGGTGAAGGGCTCGCCCGTCTCGGTGTCGACCATGCGCCCGCCCCGGATCTCCCAGCCCGCCTCGGTGAGGAGGCGGACGGCCTCGCGGGCGTTCTCGCGCACCTTCTCCGGCGAGCCGCCGACGGGGTTGGTGTAGGGCTCCGTGAAGACCTCCGGCGGGACGAGGTCGCGCACCTCCTCGAGGATCTCGAGCTCGAGCCCCTCGGGAAGGCCCTCGGCGGCGAGCTCTGTGCCTTCGAAGAAGGAATCGATCCTGTCGTACTGGTCGTAGAAGATGGTGCGGCGCTGCGTCTCGAAGTCGTACATGAGGTTGAGGGCGCGGCGCACCCGCTCGTCCTCGAACTTCGACAGGCGCAGGTTCGGAACGAACGCCTGCATGACGCCCGTCGCCTCCATCGGGAACTCCTCCTTGACGACCCGGCCGTCGTCCAGCGCCGGGAAGTCGTAGCCGGTCGCCCAGTTCTTGGCGCTGTTCTCGACGCGGAAGTCGAACCGGTCCGCCTTGAACGCCTCAAGCACAACCGTCTGGTCGCGAAAGACGTCGTAGCGGATCATGTCGAAGTTGTTCTTGCCGATCTGGGTCGGATGATCGGCGGCCCAGTAGTCCTCCACCCTCTCGTACTCGACGAAGCGGCCGGGCTCGAAGTCGCCGATGCGGTAGGGGCCGGAGCCGAGCGGCGGCTCGAGGGTGCCGCTCGTGATGGAACGCGGCTGCCCGTCCGGACCGGTCGCGGTCCACCAGTCCTTCGGCAGCACCAGGAGCTGGCCGACGATGTGCGGCAGCTCGCGGTTGCCGGCGCGCCTGAACTCGAAGCGGACTGTCCGCTCGTCGATCGCCTCCGCGGACGTCACGTCGCGGTAGTAGAAGGCCTGGTTCGGGCTCGCCTCCTTGGCGGCCGTCAGGCTCCAGGCGACATCCTCGGCGGTGATGGGCGTGCCGTCGTGCCAGCGCGCGTCGGGGTTGATGCGATACTCCACCCAGGCGTAGTCGTCCGGGTAGCGCACGGCCTCCGCGACGTGGCCGTACATGCCGGAAATGGCATACTCGTCGAACGCGGTCGTCATCAGCTGGTCGTAGATGAAGCCGAGGCCCGGCGCCGGATTGCCGCGGGTGAGGACGGGGTTGAAGCTGTCGAAGCCGCCGAAGTCCGCAAGGCGCACGCGCCCGCCCTTCGGCGCGTCGGGGTTCACGTAGGTGAAGTGCGGAAAGTCGGCGGGATAGCCCGGCTCCTCGGAGAGCGAGGAGGCGTGGCGCCACTCGGGCCCGGCCTCGCGCCCGCCCTCCTGTGCGGATGCGAGGGGAGCGGCTGCAAGGGTCAGGACGAGAGCCAAGAGCGTGGCACGCATGTCACACCTCCACGATTGCGAGCACTGGAGATTATCGGTCGCGAGGGCGGGCGCAACCCGCGGATCCTCTGCCTGAACGAGATGTAATCGCGCGGACGCCGCAATCGGTCCCGCAGTCGCTCCCCCGGAGGGCGCTTCTGCCGCATCGTGGGGCCGATTGCCTCCTTCTCGGCCCGCGCCGGACGGGCGTCGCGCCAGGTCCTCGGCGAGGACGCGAGCGAGAACCAGCGAGAGACCCCGGGCGAGGAGCTGGTCGGGGATTGCGGCGAGGGCGCGACATCGTGCGGCACCCGCGGCCGGATCGGTGCATCGTCCTGCGGCGTCGGCTGCACGGCGTGCCGCGGCGCACCAACGAAAACGCCCTGCCGAAGCAGGGCGTCCGGGATCAGGGGGCATGGATGACGCGGGGGCACCGCGCCAGCCTCACTCGGCCGCGGGACGAGGGTTGACGATCTCGACGTTCGCAGTGGCCGCCGGGTTGATGGTGACAGCCGGGGCGCTCGCCTCTTCTTCCGCGGAGGGCGTGGCGGCGGGCGTCGTCTCCTCTGCCACGCTGTCCTCCGTCGGGGCGGCGGACTGATCACCCACCTCGTCCGCGGGAGCCTCCTCTGCGGCGCCGTCCTCGGGCGTGGCGGAGGGCTGCTCACCCGTCTCGTCCGCGGGAGCCTCCTCGTCGGCGGTGGCCGGCGCGGCGGTGTCGGATGCCTCGCCTTCCGCCGCGTCCACCGCCTCGTCAGACACGACGCCGGCCTCGACGGCCCGCTCGACCGAGGCGGGAATCTCGTCCGAGTCGGGCACCACGGCCTCGGACGGGGTGTCGAGCGCGGCTTCGGCCGGCGCGGGATCGGACCCCTCGGGCGTCGGCGCGGCTGCGGCGTCATCCGCAGACGGTTCCTCCGGCCGCTCCACGTCCCCGGTCTCGATGACGCTCGACGTGCCCTCCTCGGTCGTGCCCTCCTCGGTCGTGCCCTCCTCGGTCGTGCCTTCCGTGGTCGTGCCTTCCGTGGTCGTGCCCTCTTGGGTCGTGCCCTCTGCGGTCGTGCCCTCTGCGGTCGTGCCGTCCTCGGTGGTGCCTTCGTCCGCCGTGGCGCCGTCCTCGACGGGCGCGACCTCGAGAGGCTCGACGTCGCCGCTGTCCGCGGCATCGCCCTCGGCGACCTCGTCGGCGGCAGCATCCGCCTCCTGCGAAGGACCCGCCTCCTCGGAAGGCTCCGCGGCAGGCGCGGCGGCGACGGGCTCCGTCGCGGGTGCCGCGGCCTCCTCAATGACAGGACCCGCGTCGGGCGAGAGGGAGTGCAGCCAGGAGATGATGGCGGCGCGCTCCTCCTCGTTCTTGACGCCCGCGTAGGCCATGCTGGTTCCCGGAATCACCTCCATCGGCGCCTCGAGATAGGCGTCGAGCTCTTCGACGGTCCAAGCCTCGTGCGTCTCGGCGAAGGCCTGCATCGGGGCAGAGTAGTTGAAGCCCTCGGCCGCAGCGACCTGCGCGCGGAACACGCCGTGGAGGTTCGGGCCGATGCGGTGCGGCTCGCCGGCCTCGATGGTGTGGCAGGCAATGCACACGGCGGCCGCCGCCTGCCCCGCCGAGGGGTCGGTGGAGGCGACGAGCTGCGTGAACGGGTCGACTTCGGCGGGAGCGGCCGCGGTGTCCTCTTCCGCGGTGGCTGCCTCTGCGGCCTCGGGCTCCGCGGTGGCCTCAGGCTCGGCGTCGTCCACCGTGGTGCCCGGATCGGCGGCGGCGACCTCCACCTCGTCGCCGGCGGGTGCGGCGGCCGTGTCTTCGGTCGCCTCGGCGGCGGGGGCGGATGCCTGGACGATCGGTCCGGCGTCCGGCGAGATGGAGTGCAGCCATGCGATGATCGCCGCCCGCTCCTCGTCGTTCTTCACGCCGGCGTAGGCCATGGTCGTGCCGGGAACCACCTCCATCGGCGCCTCAAGGTAGGAGTCGAGTTCGGCGATCGTCCACGCCTCGTGCGTCTCGGCGTAATTCTGCATCGGCGCCGAGTATCCGAAGTCCTCCACGCCTGCGACCTCGCGGCGGAACACGTTGTGCAGGTTGGGCCCGAGGCGGTGCGGCTGACCCTCCTCCACGGTGTGGCAGGCAATGCAGACGGCGGCCGCGGCGCTGCCGGCCGCGGGATCGGCGTCGGCCACGAGCTGCGTGAAGGCGTCCATGCCGTCGGCGGGCGCTGCGGCAGCGTCCTCGGGCGCGGCCTCTGCGGCGTCGACCGTCTCGCCGGCATCGGCGGCGGCGACGTCCACCTCTTCAGCGACATCCACCTCCTCGGTGGACGGCGCGGCCTCCTCGGCGACCTCGGCCTCCCCGGCGGCAGGCTCGGCCTCCTCCGCGGCGGCGGTGTCGGCCACCGACGGCTCGGGAAGCGGCGGCGCGTCGGGCGACACGGAGATCAGGTAGGCGATGACGTCGGCGCGATCCTCGCGATCCTCGATGCCGGCATAGCCCATGCTCGTACCCGGCACCCAGCCCTGCGGATTCTCGAGGAAGCCGTCGAGCTCGGCATAGGTCCACTCGCCCGCTTCCGCGGCGTGCTCCGTCAGGGCGGCGGAATAGTTGAAGCCGGGTACTGCGGCCATCTCCTCGCCGACGATGTTCCAGAGCGCGGGACCGATGCCGTTCGCGCCGCCCTCGTCGAAGGAGTGGCACGCGCTGCAGACACGCGCGCCAGCCTGACCGACCGACGGATCGGCGCTCGCAAGAAGCACCTCGAACGGGACTTCCTCCTCCGCAACCTCCTCCTCGACGACAGCGTCGTCGTCCTCCACCGCGATCTGCCAGCCTGGCCGGGCGGGCGGCGCCTCCGTGAAGATGATGTCGGACAGCACGCTGAGGCCCATCACGAGGACGAGGGCCGCCAGGATGGCGCCGAGGATTTTGTTGATTTCGAACGCGTTCATTGCCGCAGAGACCTATGTTCGTTATTCCGCCCGCGCACGCCTCACACGGGGCTGCGGTACGGGCCTAGCGCGCCCGTCCGCCGTTGTCACCCGCACTCTCACACGCCTCCAGATACAGACGCGCGCGAGGCTCGGCAAATGGGACACCACGGCGCACAATCGCCCCGGACCATGGTCAAGAACGCCGCGGCCCCTCTCAAGGATCCTCTCACCCACATGAGCTTGCGCCAGACTTTCCGCATCACCGTCCCGAAAGGCTTCTGCCCGTGACGGCCCGCACCCGCGTCGTCTTCCAGGGCGAGCCCGGCGCGAACTCCCACATCGCCGTGACCGAGCGCTTTCCCGCCGCCGAGGCGGTCCCGATGCCCACCTTCGAGGACTGCTTCTCCGCCGTGGAGAACGGGGCGGCCGACTACGCGATGATCCCCATCGAGAATTCGGTCGCAGGGCGCGTCGCCGACATCCACACGCTCCTGCCGCAGTCGGGCGTCCATTTCGTCGGCGAGCACTTCCTCCCCGTGCGCCACCAGCTGATGGCGCTGAAGGGCACGCCCCTGTCGGCGATCCGCACGGTCCACAGCCACGTCCAGGCGCTCGGCCAGTGCCGGCGGACCCTGCGCACGCTCGGGCTCACCCCCGTCGTCGCCGCCGACACGGCAGGCTCCGCGCGCGTCGTCGCCCACGACGGCGACCCCACGAAGGCCGCCATCGCCTCCCGCCTCGCCGCCGAGATCTACGGCCTCGAGATCCTGAGGAGCGACATCGAGGACGAGGCGCACAACACGACGCGCTTCGTCGTCATGGCGGCGAACCCGGAGCCCTTCGCCCGCGGCGAGCCTGCGATGACGTCGTTCCTGTTCCGCGTGCGCAACGTGCCAGCGGCGCTCTACAAGGCGCTCGGCGGGTTCGCCACCAATGGCGTCAACATGGTGAAGCTCGAGAGCTACCAGCTCGGCGGCCAGTTCTTCGCCTCGCTGTTCTACGCCGACGTGGAGGGACATCTGGAGGACGAGAACCTCGCCCTCGCCCTCGAGGAGCTCGACTTCTTCTCCGCCAACGTGCGCATCCTCGGCTGCTATCCAGCCTCGCCCTTCCGCGAGACGATCCGCGAGCCTGCCGAGAATGCCGTCCTCAGGCCCTCGCCGAGGCGCTGAGCGGCTCAGCCCGCGGCGGCGATGCCGGGAGCGGGCGCCGCCGCGGGTGCCGTCTCGATGACGGGCGCGCCGTGCCGCGCGTAGGCGCCGAGAAGGTGCCAGGCGATGGCGATCGACGGCGGCGCGTTGAACGTCGGGTGGGTCTCGTCGATCATCCGGGCGATGTCCTCCCGGGCGAACCAGCGCACGTCCTCGAGCTCGAGGTCGCGCGGGTCGATCTCCTCCGACACCGCCTCGGCGAAGCAGCCTATCATGAGGCTCGAGGGGAACGGCCAGGGCTGGCTCGCATGGTAGGCGACGCGGCGCGTGCGCACCCCCGCCTCCTCCCAGATCTCCCGGCGAACCGCGGCCTCGATGGTCTCGCCCGGCTCCATGAAGCCGGCGAGGCAGGAATAGCGGCCCGGCGGAAAGGCGCGCTGCCGGCCGAGGAGGCAGCGCTCCCCGGCGACGGCGAGCATGATGACGACGGGGTCCGTCCGCGGGAAGTGGTGGGCGCCGCAGGACGGGCAGTCCCGCCGCATGCCCGCGGCAGCCATCACCGTCGGCGCGCCGCACCTCGCGCAGAAGCCATGGGTCGCGTGCCAGCCGAGGACGCTGCGCGCCTGCGCCACGGCGCCGAGGACGCGCTCGGGCACGACGTCGGCGACGGCGAGGGCGCGCAGGTTGTGGAGCGCGTGGCGCCCGTCGTCCGCCGGGGCGGCGACGGACGAGGCGAACAGCGGCCCCTCCCCGTCGAGCCCGAGGAAGACGGCGGTCGCAAGGTCCGCCCCGAGCGCCTCCGCCTCGAGGCGCGTGAAGACTGCAGCGACGTCGGCGCCGCGGGCGACGAGGAGGTCGCCTGAAAAGAGTATGCATCGTGCCGCGGGGTCGGCGCGCAGCGAGGTGACGAAGGCCTCGTCGTCCCGCCGCTCGGACATGCGGTCGAGGGCGTTGCCGCCGAACCCGATGGCGGCGGAGTAATCGGCGGAGGGGTATCGCAGGGTCATGGGGTCCTGATAGCCCTCTTTCGGACGGAAGGCGACCCGCGCGAAGCTCCACCCACCGACGCGCTATTCCGAGGGAACCACCTCGGGGACGGCAAGACGCGCTCAGGGACCCCGGCGCGCCATCTCTTGCGCGACGCGCTCTACCGCCTCGTCGACGGAGAGGCGGCAGGTGTCGAGGACGAGCCTGTCGCGCCCGAAGGGCACGTAGTTGCGCCCCGTCACCGCCTCCCAGTCCGGGTGCCGCCGATCGCCCTCCGGAAGGCGCGCCTCCACCCGCCGGCGATGCTCCAGAGGGTCGGGGCAGGTCACCTCCACCTCGAGATGGGCGACCCCCGCGGCAAGCGCGACACTCCTGAAGGCGTCGCGGCTCCAGGGAATCGGGTTCACGCTGTCGGCGATCACCTTGAGGCCGTTAACGAGATTGTCCGCCGCCAAGGCGAAGGCGACGGTGTAGCCCGCATCCTCGGCGGGACGGATCGCGAGTGTCGAGCGCGCGAGAGCGTCCTCGATGGTGTCGATCCTGAGCCACACGGCGCCCGTGCGCGCGGCGAGGCGCCGCGCGATCGTGGTCTTCCCGACGCCCGGCAGCCCCGCGAAGGCGATCAGCATGGTCGTCCGTCCCCGCCAAACCCGACTCTTGCGGCGCGGATCGCCCGATGACGATGTTGCCGCGCGCATTTTCCCGCGGTCCGCACTATGGTGCCACCGCGCCCCGCCACTTCCGTTCCACCCCGAGGACCCGCCATGGACGACAGGAAGACAATCGTGCTCACCGGAGCCTCCCGCGGCATCGGGCACGCCACGGTGAAGCGCTTCTCGCAGGGGGGCTGGCGCGTGATCACCTGCTCGCGGCAGGCCTTCTCGGACAAGTGCCCCTGGCCCGCGGGCGAGGAGGACCACATCCAGGTGGACCTGTCGGATCCCGAGAATCTCGGCAACGCCATCGCCGAGATGCGCAAGCGGCTCCAGGCCAACGGCGGGCGGCTCGACGCGCTCGTCAACAACGCGGGAATCTCGCCGAAGGGGGAGGGCGGCGCGCGGCTCGATTCCATCGAGACGCCCATGCACGTCTGGCGCACCGTCTTCCAGGTCAACTTCTTCGCGCCGATCATGCTGGCGCGGGGCCTCATCAAGGAGCTGAAGGAGGCAGGTGGCGCGGTGGTCAACGTGTCGTCCATCGCGGGGAGCCGGGTCCACCCGTTCGCCGGGACGGCCTACGCCACGTCGAAGGCGGCCCTCGCCTCGCTGACGCGCGAGATGGCCGCCGACTTCGGCCGCCACGGCATCCGCGTCAACGCCATCGCGCCCGGCGAGATCGAGACGTCGATCCTCTCGCCCGGCACCGAGGCCCTCATCGAGGACATCCCGCTCGGACGCCTCGGCGCGCCGGCCGAGGTGGCGGAGACCATCTTCTTCCTCTGCACGCCGCCGTCCTCCTACGTGAACGGCGCGGAAATCCACGTGAACGGCGGCCAGCACGTCTGACCGCGGTCACCGGGGCCGGGCGCCGCGGCGGAGCTCAGCGCCGGTTCTCCTCGAACCAGGGGAGCTCGGTCCACTTTCCCGCCGTGCGCCCCGCGATCACCCAGTAGACGATGCCGCCGAGGCCGCCGCAGGCGATTGTGAGCTGGAGCGTCTCGAGCGAGATGTCCGGCATCTCGGCGCCGGAGAAGATGGCGGCGAGGGGCAGCCCGTAGGCCGCTCCGACGGCGACGCCCGCGAGAAGGTGGGCGAGGAAGTCCCTCAGGCGGAACGCCTCCGTCACCACGAGAGCGATGAGGAAGGGCCAGAACGCCGTCACCAGGATCGCGACGAAGGTGGTGCCGAGGAAGAGGAGCGTCTTGAACGTCGTCTCCCAGTTGGCGTCGAGTGCCGCGATGTCGACGTTCATCAGCACGAACGTCGCGAAGGTGGCGGCGGCGAAGGAGGCGGCGAGGAAGCCGAGCAGCGCCATCACCGCCTGGGCGGTGATCCCCCAGATGGCCGTGAAGCCGCGATAATCGTCCCTAGGAGGTCGCGTCGACAAGGGCCTTACGCTCCCGCGCGGACAGTTTCTGCGAGCTCGAGCGGAGCTGGCCGCACGCTGCGAGGATGTCCTGCCCGCGCGGCGTGCGCACCGGCGAGGCGTAGCCGGCGCGATTGACGATGTCCGCGAAGGTCTCGATCGTGTCCCAGTCGGAGCATGCGTAGGGCGCGCCCGGCCACGGGTTGAAGGGGATGAGGTTGATCTTCGCCGGAATCCCGCGGATCAGCTCCACCAGCGCGCGCGCGTCGGCCGCGCCGTCGTTGACGCCCTTCAGCATCACGTACTCGAAGGTGATGCGCCGTGCGTTGGAGAGGCCGGGGTAGCGGCGGCAGGCGTCCATCAGCTCGGCGATAGGGTATTTCCTGTTGAGGGGGACGAGGACGTCGCGCACGTCGTCCGTCACGGCGTGGAGCGAGACGGCGAGCATGACGCCCATCTCCCGCCCGACCCGCTCGATCACCGGGACGACGCCGGACGTGGACACGGTGATGCGCCGCTTCGAGAGCGACAGGCCCTCGCCGTCCGCGACGACGGCCATCGCGTCCCGCACGGCGTCGAAGTTGTAGAGCGGCTCGCCCATGCCCATGAGGACGATGTTGGAGACCATGCGCCCGGTCGCCGGCCCGCCCGTCGCCGGGGTGCCGCCGGCGAAGTCTCCCAGGCGGCGGCGGGCGAACACCACCTGCTCCACGATCTCGTGGGCGGTGAGGTTGCGCACGAGGCGCTGTGTGCCGGTGTGGCAGAAGGAGCAGGTGAGCGTGCAGCCGACCTGGCTCGACACGCACAGAGTGCCGCGGCTCTCCTCCGGGATGTAGACTGTCTCCACCTCCACGGGGCGGCCGGGACCGCGCGCCGGGAAGCGCAGCAGCCACTTGCGGGTGCCGTCGGAGGAGACCTGCTCGTCCACCATCTCGGCCGAGCCGACGGGGACCCGTTCGGCAAGGGCTGCGCGAACAGGGGCGGCGACGTTCGTCATCGCGGACAGGTCGTCCACGCCGCGGATGTAGAGCCAGTGCCAGAGCTGGGCGACGCGCATCCCCGCCTGCGCCGGCGGAACGCCGATGGCGGCGAGGTGGGCTGCGAGCTCCTCCCGCGACGCGCCGACGAGCTGCGGCTCGCCGTCCGCCGCCGGCGGAGGCGGGGCCGTCTCGGGCACGATCGCCTCGCGCGAGCGGCGGCGCAGGAGGGAGAGGTTCGCCATCAGCGGCAGTCCGCGATCCTGTTGGTGCCGGCGGTGACGCCGGAGAGGGAGAACGTATATGTGGTGTCCGTCCCGCGGGCGGAACGGCCGCTCACCGTCATCTGCCGGCCGGCGCGCATCGCCGCCACCAGCTGCTGCTCCTCAGCCGGGGATTCGAGCCAGGCACCGTCGTCCTTCGTGAAGAGCGTGAACTCTCGCCCGTCGACGTCGACCGTGACGGTCGAGCCTTCCGCGAAGGGATAGCCGACGAGCACGCTCGCCTCCCGCTCCACGTTCTGCGCCGGGCGGTGCGACACGAAGAAGAACACGTCGCCGTGGTTGCGGTTGGTGGGCGCGAGCGTCTGCGGCCGGGAGAGGATGTAGCACACCACCTGCCCGTCCGATTCGTAGCGGTAGGCCTCCCAGGCGTTGAACTGCTGGAGGAGCTGGGGAGCCCCCTGCGCTGCGGCGGAAAAGGGCAACAGGAGGATGATCAGGGCTGCGAGAAATCGCATGGCATTGTCCTTGGTCCGTCGAGGCACGCTTCCATTTCAGGTGTGGCGCGCCGGGGTCAAGTCCCGATGGATTACTGCCCGGCCATGAACAGGAGGTTCTTGACCGTGGGCGCGGCGCCACAGGCGGACCATGGAAGCGCCACATGATGAAGGGCTGCTGAACGCGGCGCGCGACGGCGAGGCCCGCGCGGGGAAGGAGGGACGGGGAGGGGAGCGCGCCGGACGCTCCGGGCGCGACGCGTCGACGGCCGGCGGCGTCGCCGGCGGACTGGCCCGGCGGACTGGCCCGGCGAACTGGCAAGGTCTCGTCCCACTTCGCGACGTCCGTCATGACGTCCTCCGTCCATCCGGGGATCGGATTAGGACGCGGGGCTTGCGCAGGGCTGGGGCTCAGGCGACTGCGCGGGCACGTCCGTCGGGCACGGGCGAGGCGAGCCAGCGCTCCCGCACCACCGCGGCGAGCTCGCGCGCCAGCGCCGCCTTCTTGCCCTCCCTGACGTAGAGGGCGACCTCGATCACCGGCAGATCGGGAAGCGTGCCGGCGTGGTCGATCCGCTCGAGGAGCGGCGGGAGCATGTCCTCGATCCCGGCATGAACCGCGAAGTCCGCCGCGACGCTCGCCTCGACCGTGCGGATCGACATGGAGGTGACCGCCATCGTCCAGGCGATCGCGGCCTCGTCGAGCGCCTTCTGGACCCACGGGCGGAAGATGCAGCCGGTCTCGAAGGCGAGCGGCAGAGGGCGCTGCCGCCAGGCCTGCCCGCCGGGGGCGCCGATCCACACGAGAGGGCTCCTCTGGAGCACCTCGCCGTCAGCGTCCGCCCGCGTCTCCGTGGTGAGGATGACGTCCACCTCGCCCGCCGCAAACTCCTCCTTGAGGCGCCTCGTGTAAGACGACAGGAGCTGGACGCGCACCCTCGGATAGGCGCGGGCGAAATGGCGCAGCACCTCCGGGATGTGCGGGTAGACGACGTCGTGCGGGACGCCGAGGACGAGCTCGCCCTCGAACGCCTCGCCGGTGAGCCGCGCCCAGGCCTCGTCGTTGAGGTCGAGGATGCGGCGCGCGTAGTCGAGCAGCTGCTCGCCCGGGGCCGTCGGCGTCATCCCCTTGCGCGCGCGCTCGAGCAGCGGATGGCCCACGAACTCCTCGAGCCGCTTCAGCTGCATCGACACGGCGGACTGCGTCAGGTTCAGCCGTTGTGCCGCCCGCGTCACGCCGCCGGTCTCGACGATGGCGACGAAGCTGCGCAGGGCGGCGATGTCGAACGCGCGTGGCACCATCAAGTCCCGTGATCGCAGGGATCATTACGTTTCGTTTCACTTATGGGGTCGGCGTGCGCAGATCAAGCGCGTCACGTCATCTGGAGGATGGTCATGGAAAGGGTCTTCGTCCCCTCGACGCCGCGCGCTGGCGCCTTGCCGGACCCCGCGGCGGGGCTTGCGCGGGTGCGCCTGTGGCTCGAGCTGTGGCGCGAGCGGCGCGCCCTGAGGGGGCTCGACGACAGGCTGGTGAGGGACATCGGTCTCGACGCGGCGGCTGTGGACCGGGAGGCGAGCCGCAGGCCGTGGGACGTGCCCCGGGCCCGCCTCGGCGGTCTTTGAGCGACGGCGCGCCCCGCCCGCCCGCCTGCGGGCCGCGCCGTGCGGTCCGTCAGCCCGAGAGAGCCTTGCGGGCGCGCTCGCGATGGCGCGGCGCGATGTGGGCGGCCACCAGGGTGATCGCGCCGAGGAGCACGGTCGCATCGTCGGTGAAGCCGACGCCCGGCAGGAAGTCCGGGATCGCGTCGACGGGCGTCACGAAATAGGCGAGGGCGGCGAGGAGCGTCGCCCTCACCCGGAACGGGACCTCGGGGTCGATGGCGCAGTAGTAGGACGCGACGAGGTCCTCGCCGAAGGGGATCTGCCGCACAGCCCTGCGGAAGGTCGGCCAGAAGCCGCGGCGAACGCGCGCCTCGTCCTCCGCGTCCACGGCCTCGGGACCGGCCGTCTCGGGACCCAGGATCTCCCCGTCAAGGGGGATGCGGTTCATCGCGCCGCCCCGTCGACGATCCGCGCAAGGGCGATGTCCTTCTGCGTGAGGCCGCCCGAATCGTGGGTGGTGAGGCGGATCGAGACGCGGTTGTAGACGTTGGACCACTCGGGGTGGTGGTCCATCTTCTCGGCGTTGAGGGCGACGCGCGTCATGAAGGCGAACGCCTCCGTGAAGGTGCCGAACTTCAGATCGCGCGAGATGGCCTTGCCGTCGTCGGACAGCGTCCAGCCCGTGAGGGCCGAGACCACCTCGCGCGCAGCGTCCATCGTCATCGCTTCGGCCATGGAAGACTCCCCTGTCGGTCGACGGTTGAGATAGGCGATCCGGCGGCCGTTTCTATTCGGCCACCGTCACCTTGCGGCCCGTGAAGGCATAGCCCGTGCTCGATGTGGCCGCAGCCGGGTCGAGCGGGTCGTCACCGACGGGAAAGAAGCTCACCCGCGTGTCGCCTGCGAGCATGTCCGCCACCGGCTCGAACCGGCCCGCGATGTCGATGCGCACCACCTGCTGGTCCGGCTCCGCCTCCGTCGGAAAGGTGAAGTCGATCAGGACGGCGCGAAAGCCCACAGCACCGTCGTCGCCCGTCCCGTCGCAGACCCAGGCGCCGGACGCGTCGCTGAAGGGCTGGAAGTCCTCGCCGCCGGACTGGGCCGTGTCGGTCATGAGGGCGATCCCGTCGGACGACAGCGTCACAAGGCTGCGGCCGACCTCGCCAGGATCTGCGGTGGGATCGTCCGACTTCAGCGTCAGGAAGGTGCCGACGAGGGGGGCGCAGGCGGCCGGCATCGGCATCGTCTGGGCCGCCGCCGGCGCCGCGATGGCGAGCGAGAGCGCCGCCGCGGCGAGGGGGGACATCTTCATCATCGCGTCACCTTTCGGCCGGTGCCAACTGCGGGGACGGGTGGCAGTCATTCCGCTGCGGCACGTCCGCCGCCGAAGCGGCGCGCCACGTAGTCCTCCACGATCTCCTTGAACTCGCCGGCGATGTTCGCGCCACGCAGGGTCATCGCCTTCTCACCGTCGATGAAGACCGGGGCGGAGGGTTGCTCGCCGGTGCCGGGGAGCGAGATTCCGATGTCGGCGTGCTTGCTCTCGCCCGGACCGTTCACGATGCAGCCCATGACGGCGACCTTCATCCGCTCGACGCCGGGATACTGCTCCTTCCAGACCGGCATCTTCTGGCCGATGTAGCCCTGGATCTCCTGCGCGAGCTCCTGGAAGACCGTGGACGTCGTGCGCCCGCAGCCGGGGCAGGCGGAGACCACAGGCAGGAAGGCGCGGAAGCCCATGGTCTGGAGGAGCTCCTGCGCCACCTTCACCTCGAGCGTCCTGTCGCCGCCGGGCTCGGGCGTGAGGGAGATGCGGATCGTGTCGCCGATGCCCTCCTGCAGGAGGATGCCGAGGGCGGCCGACGAGGCGACGATCCCCTTCGACCCCATCCCCGCCTCGGTGAGGCCGAGGTGGAGCGCATAGTCGCAGCGCCGCGCGAGGTCGCGATAGACGGCGATGAGCTCCTGGACGTCCGACACCTTCGCCGAGATCAGGATCCTGTTGGACGGCAGGCCGAGCTCCTCCGCCCGCTTGGCGGAGGCGATGCCGGACTGCACCATCGCCTCGCGCAGGACGCCGGCGGCCGTCATCGGCGAGGACGACTTCGCGTTCTCGTCCATCAGATGGGTCAGAAGGTCCTGGTCGAGCGAGCCCCAGTTGACGCCGATCCTCACCGGCTTGTCGTATTTCAGCGCCATCTCGATGATCGCGCCGAACTGTGCGTCCCGCTTCTCCTTGAAGCCGACGTTGCCCGGGTTGATGCGATACTTCGCGAGCGCCTCAGCACAAGCCGGGTGATCGGCGAGGAGCTTGTGGCCGATGTAGTGGAAGTCGCCCACGAGCGGCACGAAGCAGCCGCGGGCGGCGAGGCGGTCGCGGATGTGCGGGACTGCGGCGGCGGACTCGTTCCGGTCGACGGTGATGCGCACTACCTCCGACCCGGCGGCGGCGAGGGCGGCCACCTGGTCGACGGTCGCCTCGATGTCGGCGGTGTCCGTGTTGGTCATGGACTGGACCATGATCGGCGCGTCGCCGCCGACGATCACGCCGCCGACGTCCACAGGGATCGACCGGCGCCTCGGAAGCGGGCCGCTGGCGATGCGCTCGTGCGCGCTCGTGGCCGCAGCTCGTGCGGGCAAAGTGGCGTCCATCATGGCGTCGTGCGTCCTCCTCGCGAGCTGCCGCCGCGCGCAGGATATCGACGCGAGGCGCTGCCGGGTCAACAACCGTGTGCCTTAGCCTCCCCCTCACCGCCTGCGACCCGGTGACGGCGGGCAGCCATTCCCGCGCGAGACCGGCGCCTTGCGCATCGGGGTTTCCCGGCACGTCCTCGCCGCTCGGGCGAGGACCGTCGCGGCTCGCGTCTCGTTCTCCCTCGTCGTTCCTCGGAGGGACGATCACGGCGCCGACCCTCCGCCCCCATCCCTTCACGACAGGAGGCCCCCATCCCTTCACGACAGGAGGAATGCCGAGGGCGTCGGCGCGATCCGGTGCTGGCCTCCCGCCTTCAAGGCGGCTAGGAGATGCGGCGGCGCCCCGGTCCCGCGCGCGCGGCGGCCCGAAGGCGCCAACTTCCTGCACGATCGCTGGGCGCAATTGGGGACCGACGCAATGCTCAAGGGCAAGTCCGCCGTCATCACCGGCTCCACCTCAGGCATCGGCCTCGGCTACGCGAAGGCGCTCGCCGCGGAAGGGGTGAACGTCGTCATCAACGGCTTCGGCGACGCCGCCGCCATCGAGGCGGAACGCGCCGCCCTCGAGGCCGCGGGCGTCAAGGCGCTCCACCACCCCGCGGACATGACGAAGCCCGCCGAGATCGCCGACATGATCGCATTCGCGGCGGCAGAGCTCGGCGGCGTCGACATCCTCGTCAACAACGCCGGCATCCAGCACGTCTCCGGGATCGCCGACTTCCCGGACGAGAAGTGGGACGCGATCATCGCGATCAACCTCAGCTCGGCGTTCCACACCATCAAGCACGCCCTGCCGCTGATGCGCCGGGCGGGATGGGGGCGGATCATCAATACCGCGTCCGCCCACGCCCTCACGGCCTCGCCCAACAAGTCCGCCTACGTCGCCGCCAAGCACGGCATCGCCGGCCTCACGAAGACCGTCGCGCTCGAGGTCGCGCAGGAGAACATCACCGTCAACGCCATCTGCCCGGCCTACGTGTGGACGCCGCTCGTGGAGAAGCAGATCCCCGACACGGCCCGCACCCGCGGCATCACCGAGGAGGAGGTGAAGCGGGACGTCCTCCTCGCCGCGCAGCCGACCAGGCAGTTCGTCACCATCGAGCAGGTGGCCGCCTTCGCGGTCTTCCTGTGCCGGGACGAGGCGGCGTCCATCACGGGCGCGATCCTGCCGATCGACGGCGGCTGGACGGCCCAGTAATGATCCCGCGTTCCGCTTGACGGGGAGCGTTCCGGTCCACCCGCGCGGGCGGCTGCGCCTCGCGCTCTTCGTGCTCGCCGCGCTCGCCGTCGCGGCGCCTCTCATCGCGGGCTTCCTCGGCGCCCTTCATCCCGCGCTCGACAGCTTCGCCCACTTCCGCGCCCATCTCGCCGTCGCGGCAGGCCTCCTCGCCGTCTCGGGGCTCCTCGCCGTCGGCCGGCGCGGACGGGGCGTCGCCCTCGCCCTCATCGTCCCGGCGGTGGCGGCGGGGTGGACGGTGGCGCCCTTTCTCGTCTCCGGCGCGGGGGTCGAGGGCCTCGGCGGGCGGATCGCCTGCGCGGCGAACGGCGCGGTCTGTCCCGCAGGCGCCGACCGGGCGGAGGCCGGGGGCGCGGCGGACGGGCGCACGCTCACCCTTCTCCAGATGAACCTCCTGCGGCCCGCCGACCCTTCGGCCGCCATCGCGGCGATCGTGCGCCACGCGCCGGACCTCGTGACGCTCCAGGAGATGCAGGAAGGCTTCCCGGAGGCCCTCGCCGCGGCCGGCGGGGACTATCCCCACGTCGCCGTCTGCCCGCCGCACGACCAGAGGATCGCGATCCTGTCCCGGCGCCCCTTCGTGCCGGACGAGGGCGCCTGCGTCGGCGAGCACGGCTTCCTCTCGCGCACCGTCGCGGTGAGCGGGCGGCACGTCGCCGTCGTCTCGCAGCACCTTCGGTGGCCCTGGCCCTTCTCCCAGTGGTATCATCTCGACGGCCTCGCGGACGACCTTTCGGCCCTCGCGGCGCCCGTCGTCGTCGGCGGCGACTTCAATGCCGTGCCGTGGAGCGCCGCAGTCGCCACGTTCGCCCGCCTCTCGGGCACGATGCCGGTCGCGGGCATCGGCGCCACGTGGCTTCACCCGACCTTTCCCGACGGCTGGCGGCCCCTCGTCGGCCTTCCCATCGACCATGTCCTCGTCTCGCCGGCCGTCGGGATCGTCTCCGTCACACGCCTTCCGGCGACGGCGTCGGACCACCTCCCGGTCCTCGTCCGCCTCCGCCCCTGACGCTGGCGCGCCGCTCCGGCCCTGGTATCGCGGGAACTTCGCTTGCCGGTGGCCTGTTGCAGTGCAACATGGTGAGCATCGATGAGGGGCGTCCGGCATGGCTGCGAAGCGGATCAATCTCGCCCTTCAGGGCGGCGGGGCGCACGGCGCCTTCACCTGGGGCGTCCTCTCCGCGCTCCTCGAGCGGGACGACGTCTCCATCGACGGCGTGACGGGCACATCCGCCGGGGCGTTGAACGCCGCCGTCATGCTGACGGGCTACATGAACGGCGGGAACGCGGCCGCCGTCGCGGCGCTCGATGCGTTCTGGCGCGACGTGGCGGAGGCGGCGCGCTTCAGCCCCTTCCAGCGCACGCTCCTCGACCGCGCCATCGGCAACTGGAGCCTCGACGCCTCGCCCGCCTATCTCGCCTACGACCTTGCCTCCCGCCTCGTGTCGCCGACCTTCTCGAACCCGCTCGACATCAACCCGCTGCGCTCCATCGTCGCCCGGCATGTCGATCCGGAGGCGCTGAAGCGCTGCCGCGACCTCAGGCTCTTCGTGGCGGCGACCAACGTGCGCACCGGCAAGGCGCGCATCTTTCCGACGGCGGAGGTGACTGTCGATTCCCTCCTCGCGTCCGCCTGCGTGCCCCAGCTCTTCGCGCCCGTCCTCATCGAAGGCGAGCCCTACTGGGACGGCGGGTTCATGGGAAATCCGCCCCTCTACCCGCTGTTCGACGAGACGACGACGGCGGACACGCTGATCGTCCAGATCAACCCGGTCCGCCGCGAGGAGACGCCGCTCACGGCGCGCGAGATCGTCAACCGCGCCAACGAGATCACCTTCAACGCATCGCTCCTGAAGGAGCTTCGCGCAGTGCGCTTCGTCACCCGCCTCGTCGAGGAGGGGCGGCTCGACCCGGACCGCTACAGGCGCGTGCGCGTCCATCGCATCGCGAGCGACGAGCTCGTCGCCCTCTCCGCCTCCTCCAAGCTCAACGCCGAGTGGCAGTTCCTGCGCCACGTCCGCGACATCGGCCGCCGTGCCGCCGAGGACTGGCTCGACGCTCACCTCGCCGACGTCGGCGAGCGCGACACCATCGACCTCGACAGCGAACTCGCGTGACGCTGGGCGGTGCGAACCTTGCACCCTTGCGTTTCGGGCGGTTCCGCCTGGCCGGTCCGCGCTCTATGGTGAGGCATGGAGACAATCTGTCATGAATGACGACCCGGCGTCGGCCTTCCTCGTCGTGATCGCCTTCCTCGCCGCGGCCGTCCTGTTCGTGCCGGCGTTCAAGCGGGCCGGGCTCGGCTCGGTGCTCGGCTACCTGTTCGGCGGCGTCCTCCTCGGCCCGTCGGTCCTCGGCATCACCGAGGAGCCGGAGGAGATCATGCGCTTCGCCGAGCTCGGCGTCGTCTTTCTCCTCTTCCTCATCGGCCTCGGCCTCAACCCGCAGAAGCTCTGGTCCATGCGGCGGGACATCTTCGGCCTCGGCGTGTTGCAGACGCTCGCCTGCGGGGCGCTGATGACGCTGTTCCCGCTCCTCCTCCTCGGCCTCTCCTGGCAGGCGTCGGTGATCGCGGGCTTCGGCCTCGCCCTCGCGTCCACCGCGCTCATCATGCAGATCATCGAGGAGCGCGGGGCGCTGCACCTGCCCTACGGGCAGAAGACGTTCGCCGTCTCGCTCCTGCAGGACATGTCCATCGTCCCGCTCCTCCTCCTCGTGACGCTGCTGACGCCGGGCCAGGAGATCGGGGCCACGGCCGCGGGGCTCGCCGTCGTCAAGGGTGTCCTCGCCATCGGCGCCCTCGTCCTCGTCGGCCACTATCTCCTGTCGCCGCTGTTCCGCATCCTCGCGCGGACCGGCGGGCGGGAGGTGATGTCCGCCGCGGCCCTCCTCGTGGTGCTGGCCGCCGGCACGGCCATGACGGAGGCCGGCCTCTCCATGGCGATGGGCGCCTTCCTCGCCGGCGTCCTCCTCGCGGAGAGCAACTATCGCCACGAGCTGGAAGCGCAGATCGAGCCGTTCCGCGGCCTCCTCCTCGGCCTCTTCTTCATCTCCGTCGGCATGACCATCGACCTCGAGCTCGTCGCGCGCGAGTGGGTCGTGGTGCTCGGCGCCGTCGCCTTCGTGGTGGTCGGCAAGGGGATCCTCACCTACGCCCTCGTGCGCGCCTCCGGCGGGGACCACAGGGCCGGCATCAAGTCGGCGATCCTCCTGTCGCAGGGCGGCGAGTTCGGCTTCGTCCTGTTCACCGCGGCCGCCGGGGTCGGGCTGATGACGGGGGAGGACACGAGCATCCTCGTCGCCATCGTCATCCTCTCCATGGTGACGACGCCGATCCTCATCCGCGCCCTCCCGCCGCTCCTCGTGCGCCGACAGGCAGGCCCCGCGGTGCCGGAGGAGGACTTCTCCGACGCCGACGGGGACGTTCTCGTCATCGGCTTCGGTCGCTTCGGGCAATTTGTCGCGCAGATGCTGCTGGCCGCGGGCTTCCGGCCGACGGTCATCGACAGCGATCCCGACCGCGTGACGGAGGCGCGCCGCTTCGGCAGCCGCGTCTACTACGGCGACGGCACCCGGCTCGACGTCCTGCGCGCCGCCGGCGCCGAGCGGTGCCGGCTCATCGCCGTGTGCACCTCACCGGCGGAGAACACGACGACCATCGTCGACCTCGTGAAGGACCAGTTCCCCCACGCGAGGCTGTTCGCGCGCGCCTTCGACAGGCGCCACGCGCTGACGCTGTTCGACCACCAGGTGGACTACCAGCGCCGCGAGACGTTCGACGGCGCGATCCGCTTCGGGCGGGACGCCCTGGTGGCGCTCGGGATGGAGGAGACGGCCGCGAAGGAGACGGAGATCGAGGTGCGCCGGCGCGACCGCGAGCGCCTCGAGTACCAGCGGATCGAGGGCCTCGTCGAAGGCCACCGCAAGTGGCGCGAGGTCATCCCCCGCCCCTACACCGAGAGCGACGACGACGCGGACGGGGCGCGCAAGGAGGCTGCAGAGTAGGCGGCGCGCTCGTCAGCGCGCCGCACTTGCGGCCCGGGGGAGGGGCCGGCGGTGCCGCGTGGCGGCGCCGCCGCCGCCGTCAGGACTCGCGCCAGGCGCGGCGGATCTGCTCGGCGAGCGGGCGCATCAGGTAGGACACGACTGTCTGCCCGCCCGTGGAGATGAAGATCTCCGCCGGCATTCCCGGCATCAGCACGGCGTCCGCCGGCAGGCGGTCGATCTGTCCCTCGTCCAGCGTCACCCGCGCCACATAGAACGTGGTGCCCGACGCCTCGTCGCGGCTCGCCTCGGCCGAGACGAACGTGACGGTGCCGTGGACCTGCGGCGTCGTGCTCTGCCTGAAGGCGGAGAGGACGACGACAGCGCTCTGACCGACCTTCACCTCGTCGATGTCGATGGGGGACACGCGCGCCTCCACCACGAGGGCGTCCGTCTCCGGGACGATCTGCATGATGGTCTCGGCCGGCTGGATCACGCCGCCCACCGTGTGGACCGCAAGCTCGAACACGCGGCCCGTGGAGGGCGAGCGGATGTCCATCCTCTGGAGCTGGAAGTCCGCGGCGATGCGGCGCTCCTTGAGGTTCGCGATCTCGGGCTTGATCTCCGTGATCTCGGCGAACGTCTTCTCGCGCTGGTCGATGGTGATCTGGAGCACCTCGAGCTGCGTCTCGTTGATCCGCCCCTTCGCCATGGCGATCTGGGAGGCGAGCTCGCCGGCCTCGCCCACGAGGCGGAGGCGGTTGCGCCTCAGGTTCACGATCTTGTCGCGCGTGGTGCGGCCGCGGTCGAAGAGGTCCTGCAGGATGGCGAGCTCGTCGTCGATGAGGGCGATCTCGCCCTCCTTGGCGGTCTTCTGGCTCTCGAGGCCGTCGATCTGCCGGGTGAGCTGGTCGATGCGCTCGTTCAGCCTGTCCACCTGACCGCGCACGGTCTCCTTGCGCGCCTCGAAGACGCTCCGCTCGGACGCGACCGCCTCCTTCACGAGCGGCTCGTCCTGCCGGCTCGCGAGCTCGAGGGGCATCTCGATGGCGTCGGCGTCGAAGCGCTCCGCCTCGAGGCGGGCGAGGCGGGCCTCGAGGGCGATGATCTGCCCGTCGAGAAGGGCGCGGTTGGCGGCGACCAGCGTCTCGTCGAGGCGGATGAGGAGGTCGCCCGCCTCCACGCGGTCGCCGTCGGCGACCTTGATGGCGCCGACGATGCCCCCGTCGGGATGCTGCACCGACTTCACGTTGGAGGCGACCACGACTGTGCCGCTCGCGATCACCGCCGAGGCGAGCTGCGCCGTCGCCGCCCACCCTCCGAGGCCGAAGACGAGGAGGACGCACGTCGCCAGGCCGATCGCGACGTAGCGGCGGATGGAGCTCGAGAAGCGCACCTTCTCTCGCGTCTTGACCGGAAGTGTCATCTGTGTCGCCTCGTCGTCACTCTCGGGTGTGTCCCGTCGCTGCCGACGGCTTCCTCGGTGAGGGGCACGTCAGGCCTGGCCCGGCTGGGCTGGCTGGGCGGGCTGGAGCTGGGGCGTCGGACGCACGTTCTCCACCTTTTCGCGGCGCATCACCTTCTTCAGCACCTCGTCACGGTCGCCGAAGTCGGCGAGGCGGCCATTCTCGATCAGCGCGAGCTTGTCCGTCGCCGACAGGGCGGAGGGGCGGTGCGCCACGACGATCACGATGGCGCCGCGCTGCTTCGTCAGCGTGATCGCGCGGTTGAGCGCGGAGTCGCCGTAGCCGTCGAGGTTGGAATTCGGCTCGTCGAGCACGACGAGGAAGGGGTCGCCGTAGAGCGCGCGGGCGAGGGCGACGCGCTGGCGCTGGCCGGCCGACAGCATCGCGCCCTGGTCGCCGATCATCGTGGAATAGCCGTCCTTGAAGGTGAGGATGAGGTCGTGGCAGCCGGCGATCCTGGCGGCGGCGATCACCTTCTCGTCCGTGGCGTCCGGCGAGAAGCGGGCGATGTTCTGGGCGATCGTGCCCTCGAACAGCTCCACGTCCTGCGGCAGGTAGCCGAGATTGCGCCCGAGCTGCTCCGGCTTCCACTGGGCGAGCGGCGCGCCGTCGAGGGTGACGGCGCCGCGCACCGCGGGCCACACGCCGACGATGGCGCGGGCGAGTGTGGACTTGCCCGATCCCGACGGGCCGATGATGCCGATGGCCGTCCCCGCCTTCGCGGTGAATCGGACGTCGAGGAGGGTCGGCGTGCGCGAGCCGGGCGGCACCACGGTGATCGTGTCGATCACGAGTTCGCGATGGGGCGCGGGAAGGTCGATCTGCTCGACCTCGGGCGGCGTGTCGAACAGCTTCGACAGTCGGCGGTAGGCGCCCTGGGCCGCCAGCATCTGCCGCCAGTTCTGAACCGCCATCTCCACCGGCTGGAGGCCGCGCGCCATGATGATCGCCGCCGCGATCATCGCGCCCGGCGAGATGATCTCGTAGATGGCGAGATAGGCGCCGAGGCCGAGCACGGCCGACTGGAGGAACAGGCGCAACACCTTCGAGGACACCGACGACAGGCCGACGACGTCCGCCGCCCTGGCGTTGGCGGCGAGGAACTTCTCGTTGACACCGTCCCACACGGTTCCGACGGCGTTCAGCATCCCCATCCCGTGCAGCACCTCGGCGTTGCGCCGGCCGGACGAGACGATGGCGTTGCGCTGGCCGGCGAGCTCGGCGCTCGTCCTCATCGCGGGGCGCGCGATCCTGTCGGTCACGAGCGCGACGAGGAAGAGGACGATCGCCCCCGCCACGCCGAGCCATCCGAGCCAGGGGTGGATGAGAAAGACGATGGCGATGTAGATCGGCAGCCACGGCATGTCGAAGAGCGCCGTGATCCCGGGCGAGGAGAAGAACTGGCGCAGCTGGTCCACGTCGCGCACCGGCTCGCTCTTGGCGGCCATGGGACCGGCCTTCACGGGCGCGCTCACCTGCGCGAGGAAGGCCGAGCGGCCCACCTCCTCGTCGAAGCGGTGGCCGATGCGGGTCAGGACGCGGTACCGCACGAGGTCCACGATGCCCATGAAGATGTAGAGGCCGATCACGAGGAGGGCGAGCGCCACGAGCGTCGGGACGCTCCGGCTCGTCAGCACGCGGTCGTAGATCTGCAGCATGAACAGCGGGCCGGTCAGCATCAGAATGTTGACGACGCAGCTGAAGAGGCCGACGGCCCAGAAGGTGCGGCGAGTCGCCGCGATCGCGTTCGCAAGAATGTTCGGGTTCATCGACCTCGACCCGGTTCCGATGTCATCGCTCGAAAGGCTCGTCCGGCGGCGGCGTCACCGTACTATCGCGCCGTCCGCAATGCCAGAGCTTGCGTTGTCCTGAGGCTGTAACCGCGCCTGCGGGCGTAGCGACCCGCACGGCGCACGCTCCTCGTGGGAGCCCCCTCCTCCGTCTGGCGGTCCCTATCCGAAAGGTCAGGAAATTCCCTCCGCGGAACCGACCAAAAACCGACCAAAAGTGGAATAACCGAATTGTCATGAGCCATTGCTACTAGTAAGGGAATATACGAAAGGCTAGGCGCCTTCGTTGGGGCTGAGACGTGATTTTGAAGAGGCGAGCGGTGCCGGCCGGGTGTCCAAGGAGTCCGGATGGCACGATCGTAGCACGGATGATGGCCGGACTGCCGGAGGGCGACGAATGAGGCCGATGACACCCGACACCCGCCTTCTGTCCATGGCGATGCACGCAGGCGAATTTGTGGCAGTCGCGCTCGCCTTCGCGAGGATGCCCTGGCCCGTGTCGGCGACCGGGATCGATCTCCTCGACCCCGGCCTTCGCCTGTGCCTCGAGGAGGCGGGCGAGGCCGCCGAGGGGACGAGCGCGCCGGTGATCCACGCCCTCGGCCACCTGGGGCAGGGCTGGTACGCCTTCTGCGACGCCCGCTCCGCCGAGCGGCCCATCCTCCTCGTGCGCACGGCCAGCGGGCCGCCGCGTCCCGACAGGGCCTGGCTCGTCGCGGAAACCTTCTTCGACGCGATCGCCGAACGCGCCGCGGCGGCCCGCGCGCGCGCCAGCGTGCGACGCCTCGAGGCGATGCTGGAAGGCATCGAGCAGATGGCGCAGATCGGGATCTGGCAGGCGAACCTTGCCACCGGCGAGGTCTCCTTGTCGGACGAGGCCTCCCGCATCCACGGCGTGGCGCCCGGCGGCCCCGCGCCGACCCTCGAGGAGTGCATCGCCTTCTATCCGGAGGAGGTGCGCGGCCTCGTCCGCAAGAGCATCGACCAGGCGGTGGCCGAGCGATCGAGCTTCAGCTTCGTCCTCCCGTTCCGCCGCGCCGACAACGAGCTGAGGACGGTGCGCTGCGTCGGCGAGGCCTTTCACGACAAGGGCCTCGACGACATGATGTGCGGCATCCTCCAGGATGTGACCGAGGAGCGGGAGGCGCAGCTTCGCCTGTGGTGGAGCGCGCACCACGACACCCTGACCGGCCTTCCGAACAGGACCCTCTGGCAGGACAGGCTCGACCAGGCGCTCGCCGTCGCGCGCTCCGAGAGCACGTCCGTCGGCCTGATCCTCGCCGACCTCGACAACTTCAAGACAATCAACGACATCTTCGGCCACGAGGCCGGCGACGAGGTGCTGAAGAGCGTCGCCGAGCGCCTCGCCGCCCACACGCGGCAGGGCGACACGCTCGCCCGCCTCGGCGGCGACGAGTTCGCCATCATCGTCTGCGACCTCAGGACGGCGGAGGATCTCGACCGCCCGCTGCGCCGCCTCCTCGAGGCCGCGGAGCTGGACGTCACCTACCGCGGCAGTCACATCCCGGTGAAGCTCTCCATGGGCGCCGCCGTCTTCCCGCGCGACGCGTCGAACGAGCGCGAGCTCTACCGCAACGCCGATCTCGCCCTGTTCCGCTCGAAGGCCGAGCCGGACTGCCGCGGCACCCTCTACAGCCCGCGCTACGGCGAGGAGCAGGAAGGCCACGAGACCCGGGCCAACAAGATCCGCTCGGCCATCTACGAGCAGTCCCTCGTGCCCTGCTACCAGCCCGTCGTGCGGCTCGATGACGGGACCATCGGCCAGTTCGAGGTGCTCGCGCGCTGGCAGGACGGCGAGCGCCTCCTCGAGGTGAGTGCCTTCCCCTCGGCCTTCGAGGACCCCGAGCTCGCCCCCCTCCTCGGCATCGGCCTCGTGAACCGGATCGGCGAGGACTGGCAGGCGTTGCGGAAGGCGACCGGGCGCGTTCATCCCCTCGGCATCAACGCATCGCCCCGCCAGCTCCAGAACCTGCCGTTCCTGGAAGCGCTGCACCGCCTCCTCGACGAGCGGGTCGTGTGCGCCGAGGACCTCGTCCTCGAGGTGAAGCAGGACCCCCTGCCGACCCAGGCCGGCCCCGCGCGCCAGTCCGTCCTCCGCCTCGTCGAGCGCGGTGTGAAGATCTCGTTCGACAGCCTCGTCGTCGGCTTCGCGGCCGTCGTGGAGAAGAGCCCTCTGTCGATCGCGCAGGTGAAGGTCCGGCGCCGCGTCGTCGGCGAGACGGTCGCCGGCAATCCCGCCGAGCCCGTGGTCGCCGGGATGATGGAGACCTGCCGGCGCCACGGGATCGAGCTCGTCGCCTGCGAGATCGAGAGCGACGGCGACCTCGCCGAGGCGCGCGCCTCGGGCTTCCGCTACGGTCAGGGATTCTTCCTGCGCGAGCCACTTCCCATCGATGCGGTCCTCGCGGACCTGTCGGCAGGCCCCGGCTACAGCCTCTCAGCCTCCTGACGCAGGGCCGGCACGAGGCCTTCCCGGCGCCGACCGGGAAGGCTGCCCGACCGGAAAGGTTGCCCCACCGGGAAGGCTGTCTCAGGAGCGGCCGAAGCGGCCCGACAGCGCGTCGACGTCGGCGATGAGGGAGGCCGTGCGGCGGGCGAGCATCGTGCGAAGGCGCTCCGCAGCGTCCGGATATTCCTCGAGAATCCTCAGCATCTGGCTCCGCGGCATGACGAGGAGCTCGCACGTGGCCTGCGCGACGGCCGTCGCGCGGCGGCTCGTCGGCACCACCAGGGCGAGCTCGTCGACGAGGTGGCCGACGCTCGCCACCCACGATTCCGCCGACGCCGTCTCCGGAATGAGGCGCAGCTGCCCGCCGAGGACGAGAACGGCCCCTTCCGCGGGATCGCCCGCCTCGAACAGCGTCTGCCTCGGCTTCAGGTTGACGGCCTCGGACCCGAAGGCGAGCAGCTTCAGCCCGTCCTCGCTGAGGACCCGCAGGAACGGCGAATTGCGCATGACGGCCATGTGCCGGGCAAGACTCACCTCCCGTCACGCCCCCGCCCGGCCGCCGCGGCGGCAACCTTGCCGCTCACGGTTCCGGTGTCGCCCGCGGGACGAGCTTGTAGCCGCCGCCCTCGGTCACGAGGAGCTCGGCGGAGCCGGGGTTCTTCTCCATCTTCTGTCGCAATCTGTAGATGTGGGTCTCAAGGGTGTGCGTCGTCACGCCCGAGTTGTAGCCCCAGACCTCGTGGAGGAGAACATCCCTCGTGATCGGCCGCTCGCCCGCCCTGTAGAGAAACTTGAGGATGGCCGTCTCCTTCTCGGTCAGCCGCACGCGCCGGCCGTCCGGCTCGACCAGGAGCTTTGACGCCGGCTTGAAGGTGTAGGGGCCGATCACGAATGTGGCGTCCTCGCTCTGCTCGAACTGGCGCAGGTGGGCGCGGATGCGGGCGAGGAGGACCGCGAAGCGGAAGGGCTTCGACACGTAGTCGTTGGCGCCCGCCTCGAGACCGACGATGGTGTCGGCGTCGGTGGTATGGCCGGTCAGCATGATGATCGGCGCCTTGAAGCCGGAGGAGCGCATCAGGCGGACCGCCTCCCGCCCGTCGAGGTCGGGCAGGCCCACGTCGACGATGGCGAGGGAGACGTCGCCGCCCTTCGCCGCGGCGAGCCCCCTTGCCGCGGTGCCCGTGGCGATGGTGGCGAACTCCTCGTAGAGCCCGAGCTGATCGCACAGGGCCTCCCTGAGGTCGTCGTCGTCGTCGATGATCAGGATGGTCCGCTTGCTCACGTTCGCCCTCCTTGGCCCGCAGCACCCTCACGCGTAAGTGTGGTGGCGCAAGACGACGCACACGCGCCGTTTGTGATGCGGAGAGGAAAACTTCTGTTGAACGGGACGTGTCTGCAAGGTCCCTTCGTCGCGCAGCTGCGGGGAAAGGGGCGGGGCGGTGGGCGCTTCACGCGCCCTCCGGCGCTCCTTCGGCCCCATCCGCGGGCGTGGGGGCTCGCCATCCTCTCGTGCGAGGGGCGGGCGATGGTGGTCGCCATCGGCCGGTCGGGCATCGCGACGCTGAAGCGGGAGGGAGACGGTGCGAGCCCGCGCGCGCGGATCGTGCCGCTCGCGGCGCTCGCCCGCCGCGCGCGGCCGCTCGCCGTCCCCTGGCGCCTGACGCGGCCCGCCGACGGCTGGTGCGACGCGCCCGGCCACGGCCGCTACAACCGCGCCTGCCGCCTGCCGTTCCCCGCGAGCGCTGAGCGGATGATGCGCGATGACGGGCTCTACGACGTCGTCGTCGTCACCGACCACAACCAGCGCCCGCGGGTGCGGGGTAGGGGATCGGCGATCTTCGTCCACGTGGCGCGGCCGGGTCTCGCGCCGACCGAGGGCTGCGTCGCCTTCCCGGCGGCCGTCTGGCGGCGCGGTCAGGTGCCTCTCGGCCCCTACCTCGTCGGAGTCGACCCGAGGCCCGTGCGATGATCCCCTTCCGCAAGATGAACGGTCTCGGCAACGACTTCGTGGTGATCGACGCGCGTGGCGGTGCTGTCGCGCTGCCGCCCGAGCGGATCGTTGCGCTCGCGGACCGGCGGGACGGGATCGGCTTCGACCAGCTCGTGGTGATCGAGCCCTCCCGCCGGGCGGACGCCTTCATGAGGATCGCCAACGCCGACGGCAGCGCCGCCGAGGCGTGCGGGAACGCGACGCGCTGCGTGGCCGGCCTCCTCCTCGGCGAGAGCGGGGCCGGGCGCGCGCTCATCGACAGCGCCGGCGGCCTCCTCGAGGCGCGGCGGGACGGCGGGTGGATCGCCGTCGACATGGGCGTCCCCCGGTTCGCCGCGCAGGAGATCCCGGTCGCCGCGACGGTGGCCGATCCCCTCCGCCTCGTCTTCCCGGAGCCGGACCTCGCCGCCCTCGGTCCCGCGGCCTGCGTCGGCGTCGGGAACCCGCACGCCGTCTTCTTCGTCGCCGATGCGCACGCCGTGCCGCTCGCCGACGTCGGCCCCCGCCTCGAGCGGCACGCTCTGTTTCCGCGGCGCGCCAACATCTCGTTTGCCACAGTCGAGACGCCGGCGCGGGTGCGGGCGCGGGTGTGGGAGCGCGGCGTCGGCGCGACTCTCGCCTGCGGGACCGCTGCGTGCGCCGTCGCGGCGGCCGGCCACAGGCTCGGCCATCTCGGTGAGGACGTCGAGGTGGTGCTGCCCGGCGGGACCCTGCGCATCGGCCTTGCCGGAGGGCGCATCGTGATGGCCGGCCCATGGTCGCTCGACTGGACCGGCAGGATCACGGCGACGGGCTTCGAGCGCGACGGGACGGCTGCTGGCGGTCAGCGGGCCGTGGGGTCGTAGAGGCCGCGGCCTTCGGCGCGGGCGGTCTCGTGGAGGGCGGCCCACTCCTCCGGCGCGTTCTCCGACGGCGTCGCCCAGCCCTGCTCGACGAGCCAGCCCGCAAGGTCGGTCCCCGCGACGGCGCAGCGCACGAGCACGGCCTCGCCCTCCTCCGGCGGCGGCGCCTCCGGGTCGATATCGTGGCACTCGAGCGCGCGGCGGCGCACGAGGCGGCGGATCGCCGTGCGCGCACGGGCGCCGCAGGGCCACGCCCGGCCGTCCTGTCGCCGGCACGTCCGGCTTGCCGGCGGCGCGTCCACGTGGGCGAGCCGCAACGTTCTTGTCCGGGCGTCGATGATCGCGGCGTCGATGAAGATGACGAGGCGGTAGACGTCGGGATCGGGGCCGCGCGGCGGGATCGGCTCGGGCTCGGGAGCCGCCGAGGGGGCGCGCAGGAGCTGCCCCTGCGGCCGGATGCTGACGACGCCGTCCTCATCCACGAAGCGCACGCGCTGCTCGGGCTCGGGGACGAGCGCCTCCTCGGCCGCCGGGCCCGAGCGTGCGCCGGAGCTCCCATCCGGTGGCGCGACGCCGGTGCCGGCTTGAAGGGCGGCCCGGATCTCCTCCCGCGCCGGGAGCTCGGCGAGGGAGCGCCAGGCAAGGACACCCGTGATGGCGAAGCCGATGGCGACGACGCCGAGAACCACGGCGGCCGCGGTGCCCCGACCGGTCATTTTGGCGGGGGGAAGGCCGGCGGTCCGGCCCGTCCGGCTGCAGGGACCGCGGTGAGGTGGCGATGCGATCGGCGCTCTGGCCGCCGCATGCCGGACGGGAGGCGCCCGGCATGACCTCCGCCCGGGAGAGGGAGGTCCGCGTCGCGCGAACGGCGTGCGCCGTCGGGGGCGGCGACCGGCGAGGGAGGGGCCGCCGGGGCGGTGCGGCCACCGGGACGGGCGAGGCAGATCACCCGCGCCCTCCCGCCGTCCGGGAGGTTACGCGTTGGCGGCTGCGGCGCCGGGCCGCTTGTCCTGCCGCTCGGTGATGCGGGCGGCCTTGCCGGTCCTGCCGCGCAGGTAATAGAGCTTCGCGCGCCGCACCTTGCCCTTGCGCACAACGTCCACCGATTCGACAAGCGGCGAGTAGAGCGGGAAGACGCGCTCCACGCCCTCGCCGTAGGACAGCTTGCGCACGGTGAAGTTCTCGTTGAGGCCGGCGCCGGAGCGGGCGATGCACACGCCCTCGAACGCCTGGAGGCGGGTGCGGTTGCCCTCGGTCACACGCACGTTCACGCGGACGGTGTCGCCCGGCTGGAACGGAGGCAGGGTCCGCTTCTCCTCGATCGCGGCCATCTGCTCGCGGTTGAGCTCGTCGATGATGTTCATGTCGTCGGATCCCGTCACGCTGCCGGCGCAGCGCGCAACGTCGCGCGTCTGGTGAGTGAAGACAGAACCGGGTGAATAGTGTCTCCGGGCGGCTTTGTCGAGAGGCCGGAGCGCTCGCGCGAGGCGGTGGCGAGGCGGGTGCGGCTCCGGGCCGGCCGCCCGCGTCAGCCGCCGCACCACCGCGCGACGGCGTCCGCGATCCTGGCGCCGCCGATGGCGCTCGGCTCGATGGCGTTCGCGTAGTCGGCCGGATGGACGAAGAGGCGGCGAAGGTCGAGCACGGCCATCTCGCGGGCCAGCGCCTCCGACTGGATGACGTCGTTGAAGGCGCACAGGCCGCCCTCGGCGGGGGCCTGGAGCGCCGCCTGTTCCCCCGTGAAGGACGGATTGTAGATGGTCGCGACCATCACGGGATGGCCCGCGAGTCCGTCGAGGAGGGTCGCGTACACCGCGCGGAAACCCTCGCGGATCGCGCGGACGCGCGCGAGCGCCTCGCCGAAGGTCGCGGGCTCGGGGCTCGTGAGGAGGTCCATGTGGCCGAGCGCGTCGTTGCCGCCGCTCGACAGGAACACCCGCGCGCCGCCCGGAAGGCCACGGAGCCCGGCGAGGACGTCGGCCGTCCTGTGGCCGTCGACCGCGCGCATGTGGACCGTCCAGCCGGGAAGGCGTTCGCGGATCTGGGCCGGGACGTCGGGCTCGTCCGGCCCGACGTAGGCGCCGTTGTCGATGATGCTGTCGCCGAGGAGGACGAGGTCGGGCATCGCGTGTCTCCCTTGTCGGCGCGCCGTCAGGTGGCGGCGCGCAGAGCGGCGAGGACCGCCGCGGCGGACAGGACGGTCACCGTCGTTCCGAAGCGCAGCGCGAGGAGGGCGCACAGGGCGATGGCGAGCACCTCCCGCCAGGTCCCCGACAGGATCGCCGGCGCGAAGAGCGTCGTGAGCACCGCCGCCGGCACCGCCTCGAGGGCGACGTTCACCCACGGCGGGATCGTGCGGACGCGGTGGAGGAGAAGATAGCCGCCGACCCGCGTCAGGATCGTGACGGCCGCACACGCCAGCACCAGGGCGAGGAAGCCGTCGGTCATCGCTCGTGCTCCCCTGACGCGGGCTCGAACGTCTCCTCCCCGGCGGCGCGCTCGATGGAGACGCTCTCGCCGCCGCGTGCGAGGAGGACCGCCGCGAGGATCCCGGCTGCGGCGCCGGCCGTGATGTGCCACGGCGATCCCAGCATCGTGAGCCCCGCCGCCGGCGCGTGATAGACGAGGGCCGAGACGACGCCCGCGACGATCACCGTGACGCTCCAGTTGGGCCGCGCGCGAAAGCCGAGCACGAGCGTGAGGAAGTAGAGCGGCAGGAGCATGTCGAGGGCGAGCGCCTCGGGGTCCTCGACGAGGGCGCCGAAGAAGGCGCCGACGGCCGAGCTCGCGACCCACATGACGTAGAACGTGAGGCCCATGGCAAGATAGGTGAAGGGGTCGAAGCCGCGACCGTCCTCGAGGCGCTTCTCCACGTAGGCGAACACAGGGTCGATGAGGAGCGGGAGGAAGGCCGCGCGGGTGGAGCGCCTGAGGCGGCGGAAGACCGGCGTCAGCGCCGCCGAGTAGAGGACGTGGCGGAAGTTCACCGCGAACACCGACAGGACGATGGGCCAGGCGGGAACGCCCTGGCCGTAGAGGTCGATGGCGACGAACTGGCTCGCGCCGGCATAGACAATGGCGCTCATGAGGACGGCGTCGGCCTTGGTGAGGCCGCCGGCGACCGCGATGGCGCCGAAGAGAGCCCCGACGGGGGCGATGCCGGGGAACAGGGGCAGGCTCGCCACCACCCCCTCACGGAGGCTCTCGAGCTTGGAGCGGGGCTGGACGATCACTCCAGCGCCCTACACGCGCCGGGGGCGGGCGGCAAGTGGGATGGGCCGGCGCCGCCCGTCAGGTTCCCTCGCCCCAGCGGGTGGCGGCTGTGGCGAAGTCCGGGCGCTGCGGCCCGACGAGGCAGAAGCGGTGGCCCGTCGGCGCCTCCATCACGATCCAGCGCGGCAACGCGGCCACGCGGCGGGCGCCGAGAGCCTCGAGGCGACGCGCTTCCGCCTCGCAATCGTCGGTCTCGATGTCGAGGTGGACACGCGCATCGTGATCGACGGCCTGGAGGAGGACGCGCGGGTCGCCCTCGGGCGTCTTCAGGACGGCGTAGCGGCCGTCTTCGTCGAGCTTGCCGGTGACGCCGAGGGCCGCGGACCAGAAGGCGAGGGCCGGGGAGAGGTCCTCGGTTCGGCAGTCGACGACGATGCAGCCGATGCGGCTCCGGTGCGCCATGGTCAGCCGGGCGCCGCGTCCCGATGAAGGCGTTCGATCTCGGCGCGGGGCAGCGTTCGCTGGTGGGTTGCGATCCACCAGGTGTTGCCCGCCACGTCCACCACGCCGCCGGCCCGGTCGCCGTAGAACTGGTCCGACGGCTCCATCATGGCCGTCGCCCCCGCCGCCAGGGCCTTGACGAAGATCTCGTCGCAGTCGGGGACGTAGACGTGCAGGAAGGCCGTCCTGTTCTGGGACGGGTCGCGCGGGTCGCCGAACATGATCGTCGTGTCGGCGAGCTTCAGCACCGCGTGGGAGAGGGTTCCGTCGGCGCGCAGGAGAGGCGGGTCGAGGAGGTCCGCGCCGAAGACCGTTCGGGCGAACTCGATCACGTCGAGCGCCCTGTCGGTGATCACGAAGGGGCTGACCGTGGAGCATCCCGGCCAGACGTGGCGTTGGATCGGGGCCATGGCGATGGTCCTGCGTGGAGCGCCGACGCAAGAGCCATAGTGCGTCCGGGTTCGACGCGAAAGTCCGCCTCGCGCCGCACAGGCCCGGAAGGAGCGGTCCCGGCCCACCGCTTGCGCGGGAAGCGGCGAGCGTTGCCGATTTGCCACAGGTGCGCCCGTCCCCGGCACCCTCGCGCCAGGCCGTCGCAGGAACCCGCGGGCCGATGGACCATTCAGCCAACGTGGCGCGGGACGAGCCCGCTGCCAGAGGCGGACGGGCAGGCCGGCGCGCTCGCGCCGCCACCGGCGCCGAGAGGAGAGGACGATGGCGAACCCGAAGACCGAACCCACCTCCAACGCCGAGAAGGATCCGGCCGCCTGGACCACCGGCGACCAGCCCATGACGGGCGCCCAGGCCTCCTACCTCAAGACGCTGTGCGAGGAGGCAGGCGAGGACTTCGATCCTGACCTGACCAAGGCCGACGCCTCCCGCCGCATCGACGAGCTGCAGGAGAAGACCGGCCGCGGCACCTGACGGCCGGCCGATCCGCTGGCGGCGGCGCGCACCATGATCGTTCTCTTCCCCCTCGGCGTCCTCGTCCTCGCCGTCGTCGCTGCCGACTTCGTCCAGACGACACTCGGCGCGCAGCGCGCGGGCCGCGTGACGCGCGGCGTCACCGCGTTCCTCTGGCGCGCCGCAGTCGCGTTCCGGCGTGCCTGCGGACCCGCGATCCACCGCTACGTCGGCCCGGTGATCCTCGCGACCATGACCCTCACCTGGGGCGTGCTCCACTGGGTGGGGTGGACGCTCATCCACGTCTCGGTCGAAAGTGCCGTCGTCACGGCCGAGGGCGAGCCCGCGGGCTTCCTCGAAAGGCTCGCCTACGTCGGCGCCTCCATCTCGACCCTCGGCCAGTCCATGTCGCAGCCCGGCGGCCCCGTGTGGGACGTCCCGTCGACGCTCGCGGCGCTGAACGGGATGGTGGTGGTGACGCTCTCCGTCGCCTTCGTCATCAACGTCACGCAGGCCGTCACCAAGGCGCGGGAGTTCGCCGTCCTCGTCAACGCCCACGGGGGCGAGGCCTTCGAGGACCTGCGCATGAAGTTCACCGAGGTCGCTTCCCAGATCAACGCCTTCCCGATGGCGCTCTACTTCTCCCTTCCCGAGCCCGAGAGGAGGGCCGTGCCCGCGATCCGCGCCTTCGTGGAAGGCTCGCTCGTGAGCGACGCGCGGCTCGACGAGATGAGGCCGCTCATCGCGACCCTCCCGGGGGTGCGGGCCGAGCGCGGCATCGCCGAGGTGCTGGACGAGGTGGCGCGCTGGAGCATGCTCCATTCGCTGGATGCGCCGGCGCCGCCGGCGCCCCGGGAAAGGAGGAGGGAGCCCCCGCGCGCCGCCTGAGGGGCGCAGGGGCTCCCCCGGCCGTCACACCGCCTGGCGGCTGCGCCAGGTCTCCCAGGTGTCGAGGCCGCTCTCGAGGTGGGTCGGGAAGACCTCCATCTCGAGGAGCATGCCGCTCGCGGGGCCGGTCGCCCGCTCCTTCGCCTCGCGCACCGCGATCTCGAGCTCGCCGGGCTCGTAGTCGCCGCGGCCGATCAGGGTGAGGGCGACGAGCTCGGCCTGCTGGTCGACGTTGAGGCTGTCGATCATCCCGGCCGCCTCGATCCTCATGCCGTAGGGCGCCTCCTCGTCGGAGAGGCGTGCTGTGTCGCCCTCCTCGAAGCCGGTGCCCGGGTCGAGCTCGGCCTCCGTCACCGGATCGTCCGCGTCCGACTGAGGCATCTCGAAGAGGGCCGCCCGCGAGACCGCGACGATGCGGCGGACGACCTCGGGGTCGACGTTGAGCTCGAGGGGGCCGGAGCTGTCGCGCGCCGTCACTGCCCGCCCCCGTGCTCGCCGCCGCCCCGCGCCCTCGGATTGCCCTCGGCGCTGCGGGCGCCCTTCATGAGCTCGCGGCGGGCGCGCTCGTCCTTGTCGAGGAGCTTTGCGCTTTCGACCGGACCCTCGTCCGCCTCCTGCCTCGGGTCGGGGACGGCCTGGCGCTGGTTGTGGACGTTCGCCTGGTCGTCGCCCTGGAGCGCGTTGCGGCCCATGATGTCGCTCGAGAGGTCTGTCTCGCTCATGCGCTCGCGGGTCTCGGGCGCGCTCTGGTGCCCGTGCTTGGTCCCGATTCCGGGCTTTGCCATCGTGTTCACCTCCGTTTCGGGGGCAAATCCCGGCTGGGGCGGGTTGGTTGCATCGGGTGCGGCAGCGCCGGGTGTCGCACGGAAGTCGCACCTTGGGGTTGTCTTCGGGGTTCCGCCCGCGTTTGCGTTGTTCGAGGCGCGAGCATGTGGATAACTTCAGCCTCGAGTTGAGGAGCCCGGGAGCCGGAGGATGCGCCTGATCGTCTGGATCGTCGTCGCCGCGATCCTCGCGGGCTGTCAGACGAAGAAGTTCCCGATCCAGCTGAGGAGCGACCTCACGAAGGGCGAGCTCGCGCCGTTTGCCGTGACCGGCGACCGCTTCATCGCGGGGGAGGCGTTCCGGCGGCAGGTGGGCGGCGGGGTCGTCACGTGCGCTGGCGAGACGGTCTATCTCATCCCTGCCGTGAAGGTGACCGAGGAGGCCGTCAGGATCTGGCGCGCCGGGGACGACATCTACACGGAGAACCTCGAGTTCGTGAGCGTCAACGGCTCGGTGCGGTGGACGGAATGCGACAAGGACGGCACGTTCGCCTTCTTCGACCTGCCACCGGAGAAGTATTTCGTGATGACGCGGGTGCGCTGGGACACGAACAGGAAGAGCTACGGCGGCATGTTGTCCGAGCGGGTGGACCTGAAGCACGGCTCGGCAGAGCGCCTGATCCTCGATTCCGACGACACGTTCTACAACGCCAAGCCCTGGGAACTGACGCCGCACTTCACGCGCCGCCCGCCGTGCCCCTGCCCCGCGACTTGATTTTCGCACGGCGGGCGCGTAACTGACGGTCATGCGGCGCTGCCGCACCCCGTCCGCCAGCGCGTTGCGCCCGCGGACGCATTTTGCGTTGCTCCGCCGGCTGTGAGGCCGCGCCGTCCGGCCCGACGGATAACCACGGAAGTCCCCATGTTCGACAGCCTTTCCGAGCGCCTCTCGGGCATCTTCGACAAGCTGACCCGGCGCGGCGCCCTCTCCGCCGAGGACGTCGACACGGCGATGCGCGAGGTGCGCCGGGCGCTGCTGGAGGCGGACGTGGCGCTCCCGGTGGTGCGCCAGTTCGTGGAGCGGGTGAAGGAGAAGGCCGTCGGCGTCGAGGTGGTGAAGTCCGTCACCCCCGGCCAGATGGTCGTCAAGATCGTCCACGACGAGCTGGTCGCGACGCTGGGCGAGACGGCCGACCCCATCGACCTCAACGCCCCCGCGCCGCTCCCCATCATGATGGTCGGCCTCCAGGGCTCGGGCAAGACGACCACCTCCGCCAAGATCGCCCGCCGCCTTCAGGTGCGTGACAGGAAGCGCGTGCTGATGGCGTCCCTCGACGTGCGCCGTCCCGCCGCCATGGAGCAGCTGCGCGTCCTCGGCGAGGAGAACGGGATCGAGACTCTCAAGATCGTCCCCGGCCAGTCGCCGACGCAGATCGCCGAGCGCGCCATCACGGCCGCACGCCTCGGCGGTTACGACGTCGTCATCCTCGACACGGCGGGCCGCCTCGCCATCGACGAGCCGCTGATGCACGAGATGGCGGAGATCAAGCGGATCGCGAAGCCGCACGAGATCCTCCTCGTCGCCGACGCCCTCACCGGCCAGGACGCAGTCGCCACCGCCAAGGCGTTCGACGAGCGCATGGACCTCACGGGAATCGTGCTCACCCGCGTCGACGGCGACGGGCGCGGCGGTGCGGCCCTCTCCATGCGCGCCACCACCGGCAAGCCCATCAAGCTGATCGGCGTCGGCGAGAAGGCGGACGCTCTGGAGGAGTTCCACCCGAGCCGGATCGCCGACCGCATCCTCGGCATGGGCGACATCGTCTCCCTCGTCGAGAAGGCGGCCGAGCACGTCGACCAGGAGAAGGCCCAGGCCATGGCCCAGAAGATGGCCAAGGGCGGGTTCGACCTGAACGACCTCAAGGACCAGCTCGGCCAGATGGAGAAGATGGGCGGCCTGGGCGGCCTCATGGGCCTGATGCCAGGTGTCGGCAAGATGAAGAAGCAGATGGCAGAGGCCGGGATCGACGACGGCGTGATCCGCCGGCAGGTCGCCATCATCAACTCCATGACGAAGGACGAGCGGAAGAAGCCCGACATCCTGAAGGCGAGCCGCAAGAAGCGCATTGCGGCGGGCTCCGGCACGAAGGTCGAGGAGGTGAATCGCCTCCTCAAGATGCACCGCCAGATGGCCGACATGATGAAGGCGATGGGCAAGCGCAAGGGCGGCCTCATGGGCGGGCTCGGCGCCATGATGGGCGGCGGCGGCGCGCCGCAGATGCCGCCTGAGATGGCGAACATGGACCCGCGCGAGCTCGAGCGCCTCGCCCGCCAGATGCCGACGGGGCCCGGCGGGATGCCGGGTCTTCCGCCGGGAATGCCAGGCCTCGGCGGCGGGATGCCGGGGGGCCTTCCGGGCCTCGGCGGCCTTCCGGGGCTTCCCGGCGCCCGCGGCGGCGGCAAGGGCAAGCGGCAGAAGGGCAAGCGCAAGTGACGGTTGGCGACATCGCCGCCGCGCGGGCCGCAGCGGCGCGCGCGGCGGCTGACGGCACGTTCGTCATGCCCCGCACGGTGCGCACGGCCCGCCTCACCCTCACCCAGCTCGGCAACCACCACACCGAGGACTTCGTCCGCTTCTACGGCGACGAGGCGGCGAGCGGCTACGTCGGCGGGCCGGCGGACGCTGCAGGCGCCTGGTTCCGCCTCGCCATGTACGCCGGCCAGTGGGCGCTCCACGGCTTCGGCCACTACGCCCTCCACGACGCCTCGGGAGAGTTCGTGGGCTTCGCGGGCCTCTGGTTCCCCGCCGACTGGCCCGAGATCGAGATCGGCTACGCCATCGTGCCGGAGGCGCGCGGGCTCGGCTACGCCTCGGAGGCGGCGCGCGCGGTGAGCGCGCTCGCGCTCGAGCTCGGCGCCCCCTCGGTCGTCTCCTACATCCACCCGGACAACGAGGCCTCCAAGCAGGTCGCCCGCGCGGCCGGCGCGGTGGAGGAGGGGCCGGTCGAGCTCGGCGGCAAGCCGGCGTCGGTCTTCCGCTATCCTGTCGAGGAGGCCGGCGCCGTCCCCGCCCTCGACGAGGACGCCGCGGACGCCGCGTGGGAAGTGGCGGCGATGCCCTTCACCATCCGCACCGCCCGTCTCACGCTGTGCCAGTGGCGGCGCGACCACTTCGACCGCTACGCCGCCCACCACGGCGATGCGGCCTCGAAGCGCTTCACCGGCGGCGCCCTGTCGGCCGCGCGCGCCTGGCGCCAGCTCGCGGCGGACGCGGGCCACTGGACCCTGCGCGGCTACGGCGTCTACGCCGTCGAGGTGGAGGGGCGGCTCGTCGGCGCCGTCGGCCTTCACCGCCCGCTCGGTTGGCCCGAGATCGAGCTCGTGTGGTCCCTCGCCGCCGACGCGCGGGGCGATGGCTACGCGACGGAGGCGGCGCGCGCCGTCCGCGCCGTCGCCGCCGAGCAGGGCATGAAGAGCCTTGCGAGCTTCATCGACCCCGCCGACGCCGCCTCCCTCGCCGTCGCCGGGCGTCTCGGCGCCTGGCCCGACGGCGCAGTCGCCATCGACGGCCGCGAGGCCGTCGTCCACCGCCATCCGATGGACGTCCCCGTCGCCACCGAGGCGGCGGGGAGCCTCCACGCGAGCCTCTGACCCGTCAACCGGACAGCACACAGCAAGGTCCCAAGGAGTAACCGAAGAATGTCGACCCGCATCCGTCTCGCCCGTGGCGGCTCGAAGAAGCGCCCGTACTATCGCATCGTCGTCGCCGACGTGCGCTCGCCCCGCGACGGCCGCTTCATCGAGAAGGTGGGGACCTACAACCCCATGCTGGCGAAGGACCACCCGGAGCGGGTGACGCTCGTCGAGGAGCGCATCCGCCACTGGCTCGCCCAGGGCGCGCAGCCCACCGACCGCGTCCTGCGCTTCCTCGACGCCGCCGGGATCAAGGAGCGCACCGCCCGCTCGAACCCGAAGAAGGCAGAGCCCGGCAGGAAGGCGCAGGAGCGGGCCGAGGAGCGCCGCCAGCGCGAGGCCGCCGCCTCCGAGGCCGCCGCGGAGGCGTAGGCCAGCCGCCAGCCCCGGCGCCCTCCGCGCCGCGGCGCTGCCCTTTCGACCGACCCTCGCGTCAGGCTCTCGCGAAAGGGGCGCAGCGCTCGCGGAAGGGGCGCAGCGCTCGCGACAGGAGTGCAGCGCTCGCGACAGGACGATGCGCGGACCGTTCGTCCGTGCGCCGTCCCGCCGGGCCAATGCGGCTGAGACTGTCGCCGGCGGTGGGGATGCCTGACGATCATGATCGACACGACGGGAAGGACGGGCGCCAACGCCGCAGCCCCGGCAGCCGCAGGCGCGGCGCTTGCGGACGCTGCTCCTGGTGAGGCGACGCTCTTGGATGGGGCGGGGCGCCTTGCGGCCCGCGGGGTGGATGGGGCGGGGCGCCTCGCGGCCCGCGGGGTGGATGGCGCGGCGCTCGCCGCCCTGTTGCTCATCGCTCTCCTGCCCGTCGTCGCCTCCGGGATGCCGCTCGCCGTGGTCCTCGTCTACCTCGGCCTTCCCGCCACCATGCTCCACCAGCTGGCGGAGCACGACGAGGACCTATTCCGCCGCTCCGGGAACGCCACCACGGCTCGCGCCGGAGGGGGGACAGGGGTGGCGGACGTGTTCCTCGCCAACGTCGGCGCCGTCAGGGCGGCGTTCGTGGTCTCGATCCTCGCGGCGGCTCTGGTGGATCCTGGCTGGGGCGTCTTCATCGCCTGCGCGCTCCTCGTGAACGGCACGCTCCACGTCCTCAAGGAGATCGGGCTGCGCGGCGACACGCCGGGGCTCAGAACGCCGATCCTCCTCTTCGTGCCGCTCGGCGCGCTCCAGCTCGCGACCCTCTGGGGCGTCGCGAGCGGGCTTCAGCATGCCGTCGGCCTCTGCGCGGCGATCGCCATCCACCTCGCCGTCGGCGCCACCGGGCCGAGACCTGCGGGGGCCACGGCGTGAGGGAGCGAGACGCCCGCGTGGTGATGGCCGAGATCGGCGCGCCCCACGGCGTGCGCGGCGCCGTGCGCCTCACTGTCTTCGCCGAGGACCCGCTCGGGCTCCGCCGCTACAACCCCTTCGACGCCGACGACGGGCGCACCGTCAGGATCCGTTCGCTGAAGGCGATGGGAAAGGGCATCGTCGCGGAGATCGAGGGCGTCACGGACAGGGACGCCGCTGCGGCGCTGCGCGGCCTCACCCTCTCGGTCCCCCGCGCCCGCCTGCCGAGGCCGGACGAGGACGAGTTCTATCACGTCGACCTCGTGGGCCTCGAGGCGCGGCTCGTCTCGGGTGAGGCGATCGGCCGCGTCCGCGGCGTCGCCGACTTCGGCGCGGGCGACGTCCTCGAGATCGCGGGCGACACCGTGGTGATGGTCCCCTTCACCCGCGCCGCGGTCCCCGAGGTGGACCTTGCCGGAGGCTTCCTCGTCATAGACCCGCCGCCCGGCCTCCTCGACCCGCCGGAGGACGGCCCCGGTGAGCGCGATCCGGAAGGGGAAGGGGAAGGGGAAGGGGAAGGGGAAGGGGA
>Ga0076929_100387_pt1 | contig 45624 bp, 39 predicted proteins | sample HotLakConUCCSL28_FD_87104 | JGI IMG/M metagenome (GOLD analysis project Ga0076929, IMG submission 87104) | Hypersaline microbial mat communities from Hot Lake, Washington, USA - Hot Lake Consortium UCC-SL28 (version 3) (version 3) | ecosystem: Environmental > Aquatic > Thermal springs > Hot...
TTCCTCTCCCTCGCCGCAACGAGGAGGAATCATGTTCTTCAAGCCGCGTCGAGGCCCATGTTTTTCAGCACCCTGCTAGGGACGAAGCACCGACTCGCCTGGGCTGCTGGAAGGACCGGCCGCGCAAGGCCCGTCCTCGACGTTGCCCCGCGGTCGCTCAGGTGGGGGCCAGCGTCAGCGCCGCCACATCGGGGCGCTGACGCAGAAGGTCCTTGAGGTCGGCGTCCGTCCGGCCCTCGACCTCTTCGGTCCAGACCTTGAACAGCGTCAGGTCGTAGGCGCCGAACGTCGTCATCATGGCGCCGTCGGCGGCGTCGCGCCCGCGCACCATGAGGACGCGCCCGATGCGCGGCGTATTGTGCCGGGCGTCGAAGGTGTACCAGCGGCCGCCCAGGAACACCTCCGTCCACGCGCTGAAATCGCCCGGGCCGGAGGGCGGCACTCCGAGGTCGCCGAGATAGCCGCTCGCGTAGCGCGCCGGAATGCTCATCGCGCGGCACAGGGCGATGTGAAGGTGCGCGAAATCCCGGCAGACGCCCGTTCGCTCCTTGAACGCCTCGGCAGCCGTCTTCGTCGACCGGCCGAACCCGTAGCCGAACGTGAGGTGGTTGTGCACGAAGTTGGCGATCGCCTGAACTCGTGCCCACCCCGGGGTCGTCCCGCCGAAGAGCCGCCACGCCTCGTCCTGGAGCACGTCGGACTCGCAGTAACGGCTCGCCGTGAGGAACGGCAGCGTTTCGGGCGGCAGGTCCGCCACCTCATGCTGCCGGGCATTCCAGTCGTAGGGGTCGGGCTGGCCGTCGTCCTCCACGATGCAGTCGCTGGACAGCACAAGCTCGCCGACAGGCGCCTTCACCCGCGTCAGCCGGTTGCCGAACGGATCGATGATGTCGTCCGCCGGAAGATCCGGCCTCAGCCGCAGGCGGTCGGACCCGACGATGCGGGCGCCGATCGTCGAGTGCGGCGAAAGGGCGAGGATGAGGGTCGTCGGCGTCCTGCATTTCAGCGCCATCTCGAAGCCGATGCGAATGAACATGCCTGCCTTTCCGTGATCACGAGGGCGCTTCCGAATATTTTTGGAACTTGTTGTTGAATGCCACGCCTTTGATCTGCAGCTATGCGTGGCAGCCACGTTACGCAATAGACTATTGTCGAGTTCGAGGACCTGCTTGCCGATGAGCACCCTGAGGATACGTCACCGAACACGCTACCTCTATGACGGACCAGTCGCCCTCGGCCAACATCGCCTCATGCTGAGACCGCGAGACGGCCACGATATGCGCATCCTCGATTCGCGCCTCGCGGTCTCGCCACGAGCGGACGTCGAATGGGCCTATGACACCTTCGGCAACTCCGTGGCGCGGCTGACGTTCCAGGGAACCACACAGGAGCTCGTCATCGCGAGCGAACTCCTGTTGCGCCGCTATGCATACGACGAGCCCCTGTGCCGCATCGCCCGCCATGCCGGACCCTACCCGCCGCGATACGGGTCCGACGAGCTGATCGATCTCGCCGCGGTCCGCGCCATCGACCGACCCGAGGCGGCGCGATCCCTGGAAACCTGGATTGCCGCGGCCCTTCCCGAGCTGCCCGGGGAGAGCGTCGAGGTGCTGGATGCCCTGTGCGAGGCGATCCACCGGGCGTTCGCCTACCAGCGTCGCGAGGAAAAGGGCGTCCAGTCGCCGTCCGAGACCATCGCCGCGGGAAGCGGCACGTGCCGGGACTTCGCCTTCCTCTTCATGGAAGCGGCCCGCGCGCTCGGCTTTGCGGCAAGGTTCGTGACCGGCTACCTCTACGACCCGGGAGCCGAAGCGTCGGACGGGCAAGGGATGACTGGGGGCGGCGCCACCCACGCCTGGGCCGACGTGTTCCTCCCGGGCGCTGGCTGGGTCGAGTTCGATCCGACGAACCGGATCGTCGCACACCGCAACCTCGTGCGCGTGGCGACGACCCGGACGCCCACCCAGGCGCTGCCCGTGAGCGGCACCTTCCGCTCCCTCGACAACGCCTCCTTCATCAGCATGGACGTCAGCGTCGATGTGCTGCGCGAGGAATGACGGTGGCGGCTGGCCGCGCCGACGGGCCTCGCGCCGGTGGACGCGGCAGCCGGTCCGCTCGGTGCCCCTTCCGGCTCACGGCACCTTTGCGCGGACGCCGATGACGCGATCGACGACGAGGCGTGCCGTCGCGCCGTGGAGGAGAGTCGATGCGAAGATGGTGAAGACCACCAGCGCCCAGATCTGGCTCGCGTCCACGAATTCGATCTGCCCCGACGCATAGCTCAGATAATACACCGAGCCGATGCCGCGCACGCCGTAGAAGGCGACGACCGCCCGCTCGCGGCCGGCGAGCGGCGACCGCCACAGCGCGGCCCATCCGGCGAGAGGCCGGATGACGAGGAGGAGCGCGATGGCGACGAGGATGCCGTGCCACTGAAGGTGCGGCCAGAGCGCGGGAAGGGCTCCGCCGAGGAAGATCAGCAGGAGCGCCGTCAGCGCTTCCTCCAGCGCTTCGGAGAAGGCGTGCAGCCGGCGATGGAACTCGTTGTTCTTCTCGACGCTGCGGCAGACCATCCCGGCGACGAAGGCCGCGATGAACCCGTACCCCTCGACGAGCTCGACGACGCCATAGGTGAGGAGGACCCCGGCGAGCGCGATGATGCCCGACGCGCTGTTTGCGATGCGGCCGCGCGTGCGGAAGAGGAGCCGCCCGAGCGCCCAACCCATGGCCGCCCCGCCGAAGCCGCCGACCACGATGCGGTAGGCCACGTCCCGGAGGATCCAGTCCCCGAGCCAGGGCGCCGGGTCGATCCCGAACGCCGCGACGAGGAGGCCGAGGTGCACGAACGGAAAGGCGAGGCCGTCGTTGAGCCCCGCCTCGGTGGTCAGCGCGAAGCGCACCGGGTGCTCGCCCCCCTCGAGCGGCGGGCCCACCTGGACGTCGCCGGCAAGAACCGGGTCCGTCGGCGCCAGCGCCGCGCCGAGGAGAACCGCGCCGGCGACCGTCATCCCCGCGATCCCCCAGCCGAGGAGGGCGACCGCCGCGATCGTGAGGGGCATCGTTATCGCGAGGAGCCGGACCGTGGGCGACCAGAGCCTGCGGCCCCGGATCTTGTCGATCCGGAGCCCCGTCGAGAACAGCACCACGATGACGACGAGCTCGCTGACGAACTCCCAGACCGTCGGCGCGCTCACCGGGTCTAGCACCTGCGGCATCCCCGGAACGAGCGCGAAGCCGGCGAGCCCGAACATCATGAGCAGCCATGAGGAGGACGGCGGGCGCGCGAAGGCGAGACCCGGCAGGGAGTAGGCGAGGAGCAGCGCCAGCCCCGCGACGGCGAGCAGCACATGATGCGGCTCGAAGCCGTACGTCGTTTCGATCAAGAGGATGCCCTCCGGTCCACCGGGACCATTGACCGCAAACTGCGGCGGCATCCGGCAATGTCGAGGGGAGCACGCGAGCGCCCCGGCGCGCAGTCCCGGCAGGCCCGGGTCCGAGGCACTACCGCAGACGGGCAGGGCCAATCGCGCGGTCGGCCCGACTCTTTCGAAGGCCCGACGGCTATCCTCCAGTCCGCGCCTGCGCCAAGGCCGGAACAGGAGGATCATCGCCGCCGGTACCAATGGCCCAGAGCGGCAGGATCGGGACGGTCCGCCGGGGCTGCGGGCAAAGCGTCGCCGGACGAGTTGACACCTTTGGTGCGTCACGCGGCCATCGGCGCGGGCGTGAAGTTGAGACAGCGTCCGGGGGATCAGCGCGCCGGTCGAGGCTCATCCGTTCGCAGCGTCGAGGTGTCCCTGCGCTTCGAGATGGCCTTGCGCTGCGCCGTCGGGGCGCTCGCGTGGAACGATCCCCCAGAAGCCGGCGATATGGTGGGTCGACGAAAGATCCACGGCGAGCATGTAGGCGGGCGGGTGTTCCCCCGTCTTTTCGCTCGTGCTGATCGGCGTGCCGTGACCCATGTCGGAGATCAGATACTCCTCGATCACCTCGCGCCCTTCGGCGTTGCGCCAGGATCTGCGCGTATGGCCGCTGAACGACTGCAGGGATGACGAGTTTGCGTCGACCTTGTGGAGTTGACACCACTGGTCGACGATCTGCTGCGTGTTGATCGGATCCACCTTCTCGTCACTGCGACCGTGCCAGACCGAGATGGTCGGCCATCGACCCTCGTGGCTGGAAGCGTTGCGGACCTCCGCTCCGAGCTCTCGTGCGGTCGTGACGCCATCCTCTCCCTTCATGCGGCGGAAGGCATGTTGCGCGGTCGACGCCGCAGAGTAAGGGAGGCCGGCGATCACCGCCCCGCCGGCGAAGATCTCCGGATACGTGGCGAGCAGGACCGAGGTCATCGCGCCACCCGACGACAGCCCCGTCACGAAGACCCGCTTCGGATCGGTCTGATACTGCGCCGCAACCTGCTCGATCATCGCGATGATCGAGAGCGGCTCGCCAAGGCCGCGGCGACTGTCGCCCCGCCTGAACCAGTTGAAGCCCCGCAGCAGGTTGTTCTGCCGCCGTTGCTGAGGAAAGAGCAGGACGAAGCCATGAAGTTTGGCCAGTGTGGACCAGCCGGATCCGTCGTCGTACTCGGCCGCCGTCTGCAACGAGCCGTGCAGGACGACGACGAGAGGAGCGCCGTTTTTGATTTTCTGCGGGACGTAGATCTTCGCGCGAAGGCGTCCGGGGTTCCGGGCTGTATGGGCGAAGTCCCAGAGCCTGTCCTTCACACGTCGGATGCGCCGGGACTGCCGCTCGTCGTTGTGCCGCCGGTGCAGGATGTTGTCGGCCTGGTCCACTCTGTTCACTCCGTCACTCAGGGCGGAGCGCGCTGAGCTTCGTTTAACGCCCGATGCAGCAGCACGTTGCACAACCGCAGGCGACCAGCAGACATGCAACAGCAGCGGGGCATCGTCACCGGCTGCGCCGCCTGCGCGACGGAAACCGCCGCAGGGAGTCCGCATCGGCTCAACGTCGCGACGGAACGCCGACGCGTGCGGGCGATTGAGGAGTCTCCAGTAGGCTGCGCCAGCGATGGCCGCCCCCAACCTCGAGGTCAGCAATGAACGACGACTCCTACCGCGGCGCGGAGGTGCAACCGACCGCGACCGAGGACGCCCACACCATCCTGGTGAACTCGATCTCGTGGGCCGCGATCTTCGCCGGCGTCGTGGTTGGCCTCGTGACGCAGCTCCTGCTTACGATGCTGGGCACGGGCATCGGGCTTGCCACCGTCGGCGGCGCGGACGCCCCGTCCGTCGAGGGCTTCTCCATCGTTTCCGGCCTCTGGTTCATCGTGTCGGGCCTGATCGCGGCATTTGTCGGCGGCTACGTCGCCGCGCGAATGTCCGGCCGCACCGTTGCCACCACCGGCGCGATGCACGGGCTGACCACCTGGGCGTTCACCACCCTTCTCGTCCTTTACCTGCTGACCACTTCCGTCGGCGGTATCATCGGAGGCGCCCTCGGCGGCGTCGCCTCTGCGGTCGGCACGATGGGCGATACGCTCACGCAATCGGCGACGCCGCTGGTCCAGCAGGTGGATCCGGCCGAGTTCATCGAGCGGCAGGTCCGCGGCACCGGCGAAAGCCCGGAGGCGCTCCAGGCCGAGGCGGTGAACGCCTTGCGTCAGCTCATCATCGCCGGTGAGGCTCCTGACGCCGAAGTGCGCCAGCGCGCGGTCGACGCACTCGCCCGCGCCGCCAACGTCCCGCCCGAGCAAGCCGAGCAGCGCCTCGATGAGATCGTCGCCCAGTACCGCCAGACAATGGAACGGGCCCAGGACGCCGCCGCGGAGACCGCTGACACCGCCGCCTCCGTGGTCTCGACTGGCGCGCTGATCGCCTTTGCGGCCCTCGTCCTCGGCGCCATCGCCGGCTGGTTCGGCGGGCGCTCGGGTGTCGTCCACCCGGTCATCGCCGACCGCCTGGCGCGCAGCCGGCCCGCGCAAAGCTAGCGGCTCGCCTTCGTTTGCAGGAACGGGCCCGGGTCCGCCGCGCCCCGTTCCTGTTGCGACCGGTCTGTTCCGCGGCCGGGGGCAAGGCATTCATGTCGTTCCGGTCACCCTAAGGCCTGCTGTAGCGCGGAGGCGGGAAAAAAGGCGGCCCCTACAATGCGGCGACAGGCCAATCTCTTCGTCCCGGCAGAACGCGGTCGAGGCTGGACGGGAATCTGTCGGCCGGATCGGCAAGGCCGCACATCTCTTGCACCGCGCCGGCCGCAACCTCCGGCCGTCGTCGGCGCAGAGCCCGCCGACGCACGCTATCCTGAGGGCCGCTGGCCGGCACGGGGAGTCCGTGGGGCGTGCCGCGCGTGGCCGGTGACCAGCGCGGGCGGCTTCCTTCGACCTCCCTTCCAGCTCTCCCCTGTCCGCCGATCGCGAGAGGTCTCGCCCCTCGTAGGAGCGCAGGCGCGAGGTTGCGGTGGATCCAGAGCGCGTTCGGCCGCTCGTGCAGCGCTTGCAAGAATTCGTCGGCAGCCTTTGCGTCGTCACCTGCCACCTGGTGCGCCGAGGCAATGCTTACGCGATTGTTGAAGTTCATCGGGTCCAGCGGGCTCAGTCGCAGCGCTCGCTCGAAATGCGGGAGCGCCGTCTCCGGGCGGGCGGCATAGACCTCCAGCTAGCCAAGTCGGCTCTTCGCCCAGGCTGCATTCGCGTCCAGCGCCACCGCACGTTCAAGCAAGACACGGGCAGTTCCAAAATTCCCCCTCAGGGTGTCGACGGTTCCCAGAACGGCCAGGATGAGAGGGTCGTCCTCCGACAGCATCGCAGCGCGTTCCGCAAGCGAGAGCGCCCGGGCCTTGGCATCCGCGATTTTCCGGTACCCAGCTGTAGACGGACCGTTGCGCCCAGCTCCAGGCCGCCAGCGCCAGCGGGTAGTCCGGGTCGAGTTCGAGAGCCCTTGTCAGCAGGCCGAGCGCAGTCGCGGTCTCCTCCTTCTCGAGCATCCAGACATGGCGGAAGGCACGCATCGTGTAGCCATAGGCGCCAAGATCCTGCGGCCGCTTGCGCCGAGCGCGCTCGATCTCCGCGAGGCGGATCGACGGCTCGATCGCGCCGGCCGCCTTTTCTGTGATGCGGTCCTGCAGTTCGAAGATCTCGTCAACCTCGCCGTCGTACCTGTCGGCCCACGTGCGCCCCGCCTGCGGTCTCGACCAGCTGCACCGTGATGCGGACGCGGTCACCGGCACGCTGGACAGAGCCTTCCAGGATGTAGCCGACGCCCAGCTCGCGCCCGATCTCGCAGACATTCTTGTGACGCCCCTTGAAGGCGAAGGCCGAATTGCGCGCGATCACGAAGAAGCTGCGAATGCGCGAAAGGGCTGCGGTGACCGATTCGGCCACCCCGTCCGCAAGATACTCCTGCTCCGGGTCGCCCGACATGTTGTCGAAGGGCAGAACGGCAATTGAAGGTTTTTCCGGCAGCGCGGGCGCATCGGGGAGAAGAGGAGGAGGAGTGAGGTGGTGCCCTTTTCCCGGACAGTTTGGCGGCTGAGCTACGCTTGACCCTGTTTCCGTTACGCCGCCAGTCGGATCCCCTCGTCGCCGGCATGGGCTTCGAGGGGTGTTCGTCCGCCGAGGGCCGAATGGGGCCGCTCGGCGTTGTAGTAGGCCATCCACCTGCCGATCCCGGCCCGCGCCTCGGAGCCGGTCTCGAAGGCGTGAAGATAGACGCACTCGTACTTCAGCGACCGCCAGAGGCGCTCGATGAACACGTTGTCCATCCATCGCCCCTTGCCGTCCATCGAGATCTTCACGCCGGCCTCGAGGAGAACGCCGGTGAAGCGCGGGCTGGTGAACTGGCTTCCCCTGGTCGGTGTTGAAGATCTCCGGCCGGCCGTGGCGCGCCATCGCCTCTTCCAGCGCTGCCAGCGGTAGCATGGTCGCGGCGACAGCCTCTCGAAAGCCGATCATCCTGATGCAATGGAGCATGCATTGACCTCGGTCCTGCGGGAAGAGACCGTTCCCTTTTCGCCCATGTCGGGCGGGTGAGGCCTCCAACGAGCGGTTCGACATTGTGCGCGATCGTCCCGGACGTCGGATCGTCACAGTTCGAGCGGAAGTCACCCGTGAGAGAAGCGACTCGGCCGCCGCCTCAGGATCCCGGCGTTCCCGACGGTTCCCGGACTTGCCTACCTGGCCCCGGTGGCTTGCCGCGGGCAACGGGAGCGGCGACGTTGCCCTCGAGCCGAGAGGCGCGGCGGACCGTTCGGGTGAAGCGGCCGCAGCGGCGGCTTGATGTGCCAGCAAGCCGACCGAGGCGCACCGCCGTGGCGACGCTGGCGTCCGGCGCCATCTTCTTGCCGTCGCTGAGACCGCCTGGAGCACACTCCGGCCCTTGCCCGCCCGGCCCCGTCGCCTCAGCACGGTGCTGCGCGTCCCGAACGGCGCTGGGGGCCCGCGCCGCGTGCCCGTGCGCCGACCGGGTCGGCGCGCGGCAGGTCGCGGGATCTGCGCAAGGTCATCAGCGCCGGCGCCATCGCGACGAACATGACGGTGCCGACGACGCCCACGGTGACCGACCCGCCGAGAATGCCGAGCCCGACCGCCGCCGCCGCCGCCGCACCACCCTTCGTCCACGGTGCCGTGAGGCTGGCGGACAGGCTGCCGAGAACGGTCAGCCCGATCGCGACGAGGTAGACCGTCGCGACGATGACGCCGAGCGCCATGACCATCTCGATCAGCCCGCTGTCGATGGCCCTGTATTCGCCGGTCGACTCGGTGAAGTTCTCGCTGGCGGCGAGGCCGTGGCCGAACACCCTCTCGTTCGCGATGGACGCGAGGAGGCCGTAGTTCTCGAGCCGCTCGCGTGCCGACACGTCACCGGCAAGGTTCGTCAGGCTCTCGAGCCGATCGCGCAGGACCGGGCCGACCTCCGGGTGGATGCCGATCGCGAGCATCCCGACGGTTGCGACGGCGAGCGCCGCGGCGAGCTTCAGCCGAAGCCTGCCCTCCCCGAGCACGAAGAGAACGACGACGCCGAGCGCGAACCCGACCCATGCCGTGCGCACCATGGAAAGGGCGAAGGCGGCCATTCCGAGCGCGAGCACGACGCCGCGCAGCGGCCCCGGCCGCGCGAGGAGGAAGAGAAGCCCCGCGGCGAGGAAGGAGGCGAAGGGCCCCGGCGAGTTGAGCGTGCTGAAGACGCGCACCTCGGTGGGCAGTGGCACCCCGATGGACCCCATCTCGGAGTTGATCATCCAGAACGCGTCCCAGGGCCGGACAGCGAAGAACTGGTGAATCCCGTAGACGGAGGTGCCGAGAACGGCGAGGACGAAGAAGGCCTCGACGTGCCGCAGGAGTGTCTCGGCCGGCTCGTCCGAGGCGAGGAGAAGGGCGAGGATGGCCGGAGGGACGACCCAGACGAGCCAGTTGAGAAGGCCCGAGACGAGCTGGCTCCCGGCGATGGAGATTGCAAGGCCGTAGCAGATGGCCGCGATGATCGCGACGAGGTACCAGCGGAAGGGGATGTCCCTGCGGACCATCAGGGTCGGCACCGCGAAGAGGCTCCAGAGCGCCGCCGTGTAGGGCGCGAGCAGGATCGCGTTGGGCTCCTGCCACCCGATGGCGAAGTCGGTGAGGCGCCGGATCAGCGGCGCGAGCGTGAAGAGCCAGAGCACGAACACGACGAAGAGCGAGATGCGCCCGGCGAACACCATGAGGCCGCCGACGAGGAAGGTGGCGAGCGGCAGGGCGAAGCGTCCCGCCGCGCCGGCGAGGCCGAGGCAGACGGGCGCCGCGAGGATGCCGATCACGAGGAGGCATACGACCTGCGCCACGAAGGGCGACCCCGTCGCCGAAGGGCGGGTCGCCGCCGCGGGCCTCGCCGGCGGCGGCAGGAGCTCAGCGGGGCGTGCTGGCGGCATGGCGGAGCTTCGTCACCGGCTGGGTCAGCCCCTGTGCGCCCTTCTGCCGGCTCCGGCGCGACATGGCGAAGCGCGAGCGGGGCTGGAGGAGGACGAAGCCCTCCGGTCCGATCCGGGCGGGGGCGAGAAGGTCGATGGCGTCCTCGAGCTCGCGGAGCGAGCCGCGCCCGGCGGGCACGGCGATGACGGTGCGGTCCGCGTGGCGCAGGACCGAGAGCGCGTCGGCGAACCGGTCGACGGGCGCTGCGAGAACGATGATCACGCGATAGCTGTCCCGCAGAGCGTCGATGAGCGCGCCGAACCGGTCCGTCGCGAGGAGGTCCATGCCGGCCGGGTTCTTGCCTCCGCCCGCCGCGAGGACGTCGAAGTGCGGCTGCCCGCCGTTCACCACCGCGCTCTCGGCCTCCATGGTGCCGTCGAGCACGTCCACGAGGCCGGGCCAGGACGCGCGCTTCACCCGCAGGACCTTCGTGATCGAAGGGTCGGCGACGTCGGCGTCGACGACGAGGGCGGGCGTCGTCGTCGCAGCGACCGACTTCGCGAGTCCGACAGCGAGCCTTGCGACCCGCGGGTCGGCAGACGTGGCGGTGAGGCCGACGACGAGGCAGGGCTCGGTCCAGCCGTGGGTGAGGCGGGCGCGGACGGCGCGCAAAGGCTGCCAGACGCGCGCCAGGCGGAACACCCTCTCGTCGTCGCGTGTCGCGAACGGCACCTCTCCGATGCCCTCGAGGCCGGTGAGCGCCTCGAGCTCCTGAAGGCTGCGCGAGCGCCCGACGAGCCACTCGGCGAGGAGCGCGACGGTCGCGGCGACCACGAGCGAGACGATGAGGGCAAGGGCGAGCAGAAGCTTGGTGGCCGGAAAGCTCGGGGCGAGCGGCGGGACGGCGTCCGAGACGAGCTTGGCACCAGCGCCGAGGAAGCCGCTCTCGAACAGGACGATCTGGTTCTCCCGCTGGAGCGCCTGGTGGAACGTGCGCCTCGAATCCACTTCGGCCTGAAGGGCGCTGATCTTCGCCTGGGCGAGGTTCTGCGTCTTGCGCGCCTCAACGAGTGCCGACAGGCGCCGTTCGAGGACCGCGATCTTGTCGTCGACGCGCTCGGCGTCCGTATGAAGGCCGGCGCGCACCCGCGCGATCTCCTGCGCCATCGCCTGGCGGACGGCGGCAAGGTCGAGCTCCGCCTGCCGCAGGGACGGGTCACCGGCGTCGAAGATCGCCTCCAGCCTGAGAAGACCGATCTGCGCCTCCGCCTCCCGCTCGCGCAAGACCTCCATCGCAGGGGTCTGGAGCGGCGCGAAGGCGAGGAGACTCTCGAAGTCCTCCTGCGCCTCCAGAGCCTTCAGCGTCGACCGGACGAGCGCCGCCTCGCTGCGCGCCTCCTCGAGGCGGTTCGTCACCAGCGGCAGCTCGCTGTCGAGAAGGGAGGTGTTCTCCTCGCCGGCGATACCGAGGACGAGCCCGCTCTCGTTGCGCAGGCTCTCCATCTCGAGGGAGGTCTCGCGCAGCCGATCGGCGCTATGCCTCAGCGACGCCTCGACCTGTGCCAGGATCGACTGGTAGCTCGTCGCGCTGGTCTCTCCCTTGTGCGCGAAGTAGGCCGCGACGTGCGCATTGGCGAGATCGCTGGCGAGCACCGGGTCCGGCGCGGTCACGGTGATGCTGATGACCGGCGAGCGCCCGTCGTTGAAGATGTTGACGTTCTCCGAATAGGCGTTGATCACCCGGCGCATCGTCTCGGGGGAGAGCGCGTCGGGGCCGTCCGCCGCCTCCTCGGGCGGCGCGGCGCGGGCGCCTCCGGTCTCCACGGTCAGGGCGTCCTGGAAGGCGGGATGGCTCGCAAGGTCCATCTCCCGCACCACCCGCGCCGCCACCGAATCGCTCGCAAGGATCGCGATCTCGCCGCGCACGCGGAAGGGATCGCTGAGCGAGGGTCCGTCGTCGCGCAGCGTCGGGCGCCTGTCGCTGTCGATGATGAGGAGGGCGGTCGACGAATAGGCCGTTGGCAGCATGCCGACGAGGACGAAGCCGACGCCGAACAGCGTCAGGGCGATGACGGCGATCAGCACCAGCCAGTTGTTCAGCGTGCGCAGGATCGCGCCGATATCCTCGATGCCGGTGGCAATCTGGTTCGTCATGTCTCGCCGTCTCGAAGGAGGATGATGAACGGGTTCGGCGTGATGCCCGCCGCGACGATCCGCGCGCGCTGCTCCAGGAGGGCGCCCGTCATGGCTGCTGCCGGCCGAGGTCGGACCAGGTCTGCCCGTCGGTCGAGCCCTGCAGGCGTCCGTGGCTGTAGCGGATGGCGCCGCCGCCGATGTGGACCATCGGCGTCTTCTCTCCCGTCGAGGACTGGCCGATGCCGAAGGCGTATTCGCTCCCCCACCCCAGCATGTGGCGGGCGAGCGAGGGGAGCCACATCTGCCCCTGCGGCACGTCGGCGAGCAGCGTTCCGTGCGCGCAGTGCCATGCGCCTTCCGACAGCATGAAGGAGGCCCAGTCGCCCTCGATCTCCACCACCTTGTCCCGCGCGAAGAAGCTCCTGCCGATGTTGCAGCCGGAGAACGTCAGGACCGAGTTCTGCGCGCTCGTCATCTTCAGGAGGCCGAGGCACTGCGCGCTGCGGGCGCTGGCGAGGAACGAGAACTGGTTGAAGGTCGCCACCACCTCGTCGAACGAGCGGATCATCCAGCAGTTCTTCGGCCCCTCGATGGCAAGGCCGCTGAAGAGGATCGGCCCCAGTCCGCCGAGCTCTGACTGGCTGGCGTAGTCATAGCCGAGCTGGATGACGCCGAAGCCGTCGCCGCGCGGCCGGCCGGCGTCGTTGGCGCCCCACTGCCCGCCGAAGAAGTGGTAGCCCCCTCCCCTTCCGGCGATGGCCACGGCATGGCAGCGCCCGCCGAAGCTCGTGTTGTAGAAGTGAAGATCCGATCCGGACTGGACGCCTTCCCTCAGGTTGAGGCCGCAGTTGGTGCTGTCGAAGCGTGGCGTCGCGAGGTTGTAGCCTGCGCAGTTGAAGCAGTTGTTGACGAAGTCGAAGCCGATGTCGAAGCCGATGGCGTCGAGATCGGCAAGGACGAGAAGGGGCGTACCGTCGACCACGTAGGCGGCGCAGCCGTTGGGGGTGTCGGGCAGCGGCGCCGTGGAGGCGACGCCGATCCCCTGCACGCGGCCCTTGGCGCGGCTCCCGGGGATCCGGACCCTCAGGCCGTTGTGCGTGTTGCGGCGGGGCGCGATGACGGAGCGCCGCGTGCCCGCCCCGAGAAGGAGCAAGGTGTCGTCCATCCGTCCCGCCGCGATGATCTCGTCGCTGGTCCTGTAGGTGCCGGCTGGCAGGAACATCGGGTCGCCGTTGGCGATGCCGGCGCCGAGCCAGGCGTTGAGGGCGTCCGTCACGTCGCTCTCGCCCGTCCTGTCCACCGGGACGCCGTTGTGCTCCGGCAGGCGGAAGCCGCCGGCAAGGCCCTGCAGTGCCTGCGCCGTCTCGCTGTGGACGGAATAGGTATGGATGGCGGCCATGGCGGGCGTTCCTCGTGCAATTCCCTCGTGAAATTCCCTGCGGGCGGCGCGTTCTCAGGCGATCCGGTCGAGAGCGCGGAGCTGTTCCGGCCGGGGGTCCCTCACGGGTGGCGCGTGCTTCGCCTCCCAGGCCTTGGCGAGGGCGAGGTAGTCCGCGAAGGCATGCATCACCGCGCGGTGGAACCCGCGCATTCCGAACCGCCAGCTCCCGCTCCAGACGTAGGCCCAGGCGAACCGCAGGACGGGCTTCAGCACGACAGCCGCCGCGGACGGTCCCTCGGGCGCCCGCTTCAGCATCGAGGCCGCCTCCACCTCGGAGTTGGCGTTGTAGACGGCGATCAGCCGCTCGATGGAGGCGTTCCGCCAGTGGAGCAGCGGCCCCTTCAGCTTGTGGCGCCGTCCCGCCACCTTCACCTCCTCGTGGATGGCAAGGTCGGGGTCCCATCCGCTCATCGTCCGGTTGAAGACGCGCACGAAGGCGTCGCGCCTCGAGCGGCGCCGCGTGTCGGGAAGAAGCGCGCCCATGAACTCGTCGACGCGGGTGACGACGTAGCCGTCGCGCGGGTCCGGGTCCCCGTCGAGGGCATCGCGGATCGAGGCGGCGAGCCGTTCGGTGATGATCTCGTCGGCGTCGAGCTTCATGACCCAGTCGTGCGAGGCGAGGTCGACGGCCCTGCGATGCTGACCGAGCCAGCCGAGCCACGGCTGAACCACCACCCTCGCCCCGGCCCGCTCGGCGATCTCCCGCGTGGCGTCGGAGCTCTCCGAATCGACGACCAGCACCTCGTCCGCCCAACGGGCGCTCGCAACGGCACGGGCGACGAGCGCCTCCTCGTTCTTGGTGAGGATCGCGACGGTGATCGGCTGACGGTTCAGGTGGCGCTGCAGCATGACCGGCGTTCCCTCGAAGCGGGAGATAGTCCGAACGGCGTAGTGGATCGCATGGGGGAGAGCCTCAACCGATTTGCACGCTGTGTTCCGCCCGACTCCTGATAGACCGAAAGCGTCGACGTGACCGACCCCGATCAGGACGAGACCGAGGGAGCAGATGATCTTCCGGCGATCATTCGCAATAAATGAAATGATTTCTCCTCTGGCCAGCCTCCCTATCTTGACCGAAAACATCGGCAATCACGACTTCAATTGTTGAATTAACGGAAGTTTTTTGAACTTAGACTGCCGTCACCTCTGCCCGATTGTCATGGAAAGAGACCTGATGGCCGACGCTCCGCGGAACGATCACACGAAGCCTCTGCAACTTCGCGAGCCAAGCTGGGAAGAGCGACTGGAAAGCATTCTGAAGAACAAGCGTGTCGCGATCATCCACGACCAACTCTATACCATCGGCGGCGCCGAAAAGGTCCTGAAGGAGATCATCGACCTCGTCCCCCACGGTGACGTCCACGCGCTGTTCGACCTCCTCGATGAGGCGGAACGACGATATCTCACCGGCGGCAGACCAGTGGCGACGTCAATGATGCAGCGCCTGCCCTTGGTCAGAAAGCTCCGGAAGCTCTACTTTCCGATCATGCCGTTTGCGATCGAGCAGATGGACCTCGGTGACTACGACGTCCTGATCTCCAGCTCCTACCTCGTGGCGAAGGGCGTGATCGCGGCGCCCAATCAGCTTCACGTCTGTTACATGCACTCGCCCATGCGCTACGTGTGGGACCAGCAGACGACCTATGTCGGCCAGTTCCCGAGCCGGTTCGGCGTGCGAAGGATGATCGTGCGCATCCTCCTGCACTACGTGCGCGGCTGGGACTCGCGCAGCACGAACGGCGTCGACCTCCTCCTCACCAACTCCGAGTTCGTGGCGAGGCGGGCCATGAAGGCCTACCGCCGCACGGCGCGCGTCCTCTATCCGCCCGTCGAGCTCGACCGCTTCCTCGGCACCGCGCTGAAGCCCGTCGACGCGCGCCTGTTCGTCACCATGTCCCGCCTCGCGGAGGGAAAGCGCGTTCACCTCCTCCTAGAGGCCTTCCGTGCGCTTCCCGAATGCCGGCTCCTCGTGGCCGGGGATGGGCCGATGCGCGCCGGACTCGAGGCAGCCGCGCCCGCCAACGTGTCCTTCCTCGGCCGCGTGCCGGACGAGGCGATCGCCGACCTCTTCGTCGGCGCCAGCGCCTTCGTCTATGCCGCGGAGGAGGATTTCGGCATCGCTCCCGTCGAGGCGCAGGCGTGCGGCCTGCCGGTGATCGCGCCGAACAGGGGCGGAACCGCCGAGACGGTGAGGGACTTCCGGGTGGATCCTGTCGCGCCGACCGGCGTCCTGTTCGACCGGCCGACGCCCGAGGCCGTCGTCGAGGCGATCCGCCTTCTCACGGACAATCGCGCCGCCTTCCGCCCCGAGAACGCGCGCGCGAACGTGCGGCAGTACGACCGGATGAAGTTCCGCGAGGGCTTCGCCGAGGCGATCGTGGACATCATGGAGGCGCACAGCCCGCTCCACCGGCGAGGGGGGCCCGTGCGCGCGGCACCGCCGCCCGCAACGCTCGCCGACGCCGGCCGCTGATGCCCTCGCGCGTCGTCTTCGTCACCCATTCGGCGGCGGGCGCCGGGGCAGAGCTCCTCATGCTCCGCCTTCTCGCAAGGCCCATCGGCCGCCCGGCAACCGTCGTCCTCCTCGAGGAGGGCGAGCTCGTCCCGATGCTGCGCGCCGCGGGGGTCGAGACCATCGTGCTGCCGGTCGAGGCCGAGGTGCTGGCCTTCAGGAGGACAGGGGGCATCCTCTCGGCCGCGCGCCTCGTCGGGCCGGTTCTGCGCGCCTCGCGCGCCCTCGCCCGGCGCGTCCGGCCGGACGACGTCGTCGTCTGCACCTCACAGAAGGCCTTTCTGCTCGGCTGCCTCGCCCGCACAGGGCGCCGCTTCGCCCTCGTGTGGTGGCTGCACGACATCCTGACGCCGGAACACTTCTCGCCGAGCGCCATCGCGCTCGCCGTCGGCCTCTCCCGCCGGCTGTGCCGGCGCGTGATCGCCAATTCGCCCGAGACGGAAGCCGCCTACGTCGCCGCCGGAGGATCGCGGGCTGCGACGCGCGTGGTGGAGCCCGGCATCGATCTTGCCGCCTTCGCATGCGCGCCGCGGCGGCGCGCTGCGCGCGAGGCGGGTGGTCGGCCGCTCCTCGTGCACGTCAGCCGGATCGCCCCCTGGAAGAACCAGATGGCGATCGTCGAGGCCATGGCCCGCGTGGATGGCGTCGACTGCCGGATCGTCGGCGCCTGCCTCTTCGGCGAGGAGGACTATGCGCGCGCCCTTCGGGAGCGGATCGCGACGCTCGGCCTCGAGGACCGCGTCACCCTCGAGGGGCAGCGCCCGGACGTCGCGGAGATCCTCGCCGAGGCGGACATCTTCGCCCACGTCCCGCTCGCGGCCGAGCCTTTCGGCCAGGTGGTGATCGAGGCCATGGCGAGCGGGCTGCCGGTCGTCGTCGCGCGGACGGGGGCGCCGGGCCGCATCGCAAGCGACAGCTTCGCGATCAGGGTGAACGCCACCGACCCCGACGCCATCGCGGACGCCATCGCCACGCTCGCCTGCGATCCCGGGCGGCGGGCGCGGATGGGAGAGGCCGCGCGGCGGGCGGCGGCCGCCTACGATCTCGCCGTGACGAGGGAGCGCTTCATGGCGGCGATCGCGGACCTTGGCCGGGACGGGCGAACCGCAGCCGCGGACGGCGCGCCGCCGGCCGCCCGCCGCGTTCCCACCGACTGAAGGCCGTGCGTTCTGGCCGGGGCCTCGAGAAATGCCGGCGGCGCGGCAGTCGCCGGTCCCTGCACGAGACTCTTGCCCCTCGCCCTACCCTCGCCCCTCGCCCTCGCCCCGCGTTCAGCCGCCGTAGGCCCGCTCGAAGTCGATGACGACGCTGACGACGTCGCCCGGCTCCAGGGCGAGACCGGGATCGGTGAAGGGCCGCTCCTCGCCCGCCCGTATGGTCTCGACGGTGACGACCCCCGGGCCGTCGAGGCGCGCCCGCTCGGTCCGAACGTGCAGCAGCTTCTCGCGCGTTGCGACGAGCCCTGCCTCCACCTCGGCGAGTTCCACGAGCGCGGCGCCGAGCCCGTTCATCGCCACGGTGGTCTCGTCGATGTTCCGGCGCCGCACCTGGTAGTCGAGCTCGTCGAGCTCGCGCTCGGTGCGCGAGATCTCCGCCGACGTCTGGAGATAGCGCGTCGACGAGAACAGAAGCGCGCGGCGCACGTCGCTGAGCCGCGAGGTGGTGACGACGCCCGTCTGCCGCAGCTGCCGGATGTTGTCGAACTCCTCCTGGTCGGCATCGAGCACGTCCTTCTCGTTGACGAGCTGGTCGCGCAGCATCGACAGGCGCAGCCTCGCCCACTCGCTCGCCTCGTCGAGATATGCCTTGTCGCGGCGCAGGAGATTGCGGCGGGCGACGACCGCGGCCGCCTCCGTCGCCGCGAGGCGCTCGGCAAGCGGCGCGGACGCGTCGTGGAGAAGCGGAAGGCCAGGCCCGGCGGCGGTGCCCGCGGCGAGCGCGTCGGCCTCGATGGTGCCGTCTGCCGTCGTCATCGCCACCTCCTCGCGCAGGCGCGCGATGCGCTCCACCAGCGCCGCGCGCCTCACCTCCAAGCCCCGCAGCTCCCCCTTCAGATCCGCCGTCGCGAACTGCGGGTTGTCGAGCGCTACGGCGCCGAGGCCGTAGCCACCGGCGAGGGTCACCGCCTGGCGCGCCGTGAGCCCCGGGCGGAAGGGATAGGCGCCGGGGTTCGCGACGTCGCCGTCCACGTAGACGGGGCGATACTCGGCGATGGTGAGCGTCACGGCGCTCTGCGGCAGCTGAACCGCCACTGGCCGCCCCGCGTCGTTGAAGATCGGGAAGGACGTCCGCGCCACCTTCGCGCGGACCTCTTCGGCCACGTCCGGCAGGGTGCGGCCGGCGGCCGTGACGACGCCGGCGAGCGGCACGGCGATCGTCCCGTCCGTCGCGACCGGCATCTGCGCGGCGATCTCGGTGCCGACGACCATGAGGGCGAGAATGTCGCCGCGCTGAAGCGTGTAGCTCTCCTCGGCGCGCGGCGAGACGGACGGCCACGTGATGGCGAGGACGAGAGCGGCGATGAGGACGATGCGCTGGGACACTGGAAGCTCCGGATCGGGTGGATGGAAAGGTCCGAAGGGGGTCGCGGCGAGCGATCAGAAGGCCCTCTCGCATCGCAGGAGCGTCGCCGCCGTGAGCAGGATCGTTCGGATGTCGAGCCAAAGGCTCCAGTTCGCGACGTACCAGAGGTCGTGGTCGATCCGCGACTTCATGAGCTCCATCGTCGGCGTCGCGCCGCGGAAGCCGTTCGCCTGCGCCCAGCCCGTGATCCCCGGCTTCACGTGATGGCGAAGGGCGTAGGAGGGGATGAGGGTGCGATACATGTCGTCGTGCGCGAGGGCATGGGGCCGCGGGCCGACGATGGACATGTCCCCCTTCAGGACGTTGACGAGCTGCGGCAGCTCGTCGAGGCTCGTCCTGCGCAGGACCCTTCCGACGCGGGTGATGCGCTCGTCGTCGCGGCTCGCCTGACGCACCGTCGAACCGTCGTCGAGGGTGCGCATGGAGCGGAACTTGTACATCCCGAACGGACGGCCGGCGAACCCGCCCCGCGTCTGGCGGAAGAACACAGGCCCCGGGCTGTCGAGCCTGACGAGGACGGCGATCAGGACGAGGAGCGGCAGGAGCAGCACGAGCGCGGCGCCCGAGAGGACGACGTCGAGCGAGCGCTTCAGGACGCGGTCTGTCGGCGTCAGCGGCTCGCGCTGCAACTCGGGAAGGCGCAGCGTGCCGCAGCGCACGGCCGGCCGGTGCAGCACCTCGCGCGCCGTCCGGTCGGGGAGGAGGAGGACCGGAAGCGGCAGGATCCGCAGCGCGGCGAGGGCGTCCTCGAGCGTTTGGGGCTCGGACCACGGAACGGCGACCACCACGTCGTCCACCTCGCTGGTCCGGCAGAAGGCGACGAGATCGCCGAGCGCACGGGGAAGACCCCGCCGCGGATCGGCGTCGTCGGGGACGGCGAAGCGGGCGAGGACGCGGCAGCCGGCCTCGAGGAGCGGGCCGATGTCCGCGGCGCCCGACGGTCCAGTCGCGTCGAGCACCACCAAACGGCGGCCTGCGGCGCGGCCGCCGGGAGCCGTCCGTCGCAGGATCCGTCCACCGAACGCGTTGAACCCGAGGATCGCGCCGAGGCCGGAGACGTAGAAAAGAAGGATTTCCTCCACCCGGATCGCCGCCTCTGCCTTCACGGCGAGCGCCGTGGCCACGAAGAAGACGGCGCTCGCGGTCCAGTAGAGAACGAGCGCCCCTCGATCTTGCGCACCTTGCGAAGCGCTTCTCGGGGCAGTGCGCCTCCGGGTGTACGCAAAGAGCGTGTAGAGGCCTGCGACAGTGCCGCAGCCGATGATCAGGTGGACGACGTCGATCGTGAGGTCGCCGTCCACCAGAAGATCATAGGCCATGCCGGCGCCGGTACAGGCGAGAACGATCACCGCCCACTCCGACAGCGCCAGCACCGGAACGAAGGCCCGCCGCGCCGCCGACGGGTCTGGCCCCGGAAAGTGCTCCCCGGTCGCGCGTTCGAGGGATAGCGGTGTCTTCATGCTGCAGACATCGATCAGGTCCTGATCTTGAGTGTCTGGCGATACCATCAGGATGCGACCCCCGCCCGTCGTGGTCCGAGGCCTGAAAGCAACATGCATGAGCTCCCCTGTAAAGATGGAAAAAATGCAATAAAGTTCTAGATGTTACGCCCTATTATTTACACGATCAATTGTTATTGCGGGAATCTATACTTCATCGTTGAGTGGAGCGATCCGGAACGTCAACTTGCCGGAACGCCAACCTGCCGGAACTCCAACCTCAACGTCTCCTTCACGCCACCGCCCCGACACCGACCGCAATCACCTCCATGGACTCTGCCGTGCGAAACACCGGGCCGAACGCGCCATCGTTCCCCCTCAGGACGACACGCGCACATCGACACACCGCTTTTACGGATCGCGGAAGCTGCCGGAGCCGTCCTGGAAGGCTGAAGAATTCACCGAAGGGATCGGCCTTGCCACACCTCGACCGAGCCGGCTCTTCGCCGCCGCCGGAGAGCGTCGGAGGACACCATCCGGGGGCGATGCGTGACGACGGCTAGCCACCCGCTCTGGCGACAGATCTCGAGGCCCCTGCGCCTCGTCGTCTCCGGCAGAGGCAGCCGGGGCGCGACGCTGCAGACCTTCCTCGCCCGCGGATCCGTCCTCGGCATCAACCTCGCCACGGGGATCATCACGACCCGCTGGCTTGGGCCGGAAGGGCGCGGCGAGCAGGCCGCGCTCGCCATCGCCGTCTTCTTCTTCGCCGGCCTCCTATCGCTCGGCCTGCCGAGCGCGCTGACCTACAGGATGAGCCGCTGGCCGCAAGACCGCTCGCGCCTCTTCGGCGCGGCGCTCGTCCTGTGCGCCGGGCTCGGCGCCATCGCGACCGTGCTCGGCATCGCCGTCATCCCCATCTGGCTCGACGACCATCCGCCCCGCACCGTCGCCCTCGCGCAGATCCTGATGGTGACGTGCGTCTTCAGCCTCCTCATCCCGATCTCGACCAGCGCGTTCGAGGCGATGGGAGATTTCACCACCGCCAACATTGTGCGCTTCCTCAATCCGACCCTGACGCTCCTCGCCCTTCTCGGCTTCGCGGCGCTCGACATCTTCACGCCGCTGACGGCGACGCTCTCCTACATCGGCGCGGGCGTCGTGCTCGCGTCATGGATGCTCGTGCGGCTCTGGCGGCGCTGCCGGCCGACGCTGGAGCGCTTCACGCGGTCGGTCCGCGAGCTCCTCCATTTCGGCCTGCGCGCCTACGGCATCGACATCCTGAACACGCTCGCCCTGCAGCTCGACCAGGTGCTCGTGGTCGCCCTCCTCCACCCGGCGCAGGCCGGCGCCTACTTCGCAGCGCTCAGCGCGGCGCGCGTCCTCAGCGTCGTGCAGATGTCGGTGGTGACGGTCGTGTTCCCGAAGGCCTCGTCGCGGCCGCGGGACGAGGCCCTCGCCCTCGTCGCCATGGCCGCGCGATGGACCTTCGCCGGCACCCTCGCGCTCGCGGTGCCGGTGTTCGCGTTCGGACCGTTCCTCATCGAGCTTCTCTACGGCGAGGCGTTCCTCGACGCCGTGCCGCTCCTTCGCCTCCTCGTGATCGAGGTGTTCGTGTCGAGCCTCGTGATGGTGCTGGCGCAAGGCTTCATGGCGCTCGGCAGGCCGGGCTGGATCGCGATCCTCCAGGCGGTGGGCCTGGCGCTCGCCGCCCCGCTCATGGCCGCGCTGATCCCGCTCTACGGTCTGTCCGGCGTCGGCATGGCGCTCATCGCCTCCTCGGCGGTCCGCCTCGTCTTCGTCCTCGTCGCCTACAGGACGGTGCTCGAGACCTGGCCGCCGTCGCTCATCCTGAGGCCGTCCGACGTGCGGGCGCTCCTGCGCCGCTTCTGAGCCACGCCGTCAGGCAGCGAGGAGCGGACGGCCCGCCGGGTCGAGGAGCGCCGATCCCTCCACGTCGAGGAGCGGCCCGCGAGGCCCTGTGTCCCGCCGCAGCGCTGCGGCCGCAACGCCCGACGCGCCGCCGGGCAGGACCTCGACCGCACCGAGCGCAGCCGAGATCAACAAGTGCCCGACGAATGTTCGACGGTCGAAACATGAATTCATATTGCGCCCCTTTCGCCCTTCCCGTCATCCTCTACCGGAAAACGAGCAGACACCGGTGAAAAACCCCGACATGACAGACACGCGCAACACCTATATATTCTGCTTCCCCGACGGAAAATCGAAGAAGTTCACCCTCGACAAGCCCGGACGGTTCGATTTCGACGATACCTATTTCGTCGAGGGGCTGAAGGAGATGGAGCGCCTCGGCGTCGAAGGGCGTACCTTCCTTTTCGCCTACGACGCCCGCGTGCCGCTGCCGTGCAAGGGACCCGACGTCGTGGTGATCCTCTACGGCGACGAGCGGCGCCTCATTCCGCCCTATCTCCACGAGGTGGGCGCCGTCTTCACCTGCTTCGGGATGACCCCCGTCGGCGGCTGCGCGCCGATCCTCACGCGGCAGGGGCTGCTCGAGACGGTCGACATCGCACGGCGCATCGCCGAGTGGCTCCCCGGCGCCGCCCGCCGCGCCGCGCAGGCGATGACGGGCCGCCGCGCCGCCCCAGTGACGCGAATCGCGCTCGGCTACCAGAGGCTCGTCTCGGTGCCGTTCGTTCCCTTCGCGGACCGCGCCTACATCCTCTCCTTTCTCGGCAGCCTCAGCGGAAACTCCGGACGCTCCCTCAAGACGCTGTTCGGGACGCCGAAGACGGCTGCGCGGGGCACGCTCGTCTCGATCCTCGAGGACATGAAGGCCGCGGGCGCACCCGTCGAGATCGACGTCACCGCGGGCTATCGCGAGAGCCTGTCGCGCGGCCCGGTCCACTTCTCGCAAGTCCTGATGGACACCAGGATCTGCCCCGTCCCGCGCGGCACCACGCTCGAGACCGCACGCTACTTCGCCGCCGCGAAGTTCGGCTGCATCGTCGTCGCCGAGCGCCAGCCGCCGTCGAGGATCTTCGCCGATCCGCCGGCCATCACGATCCGGCACTGGAAGCATCTGCCGGGGCTCGTCGCCGAGCTCCTCGCCGATCCGGTCCGCATGGAGGAGCTCCACCGAAGGAGCCTCCTGTGGTGGGACGAGGTCTGCGCCGAGCCGGTGCTCGGAAGGGACCTCGCCAGCGCGCTCGGCGTCAGCGCAACGCTCGGCGACACGGGCGAGCGAAACGGGCAGCCGGCGGCGATGGCTCCCGCCCCGGCCGGCGCCGCGACCCGCACCGTGACCGGCTCCCCGCTCAGGCACGACGAGCGCGGTCTCGCATGAGCGGCGCCGGCCCGACGTCCCCACCGCCAGGATCACCGCCGGCGATGACGCGGATCCTCCATTGCGTCGGCCACCTCCATCGCGGCGGCATCGAGGCGTGGCTCCATCACGTGGTGCGCCTCCTTCCGGCGGAGGAGTTCGGGCACGACATCCTCGTCTGGACCGACGAGGAAGAGCATTTCACGCAGGAGTTCCGCGATGCGGGTGCGCGGGTCCTGCCGATCCGCCGCCACCGCGATCCCCTCGCGCTCGATGCCGGCCTGAAGCGCGTCTTCGCCGACCACGGCCGCCACGACATCCTCCACACCCACGGAACCTTTCACCACGGCCTCGTGATGCTCCTGTGCGCGAAGGCAGGCGTTCCGGTACGCATCGCCCACAGCCACACCGACGTGCGCCCCGTCCTCGACGCCGCGGGGCCGGCCTACAGGCTCTACGCCGCGCTCGGACACCGCCTTCTGAGGCGCTTCGCCACCCGCGGCCTCGCGGTGAGCCGGTCAGCCGCCTCGTCGATGTTCGGCCCGGCATGGGAGCGCGATCCGCGCTGGCAGATCCATCCCTGCGGCATCGACGTCGACGCGTTCGACCGACCGGCAGACGAGGCCCTCGCACGCGCCCTCGGCCTGCCGGAGGGGCGTCCCGTCATCGGCCACGTCGGCCGGTTCGAGCCGCAGAAGAACCACGCCCTTCTCGTCGAGATCGCCGCCGAGTTCGCCCGGTCCGGCTTTCCGGCGCACTTCCTCCTCGTCGGGGACGGCAGCCTTCGGGCGGCATTCGAGGAGGACATCGCGCGGCGCGGGCTTGCGCGGATGTTCACCGTCGTCGCGAACAGCACCGACGTGCCGCAGCTCCTCGCCCTCATGGACGCCTTCGCGTTCCCCTCCCTCTACGAGGGGCTCGGCCTCGCCGCGGTGGAGGCACAGGCGGCGGGCCTGCCGGTCGTCCTGTCCGAACGGGTGCCGGAGGAGGCGACGGTCGACGCGGGGCGCGTGGTGCGCATGCCGCTCGGGGCCGGGGCCGGCGCCTGGGCCCGCGCCCTCGCCGGGCTGTGCGGGGAGAGCCGGCGTGATGCGGCCACCCTGCGCCGCACGCTCGCCGACAGCCCCTTCAACGTGGCGCGGTCCGCCGCAAGGCTCGCCGAGATCTACGCCGAGGTCCGGAAGGCCCCGGTGCTCCGGGCGCGCCAGGTGGAACAGGAAGCCGCCTGACGTTCACGCAACCCGTCCGTGAGGCTCGCACAGACCATGGGCTCGATCCTCGTCGTCTCTCCGGAGAACCCCTTCCCGCCCGACAGCGGGGGGCGGCTGCGCACCCGCAACGTCGTCGAGATCCTCGCGCGCGGCCACGACGTCGACATCCTCACCTACGAGCGCGAGGACGCAGGCGCCGCGCCGGCGAACGTGCGCATCGTCGCCGTCCCGCGCACGGTGACGCCGCGGGGAGCCGCCCTCAGGTCCCTGCGGACCGGGCGCAACTGCGGCACCAACAGCCACGTCGACGTCGACTTCATGCCACGCCTCGCCGAACTCCTCTCGGCCCGCGAGCACGTCGCGGTGGTGCTGGAGCACACGATGCTCGGCCACCTCATCGACCCGATCAGGGCCGTGCGGCCGACGGTGCGCATCGTCGTCAACGCCCACAACGTGGAGAGCGCGCTGACGCGGCAGATCATCGCCGCGCAGCCGACGGTGGCACGGCGCGCCTTCTTCACGCTGAACCACCGTTTCACCGTCCGCAACGAGCGGGCGACCCTGGCGAAGGCCGACGCCGTGATCACGTGCTCGAACGCCGACACGGAGCGCTTCCGCGCCACAACGCCCGTGCCGGCCGCGGCGATCGTGACGGTCCCGAACTTCCTCGCTGCCGCCGGCTACCGCTTCGAGCCGCCGGCGCCGCGGACGGGGCCGCCGAAGGCAATCCTCTTCGGCGACATGCAGTACTGGCCGAACGTGCGCGCCGCGCACCACTTCCACCGCGAGATCCTTCCGCTCCTGAGGCGACGTCACCCCGACCTCGTCTGGGTCGTCGCGGGGCGGAACCCGCACGCCACGATCCGGGCCGCCGTGGCGGACGACGCCGGGGTGGTCGTCACAGGTGCCGTGCCGCGGATGGGTGACGTCGTTCACGACGCGGACGTCGTCGTCGTCCCGCTTCTCGACGGGAGCGGGACGCGCTTCAAGCTGATCGAGGCGTGGGCGCTCGGCCGGCCCGTGGTGTCCACCACCATCGGCGCGGAGGGGCTCGAGTACGAGAACGGGCGCGAGATCCTCGTGGCCGACGGCCCGGCCGCGTTCGCGGACGCCACCTCGAGGGTGCTTCGCGATCCGGCGCTCGCCGCACGCCTCGCGGAACGCGCGCACGAGACCTACCGCCGCCTCTACCACGAGGAGGCCGTCGCGGAGCGCCTCCTTTCCGTCGTCACCCCCGAGGGCGACGAAGGGAGTGTCGCGCCTGTCAGGGAGCATGCGTCATGACGATGAAGCTCTACGAGGAGGCCGCCGCCAGCGCCGCGGAGGCGGCGCCCCCCGGTCCACGTCCCCGGCTCGCGTCGCGCCTTTCCGGCAGCGGCCCCCTGAAATAGAGGCCCGTCCCCGGCAGCTCCGTCATGCGGTAGTCAACGATCTCGAAGTCGCGCGCCTGGTCGTCCTCGGCGAGGAGGCATATCGGGCGCTCTTCCCGGCCAGCCGGACCTGCACCGCCAGCACCAGCCGGAGCCGCTCGGCTTCATGGAGGCGCTCGACGCGGAACCGGCGCGAACGGAGGCCGGCTGGGGATGGAACCGGCACCACGCCGCCGTCAGCCGCTGCGCTCCCAGCTGCAACGCTTCGTCGACGTCTTCGGCCGGGACGCGCTGTGCGTGATCCTCTACGACGACCTCGTCGCCGACCCGGTCGGGACCTATGCCGGGATCTGCAGGAAACCCCGGACGTGTTCCGTCCGGGGCTTCCGTCGGGCACGATGCCGCGCGAGGGCGCGAGGTCAGATGAACCAGTCGACCTCGAAGCCGTTCGCCGAGGGGACGAGCATCCCGCCGTCCTGCGGGGGGGCGAGTTCGTAGAGGCCGGCGGACGATGCGCGCGCGCCCTCTCCCGCGAGCTGCGTGATCTTGATGGCGGCGAGCGAGGGGTTCTCCACCTCGTTCACGAGGTCGAGGTCGAGGCGCCCGTCGCTCACCGTCGTGCGATAGGTCTTCACGAGCGCCCTGTCGAAGCCGACCTCGGCGAAGGTGTCGTGATCGTCTCCGACGCGCGCGCCCTCGAGGAAGATGTCGGTCACGCGGGCGCCGCGCGCCGCCGCACCGCCCCACGTCTCCGCGAAGTGGAGCTCCACCTCGTAGGCGCCGTTCTCGACGTCGAAGTCGAAGTTCGCCGACCCGGGCTTCCAGACCTGCGTCCTGTAGAGGGCGTCGTCGTCGGTCCCGCGGATCTCGCGGCTCACGGGGCTCCAGTTGCCGACGCCGGTGTCGTCGGCCTCGAAGAGCGTGCCGTCGCGCGCCGTGTAGTCCGTCGACGAGCCGAGGTTCACCGCCTTCACGACCACGGGCGCAGTCGTCTCCGCACTCCCGGGCGCATCGGCGTCGGCCGGAATCCTGTGGATCTCGACGGCCTTCACGGCCGGATTCTGGACGACGTTGCGGAAGTCGAGGTCGAGCGTGCCGTCCGTCACGCCGACGACGTAGCCCTTCTCCAGAGCGACGTTCGCGCCTCCGGCCTCGCGGAACACGTCGAGATCGTCGTCGACGACCCGTCCCTCCACGACGACGTCGAACACGCGCGCGCCCGGTCTGAAGGCGCCGGCCCACGTCTCGGCGAAGTGCAGCTTCACGAGGTAGTTGCCGTTCCCGACGTCGAAGTCGTAGCCGAGACCGCTCGTGGAGTAGGCTTCCGACTGGTAGATGGTGTCGGAATTCGTCCCCGCGACCGGGGCGGAGGTGGAGGCCCGGGCGCCGATGCCGAAATTGTCCGGCTCGAAGACGATGCCGTCTTCGTCCACGTAGCGCTGGTTGCTGCCGAGGTTGACGGCCGTGACGAAGCCGGGTTCGCCCTCGGCGCCGCCGTCGGGCGCTCGCTCCTCCACGCGGGAGATCCTGAGGCCGGCGATGCTCGGATTCTGGATCTCGCCCCGGAAGTCGAGATCGAGGACGCCGTCGGTCACATCCACCGTGTAGCGCTCCACGAGGGCGGTGTTCGCGCCCACCTTCGCGAAGATATCGACGTCGTCGCCGACGACGTCGCCCTCGGCGATGACGTCGAACACCCTGAGCGCACGTCCGTAGGCTCCGCTCCAGTTCTCGGAGAGGTGAAGCTCGATCTCGTAGGTGCCGCTCTCTGCCACGGCGAAGTCGAACGACATCGTCTCGTGGCCCCAAAGGTTGGACTGGTAGAGGCTGTCGTTCGCGGTGCCGGCGATCGCCGACGAGGTGGTGGCGCTGTTGTAGCGTCCCGTCGCATCGGCGGCGAAGCCTCCCGCACCGGCTCGGCCGCCGAAGTTGATGGCGAGGACGTCGTCCACGAAGCCGTCGACCCTCGGCGCCGGTGCCGGCGCTGGTGCCGGTGAGGGTGCCGGCGCCGTCGACGAGGGCGGCACCGCCGGAGGCGCGCCGTCGGCGTCGTCGATCTGGAGGAGCACGACGTGGCCGTAGACCGAGAAATCGAAGGAGGAGACGCCGTCCGCGGCGTCGAGCGCGCTCTTGCCGACGATCGGATCGAAGAAGGCGACGTCCACATCCTCGCCGAACTCGACCCTCAGCCTGTGCTCGGGCGCGGCGATGGGGCGGTCGGCAGCATCGTCCCAGATGTCCGGCTCCGCCCAAACGGCGAGGACGAAGGTGCCGTCGCTCTTCTGCATCAGCGTGTGGTAGCCGTTCGACGGCAACCCCGAGATCTCGTAATCGAGCGTCCCGGTCTCGAACGTCGCAGAGTAGTCGTCACCGTCCCGCAGGATTGCGTTGAGGTTGTGGATGGCGTGCGCAACGGGCTGCGCCCTGCCGTCTCCGCTGAACAGGCCGAAGTTGTCCTCCTGGTAGAACGGATCCGCGTCGACCTTGTCGTTCATCAGAGCATAGATGAATGTCTTCTCAACGCCGATCTGAAAGTTGTCGAAGAGCATATTGAGCATGAGCTTCGCTTCGGTGGCCTCGTCGACTCCTTCCCAGCGCTGCCCGAGAGCGTTATGGTATCCCGCCTCGGTGAACATGACCGGATCGTCGTTGAGGATCTTGGCCCAGCTGTAGGTCTCCTCGGCGACCCTGCGCGGCTGCTCGCCGCCGAAATAGGTGTGCCAGTTGGAGTAGTCGGTCAGATGCGAGTAGTCGCCGGTCTGTTCCCTGGTCGACCACGGCCCGACGCCACCCAGCGAGAAGCTGATGATCGGAACGTCATCGAGCAGCGGGCTCGCCTCGACGAGTCTCTTCAGCTCCTCGTGGATGTCGACGGCAACACCCAGCGTATCGCTCGTGACCCGCCTGCCTTCCCAGTAGTACTCGAACAGGTTCAGCTCGTTCGGCCCCTCGATCAGCGCCACGCTGCCGGGATACAAGCTCTCGAGAGCCTCCATTCTCTGAAGGTCCCGCTCGAGATCGAGCCGCGGCCCATAGAATCCGAGGTTGAACTTGATCCCGTTCTCGGCAAGCCTCTGAAGCATCGGCATCGTCGTCTCGGTCGGCGCGCCCTCACGCACATGCCGGATTCCGGTATATTCGAGCATTCTCTCGACGGCATCCCAGTCTCCCCAAGCGACATCGACATAGCCGACGTGGGTAACAACTCCGACGCTGTCGAGGAATGAATTCGTAGTCACAGCAGACATCAATTTTTTCCTTATTTCCGTCCAGGTTTGACGAGGTCATCCACCTGGCGGCGGCTTATAGCAAAAGATAAAGACGCGTCATCCCCGAAGGTGTAGCTTAGATCGGTGCAATTAACTGACGTCTACACGTCGGAGGCGTTGAAAGAACGCGGCCGGCCTGTGTTTCCGGCTGCTCATTTCAGGCCTGCCGAAAGCAGGCATGGCATGAGTTGCGCAAAATAGTTCACCCGTTCACATCATGAAGAAGGATGTGATCCGGAAACGATGCCAGACGTGTCGTGCCGGCAGGGGGTGACGAGCCTCGATACGACGACACGCAGCCAACTCGTCGGCGTCGGCATGCATCGAAAGGCATCTCGCGCCACCCGAGTCGCCCGGACGGGTTCCTCACGATGCAGGCCACCTCGCATAGTACGCTTTCCGCGCGTGTCCCTTCGCCGAAAGCCCCCTTGCTGCCGCCGCATTGTTCCATGAAAACTTCAGATCACGCCAAATTTCCCCCTGATGACGGTGGAATGATGAAGAATAATCATTATTCGCCAGTGATCCTGTCGCGAATCATCCTTCTGGCGACAGTTTCGGTCTTGCCGGCGCTGGCCGGATGCGATGAAATCGGCGTCGGGATGAGCGAGGCCGCGCGTCGCGGGGAGACCATCTTTGCCGGACAGTGCGCGACTTGCCACAGGACCGCAGCGGCGGCGCCGCCCCTCGAGGGCATCGTCGGCAGGCCGGCGGGCGCGGTGGACTATCCCTACTCCCGCGCCCTGCGGGAGGCGCGCTTCACCTGGGATGCGGCCACGCTCGAAGCGTTCCTCGTCGCTCCGCACGATACGCTCCCGGGCAACCAGATGGCCTTCTACGGGATCGAGGACCGGCAGACCGTCGCCGACCTCCTCGCCTACCTGGAGCACATCTCGAACTGACGGGCGCGGCGGGATCGCGGCCGCTGCACGAGCGGGACCTTTCGCCATGACCTCCTTGACCGACTTCGCCGACGCCCGCCGGATCCCCGGCGGCGGGCGCCTCGACTGCGACCTGTGCATCGTCGGCGCCGGGGCAGCCGGCATCTCGATCGCACGCGAGTTCGCGAACACGGACGTGAGGGTGCTCCTTCTAGAAGCCGGCGGCCTCAACATCGACCCCGAGGTCGACGCCCTCTCGCGCGTTGAGGACACCGGCCGACCCTACGGACACCCCGTGGACGACTGGCGCCTCAGGCAGTTCGGCGGGAGCACGAACCACTGGGGTGGCCAGTGCGCGCCGCTGACGGCGATCAACTTCGAGCGCCGCGACTTCATCCCCCACTCCGGCTGGCCCTACGGCCCCGAGGAGCTCGACGCCTACTACCGCCGCGCCCACGCCCTCCTCGACCTCGGCGACTTCGACTACGACGCCGAGGCCATCGCAAGGCGCATCGGGGTCAGCCTGTTCCCCCTCGACCGGTCGAGGGTGACGACGGCGGTGACGCGCTACAACCGCGTCCGCTTCGGGATCGCGTTCGGCGAGGAGATCGCGCGCGCCCGCAACATCCGCGTCCTCCTCCACGCCGAGGTCTGCGGCTTCGACCTCGACGAGGCGGCGAGCGAGGTCGTGCGCAGCGCAAGGGTGTCCTCCGTCGCCCGCAACGAGTTCACGGTGACCGCGAGGATCTTCGTCCTCGCCGCCGGCGGCATCGAGAACCCGCGCCTCCTTCTCCTGTCGGACCGCCAGCGCCCGGCAGGCCTCGGCAACCACGCCGACCTCGTCGGCCGCTTCTTCCAGGAACACCTCTGGTACGTGAGCGGGCACATCCTGACCACCGCGGAGGATGCCCTCAACCTCGCCTACATCAGGCCCTCCCACGACCGGGGCGCCGAGGTGCGCTTTCACCTCACGCTGCCGCGCGAGGTGACGCAGGCCCTGAGGATCCCCGCCTTCAGGGCCGAGATCGGCGGCGGGCTGCCCGTGGCGGACCACGTCAAGGCGGTGCGGGACGGCGACTTCGGCATCGGGGACGTCCTCGCGCTCGCCGCCGGTCCGGTCGACGTCGGCCACCTCGCGCGATGCCGCCTGCGGTCCGTCCCGCAGACCTACATTCTCGGCAACTTCTGCGAACAGACGCCGAACCCGGAAAGCCGCGTGATGCTTTCGGAGACGCGCGATCCCCTCGGGCGGCCGCATCCGCAGCTTTGCTGGCAGCTCTCCGCGCTCGACCACGAGGGGATCGCGCGGGCCCATCGCTGGATCGCCCGCGAGGTGGGGCGCTCGGGGATGGGTCGGATGCTGATCCAGATCCCGCAGGACGCGGCCGAACCGCTCCCGAAGGCGCACGGCGCCGGCCACCACATGGGAACGACCCGCATGAGCGCGGACGCGAAGCACGGCGTCACGGACGCCAACTGCCGCGTCCACCACACCACCAACCTCTTCGTGGCCGGATGCTCCCTGTTCCCGACGTCAGACTGGCCGAACCCGACGCTGACGATCGTCGCGACGTCCCTGCGGCTCGCCGACCACCTGAAGTCCCTCGTCACCGACTGAACGGAGGAGCCGATGGGCAAGCTCACCGACATCCGCAAGCGCACATTCCTCGCGGGATCGGCCGCAATTCTCGGCGCGCTCTATGCCGGAGCGCTCGGGCGCGGGGCGATGAAGCCTTGCGGAGACTTCAACATCTACCCGTCCTACTCAGAGCTCGAACCGTTCCTGCGGATCGGACGCACCCATCTCGCGGCGGCCGGTCCCGCCGAGCGGGTCCGTGTCTTGCGGCTCGCCCCGTCCGGCGGGGGGGACCCCGTGCGCGCGTTCGTCCAGGAGCTGTCGCGGCGGGCGGACGCCGTCGCGGCCGACTTCGAGCGGGACGACGTGGTCGTCTGCCAGGGCTGGCTGCTGTCGCGGACGGAGGTCTCCCTCTGCGCGGCCCTCGCCGCACGGCTCGGCTGACCACGCGAGGGCTTGCCCCCCGTCTGCCGGCGAGGTGGTCGCCCGGGAGTCGCGAAAGGGAGCCCGTCCGGCCCCTCCCGTCAAAGCTCGCGAAAGCCCTCCGCCTCGCACAGAGGCGGCGCCTTGGCGAGGGCGTCGAGGTCGGGGGGCGGCAGGCGCATCGCATCGTCGGAACCGATCAACGCCCCGATCTCCCTGGCGACCGCGAGAACGGCCGCATCGTCGTCGCGACGGCCGACGATCTGCAGGCCGAACGGCATCCCGTTGCCGTCGCGCCCGCAGGGGATGGAGACCGAGGGATGCCCCGCGATGGTCGCCGCGTAGGCGAGGGCGAGCCAGTGGTAGTAGCTCTGCGTCGCGACGCCGTCGATCTCCCTCGGATAGAGCTCGCGCCAGTCGCGCGGGCCGATGGTGACCATCGGGGCGAGGAGGATGTCGACGTCCGCGAAGAAGGCGTCCCAGGCGCGGTGATAGTTGCCGTGCAGCACGAGCGCCTCGGCGACGTCGCGCGCACCGTAGGCGAGCCCCTCCTCCACGTTGGCGCGCACGTTGGGGCCCACGCTATCCGGAAAGCGCTCGAGCCGCTCGCGATGGGCGCCGAGGAAGGCGACCCCCCTCAGGACGGCGAAGATGCGGTCGGCGCCGGCGCAGTCGGGCGCCCTCTCCTCGAGACGGCCGAGATGGTGCGCCAGCCGTTCCACGCGGTCGCGGAAGGCGGCGCGCACGAGGCCCTCCGTCGGCGCGAAGCCGAAGTCCTCGGTCACGGCGAAGCGCAGATGCGACAGGTCCGCCGCCGGCAGCCTCGCGAACCTGCCGGCGTGGCCCGGGAACGGCCGCGTCCAGGGATCGCGCCGATCGGGCCGCGCCAGCACCTCGAGGAGGAGCGCCGCGTCCTCTGGCGAGCGCGCCATCGGGCCGTCGGTGGACATGGGCAGGAGCGGCATTTCCCTGAGGACGCCGGGAACGAGCCCGTGGGAGGGGCGAAAGCCCGTCACGCCGCAGAAGGCGGCGGGGTTGCGCAGGCTGCCGCCGAGGTCCGAGCCTGTGGCAAGGGGCGCCATCCGCGTCGCGAGGGCCACCGCCGAGCCCCCCGACGAGCCGGCAGCGGAGCGGGCGAGGTCGTAGGGATTGGCCGTGACGCCATGGACCCGGTTGCGCGTGTTCGCCCCGGCGCTCCACTCGGGCACGTTGGTCTTGCCGAGGACGAGGCCGCCAGCCGCACGGACCGCCGCCACCAGCGCGTCGTCCTCCTCGGGGACGTTGTCCCGGAAGAGCTCGGAACCGTAGGTCGTCGGCAGTCCCGCGACGTCGTTCATGTCCTTGATGGCGACCGGCAGGCCGTGGAGAAGGCCGAGCGCCGCGCCGGCCGACACCTTCGCCTCAGCGGCGCGCGCGTCGTCCATCAGGCGGTCGAAGTCCCGGGCCACGACCGCGTTGACCGCGTGGTCGAGGGCTTCCACCCGGGCGATGCAGGCCTCGGCCAGCTCCACGGGGGAGAGCTGCCTGCGGGCGATGAGGCCCCGCGCCTCCACGGCGCCGAGATCGGCTGGATTGGTCAACGCGGTCTCCTCGATCGTAGCCTCGGCGAGCGGCGTCGCCGCACATTCCGCGACAGGCTATCGGGTCGCGCGCCCGTCGCCCAGACGTTCGGTCCCGCCCGCTCGAGGTTCGCGGGAGCGGAGCATCCCGTGTGCGCCCCGGAGGCCGCAGGATGCTCCGGCGCATTCCGGATCCCGTCGATCGTGCCCTGGCGCGCGGCCCGGCTTGCCCCGTGCCGGCTTGAGCCGCTAGTCTGGCATACCAGAACGGGAGGTTATCGATCATGCCGGACCGGCCCCTCATCGCGCTCGCCCTCGGCGATCCTTCCGGCATCGGCAACGAGCTCGCCATCAAGGCGCTCGCCGACGCGCAGACTGCCGCCGCAGCCGACTATCTCGTCATCGGAGACAGGCGCTGCTGGAGGATGGGCGAGCAGCAGGCCGGGATCGCTCACGACGTCGGGGATCTCGACGGCCGCTTCGACCGCATCGCCTTCCTCGACCTCGCGCACGCCGACGAGGCGACCATCGCGGTCGGGGAGTCGAGTGCGGCCGGCGGATCGGTCGCCCTCGCGAACTTCTCGACGGCGCTGCGCCTCGCGGCCTGCGGCGCGGCGGACGCGGTGTGCTTCACGCCGTTCAACAAGCACGCCATGCGCCTCGCCGACCCCGGCTACGTCGACGAGATCGGCTTCATCCAGCGCGCCATCGGGACGGACGCGGAAGGCTCGGAGTTCAACGTCCTCGACGAGGTCTGGAACGCGCGCGTCACCTCGCACGTCCCGCTCGGCAGGGTCGCGCCCCTCATCACGCGCGAGCGCGTCCTGCGGGCCATCGCGCTCACCCACCGCACCATGGAGGGGGCGGGGATCGCGAACCCGAGGATCGGCGTCGCCGGGCTCAACCCCCATGCGGGGGACGGCGGCAACTTCGGCTCCGAGGAGATCGAGATCATCGAGCCCGCCGTCAGGGAGGCCTCTGCGACGTACGCCGTCACGGGTCCCGTCCCGTCCGACACCGTCTACGTGCGCGCGCTCGGGGGGGAGTTCGACGCGGTCCTCACCATGTACCACGACCAGGGCCAGATCGCGATGAAGCTCATCGGGTTCGACCGTGGCGTGACGCTGATCGGCGGCTTCCCGTTCTGGATCGCGACGCCCGCCCACGGCACCGCCTACGACATCGCCGGGAAGGGGATCGCGAACCCCGGCGCGACCATCAGGGCGCTCAGGCTCGCCGCCCGCCTGTCGCGCCTCTCCAGCCCCGGCGGCTTCGCGCCTCCCGCGGAGCGCCTCGCGCACGCCCGCGCCATCGCCAGCGCCCCCGCCAGCGCCCCCGCGGCCTGAGAGCCCGCGCACCGCCGTGAGCGCGCCGAGCACCGCGGCGCGCGGACGGGCGCGCAAGGCTCTTGCGCCAGCGGCCGGCCTCTGGGCGGATCGTGTGCGATGCCCATCGGAAACCACGCTTCATGACGCGGACCCGCATCGTCCTCTCCCTCGGGGTGGCGCAGACCATCGCGTGGGGGGCGACCTACTACGTCCCGGCGACACTCGCGCCCGCCATGGCTCGCGACCTCGGCGTCGACACTGCGACGGTCTATGCCGCCTTCTCGGTGGCCCTCCTCGTCTCGGCGCTGGCGAGCCCCCTGTCGGGGCGGGCCATCGACCGGATCGGCGGCCGGCCCGTCCTCGCGGCCGCAACGCTCCTGTGCGCGGCAGGGCTCGCCCTCCTCTCGGTGACCGCGGGCCCCGTCGCGCTCTTCTGCGCCTGGATCCTCATCGGCACCGGGATGGCGGGGGCGCTCTACGACGCCGCCTTCGCGACGCTGGCGGGAATTTTCGGCAGGGACGCGCGGGGGCCGATCACGGGGATCACCCTCATCGCCGGATTCGCGAGCACGGTCTCCTGGCCCGCGACGAGCCTCGTCGAGGCGGAGCTCGGCTGGCGCGCCGCCTGCCTCGGATGGGCAGCCGTCCTCGTCGCGATCGCGCTCCCCCTGAACCTCTCCCTCCCGCGACGCTCCCACCATCCGGCGCTCCCGGCTGCGGCGCACAAGGGCCGCCCGCGCGGCGAGCTCCTGCCGATGGCGCTCCTCGCCTTCGTGTTCGGGACCACGTGGTTCTCCTCGACCGCCATGGCGGCGCACCTTCCTCGCCTTCTCGAGGTGGCGGGTGCGGCACCTGCGGCGGCGGTCGCGGCGGCGGCCCTCGTCGGGCCGGCGCAGGTGGGGGGACGGATGATCGAGTTCGCGCTCCTGCGGCGGGCGAGCCCCTTCCTGTCGGCCCGCGCGGCGACCCTTGCCCATCCCCTCGGCGCCGGCATCCTCCTGACGGCTGGCGCGCCTGCGGCACCCCTCTTCGCCGGACTTCACGGTGCCGGCAACGGCGTGATGACCGTCGCGAGCGGAACGCTGCCGCTCGCGATCTTCGGGCCGGTCGGTTACGGCGCCCGGCAGGGCCTCATCATCGCCCCGGCACGCTTCGCCTCGGTCCTTGCGCCGGTGGCGTTCGCCGTCCTCATCGAGCGGTTCGGAGCACATGCGCTCATCGCCACCTCGGCGCTCGGCCTTGCGAGCCTTGCGGCCCTCGTCGCGCTCGGCCGCATCGGCACCCGCAGCGGTCCACCGGACGCCGATCCGGCGCCGGACGGCCGCCCGTCATCCTGACGCCCGAACACGGCGCCCGGCACCGGCGGCTTCCGGCACGGCCGACCGCGACGATCGGAACGACCGTGACGCCGTCCTCCGCGCCAACGCCGTAAAGCCAACCCCGTGAAGGAGCCGTTCGCCCGACCCGAGCCGCCGCAGTCCCGGTCAGCGGATCTCGCCGCCCGTGCGCCCCGCGCGCACGGCAAGGAGCCTGCGCACGGCGTCGGCGAGGTCGGCGTCGTTCACCGGCTTGGAGAGGCACGGCACGTGCGAGAAGCGCGGCGGCATGATCATGCGCGCATCGTAGCCGGTCAGGAAGAGGAAGGGCACGGCCCGGGCGATCAGAAGGTCGGCGACGGCGAAGCTGTCCCGGTCGCCGAGGTTGACGTCGAGGACGGCAAGGTCGAGCGGCTCGTGCGCGGCGATTGCCATCGCCTCCTCGAGGCGCCCCGTCGGACCGACGACCTCGCACCCGAGCGCACGCACCCGCTCCTCGAGATCGAACGCGAAGATCATGGAATCCTCGAGGACGAGGACGCGCGGCGGTGTGTCGGGCAAGGGGCTCGTCCGCTCCTCGGTCAGGAAGGCGGCGGGAACGAAGAGATCGCACTCGACGCCCGCCGGCGGGAAGCGAAGCTGGACGGCGCCGCCGAGCTCGTAGCCGAGGCTGCGCTCGATGAGCGTGCGCCCGAACCCGCGCCTCGTCGGCGGCCTCACGGCGGGCCCGCCGAACTCGCGCCAGGCGATGCGCAGCCCCTCCCCGTCCCTGTGCCATGCGAGGGACAGCCGTCCTGTCCCGCAGGACAGCGCGCCGTGCTTGGCGGTGTTGGTGGCGAGCTCGTGGAGCACCATCGCGAGCGCGAGCGCCGCCTTCGGCGCCAGCGCCACGTCCTGCCCCTCAAGGATCACGCGGCCGCTGTCGTCGCTGTAGGGGTCGAGCTCCTCGCGCAGGAGGCGCTTCAGACTCGCGCTGCGCCAGCGGCTTTCGGACAGGAGGCTCTGCGCGTGGGCCATCGCCTTGATGCGGCTCTCGAGCGCGGCGACGTAGCCGTCGAGATCGGCGCTCGACAGGCGCGTGTGCCGCATCAGCGCCTCGACGTTGGCGAGGATGTTCTTCACGCGGTGGTCGAGCTCGGCGATGAGGACGCCCTGCCGCTCCTGCGCGGCGGCACGCTCGCGCGAGAGCTCCTCGATCCGGCGCACGACCACCTCGAGGATGGACAGCCTCAGCGCCTCCGCCGCCTCCATCTCCATGGTGCGGAAAGGCGCCGAGCTTCCGCGGACGGTCTCCCGCCACGCGGCGAATGACGCGCGCGGCGTCAGCGCGCCGGCATCATCCTTCGTGACGGACTTGTTCGGATCGCCGGCCCAGGTGACGGTCTCCACAAGCTCGGGCCGGAACCAGAAGATGTAGTCGCGCGGCGTCGCCGAGACGCAGACGGCGAGCATCCCGGCGACGCCCGCACGCGCAAGACCGCCCTCGTCGGGAAATAGTTCGCCGAGCCGGTCGGTGGCGAAGATGGTGTCGGTCCCCCGCTCGCCCAGGAACGTCGCGAGCCTGTCGGCCGCGAGCCGGTCGGGAGTGTCACCGAGCGCAGCATAGTGGCCTTCGACGAGGGTCGCGACGCCGCACGACGGAACGAGCTCGCGCAGGAGCGCGAGATTGGCGGCAAGGCCTTCCGCGAGCCCGGCCGTGCGGGAGAGGTTCGCCATCAGCCTCTCGTGCACCGCCCGCCATGCGAGGCGCTCCTCGTAGCCTTCTGCCGCGAGCCGTCCCTCGAGCTGCAGGGAGAACACCTTGGCGAAGAGGTCGCACGCCTGCCGCGTCCCGTATGGCAGGTGCCGCACCGTCCCGTGATGGCAGACGATCATTCCCCAGAGCGCACCCTTCATGACGATCGAGATCGACATGGACGCCGTGACGCCGAGGTTGCGCAGGTACTGGAGGTGGATCGGCGAGACGGACCGCAGTGTGGAGAAGGTGAGATCGAGCGGGCGATCCGTCTGCGCGCTGGTCGGCGGACGGATCGGCGCCGGCACGCAGTCAACATTCGGGATCAGCCTCAGGCGGTTCCTGAGGTAGAGGGCACGCGCCTGCTGCGGGATGTCCGACGCCGGATAGCGCAGGTGGAGAAAGCTCTCGAGCGTCTCCTCCCGGTCCTCCGCCGCGACGGTCCCGCTGCCGTCCTCGAGAAAGCGGTACACCATGACGCGGTCGAACCCGGTCAGCCGCCGCACCTCCTGCGCCGACGTCTCGAGGAAGGCCTCGAGGCTTTTCACCTGCTCGATGCGCTGGAGCATCCGGTGGACACGATTGATGGTCTCTCCCGGGTCGCCGCGGCGGCCGGCAGGTTCGAGCTCCACGACAAGGAGGCCCTCGCTCTCGTGGACCGCTGCGTCCATCTTGCCCGCGCCGGTCTCGATGCCGAGCTCCACCGCGCGCAGAGGGGCATCCTGGGGCGCCTCCATCTCGCGCACCGAGAGGATGCGGCGCGCGGCGTCCTCCCCGACGAGCTCCACGAGGTGCCGTCCGAGCGGATCGCCGACGGTGGCATCGAGAAGGTCTCCCGCCGCATGGACCACCCTCCCGCCCCGGTCGACAGCGAGGAGACAGCCGTGGGGCTGGATCGAGCCCGGCACGTGGATGGGCTCGCGGTCGCAGTCCGAGAGGTCGGCCTCGCCGAACCGCGGCGGAGGGAGAGACTCGTTCATCCGACCCTCACACGCCCTCGGCCGGGTGCATCGCCCATGCGAACACGCCGAATGCCGCACGCGCGCCATCGACCGCCTGTGCGACGTCGCGCTCGGTGACCACGGCCCTCTCGAGCGCGTCGAGGAGATCCTTCCAGCGCGCACCGCCCCCGCCGCCGGCGAGGAAGCGCCCACCCCACGAGGGAGACGTTCCAAGCGCCACCACCGCCTGCCGGCGAAGGACCGTGGCACCGAGCCGGGCGCCCTCGGTCACGTAGAGAGCGCCCATCGCCGCCGCCTCCGAGGAAAGGTGGAGGTGCGGAACCTGCCTCGGCTCGGGCGCGCCCGAGGCCATGTCGGCGCGATCGCGCGCGATCCTGTCGAGATCGGCGGCAAGGCCGGACACGGCCTCGTCCGGGAGGCGCCTTGCGGCAGCGCGCAGGACCACCGCATGCAGCACCTCCATCGCGGCGAGGAACCTGCCGTAGGTGCGAGGATCCCGAAGCGGTCCCATCAGGCGCTCGCAGCGCGCGTGATCGGCGGCCGTGCCGTCCCGCAGGATCCATCGCACCGTCCGGCGCGGCTTCTCGCGGCAGGAGGCGTGCGGACCGGCACCCGTCCGGTCGAGGAGCATCGGCAACGTGACTTCCCCTCATTCGTGCATCGAAAGGTTGCGCGGCACCATGCCACCATTGTGGGCCTGACAGGAACCCTGCATGGTTCCGAGACAAGGAATTTTTGCCTGCCGGAAGGTTGAAGGGCGCGCCTCCACCGCCGGATGCGGACCGGCGGCGGTCGACGCGCGATGTTGCCCGCATGGCGCCGTCCCGAGGGTGCAGCTACCTTCGGGCGAGGACTGACGGGCGCGCGCCAGTTCCTCTCCCCCGCCACGGCGAGCCTCCGCCGACCCCGAAGTCCGGGATGGTCTCGTTCGCCGCTCCGTCGGGACGCGGACGTCCTCGTGTGACGGCGCCCCGTCGACGGGGGGAGGCATTCCGCCGGCGCGGCGCCCCGGGATCCCGGGGAAAGGCGGTTCGGCACCGCCCCCGCCGCCCCGGCCCGGCGTCCTCCGGGAACGAAAGAAGCGCGCACGGCATCATGGTGTGGCGGTTCGGGGCGCCGGCCGGCCGGACCGGCCGGGTCCTGCCGCGGGAGTGAGCGCATGTTCGACCTTCGGAACGAGGGACCGCCTTCCGGCGCCTGCGCCGGGGAGCCTGCCGAACCGGCGCTCGCGTGCCGCACGCACGGCGCTGCCCGGCTCGAGGCGCTGGTGAAGGCCGAGGCGGCGCGCGCTCCGTTCGCCGGCCTCCTCCGACTGCGTCGCCTCCATGTCCGCGCGGGAGGGTCCCCGCCGAAGGTCGTCGCCTGCGTTCCCGTCAGGGACGAGGCGGACGATCTGCCGCAATCGCTCGAGGCGCTCGGGAACAGCCTCGACGCCGTGCAGGCGCCGGCCGCCGCCGTCATCGTCGTCAACAACTCCTCCGACGCGTCCGCCGGCATCGCCGCGCGATGGGCCGAGGGATGCGCGATGGCCTCCGTCGTTTGCAGCGTCTCTCTGGCGCCCCGGATCGCCGACGTCGGCCATGCGCGGCGCTTCGCTCTCCAGTGCGGTGCTGCCCTCGGCGCGCGGGGTGCCGTGCTCCTGTCCACCGACGCCGACACCATCGTCTCGCTGACCTGGGCGGGCGCCCTCGAGGCCGCGGTGCGCGCCGGCGCGGCCGCCGCCTACGGCCCGCTGCGCACGCCCGAGGAGATGCGCGGCAAGGCGGGGCCAGCGGCGCGCATCGCCCGCGTGGAGAGCGCGCTCGGCCGGGTGCAGGCGCGCCTCTGGGCACAGATCGCGCCAGGGCGGGTCCAGTCGGCAGGGCTCCTCGTGGGTGGCGCCAACCTTGCGATGTGCGCCACGCGGTATCGTGCCGTCGGCGGCCTCCCACCCCTCCCGGTGAGCGAGGATCGCGCCATGGTGCGGGCGATGCTGCGAAGCCGCCAGGCGGTGGTCTTCGCGGAGCGGGCACGGGTGACCACGTCGCTGCGCATGACGGGTCGCGTCCGCGGCGGCATGGCCGACACGCTGCGCGCGCGGGCGGGGGGCGAGGACCTGTGCGACCCCGCCCTCCTTCCGACCCGCGCGTTCGCCCTCACGGCGCTCGCAGCGCGCCTCGAGAGGCCCTCGTCCGGGGAGCCTGCCTGTCCGCGCCCCGAGGAGGAGGAGCGGCTTCGCCTTCACGAGGCGGAGGAGGAGCTCGCGATCGCCCTGTCGCTGTCGGATGCCCTCGCGGTCGAGGCCGTCGGCGCTTCGCAGGAGCCGTTCGCGTCGAGGCTCCACTTCCATCTCGAGCGGCTCGATGCCTGACCTTCCCCACCCCCGGCCGCTCTTTCTGCCCGACGGAAGGCTCGACGCCGCAATCGCGCGCACCGCCGACAACGCCGGTCCGGCCGACCGCGGCGAGAGCGACCTTGCCCCCGATCTCGACGCCCTCCAGGCCGCAGGGCTCATGGCGGCGCCCCTGCCCCGCCGGCACGGCGGCGCGGGCCTTGCCACCAGCGGGGAGGCGACGGGGCGCGCCGTCAGTGTCCTGCGGACGGTCGGCCGCGCCAGCCTCTCCGTGGCCCGTCTCTACGAGGGGCACGTCAACGCGATCAGGCTCGTGGACCTCTACGGCGGCGAGAAGGTGCGGCGGCGCACCTTCGAGGCCGTGCGCGCCGGCAGCCGCCTCGCGGTCTGGGGCGCCGACGGCGATCGGCCCGTGACCGTGGAGGACGAGGGCGGGCATCTCGCGCTCTCGGGCGCCAAGCGCTTCGCCTCCGGCCTCGGCCTCGTCGACCAGGCCGTGGTGACTGCGCGGGACGGCGAGGGAGTGAGGCTCGTCATCGTGGACGTGCGGGACGAGGCGCGGGCCGATCCGGCCTGCTGGACAGCCTCGGGAATGCGCGCGACGCGGTCTGGCACGTACACGTTCGACGGTGTGAGTGTCCCCCGCGAGGCGCTCCTCGGTGCCCCCGGCGACGTCTTTCGCGAACCCTTCTTCGAGGGCGGCGTCTGGCGCTACTGCGCGGCCCACACGGGCGGTGCCGAGTCACTGTTCTGCGCGATGCGGCAACACCTTCTCGAGCGCGGGCGGGCGGAGGATCCCCATCAGCTCGCGCGCATCGCGGCGGCGGCATCGGCGTGCGAGACGGCACGCCTCAGGGTGGAGGCGGCAGCCGCGCGGGTGGAGGCCGGCCCGCGCGAGAGTGAGGCGGAGCGGGAGGGTGCCGCGGCGTGCGCCCTCCTCGCCCGCGACGCCACAGAGGCGGCCTGTCTTGCCGTCATCGACACGGCGGAACGGGCCGTCGGCGCTGCCGCATTCATGGAGGGCGAGCCCATCGAGCGCATCCGCCGGGATCTCGGCCTGTTCCTGAGGCAGGCCGCGCCGGATGCCAAGCGTGCGCGCGCCGCCCGCGCCCTCCTCGCCGGCGGCGGCCTCGCCGAGGACCTGTGATGGCGGCGCGCCGGATCGTCCCTCCGTCGCACGCGCACCTCGTTCAGCCGCCCCGGCAGCTTCGCGCCGCCGGTCACGCCACGAAAGAGGGCAAGGCGGCATGAGCGTTCCGGAGACCGCTCGAGGAGAGCTGATCGACATCGCCGCCGCGACGCGCCCCGTCCCGGTCGGACGCCTCGCCGCTTCCGGCGGTGCGGTCCTCGTCGTGGCGCCCCATCCGGACGACGAGACGCTCGGCTGCGGCGCGGCGCTCGTGCGGGCGCTCGCTGCGGGCCTCGACGTGTGGATCGCGCTCCTGACAGCCGGCGGCGCATCGCACACGGCCTCCCGGCGCTACCCGCCGCACAGGCTGCGCCGCCTGCGCCTGCGAGAATTCCTCACCGCCTCGGCGAGGCTCCGGCAGGGCGCCGCCGCGCTCGCGGGACCCTCCGGCAGGCCCGGCCGGCTCTCCACCGTCTTCCTCGGCTTCGACGACGCGGCCGTCCCGCACGACGCCGCACGGCAGGAGGCCGCAGTCGCCCGCCTCCTCGATCTCGCCATCGCCGCCGACGCGAGGACGCTCTGGTGTTCCTGGTCGGGCGATCCGCATCGCGATCACGTGGCGGCGGCGGCGCTCGGCGCGCGTGTGCGCCGACGGGCGGCCGGCGGCGGCAGGTCCCTCGCCCTCCATCACTATGCCGTGTGGGGCCGGTTCGGGCCGCTCCCCGCCAGAGCCCTGCCGCCGGTCGTCACATTCGCCGATCCGGAGGCCGGCGCCGTCAAGGTGTCCGCCATGGAGTGCTACGCTTCGCAGCTCACGGCCCTCGTCGCCGACGACCCGGACGGCTTCGTGATGCCGTCCGACCTCGTCCGGCATTTCGCGGAGCATCCCGAGATCTTCATCGCGGAGCCGGGAGGATGACGAAGCGCGCGCGAACGTTCGACGACCTCCATGCCCGCGACCGCGACCCGTGGGGCACCGAAAGCAGCCACTACGAGGCCGCGAAGTTCGCACGGACACTCGCCGCGCTGCCACGTCCCCGCTTCCGGCGGGCGCTCGACGTCGGCTGCTCCGTCGGCGTCCTCACGCGCCGCCTCGCACAGCGGTGCGACCATGTCCTCGCCGTCGACGTGTCCGAGGTCGCGCTCTCGGCGGCGCGGCGGCGATGCGCCGGGCAGCACGTCTCCTTTCGGCGCGGCGAGGTTCCCGAGGACTTTCCGGAGGGGCGCTTCGACCTCGTCGTCCTGTCGGAGATCCTCTACTTCCTCTCCCCGGCGGAGGTTGCCCGCACGCGCGGGCGCGTCATGCGAGCGATCCGCCCGGGCGGATCGGTCGTCCTCGTGAACTTTCTCGGCCCCTGCGACCTCGCGCTCTGCGGCGAGGAGGCGGCGGACCTGTTTTGCGCCGGCCTCGCGGCAAGGTTCGCCGAGGCGCGAACGGCGCGGCCCGGCGGCTACCGCATCGACGTCCTCACGGCGGCGCGCTGATGCCGCCGTGGAACCTCTCCGAAGCTGGTCCACGTCGCTTGCGCTCCCGTCGCCGGTCCGGCCCGAGACCCATCGTCGGAGCTGGGCGCAAGGCGCGTCTGGTGACGGGCGAAGCGTTCGGTGGCATGAGGGGCGCCCTGACGACGTCGACGGGGCGCCGCCGTCCGAAGAGATGACGGCGGCATCGTCGACGGTCCACCGCTTCTGCGAAAGGAAGTCCACGTGCTCCAGTCCATCCTCACGCCCGGCTCCGTCGCGGTGGTCACTGGCGGCGCCGCCGGCATCGGGCTCGCCGCGGCGCTGCGTTTCGCCGAGGCCGGCCTCTCGGTCGCCATCGCCGATCTCGGCGAGGACCGTCTCGCGGCAGCGGCCGAGCGGCTCGCTGCGGTCGCCCCGAAGGGCTCCGGGTCCGTCATGGCGATGGCGGCCGACGTCAGCGTGCGCGCCGACCTCGAGGCGCTGGAGGCGGCGGTGCGCGCGCGGTTCGGCGGCACGGACGTCCTCATGAACAACGCCGGCGTCCAGCCGGGCAGCCAGATGTTCGGCCCGGCCGAGAACTGGCAGCGCGTTCTCGCCGTCAACCTGTGGGGCGTCATCCACGGCACGCAGGTGTTCGTGCCCGCAATGCTCGAGCGCGGCCGGCCCGGCCTCGTCATCAACACGGGCTCCAAGCAGGGCATCACGACGCCGCCGGGGGATCCCGCCTACAACGTGTCGAAGGCCGGCGTGAAGGTCTTCACCGAGGCGCTCGCCCACGAGCTGCGGGAGTCGGGCAAGCCGATCACGGCCCACCTCCTCATCCCGGGCTTCGTCTTCACGGGCCTCACAGCGCGCGGGCGGACCGAGAAGCCCGACGCTGCATGGACGCCGGAACAGACGGTCGACTTCATGATGGCGCGGCTCGATGCGGGCGACTTCTACATCCTGTGCCCCGACAACGACGTCACCCGCGCCATGGACGAGAGGCGGATCGGATGGGCGGCTGGCGACATCATCGAGAACCGCCCGGCGCTGTCCCGCTGGGATCCACGATACGCCGATGCGTTCGCCCGCCACATGAACGCCCCCTGACGGCGCGTCGGCCCCTCCGCGGTCCCGTGGCGGGGGCCATCACCGCCCCGAGGACGGCCGTTCCGCGACGGTGCGGCTTCCCGCGGCACCGATGCCGATGGATCGGTGCCGGCCGCATGCAACAAGGGCGATGCCCGCGGCATGGAAATTTAACCGCCCGACCTCAAAAAGAGCGTCATCGTCGATCAGTCTGTCCCCCGATCGACATGATCGCGAAGCTGTACTCAGCGCCTCGTCATGGCACTTCGGAGGACGTGACACTTGGGTGACATCCCGCTCAGACGCCACGTCTGGCTCCACGAGACGGCGCGGCTGCTACGCTTCGGGATCGTCGGCGTGGTCGCGACGCTGACCCATTACGTCCTCGCGCTCGTCATGGTGGCGGTGGCGGGACTACCGGCGCAGGCGGCGCACGTCATGGGCTTCCTCGCCGCCGTTCCGGTCTCCTTCCTCGGCCACTACCACTGGACATTCAGAAGCAGCGTCAACTACTCCCGCGCAGCGCGCCGCTTCTTCGCGGCGGCCGCCGGCGCCTTCCTCGTGAGCGCCATGCTGCTCGAGGTCCTGAACCGCCTGACGACGTGGGACGTCGCGGCCACCATCCTCGTCTGCGTCCTCGTCATTCCGGGCGTGAGCTATGTCATCAACCGCGTCTTCGTCTTCTAGGGCAGATTCGATCTATTCGCAGTCATATCCGGCGTTCTGGAGGAGGCGTCGGCACTCGTCTGGAGTGAAGGCA
>Ga0076929_100392_pt1 | contig 45064 bp, 46 predicted proteins | sample HotLakConUCCSL28_FD_87104 | JGI IMG/M metagenome (GOLD analysis project Ga0076929, IMG submission 87104) | Hypersaline microbial mat communities from Hot Lake, Washington, USA - Hot Lake Consortium UCC-SL28 (version 3) (version 3) | ecosystem: Environmental > Aquatic > Thermal springs > Hot...
TGAGAAACCGCGCGGTCGCTCACGCCATTCTGCAAGAGAAACAAAGCGAGGGCACTGCTGAGAATACGCTCCTGCGTCCAGTCAGGGCGCTGTTCAACGAAGGTCTGTAAGTGCTGCGAGAGGGGCGCTGGCAGCTCAGCGAGAGCAGAAAGCATCATCGGTAAATGACCTCATGAAGAATGGGGATAGATAAAAAACGGCATCAGGGACTCTCAGGCACCGAGAGAGCGGCGTCTGGGAAGCGTGGAAAGTGCTAAATGGATTTCAGGTGACGAGTTCTGTGCTCTAAAACAAGAGGACAGCAGTCAGAGCCAAGCGCTCTGGTGCTGGCGTCTGTCAGCGCGTGACTATTTCAGTTGGAAGAAAGCAACGCCCCACTCCCCGGCCTGGCCAATGGGTTTCCCAGCAGGGGTTTCCACACTGGGAAAACAAGCAGCCAGATTGCGCACCTCCCGAGGGGTAATGCGAGAGTCCAGGGGTGCGGCGACAGCGGTTTCGCCAAAGCGGCCATCTTTGCACTGAATGCGCGCGGTAAACTTGAGGGAGACATCCGTGCCCGCCTGGGCATAGAGCACCTGCTCTGCGCCGATGTATGTGGCATCTAAGGCAATGAGATCGGCCTGTCGAACCGCGTCTTTTGTTTTCTCTCTAGCCCTGTGAGCAGCCTGCATAGTGAGCGTCTGCGCCTGAGCTTCAGCATCAAGCCGGAGCTGCTGGGCCTGCAAACGTGCCCGCTCAGCCTCAGCCAGGGCGTCGTCGGTCTGTTGTTCTTTGGCCGCTAGGAGAACTTGAGCGAGGGTCTCAGAGCCGAGGGCTTCCCACAGGTCATCGGTTTTGTGAGTAGCGGCAGCTTCAATTGCCACTGGCTGCGTCTGGGGTAGTGCCGATGCCCATAGCCCGAGAGAGATGGCGGCGGCTTGGGCAGTGCCCCACAGCAGGGTGAGCAGGCGCTGGCGGCGTTTGTTGAGGCGAGGGGGCGGATTAAGCGAAGTCGTCGTAGCCGTTGTATTGTCGGTTGCCATACCTCTGGCAATTCCTGGAGCTGGTGAGCAGGGCTTGAGATAGGGCAATTGGGGTGTAGTGCGAGTGGAAGTGCGAGTAGAGTTGGAATCAGGGAAAGTGGCCACCATGCTGGAAAATCTCCTGAGAATTAAGAACAGTTATTTGAACAGTTGTTTGAGCCGCTACTGAATGACAGCTACTGAATGCCAGCTACTGAATGACATCAAGCGGCAGGGACTTCTTGAACTCACGCCAGGGCACCCGTCTGTCTTTGCCCTGCCAGTAGAGCCGCTGGGCAGCAGGCACGGGGCAATCGTCAGAATGGGCATTGAGTTCTGCACAGTAATGGCAGTAGCCCTCGTCAGTGACAGCGCCTGCTAAGAGCAGATGGAGTCGGTCTAACAATCGTCTGCACTCCAGCTCTAGGTGAATATCACTGGCCTTTTGGGGTGTGCGGTAGTGGTTCAACAGCAGCTGCGGGTGATGCTCTGCCAGCTGAATAGCCGCCATCGCCCTGACCACAGCAGCCTGCCTGTTGGCTAACGGCATACAGGCTAACGGCATTCGGGCTAACGGCTCCCGCCACTGCTGCCCTAGTTCTAAACTCAAGGCTGATACCAACGACATGCCCACTGCGACCCCTGCGCCAAAGAGAAAGACATCTCGGCCTTTGCCCGCGAGCACCATGAGTGCGCCACTGGCGGCCATTACAGCCAGCAGAGTAAGCGAAAATAAAGCGAGATAAATCGGTTTCAAACCGGCTTTCAAACCTGTTCTTAAAACCATTGGCTCATCCCCAGGTAGTAGTGCGGGTCAATATGCTGGCCATCAACGGTGACCTCAATGTGGGCATGAGGCGCAGTAGTCGAAGTGCCACTGTTGCCGGTGCGACCGATCACCGCTCCGGCTTTGACAGCGGTGTCAACAGCCACAGCACTGAGTCCTGAGCAATGCCGAAAGATAATCTCCAGCTCAGGCTGCACAGTCGGTCTAAAGCTGAGGAAGAAGCCGCCCTTGGGCTCATAGCCGGTGAGGGTCACGCGCCCCTCTTCTGGCGCGACAATCGGGGTGCCGATGTCACAGCCAAAGTCCTGTCCCCAATGGGTGGTGCCGCGCCATGCCTGATAGCCAATGGGGGAAGTAAGCGGATGGTCAGCGCCAATGGGATGAACAATCTGCCGCCGATAGCCCATCTGCTTCCAGAGGCCCCACTGAAACTGCGTCCAGAGCCACCATTGGGGCCTGGTGTGCTGTCCGGTTGCCGCGCCGATATTGGCACCGGGCAAGCTGGCCCACTCCCGACTGTCCAGCGCAATCGCCTGAACGAATGCGCTGTGAGCCACGGTGAGGTGCTGCGTGAGTGGATCAACCGTCACGCCTGCCATGAGGGCTGCGTGAGCGCCGGTATCACGGTGGAGATACAAGAATCCCAAGTCCTGGTTGGCGGGGCCAAAGGCAGGGCCGTCATACCAAAAGTCATTGGCCTGTACGGTGAGATCCCAAGTGGTGCTGATGAACTGGGGCCATCCAGCAGCATCACTGACCTTGCCGGTGGGCCTGCCGTGAGCATCCAAGATGGGATGAGCGCGGCGGGGATGGTCAGAGAAATCGCTAAAGCTGTCGTAGGTGTAGATGACTTGGTAAGGGTCAATGCCCAAGGCATTCTCGACGGTGCCTTCGGCCTTACCCACCGCGTACATGTAAGGCCACATCACTGACCAGAAGATATCGCCATCGCCCAGTTTCCCCAGCTCGTCTGCATTAGCCGCAGCCGCCTGCGCAGCTGCCGCTGGAACCATCTGCCGGTCGATGTAGGCGAGAATATCGGGCACCGGGTCACCGCGCCAGCGCCGCGCCAGCTGAATGGCTGAGGGTGTGAGCACAGCCGTGAGTGCGGCAGCGGCAGTGGTGTGGAGAAAGTGTCTGCGTCGCATCATGCTTGGGCCTCCAGCGCCTGCTGATAGTGGATGAGCAAATCTGCCGAGAGATAGCCGCCAAAGTCGCCTAAGCTGCCGAGCCGAGGAATGCCGTTGGGGGTAAAGACAACAGGCTGTGCCAGCTGCTTGACGAGCGCTAAAGCCTCCCGAAAGCGACTGCGCTCATGGGGAGCAGGCAGCAGCTCTTTGTCTTCAATAGCGCGGTCAATGGCGCGGTAGCCACCGTTTCTGCCGCTGCTGACTCTGCCTAAGAACAGGAGCCGGGTTTCGGCCAAGGCAATGGCATCACAGAGGCAGGTGCTGTGGTCACGAGCCGTAGCCACACAGGAGATACCGACGGCAGGGCCATGGCAGAGCACCACGCGCAGACTGCTAGCGGCACGGCTAAAGGCGGCATCCTTACTGCGGCGATCTGCGCTCCAACCAGGGAAGGCCCCATGAATTTCGCTGAGGCCATCGATGAGGAATAGATAGGGCGGCGGTGACTTGTTGGCCGATAGGGCCAGGGGTGGGTTTTGCTGCTGCTGCCGTTGCCTGCGTCTGACTTCAGCGGCGAGGGTGGCGAGCTTTTGGGAGAGCGCTTCAATATCGAGCTGGGTGCTGAGGCGCTGGTAGGTGACCATGCGAGCGCCATCTGGGAGCTGGATATCTTCGAGACCGCCCCAGGTGCCGTCATGGAGATCGAGAATATCGAGAATGGTGTGGGCGGACTTGGCAATTTGGTCGTAGGCGATCGCTCTCAAGAGGGCACTCGTGCCGCTGCGACGTTCGCCACAGACGACAGCAGAGAAGGCGCTGTTGGCGACCAGTTCGGCAATCAGGTTGCCGCTGTAGAAGGGGATGCGAGCAGAATCGGCAGGTGCTTGAGCCGCTGTAATTTGGCCTGTAATTTGACCATAAGCATCGGGTTGGTATTGAGCGATCGCCTGAGTCTGTTCTGCCAGCGTGCGTCCAGTCGTGACCTGCGGGTGCGTGTCAGGGGCAGCTTTGGGAAAGCCGTGTTGTGCCAGATAGGTCAGGTAGGCTTGAGCGCCTGCTCGGTCTCCCTGATAGAGTTCTTGGACTGCCACACGCACATCCGAGAGTTTGGCCTGATGCTTGCAGAGTTCAGCGGCGAGCTGTCGGGCGATGAGGTCAGGGTCGCTCCCGGCAAACTGGGCCTGTTCCATGGCGGTTTCAATCAGGATGCGAACGCGCAGCAGCGGGTCAATTGGGGGGTGCGGATCGGTATCGGTATTGGTATCGGTGGGTTGAGAGAGGACGGTGGCTTGAGGAATTCGCATGGGAGGAAAGCGTTAGAGAAAAAGGAAAAAGGAGAAAGGAGAAAGGAAAAAAAAGTGCAAAAAAATAGCAAGAAAAAAGCCTTTAGTAGAACGCGCCGATGATGAACAGAGCGCCCAATGCGGTGAGCCAGCTGACAAGCCAGCGGCTGGCATTCTCGCTCTTCTCGGCAGCGGCGCTGAGCAGTTCATCAATCTGGTTTTGGGTATCGGCGCGGTGGTGCGTTTCGCCATATTCAATGGCGGTGGTGGCTAACTGTCGCAGTGCCATAATCCTGAGCTGGTAGCGCCTGAGCAGATGACTCAATGCAATGGCGCTCATGAAAGTGATAGCGGCCATGCCATAGGGATTGAAGAGGCCATCGAAAATCATCAGCACGGTAGGGGGCACATAAGCTCTAAAGAATCCGACCGTCCCCCAAGCCATGAGCCAGCCCAAGGCTTCACCGAGCAGGTTGAGGCCAGTGACGCGGCCCTTGGGTAGGTAGAAGAAAGAAACACCCGTGGGCCGGACGGCAGCAGCATAGTCAGGCGGTAGGGCAGGGGCCGTGCCGTTAGTGTCTTCTTTTGCATTCGTCTGAGCGTCTGTCTGATCCAATCGCTGATCGCCCGTTTGCTCATCCATCTGCTCGCTCATCGGATCACCCATCTGATCACTGAGCGCTTCGGCGTCAGAGAGGGTGCGCGAGGAACCCCTGCGACGGCTCACGGGCGTTCTCCGGTGGGAGGTGGCAACAGAATTACCGAAGGGCGAGTTGCCATAGGTTTTGCGGTCGTAGGCCATGAGCGGATTTCCTCAGAGTCACAGTTGTTGAGTCACGGTTGTTGAATCACGGTTGCTAGATCACGGTTGTTGAATCACGGTTGTTGAAAAGCAGGGGGCGGCGGCGGATGGCTTCCGGCTTTACTGGCCGGTGTGGTTGGCTGAGCAGGCATGGGGGTTTCCTGCGGCTGCTCAGGGGCGGGCGTTTCAGGCTCAGGCTCAGGCTCAATCGCTTTCCCAGGGGCATCGCCTGCTGAATCAACAAACTCAGCCGGTGGCCACGCCCGTTCAGCCAGCCAGGGCGCGAGCGTCAGGGTGCCGTAAAAGCCGCCACAGAGGAGGACAAACAACAGCAGCCATTCTTTGCCCCAGGCGAGCCAGATGAGGGCTTGCCAGAGTCGGGCAGATAAGGTCACAACGGAATGCTTGATGCGGTAGAGCCCAAGGCTGCTGCGCCGGGTTCGGTACTGCACTGGCAGCAATGGGGCACTGCTTGGGCCAGTAGCGCCAGAAGAAACCCCAGAAGCAACCGTGACGGCTGAAGCTGTCACCGGCTGCTGGGAAGCCTCTGCCGGTGAAGGCGAGAGTGCTTTGGCGGGAGGTGTGCCCGCTAGCAGCTGCTGAGTGCTGGCGACCTGCTGTTGGAGGAGCTGGTTCTGCGCCATGAGCTGCTGGATATGCTGCTGCAAGAGCGCTGAGTTGTCGTGGTAGAAGTCTGGCGAATGGGGCAGATCAGGGGCGTTGGCTTGAGTTGCTTGCCCTTGAGTTCCGAGTGTTTGACTGCCTAATAACTGAGGATAAGCGGCGACAAACTGAGCGATGAGCGGCGTCAGCTGCTGCTCGGTTTGGCCATCGACTTCAACCGTGATTTTAAAGCTCATGGCAACAGAGATCTCCTGAGATCTCAACGAGAGAGATTAGGCATTAGGCATTAGGCATTAGGCATCAAAGCCAGGGCGACGGATGGGTTCGCTTTGGCGCAAGGTGGTGCTATCGGGTATGTGCGTGACGCCTGCTGCTGTGCTGCCATTGGTGCCGCCATTTGCACTGCCATTGCTGCTGCCGAGGGGAGTACTCAAGTTGAGCGATGGCAGGGCGTTGGTTAGATGGGCCGTTTGGATGGCCTTTAGCCGTTGCTCTACTTCGGCAGGCTCTAGCCGAAGCTGGTCATTGAGTTCGCGCATCGCTTCAACCAGATCGGTTTGCAAAAATTCCACGCGCTGGAGCTGAGCGGTGTTGCTGTTGGCTTGATTGCGACCGGCTTGGAGCATTTCGTTAAAGAGGCCGATGAACGCATTGGGGTCTGCGGCCATATTGGGATCTAGGCGAGCTTTGTACCAGTCGCGAGAGACGACAGAAGCCGCAGAAATCGCCCCGGCTAGCAGGGCATTTTCAACCTGCTTGGGTTCGTTGGTTTGCGCGACAAAGACCAAGCTGGCGACACCGACAAAGTAGGCGGCGTAATGCAGCAGGTCATGTGTGCCATTGAGTCTTATCGGTAGTTGTCGCTGTAGTTGTGTCTTCGGCTGTGGCTGTGGTGTTGGCTGTGGCTGAAGGCTGTCGGTAATGGGCAGTGAATCAGTGAGGGTCATGGCAGGGAGTCTCCCAAAATGAGACAAGTGGTGAGTCGATACGGAGATGGTGAGACATACGCGAAATTGGTCGATTGCCCAAAGGCGATGGCTTAGGAACCGGCAGCGGCAAGCTGTGGTGAGGGACTGTTGCTGCTGAATGCGGCGTTGGTGTTGGTGTCGTTCGGCTCTGCGCTGTAGAAGGTCTCTAGGGCCAAAGGTGTTGAGCCCTCGCGAGCGCGACTGCTTAAGAGCGAGCGCAGCTTTGAGGACTGCTGCTGCCTGCGCTTCTGGCGCTTTTTTACGAGTGCGACATAGGTGATGATGGCTTCTCGGTATTCGGCATCGGCAGGGAGGTCGTCAGGGTTGGCGATGTAGCGGGCAATCATCTGGTCTACGAGCTGTTCGGGTGTTTCGAGTTCTGCCTCTTGCTCAATGCGTTCGATGAGGACAGAGAGAATAGGGTCAGTGCCGTCTGGGGTGAATCCTCCTGTGAGTAAAGAGAAAGTGCTGTCGGCAGTAGGGGCTTGTAGAAGGGTAATGATTTGCGTCTTTTGTTCTTCGCTGACTTCTGTGCCGCCATTGGCATTGGGCAAGATGTCAGCGACTTGTTCAGCGAGTTCATTGACGGATAGGTTTAGCTCTTTGGCGAGTTTGTTGAATTTCATCGGTTAAAAATCTCCAAGATGGAATGGGTGAGTTGGGCGGCTTGTTCAGGGGGAATGTGATGTTGCTCAAAGAGATCTCTGAGCGCGTCTTTTTTGGCGTGAGCAGTGACGACATCAGGAAACATCTTTTCGGTCAGGGCATCGCCTTTGATGCCTTGGGTTGTATAGCTGCGGTAAAGGATGATGGCTTCTGCTTGTTGTGCGTTGAGTGGTGAATCAGGAAGGTAATTTGTGAAGGCAGGATGTCTGTTTTCAACCAGCCAGTTTTTAGCCCTTTTGAGACTGGTGCGGGTTGCACTGAGATCTCTGGCGAGCTGACGCAGACTAATCTGACCCCGGCATTCCTGATAAAGCACGGTGATAGTGGAGGGTGAAAGCGACTGAGTACCGTAAACCATTGATCTGCCGTTGTGCGCTTAATTAGTGAGAGGACGATTTTAAGGAGACTAAAAAAATCAGGTGACCCCTGGTACATCGGTGACCCCTGGTACATCGGTGACCCAGGGACAGAGGACACCCAGGGGAGGGGCACAGGTGGGGACAGATGCCCTTAATCCTCCGCAGTTTCCAATGAGGCATCGGTTGTTCGGTCAGCAGAAAAGCGGCTGAAGCGTTCCACCAATGCTGCTCGCTTGTCAGCATCTGCGACGGTGACGACAGCGGTTTGAATGCCCTTGAGCGAGAGGATGAGGGCAGGCTTGCCCACTGCTTTGGTCAACCGCCAGAGCTGTGCGCCGACCCGTTGGGTTAACTGATGCTCTTTGTCGAAGGCGATGAACTCCTGCCAGAGGGCTTTGGATTCGTCGAAGAGTCCTTGGCTCGCAAGCTGGAGTTCGGCGAGCGGAGTGTTTTGGGTGGTGGCAATCGCACGGCTGTCGTCAGTGCTTTCAGTAGGTGATTGAACTTCCTGTTTAATCAGGGTGGCAATCCTTTTGTTAGCCATAACTTGGGGCTTCCTTAATTTGGGTTTGCATAGTTTTTTGTCATTGCGGACTTGAGGCGCGAGTGGCTTTGTTGTTGTCGGTGATGACGGTGGATTTAACGTGCGCTCGGCAGTGCTGCCGAGGACTGTTAGCGTTGTGCAGGTAGATGTTTATCCCCTTGTCCGCACGGGGCAGCGGCGACACACGGCGCGTCTGTTCCCTAGCCCTTCAGTCTTTTGGCTATTCGGTTGTGGTGAAACTTGAGGTATGAAACTTGAGGCAAAACTTGGCTGGCGCTATTCGCTGTCGGGATAGCGGTCGATGGCTTCGAGCGTGACGGCGTTTGTCGCTGGGTCGGTGACGATGGCGCGATCTGTTGTGGGCATCAAAGTCTCAGGCTTAAAAACGTCAGGCTCAAAAACGTCAGGCCCAAAAGCGCTATTGCTTGTACTCTCGGATGAGCGTTTGAAGAGAACAAAAGAGATCGCGCTCGCGATCAGACCAAGGCACAGCAGCCCAATGAACAGAGGTCGGATGCGTTTGAACATTAGCTGGCTCCTACTGGCTAAGCGTGGGCTTAACGGACGCTTGGCTCGCTTGCGGTTGAATGGAGAGGACATACAGTTGCTCTAGCGATTGCACTGCGCCTAGTAGCCGCAGGATGCGATCTGACATAGAGCCATTGGGATAGCGGCGACAGAGTTCATCGGCGACTGATGTGCGCAGGCTGATGGCGATTTCTTCTGTCGCAGCAGGATCTGACATTTGCATTTGGGCGATCGCGGCTTTGGGCTCTACGATCTGCCGATCTCGCATGTAGCGGAAGACAGCTGTGATTTGCTGCGCTTGCGATTGGCTTAAGGGAGTGCCTCCATGGGGATTGGGCAGGTCACTGAACTCCAGCGCTTTGGCAATGGCGATCAGGGCAATCGTCTTAGCGTGAATCTGGTCGGCGAGCTGGTTGAGTTTCATGAAAAGTGCTCCTGGAATTGGGTGAGCAGGCTGGGGGAAATGCGAGGGGCGAGCCAATCGCAGGCTTCGCTCAAGGTGAGGCGTAAGCTACAGTCGGCCATGAGGAAGTCGCGGATTTGGGCTTTGGGTGTGCGTTGGGTTTTGTACTGAGCAAGTTCGGTGAGTACCTGTTGCTGTCGGCGGTTGAGCGCTCTGCCGTCGAGCTTTTCGAGGAAGTCGGGATGGCCGAAGTCTTCACGCAGCAGGCGGATGTAGCTGCGGATGGTGCGCTCGTGGCGGTTTAGAGCAGCGGCGACCTCTGTGACTTTGGCGTAGCTGTCGTTAGAGGCGGATGGAATGCTAGAGGGAATATCGTTGGGGTTCATGGCGTGAGGTGGGCAGGTAGATAGGGGGTGCCGGGTAGTACCCGTGGATCTAATGCGGGAAATATAGCACAGATTTAGCATTGACAAAGTTATTATTGTGCTATGTTCTGAATCATCCTTTCCTGACGCTTAGGTCAAGTTGTGCTTTTATGGCAAAATCATGGCAGTTCATAAGGTTGCCGTCCTTGAGCATTGAGCTACGAATCAACTACATATACATGGAGGCTCAAACCGCCGAGAGATTTAAGACTGCCTCTACCACTTTGGGTTGGGCCTATCGCTCTTTGGCTCAGCATTGTATTCACGTTTTTTTAGAGGAGTACAGAGCTTTCTACGCCTTGGCAGCTCATGAAGACTACATAGCTAGAGAGCTGACAGAGAAAAGCTATTACGAAATCCTTGAGTCAAGCGGCGACTTACCGGAGTACAAAAAAGGAAAGCCGAATTGGGCTGAAACACCTTTGTCTAAAGTACCGGCTCCGCCTACTACTCAAGCCAATCGCTACCGGTACAACACAATCAGCCTGAGCGATCACAATGCAGTTTGCTTAAAAGTGGCTCAGATCGTTCACGAGGTACCCCTTACTGTCCTTGTAAGCCGGATTGTTAAAGACCACTTTGAGCGCTACTGGAAAAGCGGTTATCTACCGCAAATTCAAATGCACGAGCAAAAAACTTTTGATCTGTCCAAGGTGAAATCATAATCACAGCGATTCAATTTGTTGACTGTCAATCTGTTCACGAAAAATTATTTCAGCCGTCAAAGAAGATCTAGGTTTTCCCACCAGCGACAGGCAGGCTAAAGCTTCAATGGCCATAACAAAGTGAGAACAATAGTTACCTCTCATGTAAACTGTCAGCCTGATTCGAGCCTTAATCTGTTTTGGCGGTGCTCGTAGCTGAAGCTTGCAGGGCGGCGGCAAATTGGAGAAAGGAATACACCGCGCAGAAACTTGGCGAGGCAATGGTAAAAGCTGTTGATGATTGAGCGATCTCGTAGCGTCTCCACCGGAGAATCGCCCGTTGCGCTTTTGGAGAAAACCAGGATGGCCGAAGTCTTCACGCAGCAGATGGATGTATTGGCGCACCATGCGCTCATGGCGCGATAAGGCGGCGGCAACTTCTGAGACTTCGGCGTAGCCGTCATTAATGCAGGTGGCGCTAGGCGCTGGGTGTAGGTCAGTTTGCGTCATGGCATGAGGTGGGCAGTTAGGGGGCCGGGTAGTACCCGTGGATCTAATGCAGGAAATAAAAAAGGGGTTAGTGCCGAGACGGAGCGGTATCGGAAAGCATGGGGTAGAGATAGTCTCGGGACGAGGTACTGAGCACAGCCGCTGCTTGAAATACTTGTAGCACAAAAACAGCTATGGTGTCTAAATTTAGATTTACCGTTGACCATTTTATGGCTACGGAATGGTTATAAGTTGCTACGAAAGCACGATAAATGGATCGTTCGGCTGTATCGTGGCAATGATGAATAACCACTTAAATCAAGTTACTAAGATGGCTTTCAAGACAATCCCGATTAGCTATATCTATGCAGAGCCCATCTATTGGGAACGTTACGAAACAGCTCGCGAAGCTTCAGGATGGAGTAAGGCGACAATGCTTACGCAGCTGGCGCATACCTTCGGCAAAGTCCATTTGACTTACTATCAAAAGGCTGCTGAGCTTGATGCTGTAGCCAGAGGATATGCTTGCCATCAGGGCGATCACTATGACCTTTTAAGAAATTGGGATGAGCTACCAGTTTATAAAGGTGAGCTACCAGATTTCGATAAGTCGCCACTACAGCTAATGCCTGATCCGGATATGAGTCTTGAGCGAAAGTCATTCACCCGTTTCAAGTGCAGCGGCAGGAATGCAGCCGTTTTACGCATGGCGATGATTGTGGATCGCACTAATGTACAAGTGCTGATGACCAAAATACTGCGCTGGTACTATACGAATTATTGGGGCAACGCCTACTTATCCCAGATTGAAGCCGACGCACAGCACACGCTAAATCCTGATATGGAACACATCAGCTAGGATTGCGGTAAATATTTGGGTCATCAGCACTAGTTTTCTGAAAGCAAGCCCGCTTCGACGTACGCTCTGGATACTTGGCGGCAAGCACTGAGAACAATTCAGCGGATGATGTGATCGTGATTTTTGAGGGCGACGGCGACCTCTGTGATTTTGGTGTGACTGTCGAATCTGGGGAGTCGTTGCAGTGGAATTCATAGGTGAAGTTAGTAACGGTGGTTGGACAGTGGATGGCAGTAAAGCCATGTCCTGTGCGTGGATCTCAATCAGGAAATAAAAAAGCAGTCAGTGGGTAAATGCTTGAGCCGTGAGTGCTAGCGGCCTTTCTATGGGGCATTCGCTAATGAGAAAACTGCGTTCGGCGTTGAGGTCGAGCAGGGGCGCGAGCTGGCTGCTGAGGAGGGCAGCGGCATCTGAGAGCATGGGGTAGAGGCGGTGCCAGAACTGAGGATGATTGCCTTTGAGCGCTTCGGTGGCAGTTTCTAGGGCTTCGTTCAGAGAGGCGATCGCACTCAGCTCATGCTCGTAGGCGGCAGATTCTTCGGGGCTGATGTGGGCAAGGTCTAGGGCGATCAGGTTGCGGGCGATCGCGTCTAGGTCGGGTGAATGCTGAAAGGTTGTTTGCATCAGATATTTCTCCAAAGGGAAAACATGTGCTGACGTTAGGGCTGTGAGTCAAAGACGATTTGGAGCTTGACTACTATTAATACTAATACTACTAATAGTAGTAGCACATTTAGTATTTTTGGAATAGAGAGGTAAAATCGTGACTGCACATCCAGAGCCAGAAGACATGCGGTTGCAAGTGGACGTTAGTGAAGAAGTAAAAACTCGGCTTAAGCTTCAGTCTGTCAAGGTAGGCAAGACCATGAGCGAGCTGGTGGAAGAAGCGCTGAAAGAGTATTTAGACAAGAAGGAAAATACAAAGGCCAATTGAGGCAGCAATCGTAATCGAGAGAGAGATGGCAGCAAGGGTTCTGGGCTGTTTGCTGCCATTAGCTAAAGATGACTTAGCGAGCGCGTAGAGCCTTTAGCAGAATGAGCTTTTGGTGTACGGAAGGCTGAGCGGTTAGTGATGTTGCGTTGGGTGGGTTTTGCCAACGTGATTAGCTTGTGTTGAATGCGATTGGGTTGAGGGCGATGGCGAAGCCTTCCAAGGGAATCGCGCTCAGGTCGGGCAGTGGTGGGTTATTCATGGCATTGCCATAGTGAAGGGTCAACTGAGGCGTGTAGGTGTGTGATTCCTATGAACGCTTTCTGAAATTGAGAAAAAACTGTGTGCTGTAGAAGAAGTGTCTATCAAGGAAGCTGCGCATAAATATCGCGAGCTGCTTCCACCGTTTGGAAGGGATGAGGTCTCTCTGTTAAAAAGATGCTAGCATCAAATTAGTTAGTTTTGAGTAACTAAAAAACATCTAATTTGAAACAAGCCACTCCAGAGATGCTAAAACGTCACGCTGGCAGTATATTTAGGGAGATTTCTATGAGTTCTGAACCTGTGGCTAAGCGTGTTTATGTGACCTTGCCCGATACCGTTGCAGATGATCTGCAGATCTGGGCGGAGAGAAGGGATCAGCCTCTTGCAACCGTTGCTGCTATTGCAATAGAGCTTTATTTGGAACGTCTAAAGGCGTCAGGCGATTTGCAATCATCGACGACATTAGAGAAAAACACGACAGAGAATCAAGGTTGATAGCTGCTTGAAATGTCTGATATTAGCCACGTACACCTGATCCTCAAAGAGTGAGTGGTCGAGTCAGATTTTATGCAATTGCTTTCTTGTGTGTGAACTGACCAACGCGCTCAGCTTGTGTTGTAGGCGGTAGGTTTTGCTGAGCTGATGTGCGGTGGGTTTTGGGCGATCGGTTTGGGGGCGATCGCGTCTGGGTTAGAAAATTCACGAGAAGAAATCATTCAGTAGCTCTCTTGAGTCCTTGCTAGGAAAACAAACCAGCTAGATAGCTAGCAGACCCTTTTAGAGTGCCACTATAGTTTCATTTTTGCAACTAACTTCATTAATGATATCAAGTCTATTTTTGTCTTAAGTGTCATTTATGGCGTTAGCGCCATTCGGGAGTCATGCGGGGTTAAGCTTTGCTTTGGGCGTCAACTGAAGGCAATACGGTGATTTACGGTAGTCAGGACACGAAGCGGGTGTTCGGACAATGGCTAGAGCTGCATCATTCGAGAAGAGAGCTGTGGCCACAAAAGCTAGACGATTGGTATGAATCTCGGGGTGGGGATGCTGCTAATGGCAAAGGACTCACTGACGAAATGCTGTTGGAATGGATGGCCGAAGAGACGGGCTGGCCTGAGCTGAAAGAGGATTATTTTCTTAGACTCTATCGTCGCCAGAAACAATGGAGCCGGGGTAAAAAAGAGGGGCGCGATAATTTACTGCTGGCTGTCGCGATCGCCAAGGTAAAACTTCTGACTGTAGGAAGTGGGAATGAGCGCGATCGCGTTGATGATATTGAAGTTATTCTGAATGTCTTAAGGGGTGTTTTTGATCCATTCGCCTGAATGATACATTTGATCTTAACTAGGAGGTTATTGCCTGATGGATGCCTTAAATAAGCTACTGCTAAATAATCTGCACTATTTCTTACTGTGCAGTGCGATGGCACAGTAACGTTGCCTAGCAATAATTAGGTGATCGACAATTGGGTTACTTGGCATAAATCACTGCGGGAGATTATGACAATGACAGCTGAACAACTATTAATCGAAGCTTGGCGACGACTACCCGCGCATAGACAGCAAGAGGTATTAGACTTCACCCAGTTTCTAGCGCAATATTCTCGCGATAGATCTGGTGCGGCTGCCGTTGGCGAACCTGTTAGCGAGCCCGAATTACAGTCAGAAAGTTCTGCGCTGGGTAACAAGCTGCAAAACATTCGCGATCTCATCGTCGCGTCAGGGATGCCTCTGCTTACGCCTGAAGAGGTTGAACAAGAAGTATTAGAGCGTCGTGGTGGGCATCAGGGATGACAATAATTCGAACATTTTTGGATGCTGGTGTGCTCATTAGTGCTGCTCGTGGAATGGGAAAGGAATCCGACGCTGCATTGCAAATCATCAGGGATCCCAACCGGGAGTTTGCGAGCAGTCAATTTTTAAAGTTAGAAGTTTTGCCCAAAGCTATTTTTAACAAAAAAACGCTAGAAGCAGAGTTTTACGAGACATATTTTGAGGCGGTTGCTTACTGGGCAACAGATATCGAAAAATTATGTCAGGCAGGTTACCGAGAAGCGGCTAATTTTGGATTAGGCGCAATGGACGCACTACACGTAGCTGCCGCTGTTGAGACTCATAGTGATGAATTTATTACGAGTGAAAAGCTCAGCAAATCCATTCACCGTACCCGTAGTATCTTGATCGTTTCAATTAGTAGTTAAAGGAAGCAACCCAGTCTCATAGCTAATGAAATCTATTCAACCGGAGAACAATGGAAATGCCTAAAACTCAGCAAGAAGTTGTATGCCAGGGCTATCAAATCCTCGTTGAATCTCTAGGTGTCATAGATGCGATTCGATTTATTCAACACTTCAGTTCTGGTTATGGCGACTACACTCAAGAACGCCATACTTGGCTCAACCAAATATCTCTAGACGAGGTTTTGGCTGCCATGAAGCAACCTCAAGATGGTGATACAGCGCAGTACGAAGAAATTATCGAGTAGTGAATTTTTCAAAGACGATTTCCAATGCCTGCTCCACTGATAGCGCAGCAAGGGTTCAATCATGAGCGATGCGGACTTGTCTGGATGGAGAGGCGGAAAAACGGCTGCAAGGTTTTAGGATTGGTTGACGACCGGTTAGATGAAATCAAAGCTGCCTGGGAATCCATTCATGGAAAATAAAATCACGGCTGTTCGATATATTCCTGAAACCAGGGAGCTAGAAGTGAGCTTTTCCAGTGGCGCTCGCTTGGTTTGTCCGGTAGATGCTTTAGAGATGTTGACTTGGACAGCGCCTATGTATAGAATCGGAGAAATTTTGGTCGTTAAGGCTGAAATGACTGATAGGTAAGGGTTTCACGACTCAGAATCTGTCGTCCGCTCAGGTCTGGCATCAGTACAGACGTTTCATATAGAGGCTGAAACCCCTGAGGTAAGGGCGATATATGAATTTGCTAGGGCAGCAGTCGTGCCGCTTAGATAGCTGAGGCCACGGTTTACTGCTACAGAGAATCATCAAGACTCTGTAGTGCTGCTATTAAGAAAGTAAACATATACTTTTAGTCGCGTCTATTGCAGCTTTTCTAGCGCCTGCTTAGCGACAGACTCTGCCCGCCTAGACGTTACCTTCTGATAGCGCAGTGTCGTTTGAATACTCTCGTGCCCCATCAAGGCTCTCAACTCTTCAATCCCCATTAGTCCCACGCGCTCAGTGGCAAAGGTATGGCGCAGGTCGTGTAACCTAGATCCTTTGAGATCCGGGTACGGCGCAATCAACGTCTCCCAACACTGATGAATGCGACGGTAGCTAATACGAGAAGTCTCTAAAGAAATCGGCTGCTGAGCAGTAAAGAGTGCAGTGCTCCGAGGATAGCGTCCATCACGAATGTATTCAGATAGCGCAGCGGCAGTATCTTGTGAGAAAAAACACCAGCGTTGTTTATTCCCCTTTCCCAACACTTGAAATCGTTGTTCTTCAAAATCAACGTCATCCAAGTCTAATTGCAACACTTCTGAGATACGAGCACCGCTGCGATGCAACAAACTAATGATTGCCTTCATCCGAGTATCTAATTCAACTGCTCGATACAGGCACGTAAGCTGAGCCTCGCTAAGATAACGAATCGTATCATCAGAAGTATGCTCATCCTTTTGTGGGTCAGGCTTTGGCTGCTTCAACCTAGCAATCGGATTTGCCTTTAGATGACCTTGTTCAACCGCAAAGTTAAACATCGCTTGCAACGTAGCCTGCTGCTTTCTCCGAGTCGTATAGGCGAGATGAGTCAGGCCCTGTAAGTATTCGACGACATCATGACGTTCCAACAGATCCACAGGCCAGCTGCCGTATGCAGCAAGAAAGGGCATAAGGGTAGATTGATACGCCTTGAGTGTGCCTTTTGCGAGCCCTGGTCGTTGCAGAAATTGAGTGGCTACCGTTGCGAGAGTAGGCGATGTCATTAAGACAATCTGAAGGTGCTGAGTGTTAGTTCTACAGGCACTACGATAGCACTACTAGATATGTCTGAAGGTGAACTTTGGTGTCTACTACAAATACTCGACAGCTGCCAAAAGCCCAGGAATCCCTGGCTGATTATGTGAACCGGCAGCGAGAAGCGCTCGGTTTAACCCGCATCGCCCTCGCTGAGCGAGCTGGCATCCATAAGCAGAGCTTAGGCAAAATAGAGCGTGGTCAAACGCAAACGCTGAACCGTCGAACGCTTAGCAGCTTATCGAAAGCCCTTGAAGTGCCGATTGATTATCTAGATGCGGTCACCCGAGGTCAGACTGGAACGCTCGGCCCATCGCTGAAGTTTTGCCCGCAATGCTGGCAAGCAGGCACCGCACCAGATCCGATATGGACAGATGCCCGCTCTCAATTTTGCTTCATGTGTGGCAGCGGCTTGCAAGACGCCTGTGGCGCTTGCGGCGAGCCGCTGCACTCATTGACCTTTCGGTTCTGTCCTCACTGCGGTCAACCCTATAAAGGAGCCCAGCAACCTGCTGACACCTAGCGGGCTGTCAGCTGCGAGTGAGGGAAAAGGTTCATGCCCGTTCAGTTTCTTTCAGATGCGGATCACGCCCGTCTCAAGCGCTTCCCGGCAGAGATTGAAACAGATGAATTAGATCGATTCTTCTGGCTCTGCGATGATGACCGCAAAATTATGCAGCCCTTGAGAGGGGCGCACAATCAACTGGGCTTCGGGTTGCAGGTAGGCTGCTTGCGCTACTTGGGCTTTTTTCCTGAAGAGCTGCACACAGTTCCTTCTATGGTGGTTGAATACGTTGCCGAACAACTGCAACTGTCTGCTGAGGCGCTAATACTCTACGGTCAACGAGGCAGTACACAGCGTGACCATCAAAGGCAAATTCAGGTCATGCTGGGGTATCGCAGGGCGACACCGATCGATCTGTTATCGCTAGAAAAGTGGCTGCTCTCACGGGCTTTAGAGCATGACAAGCCGTTGTTGTTGTTTCAGATGGCTTGCGACTGGCTCAAGCAAAATCAGCTCATCCGCATTGGCACTACCCGACTAGAAAAGCTCGTAGCGACCGCTGGCAACCAGGCACAGGAAACAACTTACGCAACCCTGAAGCCGCTACTGACCCAGACGGTATGTGCTGCTTTGGATCAGCTCCTCCTCGTCGATGCTGACATCGACCGCACTCGCCTGTCATGGCTACAGCGGACGCCGACTGACCACAATCCAAAGCAGATTTTAGAGACGCTAGACAAGATTATCTTTTTGCAACAGCAAGGCGCTGAGGGCTGGGACTTTAGTCAGCTCAATCCCAATCATATCAACCATTTAGCGAAGGTTGGGTCGCGGGCGACCAATCAATCTCTACAGCGCAGCAATGAGGTAAGACGCTATCCACTGTTACTCGCATTCTTGAAGCAGTCGCTGTACACCTTCACCGATGATCTCATTGAGATGGTCAATCAACGGCTGTGGGAGCTTTACCGCAAGGCCAAGCGTAATTTTGAAGCAGATCGGCTGAGGGCGACGCGCACCCTAAGCGAGAAACTGAGAACCTACCGCAGCATTGGTCATATCCTGTTGGATGAGGGCATTGAAGATGATGCGGTACGCGCCGCTGCCTTTGAGGTCATTAGCCCCGAGGACTTGCAACGCTCACTCGACGAAGCCACAGAGCTGATCCGCCCTGACAATGATGCCTATGTCGATTATTTCTGTCAGAGCTACAGCAAAGTGCGTACGTTCTCTACCAAGTTCCTGGCGACGCTTGAGTTTCGCGCTAGAGGGGATGACCAGGGCCTGCTTAAGGCGTTGCAATTAGTTCGAGACATTCACGAAGGGAAGCGGCGCAAGCTGCCAGCTGATGCGCCGACTGACTTTATCTTGAAGTCCTGGCGGGCTTACGTGATTGATGCCGGTGAGTTGGATATGAGCAAGGCGATCAATTGGCGCTATTACGAACTGGCGGCACTTTGGGGGCTTAGGCAGCGGCTACGCTCTGGGGCCGTTTATTTGATTCACAGTCGGCGGTTCAATGAACTCTCAACCTATCTGATGCCAAAGGCTCACTGGCAAACAAAGCGTGAGGAAATCGCCCTGCTGATGGGGGCACCACTCGATGCCAAGGTTCGGATTGAGGAGCGCAAACAGGAGCTGGCAGGCCTCATGGCTAAAGTCGAAGGCCTGTTGAAGGCCAAGGATAGTGACTTGCGAGAGGAATCTGGCCGACTGGTGCTGACACCGCTCGTGGCTGAGGAAAAGACCCAGGCACTCAAACAGTTGGCGCTGACAATTAGCGATCGCCTGCCTCGTGTGAACATCACTGACCTGTTGGTGGAGGTCGATAGCTGGACGCAGTTCTCAGCGGCGCTGACGCACTTGCGCGCCCCGACTCGGCGCGATTCTGAATCGTTGAAGCATCTCTACACTTGTTTACTGGCACAGGCTTGCAATCTTGACTTTCAACAGATTGCCACTTCGACCGGGCTCGACTACCGACGTCTGAAGTGGTTCAACACTTGGTATATCCGAGATGAGACGTTGGAGGAAGCCAATCAGACACTGGTCAACTACCATTTTCACCTGCCGCTCAGCCAACTCTGGGGCGGTGGCATCTTGTCGTCTTCGGATGGACAGCGGTTCCCGGCGAAGGGCTCTATCCGCAAGGCCAGGGCGCTGCCGAAGTACTTTGGCTATCGAAAAGGGGTCACTTTTTATAGTTGGACGAGCGATCAGTTTTCTCAATATGGCTCTAAGCCGGTGACGACGACGACTCGCGATTCGACTTATGTGCTCGATGAGATCAACAACAATGAGACAGAGCTATCGATTGTTGAACATACAACCGATACTGCAGGTTACACAGAGCTAATTTTTGCGCTCTTTGACTTACTGGGTCTACGGTTCTCACCCAAGATTCGAGATCTGCCTGACCAGAAGCTTTACTACACCGCTGACATTGATATGGAGACGTATCCCAAGCTCAAAGCCCATGTTCAAGACCTGCTCCAGGAAACGCAAATTATCGACGACTGGGACGAGATGCTGCGCTTGACCGGTTCGATGAAGACGGGGTGGGTAACGGCTTCGCTGATTGTCCAGAAGCTACAGGCGTTCCCTCGCAAGCATCCCCTAATGCGCTCGCTTCAGGAATACGGCAAGCTGATCAAAACCATCCATATTCTGCGGTGGTATTGCGATCCGGTTAAGCGCCGCAAAATGGGGCGGCAGCTCAATAAGGGCGAGGCGTTGCATAGTCTGCGCGGCCACCTTTTCTTTGCTAACCAAGCCCAGCTGCGTTCTCAGCAGGATGAGCAGTTGCTCCATCAGGTCGGCGCTTTGAATTTGGTCATCAATGCGATCATCATTTGGAATACTGTCTACATCGAAAAGGTAGTGCAGCAGCTCAGGAAGGATGGCCTTGAGATCTCTGATGAAGACCTGCAATCAGTCTGGCCGACGCGCCAGAAGCACCTCAATGTCTACGGGGCCTATCTCTACGAGGCAGAGCGGATTGGCCATAAGTTTGACCTCAGACCCCTTCATCGGCCTGGGTCTCAGCCTTGAAGGCCAAAATTATTCGATTCTATATAGGCGTATTAAGCTCTATAACGCCCTCAGCTCAAGGGCTTTAGACTTATCCTAAAACACCTGTACTGATATGAAGCCTGACGAAAATGCAGATTATAGGCTGTGAAACCCTTATATATCAGTCGTTTTAGCCTTAACGACCAAAATTTCTCCGATTCTAGTGCGCCGAGCCAAGCTCGGCTTTGTCAATGGGGTGCAAGTCCCCGTCCTGGAAGCCCTGGCGCGGCACCAGGTACTGAGTGTTGCGTTGGCCTCGGTAACGATGTCAGCGAAGCGTACACAAGGAGGTGATGGGCCACAATGCGTAAGCGTGAAGGGATAGAGCCCCGTTATGAGAATAAATCGTGGATGCTGACGTGTTTAGAACAGCGGAAGGCAACACCAAAGGAGCCAATCGCCATGGCTCCCGAGGGTCCACCGGGGTCAGAGACCGTGGCACGTCACTATGACAGAGTCGGGAACTCGGGAGGTCCCATAAGCTCCTCCGTTCAGGGGGTAGGGTGTCACAACCGGCAAACCGGGAGAAAGCCTGACAACTTATGGGAAGTCGGATGTCCTCATAGTAGTGAAGAAGTGGAGTAATGCCCATGGAGCAAAGGGGGACACATCCCGTCGTCCGGTCAACGGAAACGCCGTCCACACCCAGAGGTGGAGCCCCGGCGACAACAGGAGTTGACCGGATAGCGAGTCGGGCTCGTAGTCATGTAGCAGAGCCGTTTACGGCACTGATGCACCACTATAGTGTGGAGAATCTACGGGCCTGTTTCGAGTCACTCGATGGCAATAAAGCCCTCGGGATAGACCGAGTTACGAAAGCGGAATACGGAGAGAACTTGGAGGCTAACCTCCAGGGCCTACACCGTAAACTACAGCAGTTGTCGTATCGGCCCCAGCCGGTGCGGCAGGTAGAGATTCCCAAGGAAGATGGCAGTAAGCGCCCGTTGGGAATCAGCTGCCTGGAAGATAAAATCGTCCAGGAGATGACGCGTCGGATACTAGAAGCGATCTACGAACCTGTGTTTATCAACAGTTCATATGGCTTCCGTCCAAAGCGGAGTTGCCATGATGCGTTGAGGCAACTCAACACGGAAGTGATGGGTGAACCAGTCAACTGGGTCGCGGATATTGATCTGGCCAAATTCTTCGACACAATGCCCCACCAGGAAATCCTGACCGTTTTGGGCCTGCGAATCAAGGATGGGAAATTCCTACGCCTGATAACGCGGATGCTCAAAGCGGGCACTCAGACTCCTGATGGTGTGCTGTACGGCGAGCTGGGGAGCCCCCAGGGCTCCATTGCCTCGCCTGTGATTGCGAACATCTTCCTCGACCACGTATTGGACAAATGGTTCACTGAAGTGGTGAGAAATCACTGCCAAGGCTACTGCGCCATTATCCGATACGCCGACGATGTGATTACCGTATTTGAACGCGAAACCGATGCCCACCGCTTTATGCGGGCGTTGCCACGACGGCTGGCTAAATACGGTCTGCGCATTAATCCGAACAAAACCCACCTAGTGGCCTTTGGCAAGGGTCATGCCCGGTACTGTTTTCAGACCGGGCAACGGCCATCAACCTTTGATTTTCTAGGGTTGACCCATTACTGGGGCCGCAGCCGCAAGGGGTATGTACGGGTGAAGCGTAAGACCGCCAAGAAGCGGTTACGTCGTTCCCTGAGAGACATGAAACACTGGATCAAACGGGTGCGCAACGTGTATAGGCTGCCGCTGATATGGAAGGTTGTGGGGCTGAAACTGCGCGGACACTTCAATTACTTTGGAGTCACCGACAACAGTCAAGCCCTGTACCGCTATGCACGGGAGGTTGACAAGCTCCTGTTCAAGTGGCTGAACCGTCGTAGTCAGCGGCGCAGCTTTACATGGGAACAGTTTCGGCGGTATCAAACGCGGTTTCCTCTGCCTCGTCCTGGTCGCCCTGTTTCGCTCTATCCGAGCTCGTGAAAGATGGTATGAAGAGGCTTGTGCGGGAAATCCGCAGGCAGGCTTCTGTGGGGGGGAGGCTCTCAACGATATAGGGTCAAATCTTGTGACACTCTCGAACCGAAAGGCGGGAGCAACAGGGAATACAAAGCAGACCTAAGTATTGAAGGAGACCTCTCTACCCGACTACATAGGCGGACAGGCTCGGCGTTCGTGCCAGCGCCGCGTCCCAGCGACGAACAGCTTTGTAATGTAAGAGTTTGGGCGGGTGGATACGCTATTGATTTTCCTGACATCCAGCAGAATTTTGACCTTGACGAATTGATGGCATTGTTACCCCTAGAGCGACAGACTATGGCTCTAACTTACGGCTTGAATGGCTTCGACTCCAAAAATGCCGCCTAACCTAAGATTGCGAGATTGCTAGCCCAGGTCATTTTATAATTTAGGAGCGCAATCAAAGGTTTTAGGCACTTAAGAGGGGGCGTTATGGCAGCGGGAGTTGGTTTAGGGATTGAATCATTACTATTGCCTAAGCGATCGCAAATTCTGGCAATCGCAGAAAAACACGGTGCTTTCAATGTTCGGGTGTTTGGCTCAGTAGCGCGAGGTGAAGCAACTGCCGAGAGCGACATAGACTTTTTGATTGACTACGATCCCAATAGTCGTACGCCTTGGTTCCCGATGGGTCTTATTCACGACTGGCAAGCTCTGCTAGGCCGCGATGTAGACGTGGCAACAGTAGAGATGCTCAGGGAAGACAGAGGCCGCGAGCAGGTATTGTCTGAGGCCGTCGAGCTGTGAGAGAGGACAAAGATAGGCTCAATGATATTTTGAGCGCGATCGAAAACATCGAACGCTATTCAGTTAAAGGACGAGAAGTATTTGAGTCAGATGAGCTGGTTCAAATCTGGATGGTTCATTATCTTCAAATTATCGGTGAAGCTGCGCGAAGTACCTCTATAGCGCTAAAGGAATCCTATTCTTCAATTCCATGGGAATCCATTATTGGATTTCGAAATCTCGTCGTTCATGAATATTTTCGAATAGATCTAGGTGTAGTTTGGGGGATTGTCACTTGCGATCTACCTGAGCTTAAAGCAGAGATTGAAGGGATGCTAAAAACGTTGGGCTAACTCTGAACCTCATTTCTACGTCCTAAATGCTCCAAGACACCTCACAATCCATAGCTCGTACAAATACGTCGCAGGGATACTTTGTGCATGTTGGCAGCTTGGCGAGCTAGGGGGCGTTGGTGAAGCCTTTCTACGGATTGATTATTGCGCCTGATCGCACAGCAAGTGCTCAATCGGGCGCAATGCGGACTCAATTAAGCTTGTCTATGTGGAGTGTATGAAAAACTGCTACAGGCGTTTGAAGCGCTGTTATCCAATTACGAAGGTACTATCCGAGAGCAATGGGCTGCGCTGAGCACCTAGCGGGTGGACTGAGGACACCTGTGATTTTTTTAAGAGGCTGTGCCAGCAGCGCTGCTAGCTCAATTGATGAGTTGCTAGCTAATTGCAGTAGCCGGTGAAGGGATTTTCTTGAAGCCCCTTTTATTGCCTTGGGGCACAAACGGTTAAAATCTGTGAGGTCATCTTAGGTTTTGGGCTATGCGGGGCAGATAGGTGTCAGGGAAGTTGAGCGAAGTATAAGGTAAGGGTGGACAGGAGTAGCGGCATGACAATCGAAAAATATAGTATGTCGTTTACGACGGGTAGCCTGTTTCGCCAAGAATCTTTGAAGGTTGCTGAGCTTTTTATAGCCTGTGGTGACTGGAATGCGGTGCGCAAGAATGTTCTATCCGAAAACCTTCTGCAAGCTAGAACTTTGAACACGCTGAAACGAGTCTATAGAGAAATTAGTTCTAGACTAAAAACGCTCTGTGAAGACGAACTAGCGTTGATGGTAAATGGTACACCGCAAGATCAGAACCAACTTTTATGGTTAGCAGTTTGCCGTCGCTATACATTTATTGCTGATTTTTCGAAGGAAGTACTGAGGGAGAAGTTTATTAGCTTTAAGGGTGTTCTTCAATATGAGGACTTTGATGCGTTTTTTAACCAGAAGGCTGAGTGGCATGATGAGCTGGATAGAATTGCCCATGCGACGCAAGTTAAGGTTCGTCAGATCATTTTTAAGATGATGCGAGAGGCTGGGCTGCTAACGGAGGACCATATCATTAATCCGGTGGTGCTGAGTGCTCAGTTTTTGCAAGCGATTCCACGGCAGCAGCGGCAGGATCTTTTAATATTTCCGGTATTTCAAGCTGACCTTTGTAGATGGGCGTAATGGCTAAAAAAATCAGTGGAGAGGGGATGCACGAACGGTTCAAGCATCTGCAAGCGGTTATCTCTGGGAAGCGATTTTTAAGCAAGCAGGGATTGGGGAATGAAATTCCATTTTTCATTTGCCCGTTCAATTCTAAAGAGGCTGCTGCGATGGATCGTACTCGTCAGGGGTTGATTAAGAGCTTGAGTATTCAAGGGGTTGAGGTCTTAGACATTAATCTCTATGACCTTGCGATTGAGCTGCTGAAGGCGAGAGAGATTTGGGAGCAGATTTTGGCGCTAGAGGAAACGGTGCCAAAGGAGCAGCTAAAGGAATTGCTTCAAGGCGTGTTAGATCCAGAGGCGCATGTAGTGCCCGCGATCGCGCAAAAAATCACCGATAAAAAAGCAACTACGGGGTTCGATGTGCTTTTTATATCTGGCATTGGGGAGGTATTCCCCTACATTCGATCCCACAATGTGTTGAATAATCTTCAGAGTACAGCTAAAGATCAGCCAACCGTTTTGTTTTTCCCTGGGGAATATACCCAGTCATTAGAGTCTGGTGCATCGCTCGACTTGTTTGGCAAGCTGCAAGACGACAAGTATTACCGAGCGTTCAATATTGATGATTACGAGGTCTGAAGGGAAAGCCACTATGAATTCTGCTATTAAAACGCTAAGTACTATTTTTGAAAAGCCCGTTAGTCGCCCGATTGAGGGTGTTATTAAAGCCGATGATGAGGCGAGCCTGCGGCTAGAGCTGGATGAATATGTGCTCACCAATGAAGTGGAGAAGCGGCTGGAATCATTTTTGGGTGCTTATAACGGCTATGAGGGCGCGAATGGCGTTTGGGTATCGGGATTTTTTGGTTCGGGGAAGTCTCACCTGCTGAAGATGCTCGCGATGCTGCTAGAGAACAGAGAAGTTGAAGGTAAGCGAGCCGTTGAGCTGTTTTTGCCAAAATGCGAAGGGAGCACCTTTTTACAAGCTGAGCTGAAAAAGGCAGTAGCAATTCCTTCTAAGAGCATTTTGTTTAACATCGACCAAAAGGCGGACATCATCAGCAAAACGGAGTTTGATGCGCTGTTGTCGGTGTTCGTAAAAGTATTTAACGAAATGCGCGGCTACTATGGTAAGCAAGGGCACATCGCTCAGTTTGAACGGGATTTGGACGAGCGAGGGCTATACAACGATTTTCGCGCAAAGTATCAGGAAATTGCTGGGCGATCCTGGGAACGAGGGCGAGAGCAGGCTTTGCTAGAGGCTAAGAACATTGCGGCAGCTTATGCTGTGGTGACAGATCAAGCAGACAGTTCAGAGGCGGCTGGCATTTTAGATAAGTACCGGCAGGCGTACCGGGTTTCTATTGAGGATTTTGCTGAAGAGGTAGAAGCTTATATCAGCCAGCAGGTGGCGGGCTTTCGGCTGAACTTTTTTGTTGATGAGGTGGGTCAGTACATTGCTGAGCATGTAAAGCTGATGACCAACTTGCAGACGATCGCTGAGAGCTTAGCGACGAAATGTAAGGGGCGAGCATGGATTATCGTGACGGCTCAGGAAGATATGGACACGGTGCTCGGTGAGATGGAAAGTCGTCAGGCCAACGACTTTAGTAAAATTCAGGCTCGCTTTGCTAACCGCATGAAGCTAACTAGCCAAGATGTGTCGGAAGTGATTCAGAAGCGGCTGCTGATGAAGAATGAGGTGGGTGTGGCGCTGCTAGAAAAAACCTATGCGCAGCAGTCGAATAACTTTAAGACTCAGTTTGACTTTGCAGATGGCTCTGCGACCTATCGCAACTTTAAAGATCGAGAGCATTTTATTCTGAGCTATCCGTTTATTCCCTATCAGTTTTCGCTTTTTCAGACGGCGATACAGCGACTATCTCAGCACAATGCATTTGAGGGTAAGCATAGTTCTGTGGGCGAGCGCTCGATGTTGGGCGTATTTCAAGAGGTGGCGATCAAGATTAGCGATCGCCCGGTAGGTGAGCTGGCCACGTTTGATCTGATGTACCAGGGCATTCGCTCTACGCTGAAGTCAGGGATTCAAAGCTCTATTTTGATGGCAGAGCGGCAGCTTGCCGATGGTTCAGAAGATAAGGATTTTGCAGTTCGCTTGCTAAAGACGCTGTTTTTGGTGAAGTACGTCAAAGAGTTTAAGGCGACGGTGCGAAACCTATGTGTTTTGATGACGGGCAGCTTTGAGGCGGATATTTCTCGGCTAGGCGATCGCGTCCAAGAAGCGCTCAGTCTGCTGGAGCAGCAAACCTATATTCAGCGGAATGGTGATCTGTATGAGTATTTGACGGATGAGGAGAAAGATATTGAGGAGGAGATTAAGAGTACTGAGGTTGAGCATTCTGTCGTCGTGAAGACGCTAGAAACGCTGATTTTTGAATTTGTGATTAAAGGGAGCAAGATTCGCTATAGCGAAAACAAGCAGGACTATTCGTTTTCGCGCAAGCTAGATGGTCAGCTCGCTGGAAGAGAGCATGAGCTGGCGATTAATGTGATTACGCCTTTTAACGACAATTCAGAAAATGAAGCGCTCTTGAAAATGCAGAGCTTAGGCTTAGATGAGCTGCGGGTGGTGATGCCCCCTGACGACCGGCTGATGCGGGATTTGTCTATGTATGTGCGGACGGAGAAGTATCGGCAGCAAAATACGTCTTTGGCGCAGCAGGAAGCGACTCAGCGAATTTTGGCGGATAAAGCGTTTCAAAATGGGGAGCGATACAGAGCACTTCAAGGTCAAGTGAAGACTTTGCTGGGTAGATCGAAGCTGTTTATCTCGGGTAGTGAGGTAGAAGTTGGGGGCGAAGATGCTCAGAACCGTATCATTTCAGGGTTTCATGAGCTGATTGGCCAGGTGTATGCCAACTTGCGAATGTTGCGAGGTGCTACCTACAGTGAAGAGGATATTAGCAAGTATTTGGAGCACTCTCGGGAAGGTTTGTTTGGGAATGATGTGACGGAACTGGCAGAAGCTGAGCAGGAAGTGCTGGCTTTTATTCAGAGCAATCATCGGGGTGGGATACGGACGACGCTGAAGGCGCTGCTAGAAAGGTTTGAGCGAAAGCCTTACGGGTGGTATTATGCGGCGATTTTGTGTACGGCAGCAAAGTTGTGTGCGCGTGGAAAGGTAGAGGTGCGCTCAGATGGCAATTTGTTAGAAGCGGATGAGCTGACAAAAGCGCTGCGGAATTCTCGTGAGCATGGCAATGTGCTGCTAGAGCCGCAGGTTGATTTTTCGCCTGCGCAGGTTCGTAGGTTAAAGGAGTTTTATGAGGACTTTTTTGATGCGCCGCCGGAGGCTGGGGAAGCTAAGGCCGTAGGGCAAAAGACGGGAGCTGCTTTTAAGGAGCTAAGGGAAGCGCTGTCTTTGATTGTGGCGCAGTCGGCTCAGTATCCTTTTTTGAATGCGCTGTTGCCTGTGATTGAAAGGCTCAGGGCGGTGAGTGGCAAGCCTTATACCTGGTATTTGACGGAGCTGACGGAGCAAGTGGATGAGTTGCTGGCGCTAAAAGAGCAAGTGATTGATCCGCTCAATCGCTTTATGAATGGGTCGCAGAAGGCGATTTATGATGAGGCACAAATGTTTCAGCGAGAGCAGAGAGCTAACTTTGATTATATTGCAGGAGATGAGCTAGACCAGCTAAAGGCAACTTTGCAGGATACTCAATGCTTTCAAAGTGGGCAGATGCAGCAGCTGAAAGGAATAATGCGATCGCTCCAATCAGTCGTACGAGAGAAAACACAGTCTGAAGTAACAGCAGTAAAAGTAGAGGTTGCTGAAATGAAACGTCGCCTTTGCAATATGACAGAATTTTCTGGGCTGTCGGCTGAGCAGCAGCAGCAGCTAACACAGGCATTTGATGCCTTTGATTCTCAGATTTCACAGCAAACGCTAATTGCGGTTATTAGAGACAATCTACAGCGATTCAAGTCAACAACTTATCCTCAGCAGCTATCAAAAATGACGGCTTGGGCACAGCCAGTACCTCAGATAGCTGGCAAGACCGCTGATGATAAGTTGGATAAGCCGATGGAAAAAGAAGCATACGAGAATACCTCTTCATCAGGTTCAGCTATAAAAGCTTCAGACCAGATAATACATTTTGTTTCTTGTCGGGATGTGATAGTTGATTTTGATAAGGCTTGGCTGGCGGATGAGGCTGATGTGGAGAACTACCTTGTAGCTATGAAAAAGGCTCTACTAGCAGAAGTTCAAACCGGCAAGCGAATTCAGATTTGATCCTGTAGAATAGCAGGCTAGGTGAAGTCCGAACTCACCTTGGCGTTTACGATGTGGAACAGGAGGTCGTTGTGAAATGGAGCAAGTAGAAATGCACAGACAGTACAATATTTAGCAGTTGTTGACAGAAACAGCCGCGCGCTTTTGTCAATTTCCAGGACAGGTAAAAGCTCAAACGATTTTTGACACTGCATGCGATCATTATCAGCTCGCATATGTTGGCTAGAATCGTGACGGCCTAAAGAATTGTGGTTGCCTATTGCCTTTAATATCGAAGGCGGAAAAATCTGAATTCAATACGACGGAACAGAGGGTGGAATTACGGATAAACTTTTTTACTTGTTTGTTCTAGTTCAGGACATTGTGCTTGGTTTTCCGCCGCTTGATGTCAGGCTATACATAGAACTTGCTGTGAACCAAGGTTCAAAATGATTACACAACTCGAACTTACTAACTTCAGTGCTTTTGATCATCTGACGATAGACTTTTCGTCTAACATCAATGTCATTATTGGTGACAACGGAACAGGAAAGACCCACTTACTCAAAATAGGTCATGCTCTTGCCTCAGGAGGACATCTGTTTAAAAGTAGACCAGATACAGATACTACTGAACTAAAAGCATTTTTGACTGACAAATTCCTTAAGCTCTTTATGCCTTTAGACGATAAGTTAGGAAAGCTCGTCCACTTAGGCCAAGGTCAGAAAACTGCGGAAGTCAGGGCTTTATTTAGAGAAGCCAGAGAAATAGAGATTAGTTTAAGTACTAATTCGCAATCTGTTTCTATTCAAAAGGACACGGACTATAAAAAGTATAAAAGCAGCCCCGTTTTTATACCTACAAAGGAAGTCCTTTCTTTCATGAAAGGCTTCAATAGCTTGTACAAACGATACGAGCTATCCTTTGATCAAAGTTACCAGGAGATTTGTGTTCTTTTAGATCTTCCTGTGCTTCGCTCAGACAAAATGCATCCGAAAGTCAAAGATGCTATGGATGAGATTGAGAAAGTTTGTAAAGGTAGGTTTGTTTTTTACGGGGGTGGAAGGGTAACGTTCAAATCAGATAACAACTCAGAGTATTCCGCCAATGTTATGGCTGAAGGATTTCGAAAGATGGGTATGCTTTCGCGCTTGCTAGAGACTGGCAGTATTGAGCCAGGTATCAGCGGACCGTTGTTTTGGGATGAACCTGAATCTAACATAAACCCTAAATTGATCCGCTTGTTAGTGAAAATCTTGTTCGACTTATCTCAGAATGGACAGCAGATAATTTTAGCTACACATGACTACGTATTGCTCAAGTGGCTTCATCTCACCAGCAAGGAGCTAGGAGAGCAGGTCACCTTTCATGCTCTATATAGAGATGCTATAGTCCCCGATATAATTCGTGTCGAAAGCTGCAATGACTATCATCAGATTAATAAAAACTCTATATCAGACTCTTTTGCCGAACTATATGACGAAGATATTAGGCAGGCGCTGAATTAATACATGAAAACCTATAAGACGGAAGACAATGCAGATCTTGAATTTACTTTCCATTCTGGAATCAACTGGGAAGAGCTAGACATACAAGGAATTTCTCTACCGATGGGAATGAAGCTTGTTGATTTTGTTGTTGAACGAGACAAAGATTTGCTTCTTGTCGAAGTTAAAGATCCTTCGAATGCTCGCGCTACAGAGAGTGTTAGAAAGAAATACTTCAAGAAACTCAGGGATAATTCTATTTTGTCTGAAGACTTGACTCCAAAGGCAAGAGACTCATATACCTATATTCATTTAATGATGCGTGATGAGAAGCCCATAGTCTATATCGTGCTGCTCGGATTAGATTCGCTGGATGCTGATGCTCAAAAAGCACTGCTCTCTGGCTTCAAAGATCGGCTTCTAGCTAATCTTAGAAAAGAATGTCATCTGCCGTGGAAACGAGTGCATATCAAGGACTGTCTCATCATGTCTTTAGATTCTTGGAATCATACCTTTAAGGATATTCCTGTGCGGCGAGTAAGTCCATCAGAGACAGCTGTTTCTTCAAGTAGTGATAGGTAGAAGATGGATACTACTAGACTCAAAAGGTTTGCTCAGTATGCACGACGCTCGCTTATAGATCAAGTGTCGGCTAAGCTCGATTTGGTGCTGGCTCTCGACAGTTTAGCTCGGCGGGGGAATGCATCTGCAATCGCAAAGTTAGAGGAACAAATTGCTGCACATGACAAGGTGCAGGTAATAGAGCAGGTTGCCTACACCTGGTTCAATCGCTTTTGTGCGCTGCGTTATATGGATGTGAAGGGGTATAGCCGGATTGGGGTGCTGTCGCCAGTGGCGGGGCAGTTTCAGCCGGAGATATTGGCGGAGGCGAAGGGCGGCTATGTCGATGAGGATGTGGTGAAGGGGCCGGTACGGGAGCAGATTTTTGCGCTGTTGGATGGCTCTGCTCCAAGTGCGGATGGGCAAACGGAGGCGTATAGGCTGCTGATTGTGGCAGTGTGTAATGACTATCACCGGATTATGCCGTATTTGTTTGAGCGAATTGATGACTATACGGAGCTATTAATGCCGGATGATTTGCTATCTGGTAATTCGATTGTGGCATATACACGCGAGGCGATGACGCCGGATACCTGCAAGGATGTGGAGGTGATTGGGTGGCTGTATCAGTTTTACATTTCTGAGAAGAAGGATGAGGTATTTGCGAGGTTAAAGAAGAACAAAAAGATTACGCCTGAGAATATTCCGGCGGCGACGCAGCTGTTTACTCCACATTGGATTGTGCGGTATTTGGTGGAGAATTCGCTGGGGCGGCTGTGGCTGCTGAATCGGCCTGGGAGTGGGCTAAAGGCGCAGATGGACTATTACATTGAGCCGGAGCAAGCAGAGACGGACTTTTTGCAGGTGGCCTCGCCGGAGGAGTTGAAGATTTGCGATCCGGCTTGTGGGTCGGGGCATATGCTGGTGTATGCGTTTGATTTGTTGTATGCAATTTATGAGGATGAGGGGTACGCGCCTGAGGAAATTCCGGGGAAGATTCTGATTTGTAATTTGTATGGAATTGAGATTGATGAGCGGGCGGGGACGCTGGCGGCGTTTGCGTTGACGATGAAGGCGAGGGAGAAGCAGAGGGGGTTCTTTCGGAAGGCGGTGGAGCCGAATATTTGTGTGTTAGAAAATGTTCGGTTTGCTGAGAACGAACTCACAGACTATATGAATTTTATTGGAAGAGATCTCTTTACTGCCCCTTTGCTGGAGACGCTGCACCAGTTTAGAGAAGCGGATAACTTGGGGTCTTTGATTCGGCCAAGAGTGACGGATGTAGGAGATGTGCTAGCGCTGTTAGAGCAAAAGGATGTGGCGGGGCAGTTGTTGTTGTATCAGATTCACCAAAAGGTGTTGAAGGTTTTGCGGCAGGCGGATTATCTTAGCCCAAAGTACCAAGCGGTGGTAGCGAATCCGCCTTATATGGGTGGGAAAGGGATGAATGGGCTGTTGGGTTCGTGGGTTAAGGACAACTTCCCAGTCAGTAAGTCTGATTTATTTGCCGTTTTCATTGAGCGCAACCTAGAACTTTGCTTAAAACAGGGCATGGTTGGCATGATTACTATGCAAAGTTGGATGTTTTTGTCTTCCTTTGAGAAATTAAGGATTCAGCTCTTAGCTCAAAATACAATCACTTCTATGGCTCACTTAGGCACCCGTGCATTTGATAGCATTGGTGGAGAAGTCGTCTCTACAACTGCTTTCGTTTTAGAAAATCTTCGAAAGGAGGAGTACAAGGGTAGCTATTTTCGATTAATTGATCATAACTCTGAAGCTGAGAAGGAAGAGGCGATTAAAGAAGCGATCGCAAACCCGAACTGCGGCTGGTTCTATCGTGCGTCCTCAGAAGACTTTAAGAAAATTCCGGGGAGTGTGATCGCTTACTGGCTTCCGAAAGAAGCTATAGAAATTTTAGATAAAACAGTACCGCTTGGATGCATAAGCTCTCCGAGGAAAGGCATGTGTACTAGAGATAATGACTATTTTGTGCGTTCTTGGCCGGAAGTATCCCTCAAAAGAGTTGGATTTTTATGCGCATCACGAGACGAAGCCTCAAGTTCTGCTACAAGGTGGTTCCCGTATCAAAAAGGAGGAGAGTTCCGACAATGGTATGGAAATCATAACAGTGTTGTTGACTGGGAGAATGACGGTTATAGATTACTACACATGACAAGTCTAGGGTGGAAAGGCAATTCAACTAATCACAATCTTGAATACATTTTCAGGCCAGCAGTTGTTTGGTCAAAAATTACTGCTGGCATTCCAAACTTTAGACATTCACCTCATGGCTTTCTTTACGATGATGCATCTGGGCTGTGCTCAATTCATGACGAATCCGACCATAAAACTGTTCTAGGTTTTTTATGCAGTAAAGTAGGCCGCTTTTATATGGGAGTAATCAATCCTACTCTTAATATTCAACCGGGAAATATGGCTTCAATGCCTTTTCTAAAGCCTACGTCATCTACAGATATAGATAGAATCTTACATATTTCAAAATCCGACTGGGATAGTTACGAGCATTCCTGGGATTTCTCAGAATCGCCTCTCCTCAGCTCTGAGTGCCATTCAAAAATTAATGCCGTATACAGTAATTGGCAAGTCGCATGGAATAAAAAAGTAGATGAAACTAGGAGGTTAGAAGAGTGCAACAACCAATTTTTTATCGACGCGTATGGATTGCAAGATTTTCTCAGTGCAGAAGTTCCACTTAGTGAAGTGACTCTCACCTGTAATCCCCACTACCGCTACGACTCCACCAAACCCGAAGCCGAACTAGAAGCCCTTCTTTTGGCCGACACTATGCGAGAATTCATCTCCTATGCGGTCGGCTGCATGTTCGGTCGCTACTCCCTCGACGCCCCCGGCCTCATCCTCGCCAACCAAGGCGAAACCCTTGCCGACTATCTCGCCAAAATCCCCAACCCCACCTTCCGCCCCGACGTCGATAACGTAATCCCTATCCTAGAAGACGAATGGTTCACCGACGACATCACCGAACGCTTCTATAGCTTCCTGCGCACCACCTTCGGCACCGACCACTACACCGAAAACCTAAAATTCATCGAAGACGCGATCGGCAAAGACATCCGTAAATTCTTCCTCAAAGACTTCTACACTGACCATATAAAACGCTACAAAAAACGCCCCATCTACTGGCTATTCTCCAGCCCCAAAGGCACCTTCAACGCCCTCATCTACATGCACCGCTACCGCCCCGACACGGTAAGCGTCATCCTCAACGACTACCTGCGCGAATTCCAAACTAAACTCAGCGCCCGCCAAAGCTACCTCGAAACCCTCAGCATCAGCGAAAGCGCCTCCCCTTCTGAAAAAACCAAAGCCCTCCGAGACATTGAAAAGCTCAAAAAAGATATCGTCGAACTCAAAGACTACGAACGCCAAACCCTATATCCCCTCGCCACCCAGCAAATAGAAATCGACCTAGACGATGGCGTAAAGGTAAACTACCCTAAGTTCGGCAAAGCGCTGAAAAAGGTACCCGGATTGAGCTAACCACTAGCTAACCGCCATGCACATCCAAACGCTCACCCTCAACCACTACCGAGGCGCAAAGTCGCTCACCCTTGCCCTCCACCCCCGGCTAAACGTATTCGTGGGCACCAACGGCGCAGGCAAATCCACCGTCCTCGACGCCGCCACCATCCTGCTCTCCTGGGTCGTGAACCGCATCCGCACCCCCGGCGCATCCGGACGCCCCCTCTCAGAAGACGACATCACCAACGACTACCCCTCCGCCTCCATCGCCCTAGAAGCCGCTCACGACAGCGAAACCATTACTTGGAGACTTGCCAAAGGCCGCAGAGGCCAACGCGCCCTAGAAAACCCCACTCACCTGAGCGAGCTAAATAGCTATGTAAAGCAAGTGCAGGCGCAAATTACCACTGAAGCTGCCAGCATTCCACTATTCGTTTACTACCCCGTTAACCGAGCCGTTCTCGACATCCCCTTGCGAATTCGCGGCCAGCATAGCTTTGAACTGCTCACCGCCTACGACAACTCCCTCACGACCGGAGCCAACTTCCGCACCTTCTTTGAATGGTTCCGAGAACGCGAAGACCTAGAAAACGAGCTAAAAGCACGAAGTCAGCAGCCGCTATCCTTATTTGAAGAACCGCAGCCCATCCCCCAAGTTCCTGACCCACAGCTCGAAGCCGTCCGCAGTGCCATCCATCAATTTCTGCCAGAATTCCAAAACCTCACCGTTCGCCGCAACCCCCTCCGCATGGAAATTCAAAAGGGCAAGCAGCTTCTGACGGTCAATCAGCTTTCTGACGGGGAAAAGTGCCTAATTGCTCTGGTCAGCGACCTGGCTAGAAGAATGGCAATTGCTAACCCCGCCGCCGCCAATCCGCTCGCAGGCAAAGGCATCGTCCTCATCGACGAAATCGACCTACACCTCCACCCCAAATGGCAAAGGATCATTGTGCCTAAGCTGCTCGAAGTCTTTCCCCACTGTCAGTTCATCATCTCCACGCACTCCCCCCATGTGCTCACCCATGTCCAGCCCGAAAATATATTCCTTCTCCAGTGGCAAGACGGCAACATCACCGCCCAAAAACCCTCAGAATCCTACGGCAAAAACGTAGACCGCATCTTAGAAGACCTCATGGGCTTAGAAACCACTCGGCCTACTGCTATCAGCTCAGAACTACACAGCCTGTATGAAATGATCGAGCAAGGTCACCTAGAAGCCGCCCGAGCGGAAATTGCCAGTATAAAGCGGGACATTGGGGAAGACCCTGACCTAACAAAAGCTGAAGTTCTAATCAGACGCAAGGAGCTGATTGGTCGATGAAGCATATTCAAAAGCAGGCGGCGCCTCAGGCTTTTATAGATTGGAAATCTCGGCCTAGAACCTACGACCGCTTCAAAAAAACAGCCCCGATCAAGCAGGTCGTTAAGGCCGCTCTCATGCAAGAGCAGGGCTATCTCTGCTGCTACTGCGAACGCCGCCTCACCGACAGTGACTCCCATATTGAGCACTTCAAACCGCAGAAAGACCCCACCGTAGACCCTTTGGACTTCAATAATTTGCTGTGCTCTTGCCAGAAGGATCTAGATCAGGGCGAACCTCGTCATTGTGGCAATTCAAAAGGCAGCTACGATGCTAACCTGCTAGTCTCACCCCTTGATAGCACCTGCGAAGCTCGATTTATGTTCACCGCTGATGGCTATGTTCAAACCGCAATAGAAACTGACGCGATCGCTCAAACAACGATTGATGTATTGCAGTTGGATATTCCTAAGCTAAGAGCTTTAAGGAGTAGTGCGATCGCTCCCTTTCTAACTCCCGACTTATCTGACGATGAACTGCGGCAGTTTGTCAAAGGCTACTTAGCAAAAGACGCATCCGGTCAGCACAGCGAATTTTGGACTACGATTCGAGCGCTGTTTGGAGGCTTGGTATGAGCGATATTGCTAAAGCCCTGAACAAGCTGTTTAAAGACAAGCACCGCATCGTCTTTTGGTACGACGCTAAGCAGGAGCTAAGCAGCGAATACGAAGCGCTAGAACTCCCTGGCGTTGAAAAACTTGAGCTACGCAATAACGAATTTGCGATCAAGTATCAGATTTTACGAGAGCAGCCTGATCAGAAATTTTTGCTCTACCACAAAGGCCCACAGCCCGCAGACTTGGATAACTGGTTGCTAGATGTTCAGCTAGCCCATGGCGAATTTCGTACCGACCAGGTGGGTCTTTGGATGGCTGATCTAAACTTTGGCTTAGAGTTTGCAGATGTTGTACAGGCCCACACAGAGTTCTACACGGCTGTTAAGCGTCGGGATGCTTTAAAGCGATCGCACCAACCCGACGACACACAAGGTATCATTCGTCTCAAAATGTTGGCTATCTGCGCTGATGCCGACCCCCGCCTAGACTCTATTTTGGAGCATCTGCTAGCCGAACTAGCCGAGCATACAACCGACAAAATTAAGCTCATTAGCCGCTGCAAACTCACGGAGTTCCTATGGCAGCAAATGGAGCGAACCTATGGCTATAACTCTGAGGCCCCCGGCATCGAAGATTTTGCCATTGAGCTATTTAAGTCTTGCTACGCCATGGAGACCAATAGCGGCACTGTAAACCTCACTGGAGATGCGCTCGTTTTTCTCAAGCGCTGGAAAGATAGCCGCCGCTTTGAGCAAGCCTTTGAGACCCTTTCTGAACGCTGCGCCGATGTTTTAAGGATTGAGCAGGATCTAGAAAAAAGAACCCTTCAGGAGTTGGTGACGCTAGACTACTTTGAGCTAGTCGATAAGAAAGTCATGAGTGATTTGGCCAGGGCGATCGCCGCTAAAACCATTTCTAGCGGTAATGTCACTCTATACATTCGTCAGCGTCGGCAAGGCCACTGGTACAAAAAATTCAAAGATCTATATGAAGCCATAGACTATGCCGCACAGTTTATGTTCGCATTAGACGAAGCCAGCTTTTCGATGGAGTCGATGACCAACGGCATCCAACAGTATTGCCAGTCCTGGTTTCGCATTGATCAGCTATATCGCAAGTTTACCTTTCATGTTCGACAGTCTGCTAAACCGCCGCTGATGGAAGTGCTTACCGAGCAAATCGAAAACCTGTATTCCAACAACTATTTGCTCAAAGTAAATGACCGATGGCAGACTTTCGTTGATGCGATGGATAAATGGGAAGTCCTCTCGATCCCATTGCAGCGAACCTTCTTTCATCGCTGGGTGCAACCCTTTTTGAACAAAGGCAAAAAAGTCTGCGTAATCATTTCTGATGCCATGCGCTACGAAGTCGGTGAAGAACTGACAGCCTTAATACGCCAAGAAGACCGCTACGACGCTGAGATTGAGGCAGCTTTGTCTATGCTACCTAGCTACACTCAGCTAGGCATGGCCGCACTCCTGCCCAATCAAGAGCTAGCCATTACCGACAGTAAAGACGCTGCTGTTAACGTCGATGGCATTAGCTCGCAAGGCACCAAAAATCGCCAAAAGATTCTCAACAAAGCTCAAAAAGCAACAGCCGTACTCGCCAAAGACCTGATGGACATGAATCGGAATGATTCTAGAGAACTCTTTCGTGAACATGCTGTCGTTTATGTGTATCACAACCATATTGATCACACAGGCAAACGAGATTCAGCAGAGCGAGTCTTTAACGCAGCAGAAGAAACGCTTGTAGAATTAATCGGAGCTATCAAAAAGCTCACAAACGCAAATGCTAGCAACATCATCGTGACTGCCGATCATGGTTTCATCTATCAAGACAAACCTATTCCGGAGAGCGACTTCGCGAGTTGTGAAGCCGATGGCGACCATATCTTTTATAGAGATAGACGGTTCGTTTTGGGTAGAGGACTCAAAGACACCGCTGGTCTACGAAAGTTTTCCTCAGCGAACTTAGGGCTAATAGGCGACATTGAAGTTCAAATACCAAAATCTATTAACCGGCTCAGACTACAAGGTTCAGGCAGTCGCTTTGTCCACGGTGGAGCCTCACTTCAAGAAGTTGTCATTCCCGTCATTAAGATAAATAAAAAGCGCCATAGCGACGTCTCCACAGTAGAAGTTGATATCTTAAGAGGAAGCAGCTCAACAATTACGGCTGGGCAGCTAGCTGTTAAGTTCTACCAAGCAGAACCCTCCACCGATAAAGTTCAGCCTCGCATCCTGCGAGCCGGTATTTATACCCAGTCCGATCAGCTCATTTCAGATGTCCATGAGTTTACCTTTGATCTTACGTCTGAGAATCCTAGAGATAGAGAGCTGCCGATTCGGTTTTTGCTTACCAGTCAGGCCGATGATACCAATGGTCAAGAAGTCATTTTACGCTTAGATGAAAAGCTAACAGGCACCTCCCATTACAGAGAATACAAATCAATGCGATATTTAATGCGCCGCTCATTCACCAGCGATTTTGACTTTTAGCGTAGACTTGCCATGACTGCACTCGATCAAAAAATAAATACTTACTTTCCTGGCCTTGTTGTTCGCAAAGACCTCGTTAAGGCTGTCAAAGGGAACGCGATCGTACCCTCTTACGTATTGGAGTATCTTTTAGGTCAGTACTGCGCTACTAATGACGAAGACTCTATCCAAACGGGCATTAACACTGTCAAAGAAATACTGCGTAAGCACTACGTCCACCGAAACGAAGCCGGACTGGTACGTTCTAACATTAAAGAAAAGGGCCGTTACAAGGTCATTGATAAAATTAGCGTCTCGCTCAACGATAAAGCCGACGTTTACGAAGCTGAGTTTGCTAACCTTGGCATTAAAAAACTACTGGTTGACTCTGATACCGTTAAAGCTCACCCTAAAATGCTTGTGAGTGGCGTTTGGTGCATCGCAGACATAGAATACGAATTTACCGAAGATAAAAACGTCAGCCCGTGGCTACTCTCAACCCTCAAGCCAATTCAGCTGTCCCATTTTAACTTTGAAGAATATGTAGAAGCCCGTAAGCAGTTTACAACAGACGAATGGATCGACCTGCTGATTCAGAGTATTGGCTTCAATCCAGAGATGTTTGGCAAGCGAAGCAAGCTGATTCAGCTCACTCGCCTAATTCCTTTTTGCGAACGCAATTACAACATTATAGAGCTAGGCCCCAAAGGTACCGGAAAGTCCCATATCTATTCAGAATTTTCGCCTCACGGGATTTTGCTCTCAGGTGGTGAAGTGACCGTTGCTAAGCTTTTTGTCAATAATTCAACTGGAAAAATTGGCCTAGTCGGTTACTGGGATGTTGTCGCCTTTGACGAATTTGCAGGCAAGCAAAAGCGTGTCGATAAGGCCCTTGTAGACATTATGAAAAACTACATGGCCAATAAAACTTTCTCACGCGGTGTAGAAACACTAGGCGCTGAAGCTTCCATTGCATTGGTCGGTAATACTCAGCATACGCTTCCTTACATGCTGAAGCATTCTGACCTTTTCAACGACTTGCCGGATAAGTTCTATGATTCAGCCTTTTTAGACCGCATCCATTTTTACATCCCTGGATGGGAAGTCGATATTATTCGAGGCGAGATGTTCTCTAGCGGCTACGGCTTTGTCGTCGATTACATCGCTGAAATTTTGCGAGCCATGCGTAGCTACGACTATTCAGATCGCTATAAACAATATTTCTCTTTATCTTCAGATATCTCTACTCGCGATCGAGACAGTATTAATAAAACCTTTTCTGGATTAATGAAAATTCTCTTTCCTCAAGGCGGAGAAACCATTCAAGAGATTGAGGAACTCTTAGTGTTTGCGATGGAAGGCCGAAAACGGGTAAAAGATCAGCTAGTGCGTATCGATCCTACCTACAGTACAGTTAGCTTTTCGTATTCTGATGATTCAAACAACGCTAAGCCTGTTACGACCCTAGAAGAAGACGAGTATCCGAACGCCTATCACCGTGCTGTTGGCACAGCTCAATCTGAGGAATCACCGCTTGATCAGCAGACGACTGAGACAGCCGTTGCTCAGGAGACCATCCTAGTCAAAGAGCCTATTCTTAAAGAACAACACCTGACCTTTCAGGAAAATCAACGCGGCACTAGCTTCAATACTTTGTTTGGCCCATACCTGCAGGGTGCAACCCAAATTACAATTACAGACCCTTATTTACGGCTTTTTTATCAGATACGAAACTTTATGGAGTTTCTTGAAACGGTTGCTGCATTCAAGCCTGCTGAAGACGAAGTTGCTGTTCATCTGATTACAGTGGAAGATGAGTTCAAAGGAGAAAAACAAAGAGAACAATTCGATACTATTGCTCAGTCTTGTTTAGGTGTTGGCATTCAGTTTACCTGGGAATTCGATAAAGACGGTATACACGCTCGGCACATTATTACTGATCACGGTTGGAAAATTCTGTTAGATCGTGGCCTAGATATCTTTCAGCACTATGATATGAACGATGCCTTCGCTTTTGCTAATCGATTGCAGCAGTTTAGATCTTGCAAGGCTTTTGAGATTACTTACCTCAGAAATAAAAGTTCTGGGTCGTGAACCAAAGAAGCGTGGGATTCGTCTGATCAGGTGTTGATATTCATTCAAGCCGAGATGGATTGTCCCTTCTGTGACCACCCGAACACCCACAAACATGGTCGAACCAGCAAAGGTAGCCAACGTTTTCGTTGTGCCAGCTGCGGTTGTACCTTTGCTGAGACCTTTGATACGCTGTACTACCGACGTCAAGTGACCCCTGAGCAGGTTGAGACGATCCTGCAAGCCCATGCAGAAGGCAGTAGTTTGCGAGGGCTGAGCCGAATTGGCAAACGCGCCTACGGTACAGTTGTGAGCATCGTTAATTCGGCTAGTCAAAGGGCGCAACAGGTGCATAACGAGGAAATTCGAGACCTGGACTGTGATGCGGTCTCTGGCGATGAAATGTGGTCATTCATAAAAAAAACAAAAAAACTGCTGTCCCGAAGAGTTAGACGTAGGAGACTGCTGGATTGGTGCGAGTCTAGCTCAAGAAAGCGGCTTGATTATCAGTGCCCGAGTGGGCAAACATACGGATGAATTCTTAACCGAATTGATTGCTAGCACGGCAGGAAAAACAGACTGTAAGTTTTGGTATACAGATGGTTGGGCAGGCTATGAGCGGGTCTTGTGCCCCGAAATCACTCACATTATTGGCAAAGAAAATACGCAGCGGCTAGAGCGCACTAACGGCATCATTCGACAGCAAACGGGTCGATGGCATAGACGTCAGAACAAATTTGGCAAGCTTTGGATGCAAACAAAAGTGACGACCCGGTTAGTGGTTAGTTACTTTAACTGGATATGGCAGCATAGTCGAACTGGTGATAGTGCCGCGATGCGGGCTGGATTGGCCACGAAACCTTGGGGTTGGAATGATATCGCAACTTATCCCACGTTTTACTGAGGCACGACCATGCAGATAAGCAAGCCCTTTATACAGCTGCGCTAGAATTTTATGAGGAGGCGCTAACGCTCCACCGCCAGACGGGCAATGTTGGGAGAGAGAGTGAATCTTTACTTAACCTGGGACTCGTGCAATTAAAACTTGGTGATCTAGCTAGCGCAGAAACCTCGTTACAGGAGTCTTTAGATATTCAAGAGCGAATAGGCTCTCGAAAAATCAAAGCAGATACGTTAGCTGGGTTAGCGCGTGTTGAGCAAGAAAAAAATAATCTAGACAAAGTATCAATCTTGATGCCGTAGTCGTCACTCGCTCTATATCACGATCTAGGCGATATACATATAGAACAATATTGAATCAGATGTTCATCAGATTCGCTCTGCGATTTTTCAAGAAATTAACACTTACTCTTTTTAATATGCGACCTCCATCTTATCTAGCTAGTCTCATTGCTTCCTCGTTAATTCTTGCTTTAGGTATTCCTGAAATCTCGGTGTTAGCTATGCGGGAGGCGATCGCTGAAGAAAGAGTTTCGCGGACGACTGAATCATTATTTAAAGAGATTGTTATTAACTCGTTCCAATTCGGATTCTTTGATTCAATAGAACTAGATGATAAAGATTTAATCCCATTAATTAAGGTAGGACAGCATGAGCAGGAAATATCCTTTTATCAAGACGCGCTCGATATGTCTAAAAGCGCTGGCGACGTTACTATTGGAGCATTACATCCCGTACACTCCATCTGATGACCTTTCCCGCGAGGTGAAACTACCTCGGCGCTTTCTGCCAACCGCTCGCGCTCGCTTCAGCTTCTGTACAAAACCACCGTTCTCCATGAACCGGTTCGATATTGGTCGAGTCGTAGTCTTCCATCCCCGGTAGGTGATACAGCTTCTTTCCAGAATTAATCGAGATATTACCTTTGATAGAACACTCTGACTGGGTGGCAGAAGCGAACAGGGAGGAAAGATGAGGACGACCAAACTCAAACGCAGCAAAACTAGCAATAGCTAGCCCTCCAAACCTAACAACTACATCGAGTAGACTGCCGCTACGAGGCTTCCGACTAGACGGGCGATAACGTGGAATAGCTGCACCCTGAATAGAGGCAGTGACCGCTCGTACTTTCCCGTCAACCCGGCCCTTCTGGTACATGATTGTGTCTCCGACTCTCGGACGACGGCAACCTCGCTTTAGCGCACTAACGTGCAAAAAAATAGATGGATGCCCTTTTTCCGACTGAATAAAACCAAACCCTCTGTCATCATTCCAAGTCGTTAGTTTTCCTTGCTGAAGATGAGAACTCATGAGGTAGCCATTTGACTGTATCTACACTCAGATTGCCCAGATGTCGTACGAGTCAGCCTCTTACAGAAAAGGTCGATAGCAGACTTATTTAGTACAGAATAACTACAAGAAAAGCGACCGTTTTTTGAGCTCTTGGCCAAGGGGCTTCAATGGCTCTCGGATTTATCAGCCTTATAATCAGCTACATTTAGGCGTTGGCTACCTTGAACGGTTGGAGGCAGGAAGAAAGTATGAATAGAAAGAAAACTTGGGGCTATGTCGGCCCAAAGAAGATGAAACCGAAAGTACCGGATTCAGTCAAGGCAAAGCTGACAGAACAAGTCGAAGACCTGATTGAAAATGTCATCAAGCCTAAGCACATCAAACCACCGCCACCGGCTCAAGATTTTAATTATCTAGCTGATGTCTATGCCAAGTGGTATAGAAACTACTTTTATTTCTGTGCGACCTACAATAGTCCAGGTCCAAATGCGATCACACCTTCGTTTGAAACAAAATTTGCGAGGCTGGAATATGCCGGTGACAATCAATTTAACCTCGCATATATGAGGCACACGGGGCAATGGTGGGAGATTTATCAAAACCTGTCCATCCAAGCCTGCTTAAAATCGATCATAGAAGAACCCCATTTCATTCCTTAACCTGTTGACTTAGACGTGGTTTAGGAAGTGCTAACACTTTTAGCTAATTATCAGGACCTAAAAGTCCAGCTAAGTAAGCGTTTGAAGGAGTTAATCCTGATTCACAGTGTCACCCGATCAAAACCCAGGTTGAACCATGACCAAAAATTGCGAGTTCGGCTGCTTCGATGCGGAATGCCAAGGCTGCGAGAGCTTCGGCCCTGTTGACGATATCGGACTTTGCGAAGACTGTGCATCAAAGTTAGACAGAGATATGATCCGACAGCGGCATTGGGATTACTCAAGTACCGCGTTCCTTCTTCCTCACGAACAGCATGAGGAACTCCGAAAAGAAATCATTAAGCAGTATGGAGCCAAGCTTGAACTCATTGCCCCTGATGCAGCTAGCTGAAAGCCTGTAAGCATAAGGAATATACCTTCGATGGACCTAGTTTGTTCAGCAGAATGAGTCTCACAAGTTTCCGGAGTTTGTAGCCATAGAACTGAACGGAAATTAGGCCAGATGCGGGCCAGCTCCAAAAACAGCGATAAGACTCATGCTAAAAATGGCGACACGCGATCACATGAGCCAATCGACCACTGTGTCAAAAACAAAGGATTTCGGAACGATCATACGTACTAATATGGGCGTTAGTGTGTAGCTATTGTCCGACTGTTCGCGTTGAAAGGAAATAGCTTCAGACTGCTAAACTATGGCTCTTCCTAATTTTTGATACTGCTGGCGAAATATTGCTTAACAACAGAGAAGTCGCATGGGGGCGAATTCATAATGGAGCTAGCCATCATTTGTCAGGAGCTACCTTCAATGTCTTTGAAACCGCAAGCGCTGTATGTAGTGCCGCCAGAGACCTCCAGAGTTGCCCTGGCGGTGTTTCCCAAAGGCAATCTTTGTATTACCATCAGCCATACCCTTGGGACTGTTCTGTCAGACGAAGCGTTCAGCGAGCTATTTCAGATAAAGGGACAGCCAGCGGTTTCACCCTGGCGGTTGGCGCTAGTGACCATCCTACAGTTTGTCGAAGGATTGACGGATCGCCAAGCAGCAGACGCAGTGCGCAGTCGGATCGACTGGAAGTACTTGCTTTGCTTAGAGCTGACGGATGTCGGCTTTGACCACACGGTCTTGAGCGAGTTTCGAACCCGATTGGTCAGTGCAAACAAAGAACGGCTAGTGTTCGAGCGGTTGCTGGCGTTGTGTGATGAAAAGGGTTGGGTAAAGGCTCGGGGTCGTCAGCGCACCGACTCAACCCACGTACTCTCAGCCATCCGCGCTGTGACTCGGCTCGAATGCGCAGGAGAAACGCTGCGAGCCGCGTTGAACGCACTAGCCGTCGCTGCACCTGAGTGGATAGTTGCTCATAGCCAACCTGAGTGGGTAGAGCGCTACAGCGAACGCATGGAAGACTATCACCTGCCGAAATCAGAGAGTAAGCGAATTGCTCAAGCCGAAGTCTATGGTAGAGATGGTCTG
>Ga0076929_100398_pt1 | contig 44020 bp, 37 predicted proteins | sample HotLakConUCCSL28_FD_87104 | JGI IMG/M metagenome (GOLD analysis project Ga0076929, IMG submission 87104) | Hypersaline microbial mat communities from Hot Lake, Washington, USA - Hot Lake Consortium UCC-SL28 (version 3) (version 3) | ecosystem: Environmental > Aquatic > Thermal springs > Hot...
CGCCGCCGGTGAAGACGAGCGGCAGGACGCCCATGCCGACGAGGTTCGAGCGGTGGATGCGCTCTAAGCTCTCGGCGATGACGGCGCGCACGCCGAGGAGCCGCGTCCCCTTCGCCGCCCAGTCGCGGGACGAGCCCGTGCCGTACTCCTTGCCGGCGAAGACGACGAGGGGAACGCCCTCCTCCTGGTAGCGCATCGCCGCGTCGTAGATCGGCATCTCCTCGCCCGAGGGCTGGTGGTAGGTGACGCCGCCCTCGACGCCCTTCACCATCTGGTTCTTGATGCGGATGTTGGCGAACGTGCCCCGCATCATGACCTCGTGGTTGCCGCGGCGCGCGCCGTAGGAGTTGAAGTCGCGCACCGAGACCTGGTGCTCCGACAGGTAACGGCCGGCGGGCGAGGTCGCCTTGATGGAGCCCGCGGGAGAGATGTGGTCCGTGGTGATGGAATCCTGGAAGAGCGCCAGGATGCGGGCGTTCACGATGTCCGTCACCGGGTCGGGCTCGAGGGTCATCCCCTCGAAGTAGGGAGGATTGCGCACGTAGGTGGACGATATCGGCCAGTGGTAGGTGAGGCCGCCGGTGGTCTCCACCGCCTGCCAGTGCTCGTCGCCCTTGAAGACGTCGGCGTAGCGGCGGTCGAACATCTCCCGCTTCACGGCGCCGCGCACGAGCTCTGCCACATCGTGGGTGGAGGGCCAGATGTCCCTGAGGTACACGGGGTTGCCGTCGGCGTCCTCGCCGAGCGACTCGGTCCAGATGTCCCGGTTCATGGTGCCGAGGATGGCGTAGGCGACCACGAGCGGCGGTGAGGCGAGATAGTTCGCCCGCACGTCGGGGTTCACGCGGCCCTCGAAGTTGCGGTTGCCCGAGAGCACCGAGACGGCGACCATGTCGGTGTCGTTGATCGCCTTCGAGATCGGCTCCGGCAGCGGCCCGGAGTTGCCGATGCAGGTGGTGCAGCCGTAGCCGACGAGCTCGAAGCCCATGGCGTCGAGGTCGTCCTGGAGGCCCGTCGCCTCGAGATAGTCGGTCACCACCTGGCTGCCGGGCGCGAGCGATGTCTTCACCCACGGCTTCACCCTGAGCCCCTTCGCGCGGGCGGCGCGGGCGACGAGGCCGGCCGCGATCAGGACGCTCGGGTTCGACGTGTTGGTGCAGGAGGTGATGGCGGCGATCACGACGTCGCCGTCGGAGATGGTGTAGTCGGCCCCCTCCACGGGAACGTCCTTCGCGGGCGCCTGGCCGCTCTTGATGGCGGGGAGCGCCTTCGCGAAGGCGGCCGAGGCCTCGGTGAGGGCGACGCGGTCCTGCGGCCGCTTCGGCCCGGCGAGGGAGGGCACCACGGTCGACAGGTCGAGCTCGAGCGTGTCGGAGAAGACCGGCTCGGGCGTGGCGTCGGTGCGGTACATGCCGTTCCGCCGCGCGTAGGCCTCCACGAGGGCGATCCTGTGCGGGTCGCGGCCGGTGGCGTTGAGGTAGCGGATCGTGTCGTCGTCGACGGGGAAGAAGCCGCAGGTGGCGCCGTACTCGGGGGCCATGTTGGCGATCGTCGCGCAGTCCTCGAGCGAGAGTGCCGAGAGGCCCGGCCCGTAGAACTCCACGAACTTGCCGACGACGCCCTTCTTCCTCAGCATCTCCGTCACGGTGAGGACGAGGTCGGTGGCCGTCGTCCCCTCCGGCATCTGGCCGGTGAACTTGAAGCCGATCACCTCGGGGATCAGCATCGAGATGGGCTGGCCGAGCATCGCCGCCTCCGCCTCGATGCCGCCGACGCCCCAGCCGAGCACGGCAAGGCCGTTCACCATGGTCGTGTGGGAATCGGTGCCGACGAGGGTGTCGGGGAAGGCGTAGGTGACGCCGTCCTCGTCGCGGGTCCAGACGGTCTGCGCCAGGTATTCGAGGTTCACCTGGTGGCAGATGCCTGTCCCTGGCGGCACCACGCGGAAGTTGTCGAACGCGGACTGGCCCCAGCGCAGGAACTCGTAGCGCTCGCCGTTCCTCTGATACTCGAGCTCGACGTTCTGCTGGAAGGCGGTCGCCGTGCCGAAATAGTCCACCATCACGGAGTGGTCGATGACGAGATCGACGGGGACGAGCGGGTTGATCTTCCTCGGGTCGGCGCCGAGCTTCCTCGACGCGTCACGCATGGCCGCAAGGTCGACCACCGCCGGCACGCCCGTGAAGTCCTGCATGAGGACGCGGGCGGGGCGGTAGGCGATCTCCCGGTCGGAACGGCGATCCTCCACCCATTGCGCGACGGCACGGATGTCGTCGGCGGTGACGGTCTTGCCGTCCTCGAAGCGCAGGAGGTTCTCGAGCAGGACCTTCAGCGAGACCGGCAGCCGGGAAATTCCCGCAAGCCCGTTGCGCTCGGCGGCCTCGAGGTCGAAGATGGTGTAGCTCTTGCCGTCGACCTCTAGTGTCGTGCGGGCGGAGAAACTGTCGAGCGAGCGGGTCACGGCTCAACTCCCTTGTCTGGAACGATCCCAATCCGGCCGCTACAAACGCCCAATCGGCGAGGCAATCAAGCGGTCCTTTCGATGCGAAGAGTGCGGTCAGTCCCTTGAGGCTCGAAGTGGAAGACCTCGTCGTGGACCGCGGCGAGCGGCGTGTGCTCGACGGCGTCAGCTTCGCCGTCGCGGCGGGGGAGGCGCTCGTCGTCACGGGCCCGAACGGTGCGGGCAAGTCGACGCTGCTGCGCGCCGTCGCGGGGCTGTCGGCTGTCAGAGGAGGCACCATCCGCCTCGACAGGTGGGAAGACGGGCTCGCGAGCGCAATTCACCTCGTCGGTCACCTCAACGCCATCAAGCCCCAGCTCACGGTGGAGGAGAACTGCGCCTTCTGGTGCCGCTGGCTGTCGGCCGAGGACCCCGGGGAGGCGCTGGAGGAGCGGGTGGAGGATGCCCTCGCAGCCGTCGATCTCCTGAGGCTTGCGGGTTCGCCCGCCCAGTTCCTCTCCCAGGGCCAGCGGCGCCGCCTCTCCCTCGCCCGCCTCGTCGCGGCCCCGCGGCCCGTCTGGCTCCTCGACGAGCCCGTCGCCGGCCTCGACGCCGCCTCGAGGGCGACGTTCGCCGCCACCATGGCAGGACACCTGACGGGCGGCGGCCTCATCCTCGCCGCCACCCACGAGCCCCTCGGCCTCGAGGACGCCGGCGAGCTCAGGCTCGAGACCGCGTGACACCACCCCAAATGGCTCTCCCTCCGAGACGATCCGCCACATGACCCTCTCAGCGCTCTTCCGGCGCGACGTCCGCCTCGCCTGGAGCGCCGGGGGAGGGGGACCCGTCGGCGTCATCTTCTACCTCGCGGTCACGGCCGTCGCGCCGTTCGCGCTCGGGCCGGACCTGCCGCTCCTCGCCCGCCTCGGGCCGGCGCTCCTGTGGATCGCGACTCTCCTCGCCCTCCTCCTCGGCCTCGAGCGCATCTTCCAGGCGGACGCGGAGGACGGGACCCTCGACCAGCTGCGCCTCGGCGAGGTCCCCCTCGAGCTCGTCGTCCTCGTGAAGGCCGCGGCTCACTGGACGTCGGCCGCCTTCCCGCTCCTCGTCGCGACGCCGCTCGCGGCGATCCTCCTCAACCTCGACTTCAAGGCGCTCTGGCTGACACTCCTCACCCTTCTCGTCGGAACGCCCGCCCTCGCCCTCATCGGCGCCATTGGTGCGGCCGTCGCGGTCTCCCTTCGCCGGGCGGGCGTCCTCATCGCGATCCTCGTCCTTCCCCTCTCGATCCCGGTCGTCATCTTCGGGGTCGCGGCCATCGAGGCGGGGATCGCGGGGCGACCCGTCGGCCCCGCCATCGCCCTCCTCGGCGCCGTCACGCTCGTCGCGGCGGTCGTCTCCCCCGTCGCGGCCGCCGCGGCGCTTCGGGAGGTGGACTGACGAAGGCTCAGTCGTCCGGCACGGTGACGACGGTGTAGTCCACCCCGGCGTTCCCCGTCGTTTCCTGCCAGGCGTGGACGGCGATGCGCCACGTGCCCGGCTCATCAAGGGTGAGGCGGGCGCCGAAGTGGCTCGGCGTGCCGGCATAGGCGAGGGGGACGGTGCGCACCGTCTCACCGTCGTGCACGAGCGTTGCGGCGACCTCGTAGTCCTCCACGGGCCAGGCCGTGTCCGGCCCGATGGGGCAGCCGCACATGAGGGCGACGTTCGCCGTGAGGAAGACCTCGCCGCCCGCCTCGGCCGTCGTCGGCGCGGGGGGGCCGAGGACATCGACCACGAGGCCCGGCATCTCCAGGAGCCAGCCGTCCCCGCCCGAGATGCCGCGGCCGGGCAGGACGGTGCGCGTCTCCTCGATGGTGTTGGCCGCCTGCGGCTGGGCGAGCGGGCCGTGGGCGACGAGGCGCACCCGCGTCGGCTCGTCGAGGTCGAGTGTGGTCTCGAACTTCGCCGCATCCTCGGTGGCGAGCGTGGCGCCGCGCGGCTGCGCCGACATGATGCGCTCCGTATCCCCCGTCCCGCCGCGGGTGCGGCCCGAGGCGAGCACCTCGCCGGTCGCCGCGTCGTGAAGCGTGATGCGCAAGCCGCCCATCGTGTCGCCGATGAACTTCGCGCCCTCGGACAGCACCCGCACGGTGATCGGAGTCTCCTCCGCATGGGCTGCGACGGGGGCTGCGACGGGCGCGACCAGCGCGGCGGCGAGCGCCGCCGCGGCGGCGCGGCGGATGGCGAAATTCATGGCAGTCTCCCTCATCTGCACAGGCCGGAAACACCCGGATGGCGCATGCCCGGCGAACGCCGCGCCGCGGGCCGCGTTCCCTGTCGCGAGGGTCGCGGTGGGGGAGACGATGGACTGGCTTGCGAACGAGGGTGTCACGGTCTGGACTGTCGCGGCAGCGGCTCTCCTCACGGCGGTCATGACGGGAGTGGGCGCGCTGCCGTTCCTGTTCGTCGGGAAGGTCGGCGGCCGCCTGCTCGGCCACGCCAACGGGTTGGCGGCCGGCCTGATGCTCGCCGCGAGCTTCGGCCTCACCGCCGAGGCGACGGGGGAGGGCGAGGCGACGGGGGAGAGGCTGGCCCTCACCCTCGCGGGGCTCCTCACCGGGCTCCTCGCCATCGTGGCCGCCAAGCGCTTCCTGCCGGACGAGAGCGACAGGGGCGTCGCGCACCTCTCGGGTGCGGACGCCACGAAGGCCTTCCTCATCCTCGGTGTTATGACCGCCCACTCCTTCGCCGAAGGGGTTGGGGTGGGCGTCTCGTTCGGCGGGCGGGAGGGGCTCGGCGCGTTCGTCACCATCGCGATCGCGCTGCACAACGTGCCGGAGGGGCTCGCGATCGCGATCGTCCTCGTCCCGCGCGGCACGCCGGTGTGGCAGGCCGCGGGATGGAGCGTCTTCACGAGCCTGCCGCAGCCGATCATGGCCGTGCCCGCCTTCCTGTTCGTGACCTTCTTCCAGCCCGTCCTGCCCTTCGGCCTCGGCCTTGCGGCGGGGGCGATGCTGTGGATGGTGGTCGCGGAGCTCCTGCCGGACGCGATGGAGAAGGCGCGGGCGGAGGAGGTGGCCGTGACGACCACCGCATCGTTTGCGGTACTTCTCGGCGTCCAGGGGCTGCTCGCGCCGCACTGACGCGGGCGGGACTCCGGCGCGGGGGCGCGGGTCGGGGTGAGCGGCCGGTCCCCTTTCCGGGCGTCAGGCTGGCCGCGAGCGATCGGGCGCTGCGATTTTGGCGCCGAAGGTGTCGCGGGCGCTTCCGCAAGCGTCGTGGAATGCTTACACTTCGAGGCGTTGGGGAGGAGCCATGTCGACAGCCACGTCAGACGCCGCGCCGCGGCCGTCCATCATCAACCCCGGCCGCTTCTCGAACATCGCGGGCCGGGCACTGCCATGGCTCGCCGGGGCGACTGTCGTGGCGTTCGCGGTCGGCCTGTGGCTCGGCCTCGTCGCCTCGCCGGAGGACTACCAGCAGGGCTCCACCGTGCGCATCATGTACGTCCACGTCCCGGCGGCGTGGCTGTCCATGTTCTGCTACCTCGTCATGACCTCGGCGGCCCTCGGCACCCTCGTCTGGCGCCACCCTCTGGCGGACGTGGCGGCGAAGTGCGCCGCCCCCATCGGCGCGGCATTCGCCTTCTGCACGCTCGCCACGGGCTCCATCTGGGGCAAGCCCATGTGGGGCGCCTGGTGGGTGTGGGACGCGCGACTCACCTCGATGCTCATCCTCTTCTTCATGTATCTCGGCCTCATCGCCCTCTGGCGCGCCATCGACGAGCCGGGCCGCGCCGCCCGTGTCGCCGCGATCTCGATCCTCGTCGGCTTCATCAACATTCCGATCATCAAGTTCTCGGTGGACTGGTGGAACACGCTCCACCAGCCGGCGAGCGTCTTCCGCTTCGACGGGCCGACCATCCACGCCTCGATGCTCGTCCCCCTCTTCGTCATGTCGATCGCCTTCATGCTCCTCTTTACGACGCTCCACTTCGCAGCCATGCGCTCCGAGCTCGTGCGTCGCAGGGCGAGAGGCCTGCGCCTCAGGACCGCGAGGAGTGCCGCGTGATGTTCGGCGAGTATGCCGCCTACGTCGTCTCGTCCTACGCTCTGACGGCGGGGACGGTCGCCGCCCTCGTCGCCTGGGTGCTCCTCGACAGGCGCTCCGCCCGCAAGGAGCTGGAGCGGGCGGAGCGCGCCGCGGAGAGGGCGCGGGAGGGCCGCCATGCGCGTTAGCCCCCGGCGCGTCCTTCTCGCGCTTCCCCTCGTCGCCTTCCTGACGCTCGCAGCGGTCTTCGCCTGGCGCGTGACGGACGGCGAGGACCGGATGGCCGTGCCGTCCGCCCTCATCGGCCGGACGGTGCCGGCGCCCACCTTCCCCGCCCTGTCGGACGCGCTGCCGGGCGTCGAGCCCGGGCGCTTCCAGGGCAGCGTCAGCATCGTCAACGTCTTCGCCTCATGGTGTGCGCCCTGCCGCGTGGAGCACCCGAAGCTCATGGAGCTCGGCGAGGTGGAGGGGCTCGAGGTCGTCGGGATCAACTACAAGGACCAGGTGATCGCGGCCCGCCGCTTCCTCGAGGAGCTCGGCAACCCCTACGACGCCATCGGCATGGATCCCGAGGGGCGCCGCTCCATGGAGTGGGGCGTCTACGGCGTGCCGGAGACGTTCATCGTCGATGCCGAGGGCGTGATCCGCGCCAAGCACGTCGGCGCCATCACCGACTCGACCCTGTCCGGCGAGTTCGGCGATGTCCTGCGGGATCTCCTCGCGGAAGGGGCGGCTGCGCCCGGATCATGACGCCGTCCTTCACGCGCCGCGTGCCGCACGGGGACAGCCTCGAGCGGTCCGTCTGCGACACCTGCGGCTTCGTCGCCTATGACAACCCCAAGATCGTGGTCGGCGCCGTGGTGCGCGCCGGCGAGCGCATCCTCATGTGCCGGCGGGACATCGAGCCCTCGCGCGGCCTGTGGACCCTGCCCGCCGGCTACCTCGAGCACGGCGAGACTCCCGAGGAGGGCGCCCGTCGGGAGGCGTTCGAGGAAGCGACTGCCGAGATCGAGATCGAGGGGCTCCTCGCCGTCTACACCGTGCGCCGCCTCGGCCAGGTGCAGCTCATCTACCGCGCCCGCCTCACGGGCACGGCCTTTGCACCGGGACCGGAAAGCCAGGCCGTCGCCCTCTTCCACGAGAACGATCTTCCGAAGGGCAGCATCGCCTTCCCGACGGTTCACTGGGCGCTCGCCCACGAGCGTCGCACCGGCGGCCCGTTCCAGAATCCCGCCCCGGGCGATGGCCCCGGCCCCGACGAACTTCCCGAAAACGTCAAGCGCGCTTGATTGGCCAACCAGCGCCGATCGCTTTAGATCTGCGTCAACCAGAAGGATCAGGAGCCTGCCAGTGCTCTCCCGCGCTCTCATCGGCTCGCTCGTCATCGCGTGCGGCCTTGCGCCGGCAGCGGCCGACGAGCGCCCCAGGGCCTTCCTGGAGCTCTTCACGAGCCAGGGCTGCGCCGCCTGTCCGGCGGCCGACAGGCTGCTCGGGCGCTTCGTGGAGCGCGAGGACGTCCTCGCGGTCACCATGCCCGTCAACCTCTGGGACTTTCTCGGCTGGCAGGACACCCTCGCGTCCGAGGAGCTGACGAAGCGGCAGATGGCCTACTCCGTCGCGCGCGGCGACGGCGAGGTCTACACGCCGCAGATGGTCGTGAACGGCAAGGCCGACGTCCTCGGCAGCGACGAGGAGGCCATCGCGAAGGCGATCGAGGCGACCGGCGGCCCCATGCCGTTGCACATCGCCCTGTCCCATGCCGACGACGTCCTCTCCATCGACGTCTCGGACGGCGACCTCGAAGGCAGGCGCGTCACCCTCTGGCTCCTCGTCGTCCACGACGAGGTGACCGTCCCCGTCGGCGACGGTGAGAACCGCGGCCGCAAGCTCACCTATCACAATGTCGTGCGCGAGATGCGACCCGTCGGCATGTGGAAGGGCGGCGCGATGCGCCTCGAACTTCCCCTGGCGGACCTCGAAAGGGACCCGTCGGCGGGTTGTATCGTCATCGCGCAGGTGGACACCTTCAAGGGGCCGGGCCGCATCCTCGGCGCAGCGAAGATCGAGCGCCTGTTCGCTGGCGACGGCACCCAATAGGCAAGGCGGCGCAGGGCGGGCGCCGATCGTCCTGCGGCGAGGCGATCCGCCCGGACCTCGGGGGCCGGGCGGATGATGCGGGAGGCGCATGGATGCGCCTCTCCGGCTCAGAACGTGCGCTGCGCCCTGAAGAAGGTGGAAAGCGCCGCGCCGTCGCTGAAGTCGTCGGTGTCCACGTACTTGAACTGGGCGCCGACCCCGAGCGTGAAGCCCGGGACAGGCGCGTAGCCGATGAACGCCTCCGCGTCCCAGTTGACGAAGTCGTAGGAGACGCCCGCCACGTCCGCGTGGTCGACGTTGAGGTAGCCGCCCTGGAGGCCGACGGAGATCGTGGGCGTGAAGGCGAAGGACGCGCCGCCGGAGACGGAGAACGCGTTGACGAGGCTCATGGTCGTCGCGCTCGTGTAGACGGCGTCCGCCACGCCCGGTCCGATGGGCGTCTCGGCCACGTAGGACAGCGCGCCGACGGTGTAGGCGCCCTGGATGCCGATCTGGGTGGACTCGCCGAACGGAACGTTGACCGTCACGCCGCCGCCGACCGCGAAGCCGTAGTCGCTGCCCGTGTTCACGGCACCCGGATGGACGTAGTGGCCCGCACCCATGAGCTGTGCCGAACCCCAGCCCTGGTCGACGCGGATGTTGCCGACGACGTCGGGGAAGCGCGTGCCGCCGTAGCCGTCGTTGGTGGCGGCGAAGGTCGCGGCCGGGATGAAGTCGGCCGGATCGGCGATGGCGACGCTGCGCTCGGAGGAGTCCTCGATGGACAGCGAGGCGGAGAAGCCGTTCCCGAACGCCGCCGTGTAGGCGAGGACGTTGGTCGTCGTGTCCGAGTAGTTGGCATTCAACAGCTGCGCGGTGCCGAAGGTGGCGTCCAGGAAGTCGTAGAAGGACTGCGTCCGGCCGAAGGTGAGGCCGCCGAACTGGATGAACGCGCGGTTCAGCGTCGTGTCGATGGGAGCGTTCGTATCCTGCGTGAACTGGACCTCGGAGAAGGTGCGCAGGAGGCCGAACTCGGTCGCCGTGCGCGAGTCCATGTAGAGATAGCTGCGGGCGCGGAAGCGGTAGGCGTCGTCGCCGCGGTCATCGAAGCCGAAAGTGTCGAGGACCTCGAAGCCGTTGTCCTCGAAGTCGATGAACACGTTGTAGTCCGCGCGGACGCGGCCGGCGATCCTGAGGCACGTCTCGGTGCCGGGGATGTAGAAGAAGCCCACGCCGAAGGCGTCGCAGACGCGCACGTAGTCGACGGGGTCGGTGATGGGCGGGGCAATGAGGTCGGCCGCCTGGGCGCTGGTGCCGGCGAGACCGAGCCCCGCGAAGAGCGCGATGGCTTGTGTCTTCATGAACCGTGTCTCCGGTGCGAATTCCGTCCTACGCAACGCCGACGGACCTTCCCGCGGAAGGCACACGGAAACTCTGCGATTCACGGGTCTTCGCGCGCGGGGCCACAGTGGCCGGTTCACACCTTTGACGGCTTCAGGACGCCCGTCGCGGCCTCATGCCGCCGCTTTCGCCTTCGGCGTGACTTTCGCGCAACACTTCCGCCACCCTCGTCAGGCGGCGGCGAGGCCGAGGATCTCCCGCGTCTCGGCCACCGTGGCGGGACGGCGCCCGTATCGGCCGCACAGATCGACTGTCCGCCGCACGAGCGCGGCGTTGGACGGGGCGAGCGTGTGCCTGTCGAGGCGGATGTTGTCCTCGAGGCCGGTGCGGCAGTGGCCCCCCGCCTCCAGGGACCACTCGTTGAGTGTGATCTGGTGGCGGCCGATCCCGGCACCGGTCCACGTCGCGTCCGGCGCGATCCGCTTCAGCGTCTTCACGTAGAAGTCGAACACCTCGCGGTCGACGGGCATCGCGTTCTTGACGCCCATCACGAACTGGACGTGGAGCGGCGCGTCCAGCCTCCCGTCCTCGGTCATTGCCACCGCCTGGAAGAGCATCGAGAGGTCGAACACCTCGATCTCGGGCTTCACGCCGTGCTTCTTCATCTCGGCCGCGAGCCAGTCCACGAGGTCGGGCGGGTTCTCGTAGACCCGCGTCGGGAAGTTGCACGAGCCGGTGGAGAGCGACGCCATGTCGGGCTTCAGAGGCAGCATTCCGCCGCGCTCCTCCCCCCTGCCGGAGCGGCCGCCGGTGGACAGCTGGATCACCATCCCGGGGCAATGACTCTTCAGCCCCTCCACCAGGCGGGCGAAGCGCTCGGGGTCGGAGGTGGGCGTCCCGTCGTCCTGGCGCACGTGGCAGTGGGCGAGGGTGGCGCCCGCCTCGAACGCCTCCTGCGTGGACTCCACCTGCTCCTCCACCGTGATCGGGACGGCGGGGTTGTCGGACTTGCGCGGGACGGATCCCGTGATGGCGACGGTGATGATGCAGGCTTCGGGGGCGGCTGTCGTCACGTCCTCTCGGTCCTCGGTCTTCGGCGGGGTCAGGGTTCGGCGACCTCGCCCAGGAGCGCGTAGGTGCCGCCGAGGACACCACCGTACACGAGGTTCAGCCCGAGCGCCGCACCGATCGCCTCCGGCCCGAGATCCTGCGCGAAGATCTCCCGCCCCGCGAGCGGCATGACGGTGACCATCATGACGAGGAAGGTGACGGCGCCGAAGAACAGCCCGGCGCCGAACCCCCGCCCCGGAAGGATCGGCTCGAGGAGCGCGAACGCCAGCGCGAAGACGAGGGCGCCGACGACGACGTGGGTGATCCAGACGGCCATCTCCCCCGCCGGCAGGCCGATGCGGGCGTTGAAGGCCGCGATCTCTCCCAGCATGTCGAGCCGGGGAACGAATCCCATCGTCACGTTGACATAGATGAGCGCCGAGACAATTGCTGTCGCAATGACCCCGGCAAACAGCGCGCGTCCCATCGTGGCCCCCATCCCGCCCAGATCACTAGTCGATCGCCCGGCGGGGTGCAACGCGGCCTGCGACATTCCGGCCGGCAGGAGGGTGCCGCGATGACGGGAAGCTGTCTCCTCGCCAAGCTCGGCCACTTCGTCGACCTCACCGAGGACGACGAGGCGCTCCTCGTCGCGCTCGAGAAGGAGGAGCGGCACTACCGGCGCAACCAGATCGTGCGCCGCGCCGGCACGCGGGTGGAGCACCTCTTCGTCGTGAAGGCCGGATGGGCCGTGTCGTTCTCCATCATGGACGACGGGCGGCGCCAGCTCCTCAAGCTCTACTTTCCCGGCGACATCATCGACCTCGCCGATGCGGGGTCCCCCCTCGCGCCGCAGGACGTGAAATGCGTCAGCGACGCCGTCCTCTGCCCGTTCCCCAAGAGCGGCCTGGAGCCGATCTTCAAGCGCGCCCCGAGGGTGACAGCCCTCCTCTTCGCGATGAGCGTGCGGGAGACGAACGCCCTCACCGAGCGCATCCGCGCCATCGGCCGCTTCAGCGCCTACGAGCGGGTGTGCTACCTCCTCCTCGAGGTCCGCGACCGCCTCGCCGTGCTCGACCCGCGGGCGCTCGAGGCGTTCCGCATGCCGCTCACCCAGCTCGACATCGCCGACCTTCTCGGCCTCACCAACGTCTACGTGTCGAAGACGCTGTCGAGGATCGCGAGCGACGGTCTGATCCGCCGGGAGGGAAACCGCATCCTCCTCCTCGCGCCGAAGAGGATGCGGGAGATCTGCGAGTATCGCGGCCTGGCGGAGGTGGACGTCTCGTGGTTCCCGTCCGCCTGATCCGGGCCGTCCGCCTGATCCGGGCCGTCTGCGGCGGGCGCGGCGCTGCGGGGCGCTCTGCGCCGTGAGCCGGATCGTGTTCGCGAGCCACGGCTCGCTCGGCGATCTCGTCCCGTTCCTCGAGATCGGCAAGGTGCTCGCAGCCGCCGGGCACGAGGCTGTGGTGGCGACCCATGCGGCCCACTGTCAGGCGGTGGAGGGCGCGGGCCTCTCCTTCGCGCCGATGCGGCCGGACCGCCCGCGGGACGCCGCGTTCCACGCCCGCTTCATGCGCCCCCTCTCGGGGCCGGCCTTCGTCTACCGCGAGTTCCTGGCGCCAGCCATCGCCGAGAGCGACGCGGACCTCATGGCGGCCGTGAAGGGGGCGGACGTCCTCGTCTCCGTCACCCTCGCGCTCGCGGCGCCCATCGTGGCGGCGCGGACCGGGATCGCCTGGCGGTCGGCCGCCTTCCAGCCCGCGATGATCTACAGCGCCTTCGACCCGCCGAAGCTCGCGATGCTCCCCTTCGTGCGGGGGCGGCCGGGGTACAACGCCTGGCTCCTCGAGCAGGCGCGCAAGGGTGTGGAATCCTGGGCAGCGCCCCTGAGGGCCTACCGCAGTGCCGCGGGCCTCGGCGACTATCACGACCACCCCGCCTTCGGCGGCCAGCACGCGGCGGACGGGGTCCTCGCCCTCTATTCCCCGCTCTTCGGCCCGCTGCCGCCCGATGCGCCGGCGAACGCTGTCCAGACCGGCCAGGTCCTCCAGACCGGCGGGCCGCCGCTTTCGGCAGAGGTGGAGGCCTTCCTGGCCGCGGGGCCGCCGCCTGTGGTCTTCACCCTCGGATCGGCCTCGGCCCACGCGGCGCGGCGTTTCTTCCACGACAGCGTGGCTCTGGCGCGGCGGATCGGCGTGCGCGCGCTCCTGCTCGTCGGCCGGGAGGAGAACCTCGAGGGCCTGCCGCGGGACGACACCATCCTCGCGGCGACGACGGCGCCCTACCAGGCCGTGTTCCCGCGGGCGGGCATGGTGGTCCACCAGGGCGGCATCGGCACCATCGCGCTCGCCCTCGCCGCGGGCGTGCCGATGCTCCTCGTCCCCTTCGCCCACGACCAGCCGGACAACGCCGCGCGCGCGGTCCGGCTCGGTGCCGCGAAGGTGCTGCCGCGCTGGCGCTACGGCCCTGGCGCTGCGGGTCTCGTGGACAGGATCCGGCGCGACCGGGGGATGCGCGAGGCGGCGCGGCGGGCGGGCGCGGCGATCCTCGCCGAGCGCGGGGCGGAGAGGGCGGCGGCCGAGATCCTCGCCGCCGCAGGCGTCATCGCGCGGTGAGCGCCGCGCTCTCCGGCACCACCCGCACCGCCCTGAAGAACGGCACCGGAGGCTTGCCGACGAGGATGCGCAGCTGGTCCTTGCGCGGCAGGCGGCCGGCGTAGAAGCGCTCGATCAGCGGCTGGGGCAGGCGGTGGAAGCGTGCGAGGACGTGGTGGCGGTCCTCCGGCTCGCCGGCGAGGAAGAGGAGTCGATTGAGGAGCCTGTCGAACGCGGAGCGCGCGAAGTGGCGCTTGGCGATCCCCTCCACCGTGGCCCGCAGCCGCGCCGTTGTGACCGGCCCGCGCTGCGTTGCAAGCGCCATCGCCACCCGCGCAGACTGCGGCAGGGAGTAGCCCGTGACGGGGTGGAAGAGGCCGGCGCGCAGGCCGAGCGGCACAGCGCCACCCTCGGGCGCTGCGGTCTTCCACATGGTCTGGAAGTCGCCGCTGAGGAGGAGGGGGAGCGCGCCCTTCTCCTCGCGGATCAGCGCCTCGATGCCCCATCCGCGGTTCATGGCGTAGCCGTCGATCCGCTCGCGCAGCGCGCCCGCGTCGATCTCCGGCCCCTCCGAGTAGTAGGTGTCCTCGATGAGGAGCGTGTCCGCGGCGAAGGGCAGAAGGTAGACGAAGCGGTAGCCGTCGATCTGCGGCACCACGGCGTCCATGATGGTCGGCTTCGTGAGGCCGTGGGGGGCCGACAGGCGCACCTCCCGGCCGAGGAACTTCTGCCAGCGCAGGACGACGCCGTCGAGCCTGCGGGCGCCGCGGGCGTCGAGCACGCCGTCCGCCTCGAGCCGCTCGCCGCTCTGAAGGGTCACGCCCTTGCCGTCCACGAGCGCCACCGGAGCGCCGAGTCGCACGCGCTCGCCGAGCGTCTCCATGGCGACGCGGTGCAGCGTCGGCGAGGTGACCGTGCGGTAGCCGGTGGAGAACTCGCGGGTGAAGCCCTGGAAGCGGGTCTCGTAGCCGTCCCAGGCATGCGTGACGAACGGCCGCACGAGGTCCGTGGCGCCGCTCTCGAGATCGGTCTCGTAGAAGCTCCACGTGTGATCCCCGCCCAGCGCGGACCCGGCCTCGAGCACCGTCACCGAAACGTCCGGCCGATGTCTCGCGAAGGCCACCGCCGTCAGAACCCCGGAGAGGCCACCCCCTGCGATGATCAGTCGTTGCGTCATGTCACTGCCCCCGCGCACCGATCAGTATATATGGCGATCCGGAACGGGACGACAGCGGGAGTGAAGGTTCTGACGACGCGGGCTCCGGCGGCAGGGATCGCCGCACGCAACCGGCAGACGGCGATCGGCGTCGCGCTGGCCATCCTCATCATCGCGGCCTGGCTCGCGGCGCACGTCGCGGCGATCTTCGTGATCGACTGGCGCGTCACGTCGTGGTGGCTCGCCGTCCCTCTCGTCGCGGTGCAGACGTGGCTCTTCACGGGCCTCTTCATCATCGCCCACGACTGCATGCACGGCTCCCTCGCGCCGGGCCGGCCGTGGCTCAACCGCGCCTACGGCCGCCTCGCCCTCTTCCTCTACGCCGCCTTCTCCTACGACAGGCTCCTGCCGGACCACCACAGGCACCATCGCCGCCCCGGCACCGCGGACGATCCGGACTTCGACCCCGACCACCCCGACGCCTTCCTCCCCTGGTTCCTGCGCTTCATGCGCCACTACTACGGGTGGCGGGAGTTCCTCACCATGGGCGCCGCGATGACGGTCTACGTGGTCGCCCTCGGGCCTTCCATTCCGGCCGTCCTCGTGTTCTACGCGCTGCCGGCGATCCTGTCGGCGTTCCAGCTCTTCTATTTCGGAACCTGGCGCCCCCACCGAGTCGAGGAGGGGAAGGGCTTCGCGGACGAGCACAATTCGCGCACGGACCATTTTCCGTGGCTTGTCTCACTCTTCACGTGCTTCCATTTCGGCTATCATCACGAGCATCATGTCTCGCCCACCACGCCCTGGTGGCGGCTGCCCGGGGTGCGGCGCGCCATGGCGGGTGCTCGCGAGGACGGGGCGCGTGACGGGAAGGGCCTTCCGGGAATGGCGGCCTGACTTCCGCGCCTTCTGGCAACGGAAAGGGGTCCCATGCTCGTCACCAACGGTCTCATCGTGCTCGCCACGGTGGTCGCGATGGAGTTCATCGCTTACGGCACGCACCGCTGGGTGATGCACGGCCCCCTCGGCTGGGGCTGGCACCGCTCCCACCACGAGGAGACGGAGGGGGTGTTCGAGAAGAACGACCTCTACGCCGTCGTCTTTACCATCCTGTCGGGCGCGCTCATCACGTTCGGCATCGCCGGGGTGTGGCCGCTGCGCCAGATCGGCCTCGGCATGATGATCTACGGCGTGCTCTACTTCATCGTGCACGACGGCCTCGTCCACCAGCGATGGCCGTTCCGCTGGGTGCCGAAGCGGGGATACGTCAAGCGCCTCGTCCAGGCCCACAAGATGCACCACGCGGTGGAGGGACGGGAGGGCTGCGTGTCCTTCGGCTTCCTCTACGCCCCGCCGGTGAACCACCTGAAGGAGAGGCTGCGCAGGAACGGCGTCCTCGCCCACAAGGCGCGCCACGAGACACCTGCGGCAGGGCGCTCCGAGCCGGCCTGACCCGGGAGCGCCGCGGCGTCCGGCCGTCAGCCTTCCTCCAGCTTCTCTCCGTCCGGCGTCAGCAGATACCACTCGCCCCCGAAGGAGCGGATCTCCTGTCCCTGCGGCGCCTCGATGCCCTCGTCCGCGTAGTAGTGGTAGAGCGGCCAGCCGTTGTACGTGACGATGGTGCGGCCGGCGTAGCTCATGGTGCCGAGCATGTCGGTCGCGACGTCGTCGCCGGCCTCGGGCGCGCCCTCGGTGGTCACGAGCGGCCAGGCCTGGAGGCACGCCTCGTTGGTGCAGCTGATCTCTGGCTCGGCGTCCTCGCTTCCCCGCGTGTCGGTGGTGAAGAGGTAGACTGGGCGGCCATCGTCCGTGGCGAGATGGCGGCCGAGTTCCGCGCTCTCGGCCACCTCGATCCTGGCCGCGTCCTCGGCCAGCGCAGGCGCCGTCAGCGTGGCGAGCGCGAGGGCGATCGTCGGGATGCGCATCGGTTCCTCCGGGTGTCGTCTGGACCGGTGGAACGTCTGCGGCAGGTCAGGGTTCCTGATGAAGGTCGGCGAACCCCGCGCGAAGCGGTGTCAGGGGCGCGCCGGGCGGGTCCAGAGGCCGTCGCGCGCGAATGCCGCATCGGGCTTCGGCCGCCGCGCCGCGACGAGGGCGCTCGACGCGATGAGCCGCGCCTTGAGGGCTCCGCCGGTGGAGACGCGGTCGCCGAGCCCCTCGGGTCCCGCCTTCCGCCGCCGCGTTCCGATGGCGCGGTAGACCGCCCCCGCCGAGGCGATCGCCCAGGCGACGCGGAAGGGAAGGCGCGCGATGCCGACCCGCGCGGAGGCATAGTAGCGGTCCGCCGCCGCCACGAGCCGCTCGGTCGCCCGGAAGACCGCGGCCGCGTTGGCCGGGTCCGCCACCGCCTCGGGGCGCGCGGCGACGCCCTCGGCGGCGAGCCAGTCCGTCGGCAGGTAGACCCGCCCGGTCCGCGCGTCGGCGATCACGTCGCGCGCGATGTTCGTCATCTGGAAGGCGAGGCCGAGGTCGCAGGCCCTGTCGAGCGTGTCCCCGTCGCGCGCCGGAACGCCGATCACCAGCGCCATCATGACGCCGACGGCGCCAGCGACACCGTAGCAATAGGCGGCGAGATCGTCCTCCGTGGCATAGCGGCGGCCCTCCACGTCCATGGCGAAGCCGTCGAGAAGGTCGTGGGCGAGTGGGCGCGTGATGCCGTGCCGCGCGGCGACGGCGCCGAAGCCGTCGAACACGGGATCGCCCGACCGCTCGCCCCGCAGCGCGGCATCGGTGAGTGTGCGCAGGCGCGCGAGGCGCACGTCCGGGTCGGGAACGACGCTCTCGCCGTGGCCGAGGACCTGCCCGTCGATGAGGTCGTCGGCATGGCGGCACCAGGCGTAGAGACGCGCGACGTCGTCCCGCACGGCGACGGGAAGGAGGCGCGAGGCGGCGGCGAAGCTCCTCGAGCCCTTCGCGATGCTCTCCCGCGCATAGGCGGCGTCCGCCACCATCCCGCTCATGCCGCGGCGTCCGCCACCGCCCTCACTCCGCGGCGGCGGCCTGAGGCAGGTTCGCGTCGCCGAGGATCAGCCCGGCGGTCGCCTTCGCCGAGCCGACGACTCCCGGCACGCCCGCCCCCGGATGCGTCCCCGCGCCGACAAAGTAGAGGTTGCGGATCACGTCGTCGCGGTTGTGGCAGCGGAAGAACGCGGACTGGGTGAGGATCGGCTCCAGCGAGAACGCCGAGCCGAGGTGCGAGTTGAGGGTGTCGCGGAAGTCGAGCGGTGTGAGGATGCGGCTCGTCACCAGAGTCTCGCGCAGCCGCGGGATCGCCTTCTCCTCGAGATAGGCGAGGATGCGGTCGCGATACTTCGGCCCCTCGACGGTCCAGTCGATGTCCGCCGCGCCGAGGTGGGGGACCGGCGCCAGCACGTAGTAGGACGACTTGCCGGGAGGCGCCAGCGACGGGTCCGTCTTCGACGGCGCGTGCAGGTAGAGGGAGAAGTCCTCCGGCAGCGTCGGGCCCTTGAAGATCTCCGCGATCAGCTCGCGGTAGCGCGGGCCGAAGAGGACCGTGTGGTGCTCGAGGTCGTTCGGCGTCTCCCTGTCGAGGCCGAAGTAGATGACGAAGAGCGACATGGACCAGCGCTTCTTCGCGAGCCGGCGGGCAGCCACCTCGCCCCGCTTCGTCTCGCCGAGGAGCTTGCGGTAGGTGTGGACGACGTCGGCGTTGCTGGCGACGATGTCCGCGGCGATGCGCTCTCCGCTCTCGAGCACCACGCCGGTCGCGCGGTCACCGTTCGTCTCGATCCGCGCGACGGGGGCTGAGACCCTCACCGTCCCGCCGAGCTTCTCGAACAGCTCCACGAGCCCGCGCACGAGCGCTCCCGTCCCGCCCATGGCGAACCACACGCCCCACTTGCGCTCGAGCGCGTGGATGAGGCCGTAGATGGCGGAGGTCGAGAACGGGTTGCCGCCGACGAGGAGCGTGTGGAACGAGAAGGCCTGCCGCAGGTGCTCGTTCTCGATGAAGGTCGACACCTTGGAGTAGAGCGTGCGGTAGCTCTCGAGCTTCAAGAGCTGCGGCGCGACGCGCAGCATGGAGCGGAAGTCGAGGAAGGGGGCCGCGCCGAGCTTGATGTAGCCCTCCTGGAAGAGGTCCTTCGAGTAGGCGAGGAAGCGGCGGTAGCCCTCGACGTCCTTGGCGCTGAACTTCGCGATCTGCCGGTCGAGCTCTTCCTGGTCGTTGACGTAGTCGAAGACGTCGCCGTTCTCCCAGCGCAGCTGATAGAACGGGCTCACGGGGACCAGCGTGACGAAATCCTCGAGCCTGTGGCCCGAGAGCGCGAACAGCTCCTCGAGGCACGTCGGGTCGGTGATGACCGTCGGTCCGCCGTCGAAGGTAAAGCCTTCGTCCTCGTAGACGTAGGCGCGGCCGCCCGGCTTGTCGCGCGCCTCGACGAGGGTGGTGTCGATCCCCGCCGACTGGAGGCGCACCGCGAGCGCGAGCCCTCCGAAACCCGATCCGATGACGACGGCGCTCGGCATGTCCACCCCCCTCCCTGCAAGACAACCGCCGAGATAGACCCTTCGGGACGCCGAGCCAATCGCCGCGTCCGTGTCCCCTTGCCTCACGTGGATCCGGGAGTGCCCGTCAGGGCTCCCTCAGGGCGTCCTCGGCCGGGAGGAAGACGGTGAGGAGGCCGATCGCCGGCAGGAAGGCGCAGAGCTGGTAGGCGAACGTGATGCCGTAGGCGTCCGCGACGACGCCGATCACGGCCGCGGCCACGGCGGCGACGCCGAACGCGAAGCCGAAGAAGAGGCCGGACACCATCCCGACCCGCCCCGGCAGCAGCGCCTGCCCGTAGACCACGATGGCCGGGAAGGCGGACGCCATCAGGAAGCCGATGACGAAGGTCAGCACAGCCGTCGGCACGAGACCGACATGGGGCAGCAGGAGCGTGAAGGGCAGGACGCCGAGGATCGAGACCCAGATGACGGCCTTGCGCCCGATCCTGTCCCCGATGGGGCCGCCGAACAGCGTGCCCGCCGCGCCCGCGCCGAGGAAGACGAAGAGGAGGAGCTGGGACGTCCCCACCGACACGCCGAACGTCTCGATCACATAGAACGTGTAGTAGCTCATCAGGCTCGACGTGTAGACGAACTTCGAGAAGAGGAGCAGCGCGAGGATCGCGAGGAGGAGGGCGACGCGCCGGGGCGGCAGCGCGAATGCCGGTGGGGGAGCGCAGCGGTCGGCGCGCGCCCTGTGCCGCTCCTGCGCCCACGAGCCGACCCGCCACAGGACGATCATGGCGAGGAGGGCGAGGGCGGAGAACCAGACGATGCTCTCCTGCCCGAGGGGAAGGACGATGAAGGCTGCGAGGAGGGGGCCGAGCGCCGTCCCCGCGTTGCCGCCCACCTGGAACACTGACTGGGCGAATCCATAGCGCCCGCCGGAGGCCGTCCGCGCGTTCCGCGATGCGTCCGGGTGGAAGATGGAGGAGCCGAGGCCGACCAGCATCGCCGCCACCACGAGGAGCGCATAGGAGCTCGCGAAGGCGAGAAGGACGAGGCCGGCAAGGCTCGCCCCCATGCCGACGCTCGCGAGGTGGAACAGGGGGCGCCTGTCCGTGTAGAGGCCGACGGCCGGCTGGAGCAGGGACGCCACCGCCTGGAAGGCGAAGTGGAGGAGCCCGATCTGCGTGAAGGTGAGCGTGAACTTCTCCTGCAGCACCGGGTAGATCGCCGGTAGCAGCGACTGGATGGTGTCGTTGAGGAGATGGCAGAGGCTCAGCGACACGAGGACCGGCATGGCGGTCGCGCTGCCCGCCGGGCGGGCCGCTGGTGCGGTGGTGGTGGTCATGATGTCGTGCCCGGGAGGCGCGTCGGCGAGCGGGAGCCCTGAAGGCGCAAGGGTCCCGTCGCGCCGACACCCGGCGAGGCCCGCGAGGACACTCGCACGTCGGCGCTTCGTCCGCAACGCCTTGGGCCGCCCGGCTTTTCCGCCGAGTGGGCTTGCGGATCCGGTCCGCGCGTCAGCCTGCGGCGTCGGTGCGGGCGGGAGGGCGCAGGGATTGGAACGTCGGCCGCGCCGACGGCGAGCTGGTTCAACTGGCGGCGCATCCCGTCCCGTGGGAGAGGACCACGAAGCCGAGCGTCCACGGGCTCGCCATCCCCATGCCTCGCAGGCCTTCGTCGGCGCCGTCGTGATCGACCTCGAGGAAAACAATGACCGCTTCGTGCGCCACGTGCAGGATCTGGAAGGACGGCCCATGCCGCGCCCCTCCGACAAGGAGCACGGCGCGCCGATGCGGCCCGACCGGCCAGCGCCCGCTCAGGCGCGCGTCCGCGCACGAAGCCCCGACGGACGGCCGGGACTTCGTGCGCCCGGCATCAGGTCTTGCGCTTCATCGCCTCGCGCAGGGCGGCGGCGAGCGCGCCGCCACCGTCCGCCTCCTTGCCGCGCGCCGCGGGAGGAGGCTGGCGCCGCGCGCCCCTTCCCTCGGACGCGCCCCGTCCGGAAGGCGCACCCTTGCCGGCGGGCGCGCGCGCGTCAGTCTCGCGCCGAGCGCCGTCCGCCCGCGGCGCCGCGTCCTTGCGCATGGACAGGCCGATGCGCTTGCGGGGAATGTCCACCTCCATGACGCGCACCTTCACCACGTCGCCGGCCTTCACCACCTCGTGCGGGTCCTTCACGAAGCGGTCAGCGAGCTGGCTGATGTGGACGAGGCCGTCCTGGTGGACGCCGACGTCGACGAAGGCGCCGAAGGCCGTCACGTTCGTCACAGTGCCTTCGAGCATCATGCCGGGCTTGAGGTCGGCGATGTCGTCCACCCCTTCCGCGAAGCTCGCGGTGCGGAAGTCGGGGCGCGGGTCGCGGCCCGGCTTCTCCAGCTCGCGCAGGATGTCGCGCACGGTCGGCAGGCCGAACGTGTCGTCCACGAAGTCCTCGGGCCGCAGCCCCTTCAGCGCACCGCCGTCGCCCATGATCGCCCGGATGTCCCGCCCGCACGCCTTCACGATGCGCCGCGCGAGGCCGTAGGCCTCCGGGTGGACCGACGATGCGTCGAGCGGCTCCTCGCCGCCCCGGATGCGCAGGAAGCCCGCGCACTGCTCGAACGCCTTCGGCCCGAGCCCCTTCACCTTCATGAGCGCCTTGCGGGAGGGGAAGGCGCCGTTGACGTCGCGGTGGACGACGATCGACTCGGCGAGCGAGGGGCCGAGTCCGGCGACGCGGGCGAGAAGGGGCGCGGACGCGGTGTTGAGGTCGACGCCGACGGCGTTCACAGCATCCTCGACAACGCCGTCGAGCGCCTTGGCAAGGCGGTTCTGGTCGACGTCGTGCTGGTACTGGCCGACGCCGATGGACCGCGGCTCGATCTTCACGAGCTCCGCGAGGGGATCCTGGAGCCGCCGCGCGATGGAGACGGCGCCGCGGAGCGAGACGTCGAGGTCCGGGAACTCGCGCGCGGCGAGCTCCGAGGCCGAGTAGACCGAGGCGCCCGCCTCGGACACGATCACCTTCGTCGGCCTCGCGCCGCTCTCGGGAAGGAGGCGCAGGGCGTCCGCCACGAACTTCTCCGTCTCCCGGCTCGCCGTCCCGTTGCCGATGGCAACGAGCGCAACGCCGTGGCGGCGCACCATCTCGACAAGCTTTGCAGAGCTACCCGCAAGGTCGTTGCGCGGCTGGAAAGGATAGAGCGTCGCGGTCTCCACGAGCTTTCCCGTGGCGTCCACCACCGCGGCCTTCACGCCCGTGCGGATGCCGGGGTCGAGGCCGAGGGTGGCCTTCGCGCCGGCGGGCGCGGCGAGGAGGAGGTCCCTGAGATTGCGCGCGAAGACGGTGATCGCCTCCTCATGGGCGCGCCGCCGCAGCTCGCCCAGGAGGTCGAGGTGCATGGAGAGGCCGAGCTTGGTGCGCCAGGCCCAGGCTGCCGCGTCGCGCAGCCATCTGTCCCCCGGCCCGTCGCCGTCGATCCCGATGGCGGCCGCGACCATCGCCTCGGCCCGCGCGGCGCCCGCCTCGGGCTCGGGCGCGATGGTGAGGGTGACGATCTCCTCCTTCGCGGCCCGCATGATGGCGAGCGCGCGGTGGGAGGCGATGCTCGCCCACTTCTCGGAGTGGTCGAAATAGTCTGAGAACTTCGCGCCTTCCGCCTCCTTGCCGGCGACGACCGTGGAGGTGACGAGCGCCTCCGCCTGCATGAAGGCGCGCAGACGCCCGAGAAGGTCTGCGTTCTCGGAGAGCTCCTCCACAAGGATGTCGCGCGCACCCGTCAGCGCCGCCTTCACGTCGGGCACCGCCTCGCTCGTGTAGGCGGCCGCGAGGTCGTCGGGGCGGGCGCCGCGGTCGGCCTCGATGGCGCGCAGCAGCGGCTCGAGGCCGTTCTCCCGCGCGATGGTCGCCTTCGTGCGCCGCTTGGGGCGGTAGGGGAGATAGATGTCCTCGAGGGTCGCCTTGGTCTCGGCGCCGGCGATGGCGCGGGCGAGGTCGTCGGTCAGCTTGCCCTGCGCGCGGATCGCGTCGAGGATCGCCGCGCGCCGCGCCTCGAGCTCGCGCAGGTAGACGAGACGGTCGGCGAGCGTCCTCAGCTGCGTGTCGTCGAGCCCGCCGGTCGCCTCCTTGCGGTAGCGGGCCACGAAGGGCACCGTTGCGCCGCCGTCGAGGAGCTCGGCCGCGGCGCTCACCTGCTCGGGGCGGGCGCCGATCTCTGCGGCGATTCGGCGGGCGATCGTCTCGGCTGTCCTGTCCACGTCAGGCCTCGTCATGGGGTGGGGCGCCCGGATAGCCCAACGGGCGCGCTGTCGAAAGGGGCGGCCGCCGACGATCCGCAGCTGTCGGCCGGGGCGGGGCCGCAGCCGCCTTCAGGCCATGGCGGAGGTCGCCGCGAGGGCGTCGTCGCGGTCCAGCACGGCGGCATATTTCTTCTCCATGTCGAAGAGGTTCGCCTCGTGCGGCCCGATCGCCCTGTCGCCGACGCAGTCGCGCACCACCACGGGCACGAAGCCCGCGCCCATGGCGTCGACGACGCTCGCGCGCACGCAGCCGCTCGTCGTGCAGCCGCCGACGAGGAGCGTGCGCACGCCCCGCCGCGTCAGCCACGCCGCGAGGGAGGTGCCCGCGAAGGCTGAGGGAAGCTTCTTGCGCACCACGAGCTCCCCCGGTGCGGGCGCGAGCTCCGGCACGATCTGCGAGATGGCGGCGCTCTCCGTCAGCTTCAGGAGCGATGGGACCTTGTCGGAGAAGACGTTCGCGTCCGACCCGTCGTCGGCGAACACGATGCGCGTGTGCGCGACGGGCCATCCCCGCGCGCGCGCCGCCGAGAGGAGGCCGGCGCTCCGCGCGATCGCGTCGCCAATGCTGCCCCCGCCGAACCAGGCCTCGTCCGCGAAGCCGTCGACGAAGTCCACGAGAAGGAGACCGAACGGCGGCACGAGGCCGAGCGCCCGGCCGAAGCCCTGCCTGTCGTAGACATCGCCGCCCGCGCTCCCGTCCACAGCGTCCCTCCCCGGTGGTGCGGCCCTGTCCCCGGCCGCCGGCAGACAGTGGTAGCCGATGGCGCGCTGGCCGTCTCGTCCCGCCGTCGGCGTCCCTTAGCGTCAGCGCGGCTCCCTGCGGGGGACGACGTCCTTCGGCGATGCGTGGCGGCGGCGGGGGGCCGAGAGGGAGAGCCCCGTTGCGACGGCATCCTCGCCGAAGCGGGCGCGCAGGGCGTCCATGGCGCGCTCGGCCTTCGCGAGGCGGCCGCTGAGGGGGTCGAACGGCGTCTCGGCATCCGCCTCGGCGATGGGAGCGAGGGTCGATACCCCGATGCCGACGAGGCGGTAGAGGCGCCCCTCGGGCTCGGCGAGGAGGAGGGCCTTGCCGGCGCCGAAGATCCGGTGCGCCATCGCCGTCGGCGTGTCGAGCCGCTCGGCGCGGGTGTGGGTGCGAAAGTCCGCGGTCTTCAGCTTCAGCGTCACCGTCCGGCCGGAGAGCTCTGCCGCCTTGAGGCGCGTCGACACCTTCTCCGAGAGGTGGCGCAGGATCGCGAGGAGCGTGTGGCGGTCGGCGAGATCGGCGTCGAAGGTCTCCTCCGCGGAGACGCTCTTGCGCTCGGAGGCGGGATCCACGGGCCGGTCGTCGAGGCCGTGGGCGAGGCGCTTGAGGCGCTGCCCCGTCTCCCCGAAGCGCTTCATGAGCGATGCAAGGTCCGCCTGCTGGAGGTCGCGCACGCGGACGACGCCGCCGGCCGCGAGGCGCTGCGCCGCCGCCGGGCCGACGCCCGGAAGCCGCGTCACGGGCTCGTCCGCGAGGCGCGCCTCGGCGTCGGCCCTGCCCACCACCGTGAAGCCGCGGGGCTTGTCGCAGTCCGAGGCGAACTTGGCGAGGAAGCGGTTCGGTGCGAGGCCGACGGAGACGGTGATCCCGACCTCCCGCTCCACCTCGAGCGCAAAGCGGGCCATCACCACCGCGGGCGGAGCGCCGTGAAGGCGCTCGGTCCCGGCAAGGTCGAGAAAGGCCTCGTCGATGGACAGTGGCTGCACGAGGGGGGTGAGCGCGCGCATCCGCTCGCGGAGCTCGCGGCCGACGGCGACGTATTTCTCGAAGTTCGGCCGCACCACGACGGCGTCCGGGCACGCCTTCAGCGCCTTGAACATCGGCATCGCCGAGCGCACGCCGTGGATGCGGGCGAGATAGCAGCAGGTGGAGACGACGCCGCGCCGCCCGCCGCCGACGATCACCGGAACGTCCCTCAGGGCGGGATCGTCCCGCTTCTCGATGGCGGCGAAGAAGGCGTCGCAGTCCACGTGGGCGATGGCGAGCGCGGTCAGCTCCGCGTGGCGGGCGAGGCGGGGGGACGCGCACGAAGGGCAGCGGCCGGTGGGCGTCGGCACGACCATGGCGGCGCAGTCCCGGCAGAGAGCCGGGGGCGGCGCGAGGCCCGTCAGGCTGCGGTCGGGCGCCGCCCCGCGCATCAGACGGGAAGGTCCGCCGCGGCGGACGGGGTTCTGCCGGCTGCCGATCCCGCTCTCCTGAAGGCCGGGCCGGTCCTCGCCGAAGGTGTTGTCGGTGACAAGGTCGCTCTCGCCGAAGCCGTCGTGGTCGAAGACGAAGAGATCGCGGCCCGCGCCGCAGGGCAGGCCGTCCGCGCCTGCCACGATCCGGAGTGTGTCCTCGCCGCAGCCGTCGGTCAACGTGCCGTTCGCGCCCTCCCCGGCGAGGATGTCGTTCCCGCCGCGCCCGTCGGTGAGGTTGCCGCCGTCGCCAGCCATGACGCCGCGGCGATGCGCGTCACGACGACGGGCGAGGAAGGGACTTCGCGGCAGCTCGCCCCGCCGGGGGCTCACTTTCGCTCCGTGCCGTGTCCGCGCCCCATGGGGCCGGGCGGCGCCCGGGGTTGCGCCGATGGCGGCGATGGCCGTTCATGGACCGCCCGAGCCGCGCGCCATGACCCGCGCGCCATGACCCGCCCGCAGGAGACGCCCGTTGGATCGCCCCGCTGCCAACACGATGTCGGCCGCGCCGGCCGGCGATGGCGCGACCGACGGCACCTGCGGCACGGGGGAGGCGAGGCGGCGTCGGACCGCGCGATGGCCGGCGTCGCTCGTGCTGGTCGCCGCGGTCGGCGCCGCGCTCGGCCTCCTCCTCGGCCAGCGGTTCGAGGCGCCGGTCGCCGACATCGTCCTCGACCTCGCCGCGCCCGCCGCCCGTCAGGACGTGGTCGTGATCCTCGTTGACGAGGCGACGGTGGACCGGCTGCCGGCCCGCTCGCCCATCGATCGCGCCTTCCTCGCCGACCTCGTGCGCACCATCGACCGCGCGGGGCCGGCGGCGATCGGGCTCGACCTCCTGTTCTCCCGCCCGACGACGCCGCAGAACGACGCCGCGCTCGCAGCGGCCATCGGGGAGGCGACGGCGCCGGTCGTCGTCGCCTTCGCGGACGAGGACGACGGGCTGACGGCGCCTCAGGCAGAGCACGTGCGCGCCTTCCCCGGGCGCAGCGGACGGGTGACGCTCGTGCGCGACGAGAGCGACGGACGGGTCCGGCTTCTCCCGCCTGCCGGTCCGGTGCCGTCCTTCGCGCTCGCACTCGCCGAGGCGGCCGGGCACGCGGACGTCATGCCGCAGGGCCGCATCGTCTATGCGCACGGCGGGTTCCCGTCCTATCCCGCCTCGGCGGTGCCCATGCTGCCCGAGGCGTGGCTGAAGGACCGCTTCGTCCTCGTCGGGACCGGGCTCGAGGGCGTCGACAGGCACATGACGCCGCGCACGGCTCTGCTCGGCGCCGCCCGTGGCGAGGTTCCCGGCGTCCTCATCCACGCGCACATCCTGTCGCAGATCCTGTCGGGCGACGTGCGGCTGCCCGCGCCGCTGCCCGCCCTCGCGCTCGCCGCGCTTCTCGGCGCGCTCGCCGGCATCGCACTGCGCACCCTCGGGCCCGTCGCGGCGTCCCTCGTGGCGGTGGCGGGCCTCGCCGCGTTCCTCGCCCTCGCCGTTCTCGTGGTTCTCGCGACGACGCTGACGCCGCCGATGGCGACCCCCGTCATCGCCTTCGTGACCGCAGGAGGGCTCGCCGTCGTCGGGCGCTGGCGGACCGACCGGCGGGAGCGCCTCAGGATCGAGCGCATGTTCGGACGCTACGTCAGTCCCCGCGTGGTGCGGCGCCTGGTGGAGGCCGGCGTCGAGCCCCGCCTCGGCGGCGAGCGGCGCGAGGTCACCCACATCTTCACGGACCTCGAGGGCTTCACGACGCTCTCCGAGACGCTGGAGCCCGCGATGGTGGGCGAGATCCTCAACAGCTATCTCGACGGCATCGTGAACCGCGTCCTCGCCGAAGACGGGACTGTGGACAAGCTCGTCGGCGATGCCGTCGTCGCCTTCTTCGGCGCGCCGGACTTGCAAGACGACCATGCGGCCCGCGCCGTCGCCGCCGCGCGCGCCATCGTCGCGTTCGCCGAGGAGGAACGCTGGCGCTGGCGGGCGCGCGGCGTGGCGATCGGGTCCACCCGCGTCGGCGTCCACACCGGGGAGGCGGTGGTCGGCAATTTCGGCGGGCACCGCTTCTTCGACTACACGGCCGTCGGCGACACGGTGAACGTCGCCGCCCGGCTCGAGGGGGCGAACCGTCGGACCGGGACGGCGGTCCTCGTGAGCGGCGCGACGCGGGCGCGGGCGCCGGGCCATTTCCGCCCGGTGGGGCGGCTCAGGGTCAAGGGGCGGAAGGTCCTCGTCCCGGCGTTCGAGCCTGTGGCGGTGCAGGACCCGCTCTACGACGCCGCCCACGAGGCGATGGCCGAGGGTGATCCCTCGGCGCTCGCCCGCTTCGAGGCGCTGGCGACGGCCCGGCCTGAGGACGCGCTCGTCAGGGTCCACCTGAAGCGCCTGCGGGACGGGGCGATGGACGACTTTATCGACGTGCCCTGACGGGGGAAGGGCCGCAGGCGCCTCGCCGGCCGGTCTGGCGCGCGGCTGCCCGCCGCAAGCGGCGGCTCTCGTCCCGCCCCTCCATGGGCCTTGGTGGCCGCCGGCGTGGGAGGGTGAAGCGCCTCGCCGCCGGCGGACGGCCGATGGCAAGACATGCCATCGACATGTCTCGATGTTGTGGCAAGAGTGACCCGGCGAGGCTCCGGTCTCGCGCGCAAGATCCGTCAGCATTGTGGGGAGCCGGACGTCATGCGGTCGATCTTCGCGGCTCTCGTTCTCGCCTTCGTGATCGCCGGCACGGCGCTGGCGGAGGACGCCGTCGTCATCGAGGGCGCGGCGAGCCGGGACGGCCTCGTGCCGGGATCGTTGTTCCCGTCCGACGAGACGATCACGCTCGCCGCCGGCGAGCGGCTCCACGTCCTTCTGCGTTCGGGCGCGCTGGTGGAGTTGTCGGGACCCTTTCGGGGGAAGGTGTCCGCGCTGACCGGCGGCGGCGATCAGGACGGCGGCTCGCTCGGGACGCTCGCGGCCCTCGTCCTCGGCCGACACGGGACGACGGGCGTGCTCGGTGCTGCGCGAGAGCATGCGGGGCTCACGCTGGTGGAGCCCGACGTCTGGCTGATCGCCGCCGAGGCCTCCGGCGTGCACTGCATCGACGGCACCGTGCGGCTGTGGCGGCGCGACGCCTCGTTCGAGACGACGGTGAGTGTCGCGGACCGGCTCGGCAGAGATGATAGCTACCTCTGGCCCGCGGGTGAGCAGACCCTCGAGCTTCCCGCTGCGCTCGCCGAGCCGGGTGCGCTGGTGGTCACCGTCGGGAATGCGACGCGCCGCTTCGAGCTGAAGGCGATGCCGCCGGAGCGGGACCTTGCCGAGCCGGGACGCCTTCTCGTTTGGTTCGCCGAGGCCGGTTGCGTGCGGCAGGCGAACCTCCTCCTCGAGCGCCTGACCGGGGACTGAGCCTTGCCTCAGTCCCCGCCGCGGAGAGCCGTCACCTCGATCTCCACCTTCATCTCCGGCGCGAGGAGGCCCGCCACCACCATCGTCGCCGCGGGACGCACCTCCGCGAAGGCCTCGCGCAGCGCCGGTGCGATCTCCCCGGCGAGGCCGGCGTCGGTCACCGTGTACTGGACGCGCACGACGTCGGCGAGGGTGAAGCCCGCCTCGGCGAGGGTGCGGGCAATGGTGGCAAGGGCGCTCCGCGCCTGATCCAGCGCTCCTTCGGGCATCTCCATCAGCGCGTAATCGTAGCCCGTGGTGCCGGAGACGAAACACCAGGGCTCCTGCACGACGGCGCGGGAATAGGCGAGCTCGCGCTCGAACGGCGATCCGGTGGTGACGTGGCGGCGAGGCATGGCGGAGAGCCCGTGTGTGTCCCGCCCCCGTGGTGCATCCGGGCGCTGGCGCACGTCTTGTACGGCATTGCGGGACAATAGGGGATCAGGCCGTCTCGCGCAGCTCCTCCGCGGCCTCGAGCGAGACCGAGACGAGCTGGCTCACCCCCCTCTCCACCATGGTGACGCCGTAGAGGCGGTGCATCCGCGCCATGGTGATCGGGTTGTGGGTGATGATGAGGAAGCGCGTCTCTGTGCTGCGCGTCATCTCGTCGAGGAGGGCGCAGAAGCGCTCCACGTTGGCGTCGTCGAGCGGGGCGTCGATCTCGTCGAGGACGCAGATCGGCGCCGGGTTCGTCAGGAAGACGGCGAAGATGAGGGCGGTCGCCGTCAGGGTCTGCTCGCCGCCGGAGAGGAGCGAGAGGACCTGCGGCTTCTTCCCCGGCGGCCTGGCGACGATGTCGAGGCCGGCGTCGAGCGGGTCCTCCGCCTCGGTGAGCTGGAGCGAGGCCTCGCCACCGCCGAAGAGGTGGGTGAAGAGGCGCTGGAACTCTGCGTTGACGCGGTCGAACGAGCCGAGGAGCCGCTCGCGGGCCTCCCTGTCGAGCTCGCGAATCCCCGTGCGCAGCTTCTCGATGGCGGCGACGAGGTCGTCCCGCTCGGCGAGCATGGTGCCGCGCCGCTCCTCGATCTCGGCGAGCTCGTCCTCCGCGAGGAGGTTGACGCCGCCGAGGCGCTCGCGCTCTGCCTTCAGCTTCTCGAGGCGCCGCTCGGCCTCTGCGCGGTCGGGGAGGGCCGCCGCGGGGTCGAGGCCGGCGTGGGCGAACGCCTCCTCGGGGCGGCACTCGAGGGCTTCCACCAGCGCGGCCTCCACCTCGGCGAGGCGGGCGCGCGCGGCGCCGTCCCTCTCCTCGGCGCGTCCGGAGGCCTCGCGGGCGGCCGACAGCGCCTCGAGTGCGTCGCGGGCGGCCCTGGCGGCGGCGCGCTCCTCGGCCTCGCCTGTCTCGCGCGCCTCGCGGGCACCCTTCTCGGCGGCCTCCGCCTCGCCCGCGGCCCGTGCCAGTCGGCGGCGCTCCATGTGGTTCTCGTCCGGTGCGTCGGCGAGACCTTCCAGCTCCTCGCGGGCGGCGGCAAGACGCGTCGCGAGGTCCTCGCGGTGGCCGTCGGCGCCATCGAGGCGGCCGCGCCAGTCGCGCAGCTCGGCACCGATGCGCTCAAGACGGCGGCTGCGGCCGAATGCCGCACGGCGTTCCGCGTCGACGGCGTTCGCCGCCTCGCCGGCGCGGCGGCGGGCCTCCTGCGCGGCGGTCCTGAGGCGGTCGCGCTCCCGGGCCTCCTCCTCGCCGGTGGAGGCGCCGGCCAGCGTGGCCTCGGCCTCCGCGAGGGCGGCTCTGGCGGCGGCCTCCGTCGCGCGGGCCGCCTCGAGCGAGGCGGCGAGGCGCGCCTCCTCGGCCTCGGCGGCCTTCGCCTTCTCCTCGGCCGCGGAGAGGCGGCTCCTCGCCTCGGCGGCCGCCTTGCGGGCGCGGGCGAGCGCGTCGCGGGCGGCGGCGAGGCGTTTTCGGGAAGCGTTCACTCCCTCGCGTGCGGCGCTCTCGGCGTGGCGGGCGGCGGCGAGGGTCTCGCGCGCCTCCTCGAGGGCTTCCGCGGCGGCTTCCGCCTTCGGGGCGAGGGCCTCGAGTTCCCGGCGAAGGGCCGCGAGGCGGTTCTTCTGGGCGAGGCGCTCCGCCGCGGCGCTCGGGGCACCGGCGGCGCGCGCAAATCCGTCCCAGCGCCAGAGCGCGCCGGCCCGCGAGACGAGGCGCTGGCCAGGCGCTAGTCTCGCCGCGAGGGTGCCGTCCTCCACGACGCCCACCTGCGCGAGGCGCCGCGCCAGGGCCGGGGGGGCCGTCACGTGCGGTGCGAGGGGCTCGGCGCCGTCCGGCAGCGCGGGGTCGTCTCCCGTCGGCGGGGCGGGGGACCAGCGTTGAGCCGCCGTCTCGCTCACGGGCGCCTCGAGATCGTCCCCCAGAGCGGCGGCGAAGGCGGCCTCGTACCCGGGCGCGACCGTGCAGGCGTCGAGGACGGCATCGCCCTCGCGTGACAGGGAGGCAGTGAGGCGCTCCAGCGCCTTCGCCTCGGTCTCGCGCTCGGCGATCTTGGTCCGGATGCGGGCGAGCGCGGATGCGGCGTCGGCCTCGGCGGCCTTGAGGTCCGGCAGGTCGGCCTCGGCGTCGGCGAGCGCCTCGGCGGCATAGGCGTCGGCGGCGGCGGCCTCCTCCTCGGCGCGGGCGGCATCGGCCTCGGCCTCCTCGGTGCTGGCGAGGGCCTCGGCCGCGGCGTCCCGCGTGGCGATGGCGCCGTGCCCGGCTGCGGCTTCGAGCGCGGCCGCGAGCCGGCGGGCCTCGGCGGCGGCCTTGTCGACGTCGGCCGCGAGTCGCCTTTGCGTCGCCTCCACGGAGGAGCGGGCGGCGAGCACCGTGGCGGCGCGCTCCGTCCCCTCGGAGGCGGCGGCGTCGGCGGTCTCGGCGGCTTCTGCGGCCTCCGCGGCGATCTCCTCGAGAGCGGCGATGCGGTCTTCGGCGCCCTCCTCGGCGCGGCGAAGGTCTGCCTCCTCGCGGGCGAGGCGCTCCACCGTGGCGGCGGCGTCCGCCTTCGCGCCGTCCTGCCGGGCGAGGTCCTTCTCCAGCGCGGCGATGGTCTGCTTCAGGCGCTCGATGCGGGCGTCGAGGGCGTGGGCGCGCTCCTCGAGGGCGGTGAGCGCCGCCTTGACGCGCTGGCGCTCCTCGACGGCGGCCGCCTCCGCCTCCCGCAGGCCGGGCATCCTGTGCTCCGCGGCGGCGTGGTCGACGGCGGTCCTTTGCTGGCGCTCGGCGGCCTCCTTCAGGGTGCGCCGCGCCGTCTCGAGCGCGGCCGCGGCCTCCCTGACGGCATGGCGCGCCTCCGTCCAGCGCAGGTGATGGACCGTCGCCTCGAGGGTGCGGATCTCCGCGGCGACGGTGCGGTAGCGCTTCGCCTGCTTGGCCTGCCGGCGCAGCGTCTCCAGCTGCCGCTCCACCTCGCCCGCGACGTCCTCCACGCGGGAGAGGTTCGCCTCCGCGGCGTTGAGCTTCAGCGTCGCCTCGTGCTTGCGGGCCCTGAGGCCCGAGATGCCGGCGGCCTCCTCGAGGATGTTGCGCCGCTCCGTGGGCTTGGCGGCGATCAGCTCGGCCACCTGGCCCTGGCGCACCATGGAGGGCGAGCGCGAGCCGGTGGCGGCATCGGCGAAGAGGAGCTGGACGTCCCGCGCGCGCACGCTCTTGCCGTTGACGGAGTAGTCCGAGCCGAGCGCCCTCGTGATGCGCCGCGTCACCTCGAGCTGGTCGGCGTTGTTGATCTCGGCCGGCGCCGTGCGGTCTGCGTTGTCGAGGAAGAGCGTGACCTCGGCGGTGTCGCGGCGGGGGCGGCGGCCGGAGCCGGCGAAGATCACGTCGTCCATGGAGGAGCCGCGGACGGACTTGTAGGACGCCTCGCCCATGACCCAGCGGAGCGCCTCCACGAGGTTGGACTTGCCGCACCCGTTGGGGCCGACGACGCCTGTGAGGCCCGGCTCGATGAGGACGTCGGTGGGCTCGACGAACGACTTGAAGCCGGTGAGGCGGAGCTTGTCGAACTTCATGCGCCTCCCTCCGTTCGCATTGCCGGCCCGCGGCGGGGCGCCATGACGCAGGCGCGCACCTTCGCGGATTCGACCATGGGCGGGGGAGGTTGACGAGTGGTGAACGCCCGCCGCTCACAGCCTCGCGAAGGAACGCCGATGGCCGACAATGCGACAGACGACGCGACCGACAATGCGACAGACGACGCGACCGACTATGCGACAGACGACGTGACCGACGAGGCGATCGCCGTGGCGATTCTTGCCGCGGTGGCGGCACGGGGGGGGGGACGGCAGGACCGTGTGCCCCTCCGAGCCCGCCCGCGAGCTGTCGCGTGACTGGCGGCCGCTGATGCCCCGCGTGCGGGCCGTGGCGGCCGGGCTCGCGCGCGACGGCCTCCTCGTCGCGACACGCCGGGGCGAGCCGGTGGACCCGGAGGCACCGGGCGGCGCTATCCGCCTCGCCCGGCCCCCGTGCGCGATCTCCGGCCCGCACGGGGAGACGACCTGACAGCCCTTCCGCGGGAAGGCTGCCAAGTGCCGGAGCCGCCGTCACCTGTCCGGGGCGACGGCGGGGAGGGGAAGCCCGCCCGTCAGTCGCCGAGCTTCGGGTCGATCGCCTCGCGCAGCGCCGAGATGCTGCGGGAGCCCTCGAGCTTCTCGCCGTCGATGATGAGGGTCGGCGTGGCGGTCACGCCGTACTCCTCGTAGCCGTGCTGGCGGACGGCGTTGATGCCGTCGAGGAGCTCCTGGTCCGTCAGGCACGCCTCGAACTCGGCGCCGGTGAAGCCGGCCTGCATGGCGAGGCCGCGGATCTGCTGCAGCGCCCCCTCCTGCACGGCCCACTGGTCCAGCGTCTCGAAGAAGAGGTCCAGCACGTCGAAGTAGCGGTCGCCGGAGCAGCGCGCGAGCATCGAGACGGCGGCGGCGAGCGGATCGAACGGGAACTCGCGGAAGACGAACTTCACCTTCCCCGTGTCGATGTACTCCTCCTTCAGCTGCTTGAAGGCGCCGAGGTGGAACGTCGCGCAGTGGGGGCAGGTCATGGAGGCGTACTCGATGACCGTCACGGGCGCGTTCTCGTCCCCGAGGAAGACGTCCGGCAGCGGCTCGGCGGCCTTGCCATGGTGCGGATGGGCGATCGCGGCGATGGGAATGGCGAGCGCGAGGCCGAGCGCGGCGAAGGCGCGGCGGGTGAGCGTCATGGGGTTACTCCGCTGGAATCCGTCGCCCCGTTATGGGGCCTCTGCGCCCCCTTTTGAACCGCGGCGGGCGATGCCGGCGCCCAGACGGGCGAGCGCGGCCTTCAAATCGGGGTCATCGACGGTCGAGACGCTGGCCGCGACGGACTGCGGGATCTCGCGCGGGGAGGGGGGCGGCGCGGGGGCGGTGCGCTGGCGGCGGCGGGAGCGGGCGGTGGTCTGCGTCACGCGAAGGCGCGCCACGGCCGGCCACCCGATGAGGATGTTGACGCGCTCGACGATCTGCGGGGCGATGTGGCTGAGGGCGAGCGCCGTCGCGGCGTCCGCGCTCACGACGAGGGTCGCGCCCGTGTTCGCATCGGCAGCTCCGTCGATGCGGCTCCCCTTCGGCCACAGGATGCGCTCCACGGTGGCGGTGCTGGCGAAGCGCTCGCCGAACACGTCCACCGGGTCGAGCATGAGGGCAGCGTTCGCGATCCCCCGCTTGCGGCAGGCGGGTGTCATCAGCGCCGTCACGAGCTCTGCGAGGGGGCGCGCCCCGGTGGGATGGCGGTAGGACATGGCGCACCGTTGGCCGATCCGGCGGTCGGACGCAACGGCGTCGAGAACAGCGGGGACGGAGGCGGCGCGGCGACGGGTCCCGCTTGCCACGGCGCGCGCGAGGCGGCTCGTGTCGCACCATGCACGGCACGCAGACGACGCCGCAGGAGGCCGGGGCCGCGCTCCTCGCCTGGTACGACCGGGAGGGGCGGGCGCTTCCTTGGCGCGTGCGCGGCGGCCTCGCCGATCCATACCGCGTGTGGCTGTCGGAGGTGATGCTCCAGCAGACGACCGTCGCCGCGGTGATCCCCTATTTCGAGGCCTTCACCCGGCGCTGGCCGACCGTCGAGGCGCTCGCGGCGGCCGACGACGGCGAGGTGATGGCCGCGTGGGCGGGGCTCGGCTACTACGCGCGGGCGCGCAACCTTCTCGCCTGCGCGCGGGCCGTGGCGGCGGCGGGCGGGCGCTTTCCTCGGACGGCAGAGGCGCTGCGGCAGCTTCCGGGCGTCGGCGCCTACACCTCCGCCGCGGTCGCCGCCATCGCGTTCGGCGAGGCGGTCGCCGTGGTGGACGGGAACGTCGAGCGCGTCGCCTCCCGCCTCCTCGCGCTCGAGCGGCCGCCGAAGGAGGTCCCGCGGGAGGTCGCCGCCCGCGTTGCGGCGATGATGCCGCAGGACCGGCCGGGCGACTTCGCGCAAGCGATGATGGACCTCGGGGCGACAATCTGCACCCCGCGGCGGCCAGCGTGCGCCCTCTGCCCCCTGCGCACGGCCTGCCGCGCCGCGCGGGCGGGAGACCCGGCAGCCTATCCGGTGAAGGCGCCGAAGCGGGCGAGGAAGGACTGGCGCGGCGTCGCCTTCGTGCCGTGGCGGCCCGACGGGACCGTCCTGATGCGCCGCCGCCCTCCGAAGGGCCTTCTCGGCGGCATGATGGAGGTGTTCGGCTCGCCATGGGGTGAGGCGCCTGCCGAGCCACTTCTCCACGCGCCCATCGAGGCGGACTGGAAGGAGGCCGGCGGCGTCACCCACGTCTTCACCCACGCGACGCTGACGCTCACGGTCTATGCCGCCCCCGTCGGTGCGAGGACGGCGGCGCCCGAGGGCGCATGGTGGCTCGAGCCCGGGGCCGCAGGCCTTCCGACGGTGATGCGCAAGGTGGTGGAGCGCGGCCTCGGCGGGATCTGACGGCGGTTGGCTCGTGGCCCGTCCCACGGGGCGTCCGGGACGCGCCTCTCCGCGAGTTGACGCCGCATCCGCTTCAAGCCGCGTCACGACGTCTCCATCTGGAGCGCGAACGCCACATGAGGTCTCGCGATGACGACACGCGCCTTCGCCGCCCCACGGTCCCTCCTCGCCGCCGCAGCGCTCCTCTGCGCCACGCCGGCCCTCGCCGACGCCGATCTCTTCGAGATCGACAAGAGCCACTTCTCCATCGTCTTCAACGCCGACCACATCGGCTACGGCGCCACCTGGGGAATGTTCCTCGACGGCTCGGGCTCCTTCAGGTTCGACGAGGACGCGCGCACCCTGTCCGACCTCAGCGTGACCATCGACGCGAGCAGCGTCTTCACCAACCACGACCGGCGCGACGGGCACCTGAGGTCGGCCGACTTCCTCGACGCCGAGGCCCACCCGGCGATCACATTCGTGATGACCGGCGCCGAGCCGACCGGCGAGACCACCGGCAAGGTCATGGGCGACCTCACGCTGCGGGGCGTGACGCGGCCCGTCACGCTCGACGTCGTCCTCAACAAGATCGGCCCCTATCCCTGGGGCAGCAACCATGTGGTCGGCGTCACTGCGGAGACCACGCTGCGCCGCTCCGAGTGGGGGATGACCTACGCCGTGGAGGACGGGCTCGTGGGCGACGAGGTGCCCGTCGTGATCGAGCTCGAGGCGATCAGGCAGGACGGCTGATCCTTGCGCCGCGCCGCTCCCGGTGGTTCTGATCCGCGCGAGAAGACCATCGGGAGGGTGCCATGAAGCTGACCTGGTACGGACATTCTGCATTCGGGCTCGAGTTCGGTGAGGCGAGGGTCCTGATCGACCCGTTCCTCTCCGGAAGTCCCGTATGGGACGGCGGATGGGAGGGGCCGGCCGAGGGCTGCACGCACATCCTCCTCACCCACGGCCACGACGATCACGTGGGCGACGCGCCGGCGATCGCGAAGGCGACGGGGGCGATGATCGTCGGCGCCTACGAGGTGTGCCAGCACGTCGCCGGAAGGGCGGGGACCGACAGGATCAACCCCGGCAACCACGGCGGCACGGTGGACTGCGGCGGCTTCACGGTCTCGTTCGTGAACGCGCTCCACTCCTCGTCCGCGTCGACCGACCACGGGCCGCTCTATCTCGGCAACCCGCTGGGGCTCGTCGTGAAGGCGCCCGGCGAGCGGACGGTCTACGCCATGGGCGACACGGGGATCTTCGGGGACATGGCGCTGATCGAGGAGCTCCACGAGCCGAAGGTGGGGCTCGTCCCGATCGGCGATCGCTTCACCATGGGCGCGCGGGAGGCGGCGCTCGCGTGCCGGCGCTTCTTCAGGTTCGAGACTGTGGTGCCCTGCCACTTCGGCACCTTCGGCCTCCTCGACCCCGATGCCTCGAAGTTCCTCGCCGAGATGGGGAGTGCCGCGAACATCGTGCGCGTGCCGCAGGTGGGCGAGACCTTCGAGGTCTGACGCCTCGCGCATGACGTGACGACCTCCGGCCGGGGCTTCGCGGGAAGGCGAGCCCGAACGGGCGCCGGCCGGTCGGGCCGCAGCCGCGGGGCGTGCCGACGGGGTCGCGGCCCCGAGCCCCGTATGACACGGGCAGGCCCTGCCCGTGCGCCGGTCGCTCTCGGGGCGCGCGGGTTCTCCAGGCCCGTCGGTTTCGCAGTGGCTTTCCCGGGCCTTGCGGTCGCTGACCCGCGGGAGGGACGCCGGACTGCGCCTCCGATTCATGTGTGCTATCCTCTTGGCGAGAATGAGGCGAAGGGTTGAGGCCGGCAGGGCGGCCAGATCCTCCGGACCCTCCCCATCTCTCCACGCCGCCCGCCAGTCCTGCGCAAGCTTGCTGGCGCAGATCTGCGACGGTCGCGCGCGCTGACCGCGAGCGAGGAGGTATGACGGAAAGGCACGATCTCTCGGCGATCGCCGGCCAGATACTCGATCATCTGCATTCCCGGCCCGACGTCGCGCACGCCGAGCCGTTCGATTCGGCCGTGCTCGCGAGGAAGGCGGACGGGACGGAATACGTCTTTTACGTGGAGCACGTGCTGGCGGAGTGCGCAGCCTCCCCCGGCCGCGAGATCGCCGAGATCATCGCCGAGATCGCCGACGTCGTGCTCGGGCGACGGTGATGGCCCTCAGGCCGCGTCCCTGCGGCGCATCTCCTCCCGGAGGGCGTCGAGCGGGACGAGATCGCCGCACGGCCGGCGCACGTGCCAGAAGGTCCAGCCGTTGCAGGCCGACAGGTTGCGCACGGCAGCGCCCACCTTGTGGATCGAGCCCTCGTGCACGCCCGCCCGGATGGAGCCGTCGACCCGCACCTTCGCCCTCACGCCCGACCCGCCGACGAGCTCGTCCCCCACCCGCACCAGACCCGCCTCCACCAGCGCCCCGAAGGGAATGCGGCGCGGCCGCTCGAACCCCACCTGGTCGAGCTCCTCGTGGGGAACGACCGCCGCGATCCGGTCGGCGGCGATGCGGGCATAGGCCGGATCCCTCTCGATGCCGACGAAGCCGCGGCCGAGGCGACGGGCCACCGCGCCGGTGGTCCCCGTCCCGAAGAAGGGGTCGAGCACCACGTCGCCAGGCCGCGTCGAGGCGAGGAGAACGCGGTTCAGAAGCCCCTCGGGCTTCTGCGTCGGGTGGAGCTTCGCGCCCGATGGGTCCCGCAACCGCTCCGGGCCGCCGCAGATGGGGAGCGTCCAGTCCGAGCGATGCTGGAGGTCGTCGTTGAACGCCTTCATCGACTTGTAGTTGAAAACGTAGTCGGTGCGCGAGCGGTCCGCCACCGCCCAGATCAGCGTCTCGTGGGCGTTGGTGAATCGGCGGCCGCGGAAGTTCGGCATCGGGTTGGTCTTCACCCAGACGACGTCGTTGAGGATCCAGTAGCCGGTGTCCTGGACGGCGGTGCCGACGCGGTAGATGTTGTGATAGCTGCCGATGACCCAGAGCGTGCCGTTCGGCTTCAGCGCCCGGCGGACGAGGCCGAGCCATTCCCGGGTGAAGGCGTCGTACTCGGCGAAGCTCGCGAAGCGGTCCCAGGCGTCGTCGACCCCGTCCACCTTCGTCTGGTTGGGGCGCAGGAGGTCGCCGTCGAGCTGGAGGTTGTAGGGCGGGTCGGCGAAGGCGACGTCAACAGACCCCGGCTCGAGCTCCGCGAGCCGCTCCATCGCGTCACCGACGAGGATGTCGTGGCGAAGGGGGGGCGGCCGGAGCGCGTGCTGCGCCCCGGCCAGTCTACCGCTCATTGCGACGCAGTACCCTAACGACAATGGCGAGTATTGATCTAGGGGTCGAAGGTGAAACGGAGGTTAAGCTCTTCCGGTAATTTCAGTTAATCTTGGTTGACCATGTGTGAACGCGGGCGTCAGGCGGCGGCCCTGCCCTCCACCGCGAGGTCGGAGAGGAGGCCGGAGGCGACGGCGATGCGCGAGATGGTGACGCGGCCGCCGTCGACGATGTCCGCGACGGCGCGGCGCGTGCGCACAGTCGCCTCCCCCCGCCGTTCGAGCCAGGCGTCGACCCGCTCGTCGCCCGATCCCGGCCCCGTGTCGGACAGGACGTCGACCGCGAGCGCGCGGTGGGCGTCGGCGAGCGTGCGCCGCGCCCGGTCGAGGGCGAGGCCGTCATAGTAGTCCTCCGCCGAGAGGTCGCTCGCGATCTGGTCGAGGTCGGAGATGCGGAAGCGGTCGTTGAGGACGAACCAGACCGCGCCCGCCTCCTGCAGCGTGACGCGGCACATGGAGGAGACGACGACGATGTCGAGCGCCGCGGCCGCGCGGGGGATGCGCGCGAACCGCAGCGCCATGGGCTCCGGCACGCCGTGGCCCGCGAGCTCCTCGGCGCGCTGGCGGATGGCCGCGGCGTCCGCCTCCGGCAGGAGGCCGACGAAGTGGTCCCGCAGCTCCACGATGCCGGAGCGGAAGCGATCCACCACAGCGGCGAGGCCGCCCTCGAAGGTCTCGTTCCTCACGAACCAGACGGTGGCGTCGAGGAGGAGGGAGCGGGCCGCTGCGTAGAGGGCGAGCTGGACGGAGCCGTCCACCTTGTTGTCGAGGCCGTCCACCTCGGCGTTGATGGCGACGAGGTCGTAGGAGTCGCGCGCCGCCGCGTAGGCGCGGGCGATGTCGGCGAGCGGCGCGCCCGTCTGGTCGCCGACGCGCACGATGAAGGTCGGCCCGCCGCGGTTGATCATGGAGTTGGCGAGGCGGGTCGCGATGATCTCCCGGCGCAGCTTGTGGCCCTGGATCTCCTCAGGGAAGCGCTCGACCATCTCGGGCGGGAAGTAGCGCACGAGCTCGCGGCCGAGATAGTCGTCGTCCGGCACGTCCGAGGCGAGGATGTCGTCGAAGAGGACGAGCTTGGCGTAGGCGAGGAGGACGCCGATCTCGGGGCGCGTCAGGCCCTCTCCCGTGGCGACGCGCGCCTCTAGGGCGGCGTTGGTGGGAAGGTCCTCGAGCTCGCGGTCGAGGCCGCGCGGCTCCAGCACCTCCATGAGGCGCCTCTGGTAGCCCGCGCTGTCGGTGTTCTGCCGCTTCGAGAGGGAGATCGCCAGCGTCTGCATGTAGTTGTTGCGAAGGACGATCGAGGCGACCTCGTCGGTCATCTGCCGCAGGAGGGCGTCGCGCTCCTCACGGCCGAGCCTGTCCCGGCGCATGGCGTCGGCGAGCGCGATCTTGATGTTCACCTCCATGTCGGAGGTGTTGACGCCGGCAGAGTTGTCGATGGCGTCCGAGTTGAGGCGCACGCCCGCGAGGGCGGCCTCGATGCGGCCCTTCTGGCTGACGCCGAGGTTGGCGCCCTCGCCGATCACCTTGGCGCGCACCTCCCGACCGTCGATGCGGATCGGATCGTTGGCGCGGTCGCCGATGTCGAGGTTCGTCTCGCCTGAGGCCTTCACGTAGGTGCCGATGCCGCCGAACCACAGGAGGTCGGCCGGCGCCTTCAGGATCGCGCGCAGGACGTCCGCCGGGGTGAGGTGGCCGCGGCCGATGTCGAGGGCGACGCGGGCTTCCGGCGATAGGTCGATGGACTTGGCCTGCCGCGAGTAGATGCCGCCGCCCGCCGACAGCGCCGAGCGGTCGTAGTCCTGCCAGGACGAACGCGGCGTGTGGAAGAGGCGGCTCCTCTCCTCGAAGCTCCTCTCGGGATCGGGGTTCGGGTCGATGAAGATGTCGCGGTGGTCGAAGGCCGCGATCAGCTTCGTCTGGCGCGACAGGAGCATCCCGTTGCCGAAGACGTCGCCCGACATGTCGCCGACGCCGATCACCGTGAACGGCTCGGACTGGATGTCGTGGTTCATCTCGCGGAAATGCCGCTTCACGGCCTCCCAGGCGCCGCGCGCCGTGATCCCCATCGCCTTGTGGTCGTAGCCCACCGATCCGCCCGAGGCGAACGCATCGTCGAGCCAGAAGCCGTGCTCCTGGCTGATGGCGTTCGCCGTGTCGGAGAACGTGGCCGTTCCCTTGTCGGCGGCGACCACGAGATAGACGTCGTCGTCGTCGTGGCGCACCACGCGGTCCGGATGGACGGTCCTGTCGCCGTCGATGTTGTCGGTGAGGTCGAGGAGGGTGTCGACGAAGATCCTGTAGGCCGAGCGCCCCTCCTCGAAGAAGGCGTCGCGCTCTGAGCGGTCCGGCAGCTTCTTCGGGAAGAAGCCGCCCTTGGCGCCGACGGGGACGATGACGGCGTTCTTCACCTGCTGCGCCTTCACGAGGCCGAGCACCTCGGTGCGGAAGTCCTGCGGGCGGTCGGACCACCTGAGGCCGCCGCGGGCCACCGGGCCGAAGCGAAGGTGCACCCCCTCCACGCGCGGCGAGTAGACCCAGATCTCGCGATAGGGCGCGGGGCGGGGGAGGGAGACGATCTTCGCCGGATCGAGCTTGAAGGCGAACGTGCGCGCGGGCGAGCCGTCCTCCTCGCGCTGGTAGACGTTGGTGCGCACCGTCGAGAGGATGAGGTTCTCGAAGCGGTTGATCACCGTGTCGTCGGCAAGGCTCGTGACGGCGTTGCACAGGTCGCCGATGAAGGCGCTGATCTCCATCTGCGCGTCGGCCCTGTCGTCCCTGTGGAAGTCGGGATCGAAGCGGGCGCGGAAGAGATCGACGAGCGCGCGCGCCACCTCCGGATAGCGGTTGAGGGTGCCGGCCATCAGGTCCTGGCCGTAGGGGATGCCCACCTGGCGCAGGTAGCGCGACAGGGCCCTCAGGATCGCGATCTCCCGCCATCCGAGCCCGGCGGTGAGGAGGAGCGTGTTGTACTCGTCGCTCTCCGCCACGCCCTCCCAGACGGCGATGAACATGGCGCGCAGCTTCTCGGAGTCTGACCCGATGTCGAGCTCGGCCCCCGAGGCGGCGGCGAGTGTCATGTCGTGGATGTAGATGCCGGCGTCGTCGGTTCCCGGCACGCTCACGCGGAACGTGCGCTCGTTGACGACGATGAAGCCCATGTTCTCGAGGATGGGCACGCGCGCGGACAGGAGGATCGGCGCGTCCTTGTGGTAGATCTTGAGCGAGCAGCGGCTCGGCCCGTCGGTGTCGCGGCGGAAGAACAGGATCGCCGTCGGCGTCTCGTCGCAGATGCGCTCGAGGATCGTGATGTCGCGCACGGCCCGCTCGGCGGAGTAGGTGGCGCGGTAGCTCTCCGAGAAGCTCCGAGACCAGGCGGCGATCTTGAAGCGGTCGAGGCCGAGCTTGGGCGCTGCCACCGCGGCGCGCAGGAGCTCGTCCGCCCAGGTGCGGATGACTGCGGCGATCCTCTCCTCGAGGGCGCGCGGGTCGGGCCGCGGCGTCTCCCCCCCGCGCCGGCCGACGATGACGTGGAGGCGGGTGAGGACGCCCTCCGGCATCGTGATGTAGCGGGCCGAGATGTGGCCGTCGTAGGCCTGCGCCATCATCGCCTCGATCCGCTCGCGGATGCCCGTCGTGAAGCGGTCGCGCGGGACGTAGACGAGGAGCGAGACGAAGCGGTCGAACGGGTCGATCCGCGGCAGGACGCGCACCCGCGGCCGCTCCGAGAGCTGGAGGATCGCGAGGGCGAAGCGGGCGAGCTCCTCCTCCGGGATCTGGAAGAGCTCGTCGCGCGGGTAGGTCTCGAGGATGTTGACGAGGGCGTTGCCCGAGTGGCTTTGCGGGTCGAAGCCGAGGCGGCGCAGGACGTTGGTCGCCTTCCTGCGCAGCATCGGGATGTCGAACACGGACTGGGTGTAGGCCGTCGACGTGAACAGGCCGACGATCCTGAGCTCGCCCGCGAGCTGGCCGTCCTCGAAGCGCTTCACGCCGATGTAGTCGAGGTGGACGCGGCGGTGGACGCGGCTCCTCACGTTGGCCTTGGCGATGATGACGGGGTCCGGCTTCTTCAGGAACGCGCGGACCTCCGCCGTCATGGTGACGAGCTCGGAGCCGCGGCGCAGCACCTTGATGGCGGGGTCGCGCAGGATGCCGAGCCCGCTCTCGTCGGTGCCGACGAGCTCGCCGTCGTCGGGCGTCCCGTCGAGCGCGTACTCGCGCATGCCCGTCAGGATGAAGTCGCGCGATTCCACCGTCTCGAGGAAGGCGATGGCCTCGTCCGCCACGTCCTGGGCGACGGGCGGCGGCATGTGGCGGTAGCGCTCGATGTGCTCGCGCAGGAGGGCGCGCATCCGCGGCCAGTCCGCGACGGCGGCGTCGACGTCGACGTTCACCTCCATCAGCGCGTTGGCGAGCGCCTCGCGCCGCTCCGCCTCGTCGATGGGCTCCACGTGGACGTGGACGAAGCTCTCGTGCCGGTGACCGTCCCCCGGCCGCGCCTCGCCGTGGAAGGCGACGAGGCGGCCCTCGCCGTCCCGCTCGACGGCGAGGATCGGGTGGACGACCAGATAGATCTCGAGGTTCTGGGCGTGCAGCTCGTTGGTGAGCGAGCCGAACAGGAAAGGCTTGTCGTCGTTGAGCGCCTCGACGACGGTGATGGCATGGCCCGAGCCCACCTCGGTCACCCGCGTCTCCTCGGGTGCCATCACGACGACGCGCGGCGCGCCCGGAACGCGGCTCTGGAGCTTCTCCCAGGCGGCCTCGGCGATGCTGTGAAGGTCCGCGACCGTGTAG